>Ga0163154_10006827_pt1 | contig 13822 bp, 9 predicted proteins | sample OliLakLV19MP9P1_FD_148649 | JGI IMG/M metagenome (GOLD analysis project Ga0163154, IMG submission 148649) | Freshwater microbial mat bacterial communities from Lake Vanda, McMurdo Dry Valleys, Antarctica - Oligotrophic Lake LV.19.MP9.P1 | ecosystem: Environmental > Aquatic > Freshwater > Lake >... | reverse complement strand
GTTCCGAGCCAAGGCGCAGGCGTACCTGCGTGCCCATCAGGATCACATCGCGATCCAGAAGCTCCGGATGAACAAGGCGCTGACAGCGGCTGACCTGGCCGAACTGGAGCGCATGCTGGCCGAAAGCGGTGCCGGGGGGCCAGACGACATCGCGCGCGCGAAGTCAGAGTCGCAGGGTCTCGGGCTCTTTGTTCGATCGCTGGTCGGCATGGAGCGGGAAGCCGCGAAGGAGGCGCTGGCCGGTTTCCTGTCCGGCAGGACTTTCAGCGCGAACCAGATCGAGTTCGTGAACCTGGTCGTGAACCACCTGACGGAACATGGCGCGATGGAGGCGGCGCGGCTCTACGAATCTCCGTTCACGGACTTGACTCCACGCGGACCGGACGCGCTCTTCACTTCAACGCAACTCGACGAGCTGCTTGCCGTGCTTGCCTCGGTCAGGGCAACGGCGGTGGCGGCGTGACGACCAATACGGTGCGGAGATCCCATGATGCGACAATGCCAGAACAGCGCACGGCTCGGCGGCAGAGGCAGCCCGGATCGGTGATGGGAAGCCTGGCGTGGCGGGCGCCTAATCACAGCATGCGGCTGAGGGCGCTACGCGCCGCCGCTGCGCGTTAAGTAGATTAGATGACCCACCCCAAGGCGACAAATCAAGCAGAGGCCTACCGGCGGGCGTTGGAGACGTGCTCCAAGGTCGCGGAGGAGGAATTCCTCTTCGCGACTAAAGCTCTGGGGGACGCGGAGCAACTCGTGCTGAGCCTGAAGGCCGCCGTCGCCGCCATCTCCCACCGCGCACCCCACGATAGAGGCGTTTTGGAAGATGCCCGAGCGCGCCTTCAGGAATTCGAGTCCAAGCTCGACGCCACCGTGTCGACGTCGTTGGCTGCGACGAACGATGCCCTCGCGGCGAAGCACAAATCGCTCAACCGCTTCACGGTCACGCTCTTCGGTCGAACCATGGCCGGAAAGAGCACGATCCGCGAAGCGCTCACACGGGGGGACGGCACGACGATCGGGAGTGGCGCCCAGAGCACGACGCGGGACGTCAGAGAGTACACTTGGAACTCCCTGCGCATCATCGACACGCCGGGGATCGGCGCTTACGAAGGCGATGAAGACCGCGCCCGCGCACTCTCCGTCATCGACGAGACGGACGTGGTGCTCTTCCTGGTGAGCTCGGATGGCATCCAGGAGGAGTCGTTCAAGGGAATGCAGGCGCTCCGACAGCAGAACAAGCCGCTGTTGTTCGTGCTCAACGTGAAGCGGGACCTGCAGAAGCCCGTCTTCATGCGCCGCTTCCTCGCTGACCCACGCTCGGTCTTCGAGGACGATGAGATCCGCGGCCACATCGACCGCATCCACAAGCTCGCCGGCGAGTATCTCGGCATGCGCGATATTCGCGTCCTCCCGATCCATGCGCAGGCGGCGTACCTGTCGACGCGGCCCGAGCATCACGGCGTGGCCGAAGCCCTCGCGGACCAAAGCCGGCTTGGTGACCTGCTGAAGGAGCTCGAGAGCGAGGTTCTTCACCGCGGCACCGTTCGTCGGGTCCAAACGGTCGTCGATGGGACGCTCGTGTCGCTGCTGGCTCTTCAGGAAGAACTCAGCGAGCAGGCGAAGACCTGCAAGCGCGCAGCTAACTACCTAAAGGACAAGTGTGGGGAACTCGATATTGGGCTCGATAGCTTCGTTTGCGCGACCAATGCACGTGCTGAGATGGAAGTCGCTAAGTTCGTTAAGCCGCTGCGTACATCGGTCTCATCTTTCGTCGACGAGAACATCGAGCGTAAGGATGTTGGTGCGAGGTGGAAGCGGAAGGTCAAGGCGCTCAAGGTTGACGAGTGGATGGCTGGGCAGCAGGTATCAATTGTCGATGAGCTTCGCCAGCACCTAGCGGAGTTCTCCCGCGAGATGTCGGTCGAGTCCAAGCTCGTTGCGGCATTTGATTCATCGGGACCCGCCACGTTCGACCCGTGGGACGTCAAGCGATCCTTGCGTTGGGTGTCGGCAGGAGGAGCGGCGTTCGCGGGCGTCGCCGCGGTAGCCGCCTGGGTCGGGGGTGCGAACGTCTGGAACCCGGTCGGATGGGCTGCAGGCGTGGTGAGCGTCGGGGCGCTCTCCCTAGCGTGGCTCTTCGGCGACCGCGAGAATAGGCTCCAGCGCCAGAAGGCGAAAGCAGCGCAGCAACTTCGCGGGACGATCAACCAGTTGGAGCGTCAGGTCGCGGAAGCGCTCAAGAAGTGGTTCGACGAGGACGTGACGAGCAGCTTGGTTCGGGGCATTCGGAACGAAACCAAGGAACTCTACAACGGCATGTTCGACATCGCGCGAGCGCTCGATGACGGCTCGCGAAGTGTCGGCGGCATCGTCGAGCGCCTGAATCGCCGGCTACTCATTCGAACGGGGCAGTTTGTCGGCACCCCAATGCCCGAAGATCGAGTCGCCAAGGTTGTTCGCGACCCCGGCGTCTGCGCGAAGTTCCTGTGGAGCGACGACCGAGAGGACGCACGCTTCTGCAAGGAGGTGGGGTTGGCGATCGGGGAGCGGGTCGATGGCGTGGCTGATGGGCCCCTCCCTGAGCGCGTGGCCGCAGCACTCCGTCCCGCGGCGGTGTCCGCAGAGAACGTCTCGGTCTCGGGACAGAACGCGCTGGCACGTGTTTCCCAACGAGAGATCGGCCGAGCATTCGGCAGGGACGGAAGTAACGTGTCGCTGGCAAGCCGCCTCGTCGGGCTGCGCATAGATGTCGTCGCAGGGGAGTCACATGGCTGAGAATGCATCGTTCGAGTTCGGCGAGATCCTTACTGCGACCCACGCGCTCAAGAACGACCTTCGTGAGGCGGTCGTACGGTCTGATGACCCGAAGGTAGCTGCGCTCGTGCGCGACGTGGACGAGGTGCGTGTTGTGGGGGCTTCGACCGATGCCTCTCCTCTGACCGTCGCGTTCGTTGGTCAGTACAACGCCGGAAAGTCGACGATTCTCCGCGTCCTCACTGGGCGCGAAGACATCGTCATCGACTCCGACGTGTGTACCGATGCCGTGACAGCGTACGACTGGAACGGAGTTTGCCTCCTCGACACGCCCGGCATTCATGCCGGTTACCAAGACCACGATGAGAAGACCTACGCGGCCATCGATCGAGCCGATCTTCTAGTCTTTGTCGTGACCAACGAGCTGTTCGACGACACGATGGGTCGTCACTTTCGCGAGCTCGCGTTCGCCAGACAGCACGCCCAGCGGATGCTCCTCGTCGTAAACAAGATGGGGCAGGACCCAGGAACTCCCGAGACGAAGCGAGGCGACGTCGAGAAGGTGACGTCGCCGCTGTCGGCGGCGGACTTCAAGACCGTGTATGTCGATGCGCGGTCGTGGCTCGAAGCGCGCGGTGCGTCCTTCCAGGACAAGGCAGACCTGCTCGAGATCGCGAACGTGGGATCCTTCATCTCCGCGCTCAACGTATTCATTGCCGAACGAGGCTTGACCGGTCGGCTCTCGGCTCCCCTGTTTTCTATGCGCGGCGTCGCAGAGCAGAGTCGTGCACTCCTGTCGACCGACTTTTCCGAGGAACGGGCTGCTCTCGAGCTGCTTCGTCGAAAGAGGAGCATTTTGCTAGCGTCGCTGTCGCGCCTGCGTGCCTCGATGGATGGTGTCGTCGCGCGAGCTGTTTCTGACATCGGCAAGTTCGGCGATGAGGTGGCCGAGGCCATCGAGCCAGGCAAGACCGAGAAGGACGTCAAGTCGCTTCACGCGGGCGCGCAGCGCCGGGCGAGCGAGCGGAGCGAGACGCTGTCAAGCGAGGCCCGCAAGTGCGTCGAGAACGAGCTGGCCGACCTCCGACGTCAGCTTGAAGCGCTGCGCGACGGTGTTCTGGCGCGTGAGTTGCGCGGGCAGGTCGACGGGGAAGCGCCGACCGACTCGAGTTCTCTCGTCAGAGAATTCGGGACACCCTCCTGGAGTGCGCGGCCCAGGGAGGAAGTGCTCGCGGAGTGGCCGGCCAAGGCGAAGAAGGTCGGCGATGTCGCGAACAACATCGGTGGCTGGGCGGCGCGATGGGCCACCGGGCCCGTCGCGGAGGGCGCTTCGATCGGTTCCGCGACGGCCGCTCGCGGAAGCGAAGCGCATCAGGTCGTCTACAACGTGGGGAAGTTCTTCGGAATGAAGTTCCAGCCTTGGGGCGCAAACAAGGTCGCGCGAGGAATAGGCAACGCGGGGAGAGTCATCGTAGCTGTTGCTGGCGTGCTGGCGGTCGTGGCGCAAATCGCCGAGGACCGCCAGCAAGAGCAGTACCGGCTCCAGCTGCGGGATGCTCGCGACGGTATTCGTTCGGCATATCGCGACTCCGCCAATTCTGTGGAGTCTGCATTCTGGAATCAGTTCGACGTCTTTCTCGGCGACTTCTACGACTCTGAGTTGAGCGCGCTCGACGAGATCGTCGAGGACCTTGCTGGCGAAAGGACAGAGCGCAGCGAGGACGTGCGTATCTTCTCAGAGTTGGCTCTGCGGGCCAGGGAGTTGCTGAACCGGATTCAGGGTACAGTCCAGCATGAGACTGCCTAACAACCAGTTGCAACGGACGGCCCGCTGCGCGGCCCGCCGCTGAACCGGAGCATTAGGCACGTTCGGGTCTGCGAGTCGCAGGAAGCATGAGGATCCAAATTGGGATACGTCTTCGAATGGGATCCGCGGAAGGCGGAAGCGAACGTGCGGAAGCACAGCGTCGCGTTCGACGAGGCAGCCACGGTGTTCGGGGACCCGGACGCGATGCTTCTGCCGGATCCAGATCACTCCACCCACGAAATGCGGTATCTTCTTCTTGGGCTTTCCGACCGGCACCGGCTACTCGTTGTCGCGTTCGTGGAGCAGCCGCCAAGAACCCGTCTCATCTCAGCACGACGGGCAACACGACACGAGCGGAGGGAATATGAAGAAAAAGGCTAGTCGACGCCGAACTGTCGTCGACGTGGACACGATGCGGCGGGAGTACGATTTCACCAAGGCGGTTCGTGGCGCCACGGTCACGCGCTACAGGAAGGGCACCAACGTTGTCGTCATCGACCCTGACGTTCTAGATGTCTTTCCAGATTCGGGCTCCGTGAACGAAGCCTTGAGAGCGCTCGCCGTGGTAATTCGCCAACGCCGTCGGCCGCGCACGGGACGGCGAAGTGCCTAACATGGCGATGCAGCGGACGCGGCTTCGCCGCGCCGCTGACCGCCAAGGCGTTAGGCCGAATTGTGAATCGATCACTGCCATTCTCGGTATCGCGACAAGCCACCGGCCTTCTGGGTTGGCTTCTCCTGACGTTCGCCACTGCGGCAATCGGTGCACTTGCTTCCGCCACTGCTGGCACGTTCTACAGCGAACTGAGCCGCCCCTCTTGGGCGCCGCCTAGCTGGCTGTTCGGTCCTGTCTGGTCGGCGCTCTACGTCCTCATGGGCGTGTCCGCATGGTTGGTTTGGCGCACACGTGGCTTCACTAGAGCTCGCGGCGCCTTGGTCCTCTTCATTGCCCAGCTTGCCGCGAACGCTTTGTGGAGTTGGCTTTTCTTCGTCTGGCACCAAGGCGGCTTCGCGTTCGCTGAGATACTGCTTCTATGGTGCCTGATCGCTGCCACTGTCATTTCGTTCTGGCGTATCAGCCGGCTTGGTGCAGCCTTGCTCATGCCTTACTTGGCGTGGGTCACATTCGCCTCGGCACTGACGTTCAGTGTCTGGAGGCTCAATCTCGGCCTACTGTCGTGAGATCAATCAGAACGCGGCACAACCCTTCGCTACAGCCGACCGGCTACGGCTGTCTTCGCCAGCCTTCGCATGCGGCTGATCTCAAAAGTTGGGTGGACACGATGCACGCCGTTTCAGAAAAGATAAAGGGCCTCATGAAGCACACATCGTCAGCTCTAGCAATACTGGGTGTTTTGTTGACGTTGAGCTTTACGGCCAGCGGCCTGGGTCGGCCCGTCAGCAACGGCAATGCGGCGGATCCGAGCAAGCGATTGTCCCACGGCGTGCTGGTTCCGGCGCCGGCCATGAGCGTCGCGCGGGCCGCCCACACGGCAACGGCGCTGCCCGACGGCCGCGTTCTGGTGGCGGGTGGCTTCGTGGAGAAGGGGTCCGCGCGGGCCGCCGAAGTCTGGAGCGTGGATGCCGGACGATTCACCGCACTCCCCCCGATGGTGGCGACACGCCACAGCCACACCGCCACACTGCTGCCAGACGGAAGGGTGTTGATCGCAGGTGGCTCTGGTGAAGGCGCAACGACGCTCGCAGCCGCCGAGATATTCGACCCGGCGACGAACTCGTTCGCCTCGACGGGGCCGCTGCTCGCTGCACGGGCCAACCACATTGCCGTCCTTCTGGATGATGGGAAGGTTCTCATCGCCGGAGGTGTCGGACCGGGCTGGGACTTCCTGTCCAGCGCAGAGCTCTACGACCCCGCGACGGGCCGATTCTTGTCTACGGGAAACATGTCCGTGGCTCGCGAAAGCCACGTGGGCGTCCGGCTGTTGGACGGGCGGGTGCTGATCGTTGGCGGGCACCGAGGTCGGAGGGCGGACATCACGATTCATGCGTCGGCCGAGCTGTACGATACTTCCATGGGCGTCTTCACCCGCGCCGGCGACATGCGCACTCGCCGCCACAAGCACGATGCGGTCCTACTTCCGGATGGCCACGTACTTGTCACCGCCGGTTCGGACGAACGCGACGAACGGGGGATGTACGATTCGTCGGAGTTGTTCGATCCGAAGATGGCGACTTTCATCGCAGGGCCGCAGATGAAGCTCGCTCGTCACAAGCATGCTGGCACCAGCCTCGTGCTTCCCAACGGCCTGGTCTTGATTTCGGGAGGTGCGCCGCAAGCTGAGGTGTACGACCCGCATGCACGCACGTTCGCCGTGGTTGCCGGCGCAGCTCGAATGGCAGGTCAGTTCTCCGCCGTCGCGCCGCTCACGGGCGGCCGCGCCTTGATTACGGGGGGGTACGGTAACGGGGGCGGCCCGCGATCGTCCACGTGGTTATACTGGCCGTGAAGATCTCGCCTCGGCGTACTGCCGCCCAACGACCGGTTGCCCCGGACGGCCCTCTGCGCGGCCCGCCGCTGAACCGGAGCGTTCGGCGAGCGGAGAAGCGACCTCTCGCAGTCCACCGGTACAATCAAGACGTCCACGGGCAATGACGACCGGGATGACCGACAAGGAGGCAAGTCGCATTGTGACCAGCATCGAACACCCAACCGCTGGACGGATGCCCCACGCCGGTCAGCCCGAGCGGCTCTTCCACGGCTTCCTCGAAGCCGCCCCCGACGCGGTCGTGATCATCGACGGGGGCGGGGTGATCGTCCAGGTCAACCGCCAAGCTGAGAGGCTCTTTGGCTACCTCCGGGAGGAGCTACTCGGCCGCCCCCTCGAGGTGCTCATGCCGGAACGCCTTCGCGGCTCGCACGTCGCGCAGCGCCAGGCGTATTCCGACGACATGCACCCGCGGCCAATGGGCCGCGGCCTCGACCTGATCGGCTTACGGAAGGACGGCCGCGAGTTCCCCATCGACGTATCGCTCAGCCCCCTGCCGAACGAGGAGGGGGTTCTCATGGCCAGTGCCATCCGCGACATGACCGACCACCGGCGGCTAGAGGACGAACTGCGCGCGCGGACGCGGGAGCTGGAAGAGGCCGACAGGCAGAAGGACCACCTCCTGTCAGCGGTCGCGCACGAGCTACGCAATCCCTTGAGTGCCCTCGCTAATGTGGCCCAAATCCTGCGTTCCCCGCAGGCTGACGCCGCTATTTATCAAAGGGCCTCGCATGCGCTCGAGCGCCAGACCGCGCACATGGCCCGTTTGGTCGAAGACCTTCTCGACCTGTCGCGCGTCCGCCGTGGCAAGCTCACGCTCCGCCGGGAGTCGATTGACCTCCGGACGATTGCTCCAAAAGCCGTCGAAATGAGTCACTCGCTCATTGAGGCCCGCAAACACAATCTGGAAGTCGCCCAGTCCCCCGAACCGTTGTCGGTGAGTGGCGACCCCGTACGGTTGGCCCAAGTGGTATCCAACCTGCTCACCAATGCGGCCAAGTTCACGCCCGAGGGGGGACACATCTGCCTTACGACGGCGAGAGAGGATGGGGTGGCCGTGGTCCGTGTGTGTGACGACGGAGCGGGCATTCCTCAGCAGATGCTGTCTCGGGTCTTCGACCTGTTCACCCAGGTTGGGGTGGCGGGGGATGACCAAGCGGGCGGGCTGGGGATCGGGCTGTCCCTCGTGCGACTACTGGTCGAGTTGCATGGGGGAACCGTGGCGGCATTCAGCGACGGGCCTCACCAGGGGAGTGAGTTCGTCGTGCGCCTGCCTCTGCTGCCAGACGGGCCGGATGCAGCCGAACCAAGCCCTGCACCTGACCCGGCAGACATGTAGGCTTTTCCAGACTCATAGCTCCCGCCCGCCGGGCAGGTGAGCTTAGTCGTTAGACCCAACTGGTGAAGTAACGTGCCCTCCGAAGTCCCGGCTCACGTCAAGGCTCACGTAACCGTCCGCTGTGCAGAGATCATCTTTCGCGCACTCAGCTCGCGAGTCGCCCGTCGGTGGCAGTTCGTTTCCTTTCGCGGTGCGGGCCGGGGCGAGTGGCGGGGCGTGGTCGACGTACTCGCCATTCGGAAGAACACTTCGCAGCCTCCGCAGCCTGGGCTCAAGCGCGGTGATCTCCTCGAAGTCGTGCTCATCCAGGTAAAGGGAGGGTCGGCACGAGCTCCAACCACAGGCGACTGCGAGCGCCTACGCCAGGTCGCAAAGATTCATCAAGCAAAGGCAGTGGTACTGTTCAGCTGGAAGCGAGGCAACAACTCGACTTTCAGCCAGCTCGACCTTCGCACTCTTGAATGGCCGCCGGTCGAGAACGCGGCGGCCATCTTCGCGGCATGGGGTCTAACCATTCCATCGAGCTGACGTTCCGAAGGCCGCTTCGCGCCGTTTGGCCCGCCGCTCATGTCAAATGGAGGTATTGTCAAGAGTTGTGTACGGAAATCTGATTGATCAAGCGGCGAGTTCCTTGATGCCATCGATGAATCGGACACCTTGGATGATGTCCGTGAGCAGTTGGTGACCGTTGAGTGTGCGCCACGATCGCTGCGCGACGTGGGCGAGTTTGAAGACCATGGTGAGAGTCGCAGTGCGTGAGCCGCAGCCCTTGGTGCGCGCGGTGCGCAGTCGTACGGTCGCGAAGGTGGACTCGATCGGATTCGTAGTGCGCAGGTGCTGCCAGTGTTCGGCGGGGAAGTCGTAGAAGCGCATCAGCGCCTCGCGATCCTTGACTAGGCACTCGACCGCCTTGGGATACTTCGCCCCGTAGACCTGGGCGAAGTGATCGAAGGCGCGCTCCGCGCGCTCCTTGGTCGCGGCCATCCAGATGTCGTGCAGTCGTTGCTTGACCTCAGGCTGCATGTGGCGCGGGAGGTGGTTGAGCACGTTGACCGTCTTGTGCACCCAGCAGCGCTCCGCACGCGTCTTGGGAAAGACCTTGGGCAGCGCCTTCCAGAAACCCAGGGCACCATCACCGACGGCGACTTCAGGCGAAACTTCCAGTCCGCGAGCCTTGAGGTCGAGCAAGACTTCCTTCCACGACTGCTCGCCCTCCCGCACGCCGTCGTGGACCGCGAGCAGCTCCTTGTCGCCGCCAGCGGTTGCGTCGATCACGACCAAAATACAGGCGCGTTCGCCGTCGAGGCGGATGTTGAAGTGCACGCCGTCGACCCACAGGTACACGTAGCGCTTGTTCGCGAGGGAGCGCTGCTGACGGCAAGCGCTTGCTCCACTCCTCGTAGTCCTTCTCCCAGACCTGCTTCAGACGCACGACGCTGGTCGCGGAGAGCCCGCGAGCATCGGGACCCAGCAGCGACGTGAGGGCGTCGGTGAAGCCGCCGCTCGAGACACCCTTCAGGAACAGCCAAGGGATCAGCTCGTCGATGCTCTTCGTGCGCCGCAGGTAGGGCGGCAAGATCGAACTGGTGAAGCGCATGCGCTCGCCGTCGTCATCCACGCGACGGTCGTGGACTCGCGGCTGGCGCGCTTCGATCGGACCGATGCCGGTCGTGATCGCGCGCTCCGGCAGGTGGCCGTCGCGCACCACCAGGCGATGGCCCTTCTCGTCGAGGACCTGCTTCAGAACCTCGATGTAGGCCTCGACCTCGGCCTCGAGGGCTGCCGCGAGCCTGCGTTTCGCGCCGATCCGCACCACTTCGGTCAAGGCATCCTTCGGCGTGGTTGCGTGGAACGGGATGGTTGTCGTAGCTTCGGACATGTGGCGTATCCTGGCTCCCTCGTCGGGAGCGTTTGGTGTTGACGTAGTGGTCAAGCACCAAGGGTGCGCCGCTCTTCTTTTCAGATCTCCGTCCACAACTTCCGGTCATACCTCTGTCAAGTTGGGCTGACGTGAGGCCATTCAGTCCAGAGACCCAAAGGAGCACGACATGACCAACGGGCTATCCCCCGCCGCTTACTCGTCCATCGTCGTCGGCACCGATTTCACCCCTTGCTCGGCGGTTGCGCTCGGGCAAGCGATCCGCATCGCCGGGTGGGCCAAGGCGAGGCTCCACGTGGTCCACGTCATCGACACGATCGTGGTGATTGAGCTCGAAGCGGCCCTCTCGCCGATGCAGCAGTGTATCCGCGACGGGCTCATCAAAGACGCCGAGCAGGCGTGGGCCGACTTTGCCAAGGGTGCGCCGGGAGTCGGGGAAGGTGGGGGCGCCGCGGGGCTGCCCATCGAGGTCTCGATCAACAACCGCATCGTGGGCATCCTGGAGCACGCCCGCGAGCACAAGGCCGATCTGATCGTGCTGGGTGCCTTCGGCAACCGCGCCCCGGATGTGGGCTTGGGCACCGTCGCCACCGCCTGCGTGCGCAAGAGCATGACCGACGTGCTGCTGGTGCGCGACACGATTGGCCAGAAGGGGAATGTCCCCTTCAAGACGATCGTGGCCGCGGTGGACTTCTCGCCGACGTCACTGCGGGCCATTGAGCGCGCGGCCATGTTCGCCGCGCAGGACGGCGCGGAACTCCACCTGCTGCACGTCTTCCAGGCCCCGTGGCACCAGTTGCACTACCGCGCGTCCACGCCGCTGACCCCGCCGCACCAGCAGAAGCAGTACCGCGACGGACTGGAGGGCCGGCTGGCCGAGTTCTGCCGCCCGGTGATGGAAGCTTACGCCGCGCTCCGTACTCGGTTCGTGGTTTACGACCGCAGCGCCCACCGCTCGGGCATCGTCGAGTACGCGGGCGAGGTGCAAGCCGACCTCATCGCACTGGGCACGCGGGGCCGCACCAACCTCCGCGACGTTCTGCTGGGCAGCACGGCGGAGAAGGCGCTGGAGGAATCCAAGTGCTCGATCCTCGCCGTCAAGCCTGAAAGCTTCCACCACCCACTGGCCTCGGACGATCAACCGCGGACCATGCAGATGAAGCCGACGTCTTGATTAGCGTCGAATCTAGTCTCGGCCAACGCCGCGCATGAGCAACCGTCTATGAAGATGGCCGTCTATTCCAGCAAGTCCTACGAGAGGCCGTTTCTTGACGCGGCCAACGCCGGGCCCAAGCACGAACTCGTCTACCTCGACGCAACGTGCTCGGCGACGACGGGGGACCTCGCGCGCGGCTGCCCTGCCGTCTTGATCTTCGTGGGCGACGACGCCTCAGCGCCCGTGCTCAAGGCGCTCCACGCCGGGGGCACGCGGCTGCTGGCCCTGCGCTCGGCGGGGTTCAATCACGTGGACGTCGCCGAGGCCGACCGACTCGGGCTGACGGTGCTGCGCGTGCCCGCCTACTCGCCCCACGCCGTCGCCGAGCACACCGTGGGCCTTATGCTCACGCTCAACCGCAAGTTCCACCGCGCGTATAACCGCGTCCGCGAGCAGAATTTCGCGCTGGACGGCCTCATGGGCTTTGACATGCACGGCAGGACGGCCGGCGTCGTCGGGACGGGCAAGATCGGCGAGGTAGTGTGCAAGATCTTGACCGGATTCGGCTGCCACGTGCTGGCCAACGACACGGTGAAGAATCCCGCGTGCGAAGCGATGGGCGTGCGGTACGTTTCGCTGCCGGACCTGTACGCCCAGTCGGACATCATCACGCTGCACTGCCCGCTGAACCCCGCGACCAAGCACCTGGTGAACACTACCGCGCTGGCGGCGATGAAGCCCGGCGTGATGCTGATCAACACCAGCCGCGGCGGAGTCATCGACACGCGAGCGCTCATCGCGGCCCTGAAGAAGGGGCACGTCGGCTCGGTCGGGCTGGATGTCTACGAGGAGGAGGGCGACCTGTTCTTCAAGGACCTCTCCGAGCGCGTGATCTACGACGACGTCTTCGTGCGGCTGATGTCCTTCCCGAGCGTGCTCATCACCGCCCACCAGGGGTTCTTCACGCGCGAGGCGTGTGCAGCCATCGCCCAGACGACCATCAACAACCTCACCGACTTCGAGCGCGGCCGCGTACAGGAGTCCAACCGCGTGACGACGCGGCTGATCGCGCCGGCACCGAAGCCGTGCTGACGAACCCTCCTCGCGATCGGGAATCGCTGTTCCGCCCTCGGCTCACCCGCCCGCTGACCCGGAGTGTTAGGCGAAGGGTGGCCATGCGGTCCAGAGATCAGCGGAGAACGGCCCTTGATCTGCCAGTGGCATTCATGGGCGGCAGCCCCATCCTCACATTGGCACTGCTCGCGATTGCAGTAGTCGAGCACCACGGCCTCCCGGGATGAAGCCTAGATGAACCTCTCGCCCAAAGAGCCAGTGGCCATGTCCTGGCACACGCTATCGCCTGCTGCCGCGTGCGCTCGGCTCCAATCCACCCCTGCCGGGTTGACGGGGGTTGAAGCAGCCCGATGGTTGACGGAGTACGGCCCGAACGAACTGCACGCCGCCCAGCGCATCTCGCCGTGGACGCTTCTGTTCGCGCAGTTCAAGAACGTGTTAATCGTCATCCTCCTCGCTGCAACGGCGCTTTCCGCGTTCCACGGCGAAATCGGCTTGATGAGCGCAGCAATGCTCCTGGGCCTGCCGTTGCCCTTGACTGCCGTGCAGATCCTGTACGTCAACCTCGCCACCGATGGCTTGCCCGCGCTGGCTCTGGCGTTGGACCCGCCCGAGCCTGACTTGATGCGCCGCAAGCCGAACAATCCCCGCAAGGGAATTTTCACCCGGCCCGTTGTCACGCTGATGGTTATCGGTGGCATGTGGTCGATGCTGGTGAATCTGAGTCTGTTCGCCTGGGCGCTGAACTCCGGTCGCAGTGCAGCGGAAGCCATGACCATGACCTTCGTTTCGCTGGTGCTGATTCAGTTCGTCAAAGCGTACAACTTCCGCTCCGACAGGCTCTCGGTGTTCAATCGGCCCTTCGCCAACACATGGCTGAACTGGGCGATTGCTTGGGAACTCGTGCTGTTGCTCGTGATCGTCTATGTGCCAGCCTTTCACGCGCCATTCGGCGCCTTCAGCCTGCCGCTGGTGGATTGGGCAATTGTGATTGGTCTCGCACTGACAATCTCGCCCGTGCTGGAGGCGGCGAAGTGGATGGAGCGACGCGGGTGGTTCGGGGAAATGGAATAGCCGTGTCGACTGTGGAAATTCCTGTCCGGGCGCGCTTTGAATGCGCCTGGCGGCCCAACAACCGGTTGCAGCGGACGGCGCTGCGCGCCGCCGCTGAGCCGGAGGGTTAGGCCGACGAGGCCGGCCGTTGCCGCAGATGAACGCTCCCCGTAGACTGAGGACTGGCCAAAAGTCCAGGAGGCAAGAACATGCGGACGTACAACGTGATCGTAGAGCGCGACCCCGACACGGG
>Ga0163154_10006826_pt1 | contig 13823 bp, 9 predicted proteins | sample OliLakLV19MP9P1_FD_148649 | JGI IMG/M metagenome (GOLD analysis project Ga0163154, IMG submission 148649) | Freshwater microbial mat bacterial communities from Lake Vanda, McMurdo Dry Valleys, Antarctica - Oligotrophic Lake LV.19.MP9.P1 | ecosystem: Environmental > Aquatic > Freshwater > Lake >... | reverse complement strand
AGAAAAACACGGTAGGTCTCGTCGGCTCCCTTCAGTGTGTAGACGCGGTCGCCATCGGGGCCTGACGCTACTATCGCGTCCACTTGTCCGCTACGCAGCGCGAACAATGTCTCCTCGGCTTCCCGATGTTGAGCTTCGACTTCCTTGAGGCGAGCCTCAAGCTGCCGAATCCGCTCGCTTAATGCCTCGTGGGTGTCTGTTTCCATAGTGATCCACTAAATGGGTTTTCGAACGATATCCAGCCCTACCAGTACGCGTTCCCGATCGGAGAGGTCGCCGATCACTTTGCGAACCGGTAAAGGCAACTCCCTGATTAAGGTTGGAGCGACCACAATCTGTTGCGGCTTGGCGTATTCGGGCTGTTGATAAAGGTCGATCACTTCCAAAGCGTAGCGGCCAGGGAGTGTTTCCTCGCAGATGGCGCGGATATTCGCCACGGCCCGCACCGAGCGTGGAGTGTTCCCAACGACAAAGAGACGCAGAAGATATTGATCATCGTTAGGCTGGGAAAGAGCCTCTTCAAAGCTCTCCGCGGAATCTACGATTTGAGGTTGCTTAGACATGGAAGGCTCCAACGGTCACTCCTTCGTTCGAAGATCGAGACCCACCAGAACGCGATCGGTATTCGAAAGGTCTCCGATGATTTTGCGGATCGGCTCAGGAAGCTTTCGCACCAGCGTCGGCAGGGCAAGAATTTGGTCGCCCGCGGCGAGTTGGGGCTGCTTCACCAGGTCAATTATCTCAATATTGTACCGGCCGGCCAAATGCTCTTCGCAAATCCGCTTCAGATTGGCAAAGGCCTGCAACGACTTTGCGGTCTGCCCCGCCACGTACAACCTAAGATTCCAGACTTCGCCGGGCAGGTCCAAGGGCGGGTCCAAAGGCCGGTCCAAGACTCTCGAGGGCTGCGCTTTTGTACTCATTTGCGGCTGCTTTCTTTCTTAGCAGATTTCGGGGCCAACTCCGGTTCGGCGGCCCGGCTTTTCTGCATTACGCGTTGATCGTCATTGAGCTTTCGGGTCCTGAGTTCACCTTGCGCGGCGAGTTGGCGCAACTCTTGCCCCTCTGACTCTAATTCTAGCTGCAAGGCGGCAATTTGGGATTCCAGAACTTTGCTTCTTCGTTCCAGAATCGCTTTCTTTCGTTGGCTCTCCTCCGCTTCCAGCACCATCGCAGTCGCGTCCTTCGCCTCCTGAGCGATCCGCGCGGAGCCCGTCAACATTTCCCCTCCCAGGTAAACGTCACGGAACTGGATGCCATTACCGGTGATCACGTATTCGCGGATCTGGTTCGAATGGGCGAGGCCCCGTGCCTTAAGAACGTAGAGCCCCCGGTTGCGCTCGCTACTACTTTCAATATCCCGCAGCGAGATCCAGGTATCCACAATGGAAGAGATTTGAACGTCAGTTTGCTGCGTGGGAGCCGATACGTTCGCCAGTGACGTCATCAGGGCGGTAATGCCCTTTGACTTTAAAAAGTCCACCAACCGCAGCACCATGCTCTGCGCCTCGAATTCCGCGCCGGCACTGAGGAGCGCGGTGAGAGGATCTACTACCACGATGCTGGGATTGAACTCCGCGATCAGCTTGTGCATCATCACCAGATGCATTTCAAGCCCGAATGTACTCGGCCGGATAGACTGAAAGCGGAGGACCCCTTCATCCACCCATTGCCCGAGATTCACGCCGATAGACCGCATATTGCGGACGATTTGCGGGGCCGATTCTTCGAACGAGAATGACAAGCATCGCTCTCCGCGGGCGCACGCAGCGTCCACGAAATGGGCGGCCAGGCTTGTTTTGCCGGTGCCAGCCGTCCCGGAGAGCAGAATGCTGCTGCCGCGAAAGTACCCTTCACCGCCTAACATCGCGTCCAGCGCCGCTATCCCCGTCGAAACACGTTTATCTGAAGCTTCCTGATTCAACTCGAGCGAAGTGAGGGGAAGCACGGAAATTCCATCCGTATCGATCAGAAATGGGTACTCGTTGGTGCCGTGACTGGAGCCCCTGTACTTCACCACGCGCAGACGGCGGGTGGTCACCGCCTCTGTAACGCGATGATCGAGCAATATCACGCAATCGGAAATGTACTCTTCGATGCCGTGTCGAGTGAGAGTATTTTCGCCGCGTTCAGCGGTGACGACGGCGGTTAAACCCCGCTCCTTCAGCCAGCGAAACAGGCGCCGAAGTTCGGCACGGAGAATAGATTCATTGCCGATTCCCGCAAACAGAGTTTCAACACTATCCAGAAGAACCCGTTTTGCTTTGGTGGAATCGACGGCATAGGCCAATCGCAAGAACAGGCCTTCCAGATCGTATTCGCCGGTTTCTTCAATTTGGCTGCGTTCGATGTAGACATGGTCGATGGCTAACAATTTTCGTGCGGCCAGATCTTTCAAATCAAAGCCCAGCGACGCGACATTGGCGGCCAGTTCCTCGCCGGTTTCGTCGAAGGAAATGCAGACGCCCGGCTCAGCGTATTCGGTAGCCCCGCGGACCAGGAATTCCATTCCGAAGAGAGTCTTCCCGCAGCCCGCCGCTCCGCAAAGCAGGGTAGTTCGACCTCTCGGAAAGCCCCCAACGGTGATTTCGTCGAGACCGCGGATGCCGCTCGCCGTTTTCGGCAGCGAGTGCGCTGCTGCATTAGGCCGGCCGCCATCCCTCTTTGTGGTTAGACGCTTGTCTCGCATACGGGTACCCAGAAGATTGTATCTTTATTGATCAAACCCCGCAATAGCACGCGCACGCTGCCGGTAGTTCGTGCAGTTTTAGGGCTCCAGGTATCAGCCGATTTAAACTGGTTGCAAGGCTTGGTGCGAGGCATTTCTTCTAAGCCATCCAATGAATGTTTTTGGCAGTCCCATCATGTTTGGTGGTGGTCTTAAAAGATTCGTACTTGCCGCTCATGGCGAAAGATTTCGTCTTTTCCAGCAGTGCTGAAACCTGGGTCGGGCTCAATGGGCGGAACGACCGCGCCGCCCCCAGCGCCTGCTCCACCCGCGCCACGGTATCGCAACCGGTAATTACCGCCGAAGTCGGCAAATTCAAGGCGTAATGCAGACATTCCACCGGGGTCACCGCTTTCAGCTTCGGCAAGTCGCCACCTGCCAGCGGCTTCATCCCCAGCACCGCGATGCCCTGTTCCACCAACTTAGGCAACACCTGTTGGGCGAAACTGCGGAAGTGTGCGTCCAGTACGTTCAGCGGCATCTGACAGCTGTCGAACTGAAAGCGGTGTGCCGCCGCCACTTCCAACATGCGCAAATGTACGGCAGGGTCCTTGTGCCCCGTGAAGCCGATGTAGCGAATCTTGCCGGCCTGCTTGGCCGCCAACAAAGCCTCCAGGGGGCCGCCTTCGGCAAAGAAACGGTCTGGGTCCTCCATGCGGATGTTCTCGTGGTACTGCATGAGGTCGATATGGTCGGTCTGCAATCTCTGCATCGATTCGTCGATTTGCTTCGCTGCCGACGCTTTGGTTCGTCCATCGAACTTGGTCATCAGAAACGCCTTTTGCCGGTAGCCGTCTCGTAGCGCGAGACCCATTCGCCGCTCGCTTTCTCCATCGTGGTAGTCCCAGCAGTTGTCCAGGAACGTGATCCCTCCGTCTACTGCGGTTCTGATAATGCGTACGGCCGTGGCGGAATCCTTGGGCATTCCCAGGTGATAGCCGCCCAGACCGATCGAGGATATTTTCTCGGTGGTCCGGCCAAACTTGCGCATCGCTATGGCCTCCGTCGCGGCCGAAGCTGGCGTGGAAGCCGCGACGGCGGCCAAGGTATTCAGGGCAGTTCTTCTTCGCATGGCCACTTAGCAGCACGTGCATAGCCATTCTGGATGTGCCTCCAGGCCGCGAGACCCAAGCGGTTCGGCGGTGGCCTTACAGCTACACTCCTGCCACTTATTGCCGCCGGAGAGCATTTTCTGCACAGTCTGATGCTGAGGAAATCAGACGGGAACGCGCCGCTCCGGCTGAATCATCCGTTGCGGAACAAATGGCATTTCACGTGCAAGGCCCTTTATTGAAAAGGAGGCATATTTATGCCATCAGAGAGTATCCGGTTCCAAGACCCCACATCCGATCTCGCTCATAGTGTTTCCGAAAAAGTATCCGACGTGACGTCGCAAGTAAAGGATAGTGTGTCGGAGCTGGGCAAAACCGCCGTCGATAAGATTGACGAAAATCGAGGCGCGGCAGCTAATGGACTGGAAAGCGCCGCGTCATCTCTCCATCAAGGCGCCGAAAGGTTGCCTGGCGGAGAAAAGGTCACCAGCTTCGCCCATTCCGCCGCCGACAAGCTGAGCTCAACCGCGGATTACGTAAAGGGGCATGACGTCAACGCGATGGTGGCCGATGTCGAAAAGTTCGCCAAAGACCATCCAGGCCCGGTTATTTTGGCCGCGGCCATGGTTGGGTTTCTGGTAGGGCGAGCGTTCACCAGCAATGACTAGCTAGCGGCAGGAGGAATGCATGGCCGCAACTTACACGGAAATATTTCAAGACATCATCCACAATATCCAGGACATTGTGCGATCGGAAGTTCGACTTGCGAAGATAGAAATTCGCGAGGAGGCCGCGAAAGCAAAAGCCGCGGCTTTGATGATCGCGGCGGGCGCTCTAACCGCCACTCTGGCGTTCAGCTTCTTAATGCTTACCGTCGTCTATGCCCTATCGCTCATCTTGCCGATCTGGGCTGCGGCGCTTATCGTTGCGGTAACGTTGGCAATCGTGGCCGCCGGAACGCTTAGTGAGGGTCTCAAGCGTTTCAAAACAATCCATCCTACCCCCGAACGTACCGTGGAAAGTTTAAAGGAGAACGCCCAATGGGTGAAACAGCAAACCAAATAGAAACCCACATCGAAAGTACCCGCCAAGATCTGGCTTCCAACCTGCGGCAGCTGGAGCATAAAGTGAAAGCGGTCACTGACTGGAAACATCATTTCCGCAATAGCCCGATGACGGCGGTCGGAATCGCTTTTGGCGGAGGCATCGTACTGGCCACTATGATTGGCGGGCGACAAGGCAAGAGGCCGCAACGGCTCTCAGGCCAAGCTGGTAATAGCGAGCCGTATGGCAATAGCGACCGCCCGAGGAACAAGGCCATGGAAACATGGGATGGCATCAAGGGTGCTCTGATTGGCGTAGCGGCTACACGTTTCAAAGACTTTGTGGGCGAAGTCGTTCCTGGCTTCCAGGACCAATTTCATCGCACTCAACGCGAATACCGGGACTCATTGCCTGTCGCTGGAAACGGGCATCGTGAGCCGACCCCGCCCCAGACTTAGCGGGAAGGGTCGCGTCGGTGCCAGGCAAGTTAGAAGGGTCTTTAAGGGCCCTTCTTTAGCCTTAAATAAATATAAGGGGCATCTGGAAACGCCTCTATTGGGAATGTCCCGTAACCAGATATGCCCGGTCTAAAGACAATTAACTCCGGCTTCGTTCGGTACAGGTGCCTCTCGCAGTTTTAGCAAGGCGCTGACTCTCTGGCCGAGCCTGCGCCAATCATCTAGGTTAGAGGGCTTCAGCCAGAAGTCATTCGCGCCAAGGGCCATCACGGACTCAAGATCTTTGGGGGATCGCGTCGAGCTCCACACCACCACCGGCACACTCTTGAAACTCTCATTTCTTCGCAACTGCGCCAACACTGTTATCCCATCGGCTTTGTGCAAGTTAAGATCGAGAAGAATCAGATCGGGAGGGTTGTCCACTGTTTGGTCTACGAAAACGCGGGCCTCGGCGCCGTCGGTGATGGATTGGATCGGGGCGGACCCTCCCGCTTTGGCCAGCGCCATTTCCAGCATCATAATATCCGCCTCGTTATCTTCAATTACCAAAATCATCGTTTACCTACCTCAGTAATCCCGCTAGTTTTCACAGACTTCTCCCAGCAATTTCGAGTCCAACTGGCCAGTTAAGGGCCAAGTGAACCGGAAAACCGAACCTTGTCCCACCTCGGATTCGACCCAGATCGTCCCCCCGTATCGCGTGACGATCTTTTCCACGATGGCCAAGCCGATTCCAGTTCCCGGAACTTCGTGGCCCGCCAGGCGCTTGAAGATTCCGAAGATGTGCTTGGCGTACTGGTTCTCGATGCCCCTACCGTTGTCCGCTACCGAGAAGAGCCATTCACCGTTCCGCCTGGTTGCGGAGATCGAGATTCGCGGAGCATGGGGACCTCGATACTTGATAGCATTCTCGATTAGATTTTGAAAGAGACTGACGATCTCGCTTTCACGCGCATGAATCACCGGCGATTCTCCGACGACGATCTCGGATCCCGTTCTTGCGATCGTATCGCTTAAATGCTCGATCGCTTTTTGAAGAGCGCTACTACTTTCGAACTCCTGCGCGGTGCCGTTTCCTTCGCCAATCACGCTGTATTCGAGTAAGTCCGCCAATAGCTGATCCATTCTTTCGACGCTATTGGTGACAACCGACCTTGCTTTTTGCAACTGCCTTTCGTCTAACAAAGGCTGAGGGCTACTGGAGTGTTCCACCAGCAAATCCGTGAAGCCCCTGATGTTGCGCAACGGCTCCCGAAGATCGTGGGCGGCGGCGAAAGCGAATCGGTTCAATTCCCCGTTTAGGGCCTGAAGGGCCGCCTCATTTAGTTTCTGTTGATCGACATCGTAGGCCGCCCCGAACCACTTGACAACCCGGCCAGTCTCGTCCCTTACCGGCAACGCTCGAGTCATAAACCAACGGTATCGCCCATCGCGCCCGAAAAGACGGTATTCGCATTCAAATGGCTGCCCACTGGCTAAGGCCTTCGTCAATCGTTCCAGATACGCCGGTCGGTCGTCGCCATGGATGTATAGCAAAGCCGCGTGATCCTTAGCCACTTGATTGGCAAGGCCCGTGATCTCAGTGAACTTCGGACTGACGAAATCCAGTTCTCCCGCGGGCGTCAGAGAATAGAGGATCGCAGGCACGGTCTCCACCAGCGCACGAAATCGCAGCTCACTCTCGCGCAGAGCTTCCTCGGCGCGTTTCCGATCGGTAACATCGAGGATCACGGCGCCGATGCCAAGATGTCGACTGTCCGGAGTCGCTACCGGGAACCATGTTTCGGTCCAGTGCCTTACCACCCCGGGCGCCTTCCGTGTCTCGCCGCTAAAATCGTGATCGATGGTCGGTTTTCCAGTCTCCTGAATATGACGATGAATCGCGCGGACCTGGCTCGCCAGGTCTGGAACGATCTCTTCCACGGATTGGCCCAAATGGGCCTCGACAGGTAAGCCATTCATCTGCGCCAGGCTTTCGTTCACCATCCGGTACCGCAGTTCCTCATCGAAAAACGCAATTCCCACCGGAGCGCATTCGGAAAAAGCGCTAAGTCGCGCTAGTGCCTCCTGAAGTTGCAGCTCTTTCTGTTTCCGTTCGGTGACATCCCGGACTATGCCTTGTAGCCGACCGTCGAATAGGCTGCGGGCTACAAGTTCCCCAATAAAGGTCGACCCATCCTTGCGCGCAAAGCGCCAATCGTTCCGAACGATTTCCCCGGACGCCAATACCTTCAGCTGGCCCGGTAAGCGCTGGTGTTCCTCTGGCGAAAGGACATCGCCTAAGGGGAGAAGTCGCAGCTCATTGTGCTCATAACCGAGCATTTGGCAAGCCGCGCCATTCGCATCCAGGAATTGGCCGTTTCGGTCAGCGACCAAAATGCCGTCCACCACCTGTTCCACCAAGGACCGGTAGCGCTGTTCGCTGTCGCGTAAAGACGCTGCGGCAGCCTTGTGGGTAGTGATATCCTGCACCACGGCCGTCAGTCGCGCTGGCCGCCCTTGCGCACCGGGGATCAGATTGGACACCACGCGCGCCCAACCAATCTCGCCGCCCTTTCGCAGATAACGTTTTTCCACGTCGAACGTGGAGATCTCACCGCCTATCAAGCGGCCCAGATCCTTCAGATTCGATTCCCGGTCTTCCGGGTGAGCGATGTCCGCAGCAGTCCGCGCTAACAGTTCCTCCTCGGTGTAATTGGTCAAGGCGCACATGGCCGCGTTCACCCGCAAAAACCCACCGGTTTGGGCATCGATCTCGACCTTAGCCACATTACTGATGTGGAACATAGCGCGGAACGTCGCTTCACTATCCCGAAGTTCCCGTTCGGCCCGCTTCCAGTCCGTGACATCCACGGTAAAACAGCGAGTGTGGATCAGTTTGCCGTAGTCAAACAGTGCGTTCGAACTGATAGAGACCTCGCGCACAGAACCGTCCTTGCAGCGGAGCCGCGCGGAGCATTGATGAATGGTTTCGCCACCGGTAAGGCGCGGGAGAATATTCCGGATAACGTCCGCGTCGGCGTGAAAGTCCGCGATATGGTGGCCGACGTATTCCTCCCGCGTGTATCCGAGTAGGTCCAGTTCAGTTTGATTTGCCCAGAGGATCATGCCATCCGGCCCAACCCAGTGCAGACCAATCGACGCATTTTCGATGAAGTCCCTAAGATTGGCCTCACTGCGGCGCAGCGCCGTTTCCACTCGTTTCTGTTCGGTGATATCCCGCGCTACGGTAGCGAAGGCAATCGGCTCGTGAGTTTGCGGATGCCGGATGAGGGAGGTGTAGCGGTGCACATCGATCCGCGCGCCGGTCTCGAGATGCTGCAACTGCATCTCGCCTTCCCAAGAACCGCTTTCCCGCGCGGTGGCGATGACTTTCGCTACGAAGAACTCCTGCCAGTCCTGCGGAACGTAATCGGTGAAATGAAGCGCCGACAAATCTTGCTCTTCGCCGGCACCGATCATTCTTCGGGCTCCGGCGTTTAAGTAGGTGATCTTTCCGTTGAGGTCCGCCAAGGAAATGAAGTCCTTGCTCCACTCAATTAACCGGGACAGCTTCGAGTTTTGATTCTCGATTTCTTTTCGGGCGGTGATGTCTTCCACCACAGAAATCGCATATCTGCTTGCAGCCTCTGCTTGGCTCATGGACACCGTGAGGTTGATCCAAACGGTCGATCCATTCTTGTGGATATACCGCTTCTCGATGGAGTAAGAAGCGGTTTCGCCCCGGTGCAGGGCAGCGAAGTGGTCGAGATCTAACTGCAAATCATCGGGGTGGGTAATCTGCTGAAAGTCGCTGGCTATCACCTCTTGCGGCGAGTAGCCGACGATTTCGCAAAGGCGCCGATTCACCCGCAGCCAGCGGCCATCCAGGCCAACGTGCGCGATGCCCACGGCAGCCTGATTGAAGGTATTTTCGAATTGAGCCAGACGGTCCTTGTTTACCTGGCGCAAGCGAAGATTCTCCAAGCCGAGCCATGCCCGCTCGGAGACGCTGCGCAAAAGTTCCACTTCCCGTTCGGTCCAGGAGCGCGGCCGGAGTGAGAAAACGGAAATACTGGCAACCCATCGGCCCTCGATTCGCAAAGGAACTGCTAGAAAAGCCTGGATCTCACCATAGCTTCCCGCCTGCTTCCTGGTTCTCGGATCGGTTGTCGTATCGTTGACCACCGCGGGTTGATTCGCCTCAAGATGGTTTACGATGGGTCCCCATGCATCGAGCGGCAAGGGGCCGGCTGGCACAGACGAGTCGGCACCAGACTGGGCCACCGTTTCGCTCAGTCGGCGGTCGAGGTCGATTTCCGCAAACGTGCAGCCGGACGTATTCGAGTATGCCGCAAGTTCAGACACCACGAGTTGCAATAAGCTCGGGCTGTCTTCGCAAAGGGTGATTTTTGCGCTCAAATTGACTTCGAACAAGCCATCCAATTCGGCTTGTTTGCGATCCGTGATATCGATCGCCGCAAGAATGGCGTTCAGCGGCCGGCGCTCTTCCCCTGCTCCCGTGAAGAACACTTGGTGGCGCACGCTCAGCCAACGGACCTGCCCGTCCGGCCTCACGACGCGATGATCCATTTCGAACCAACCTGCGTTCGCTGGATCCAGGCACGCTAAGAATTGACAGGCCAGTTTCTGCCGGTCATCGGGATGGAACGTTGCATCCAGTACTTCACGAGGGACGGTGATCTCTGCGTCGCCCAACCCAAATAGGTGGGCCGCCTCCGCACTCAAGGAGCCGGTGTTGGTTGCGAAGTCGATCTCTACGATCGCCAAGCCGGAAACCTGGATCCCAAGCTTTAGCTTCTCGCCCAGCGCCCGCATTTGATCGAGACTCTGCCGGTTGCTGGTAACATCCCAAACCACGCCCAATATAACGGCCGGGCCATCGTCGTCGAAGGTAACTTCACCTTCTCCACCTAGCCAACGGTAGCTACCATCGACATGCAGCATGCGGTATTCGAAACTGTAACTTGGGCCGCTCTCAAGCGCTATGGAAGTTCGTTTTTCTACTTCCGGCCAGTCGGCTGGGTGGACCCGGGAGAGGAACGCATCGTAGGTACCCTCGAACGAGCCGGGGGCCATCCCGAGCAGGCTTTCGAACGTGGTGTCCCAGTCGACCACACCGGTGCGGCAGTCCAATCGCCAAACGCCCATCTTTCCGGCGCTCAGGGCGAGATCGCGCTGCCTGCTACTCCGTTCCAATTCCAGTTCGGCTTGTTTCAGAGCCGTAATGTCGGTAAATACCTCAATGACCGAGTGGGCACGTCCGCTTCCATCGCGATACAGCGACCAATGGGTGGCCAGGGTAAACGCCGTTCCGCGGCCATATCGCGTAACTTCTCCGCTCCAAAACCCGTTTTTGAGAAGTTGCGCGTGGATGTCGGTAAGCGGCTCGGGGAACTCAGTTTTCAGCAGCTCTGACGCGATTCGCCCTACGGCTTCCGCCTTGGTCCACCCGAACATCTGTTCGGCGCGTTGGGTCCAGATGAGAATGGTTCCGTCCAATTTACGCACCATCGCCTGGGACAAATCGAGCATCTGAAACAACTCGTCAAAGTGGCCGTCGGATGGAGCATCGGCCAACGGCAAGGCCGCGGCCGGCTTGCTCGAAGCAACCTCTGGTTTTCCTTGGCGACTTTCGGCAGGGAGAGTGAAGGAGAAATTCGCCCCTTCGCCTGGATTTCCGGTAGCCCAGATGCGGCCACCGGCTCGCTCGACGATCCGTTTGCAGAGCGTTAAGCCAATACCCGTGCCCTCAAATTCGTTTGTGTGTAAACGTTGAAACACGCCAAAGATTTTGTCAGCGGCTTCGGCTTCAAAGCCGATCCCGTTGTCCCGCACGGAGATGACAAAATCTTCTGCGTTTCGGCTCGCGGAGATTTTAATTTCTGGCGCAAGATCGGGCTTCCGGTACTTTAAGGAGTTTCCAAGCAGGTTTTGGAAAAGTTGGGTGAGTCCGCCGAGGCTGCCGAAAACGGAAGGAAGCGGCTCATAGACAATCGTTGCGCCAGATTCCCGGATAGCGTGTCTTAAGTTTTCAACAGCGGCACCCAGGGCCTCGTCCAACGATACGGTCTCTTGGGCTTCGATGGGACGTCCCGCCGCTTCCGCGATCCTCATCAAATCGTCGAGCATCGTGCCCAAGCGCCGGGCCCCCTCGACAATGAAACGTATGTAACTTTTAGTCTCGTCGTCCTGGGAGCCTTGGTAGGTGAGCGCTAACAGTTGGGCAAAACTGGTCACATTGCGCAACGGCGTTTTCAGATCGTGGGCGACGGCGAAAGCGAAATGGGTCAGATCCTGATTGGCCCGCTCCAGTTCGGCTGCGCGTTGCTCGCGTTCCAACACTGCACGCTTCTCATCGGAGATGTCCCGGATGACGGCAATCATCCCGCCTCCCGCCTCCGCGGGCAGTACAGTAACGGTCGAACTAACCGGGATCTCGCGCCCGTCTTTCAGGATGTGTACGTTCTCACCGCACCACGCGCCATTCTCCTTTAGCTTTGAGTACGCCCGCTCCTCATCTTCCGGATTGAGCCAACGGTAATCATAAATGGTACTCAGGTGTTTCCCGACTATTTCGGCGCATTTGACCCCGTACATACGTTCCCCAGCCACGTTACAGTAACGAATGCAATAATTGCCGTCTAAGGCGATCACTGGATCGCCAATTGAATTGAGTAGTTGTTCACGAAACTGTAACTCGCAAGTCAGTTCAACCGAACCCGAGACATCCACGCCGCCTCCCACCACCCGAATCGCCGCGCCATTGGAGTCCCGCAGGATCAACGCGTGATCTTGCATATGAATCCAGCGCCCATCCTTATGGCGAATTCGATAGGCTAAGTTGACCGTCTGCTCCTGGCCGGCCAGTGCCAACTCCATTTGGTGATTCGTTCGAGCCAGATCATCCGGATGGAGGCGCGAGGTCCAGGACTTGCGGGTAATTGCACCATCTTTGGCGGCGACTCCGATCAAGCCTTTCAGGTCTCCGATGATCCGCGCTTCGCCCTTTTGCAAATCCCATTCGTACACGACGGCCTGCATGGCATCGATAGCCAACTGCAGGCGCTCCTGACTCGCGCGTTGTTCTCGCTCAGCAGCTCGTTGAGGGGTAATATCGGTGGCCACCCCCAGCATTCCGTAAGGTTGGTTCTTATCGTCGCGTAAGAGGGACATCGAGAGGACGATGAAGCATTGCTCGCCGGACTTGCGGCGATTGCGAAGGTCGATTTCGAGATGGCCCTGGCGCAGAAGTGGCTGCAAAACCTTGCTTCCCACCTGCGGGCGGTCCGCTTCGAAATACAGGATGGCCAAGCTTTGGCCGATAGCCTCGCACTCCTCGTAACCAAAAAGCTTTTCGGCCCCGCGGCTCCAGCCTACGATGTTCCCCTCCAGATCAGTGGAGATAATGGAGTCATGGACTTGATCGAGCCAAGGGGCCGAACCTTTCAGTTCACGCCTCAGTTCACGGCGCAAGATTCCGTTCTCTGCCTCGAGTTCCGTGTTTCTGGCTTCGGCTGCGGCTAGGCGCTGCTCGACGGTTTGGACGGCTCGTTTGGGCCCCATGCGCAGTCACCTCACTTCATTGTGCCGGCCGGCGCATCCGCTAGGCCTCATCACTAGCGTGACAAGTATTTCGACGACCGGACGGACCGCTGCGGCCTCCGGTTATTATAATCCCCAATTGCCGAGTGGTGCTACAGGTAGATGTTTCTGCGTTTAGATTCGCCCCGGGGATTTTACCGAGAGCTTCGGGTTTCGGTCCTCAAATTGCTTCTCGGAATCCCAATGCCCAAAGAGACTCCCCGCAGTCAACGTCAAGCCTGGAAGGACCGCTTCACGGCCCTGCAGGACCTTCCACAGCTCTGGCGCTTGGTTCGGGACTCATCACCTCTAGCCGTCTATTCCACCATCGCCGCGCGCCTACTGGGCGGGTTGACGCCGATCATCATGCTGTACGCCGCGAAACAAGTGGTGGACATCATCGCCCCCGCGGCCAAAGGCCAAACCATCGACATCCCGGCGCTTTGGTTCTGGATTGCCGTCGAATTCGCGCTCGCCGCCGCCTCGCAAGCCATCGGCCGACTCGTCGACTTCCTCGACATCCTGATCGCCGACCGATTTCGACATAGCCTTAGCCTCAAAATCATGAGCCACGCCGCCTCGCTCGACCTGGCCAGCTTCGAGGACCCGGCCTTTCACGATCGTCTCGAACGCGCCCGCGCCCAATCGACTGACCGTACCGGCATGCTCACCTCCGCCGGCTGGCTGCTGCAGCGTGTCGTCATGCTGATTTCCCTGGCGGGCGGCATCGTCTTCTACTCGCCCTGGCTCTTCGTCGTTCTCATCGTCAGCGTCGTGCCCGCCTTTCTCGTTGAAAGCCACTTCGCGTTTCTGGGCTATACCCTCGCGCATGAAGTGACCCCCACGCGCCGGTCACTCGATTACTACCTCGCGCTCGGCAGTAGCCGGGAGGCCGCCAAGGAAGTAAAGGTCTTCGCCCTGGCTCAGCATCTTGAAACCCAGTACTCGCACCTCTCC
>Ga0163154_10006825_pt1 | contig 13823 bp, 9 predicted proteins | sample OliLakLV19MP9P1_FD_148649 | JGI IMG/M metagenome (GOLD analysis project Ga0163154, IMG submission 148649) | Freshwater microbial mat bacterial communities from Lake Vanda, McMurdo Dry Valleys, Antarctica - Oligotrophic Lake LV.19.MP9.P1 | ecosystem: Environmental > Aquatic > Freshwater > Lake >... | reverse complement strand
CAGCTCGACGAGGTCCGCGGGCAGGCCGCGGCGCGCGAGGTGCGCCGTGAGGTCGAAGCGGCCCTTGCCGTCGTCGAGGACGAGGCGACCGTTCGCGAGGCGGAAGACCCGTACGGTGCTCGGGGTCGTGGGTCCGGTGCTCATGCGGCGACGAGTGTAGCGGGCTCTTCCTGGCCCCCCGACTTTCAGAGGGAATCAAAACCCACCGGTGGGGGAGAATCGCGCCATGCGCGGTGCCTTGTTCTCGCTCGTTGTCTTCGTACTCGGCGTCCTTTCGTGCGGCGCCCTGGCGTGTGGGCGTGAGCCCGGCGCGCCGGGCGGTGCGAGTCGCGCGGGCGCGGGGCCGACGGGCGAAGGCGATGGCGCGACGCGGCCGAACGTGCTGATCCTCGTCGGCGACGACGTCGGCGCGGAGCTCGGGTGTTACGGGGCGGTCGGGCTGGAGACGCCGCGCCTCGATCGGCTGGCGCGCGAGGGGGTGCGGTTCACGCACGCATACGCGCCGACGGGCGTTTGTGCGCCGTCGCGCGCGACGCTCTTGACGGGCCTCGAGCCGGCGCGGCACGGGGCGCTCGGCTTCGAGCCCGTGCGACCGGGTGTCGCGACGTTTGGGCCGCGGCTGGGCGCGTATGGGTATCGCACGGGCTTGCTCGGGAAGCTCGGAGCGAAGCCGTTGGAGCAGTTTCCGTTCGATTGGATGGAGCGCACACAACGGGGCGACGAGGGCGCGCGCGACCTCGAGTTCCACGTGCGCGCGTTCGAGACGTTCCTGGATGCGTTTAGCGCCTCCGGCGGCCAGGCGGGCGGTGCGGTCGAGGCGGGCGGGGTGGCCGAGGCGATACCGTTTGCGTTCATCGTCAATTTCCGCGATGCGCACTGGCCGCTGCCGACCGATGGCGCGCCGGCGGAGCCGGGCGTCCCGGTGTCGCCACACGACCCGGCGCGGGTCGCAGTGCCGCCGGTGCTGATGGACACGCCGCCGACGCGTGCGGAGCTCGCGCGGTACCACGACGCGCTGCGGCGGCTCGATGCGACGGCGGGGGCGCTCTTGGACGTGCTGGAGCGGCGTGGCCTCGCACAGAACACCGTCGTCGTCTTCACGAGCGACAACGGCCCGCCGTTCCCTCGCGCGAAGACGACGCTATACGAATGGGGGGTGCGCCAGGCGTTTCTCCTGCGTTGGCCGGACGTGGTCGAGCCTGGCCGCGTCGACGATCGACTCGTGACGCTCGCGGACGTTTTGCCGACCGCATTGGACCTCGCGGGCGCGCCGGAGGACGCACGTGCGGACCTCGACGGTCGCTCGCTCGTGCCGCTGTTGCGCGACGAGGACCCTCCGTGGCGCAGCGCGGTGTTCGGCCTGCACGGAACGCATCGAGTGGGCGCGGAAGTGCCCGCACGCTCGGTGCGCACTGCGCGCTGGCGCTACATCTGGAACCCGCACCCGGAGCGCGACTTCGAGAACCTCGGGATGGAGGTCTCCGTCGCGTGGAGCGAACTCGTGACCGCCGCCGAGCGGGGCGACGCACATGCACGTTCAATCGTCGCGGCCATCGTGCGACGCCCGAGCGAGGAACTCTACGACCTCGACGCTGACCCGTGGGAACTCGAGAACCTCGCAGCGGGTGCGCCGCAGGCCGCGACGCTCGCGGATCTGCGCGCGACGCTCGGCGCGCATCTCAAAGAGCAACGAGACCCGCTGCTGGCTATCTGGCCCCACTGATTCGCGTCCTTGTCCCTTGTCCGTTGCCACGCCTTCGCGGGGGCTTGGTCCACCGCTCAGCTCGGCACCGACCCGCGGCGACTTGACCGGTGCCGGCAGGGTGAAGTGGTGAAGGGCTAAGGCGTGATGCCCCTGGCGACGCGGAGGCCTACTCCGAGGTCGCCGAAGTCAGGTGAGCGGGAGGAGCGGTATGCGGATCGCGCGTTCGCGACGGTACCGACATAACACTCGCCGCGGAGGACACGGGCGGGGACGCTGTCCATAGATGTTACCGGGTCGGTCGCGGCCTTGGCCGAGTAAGCTCTGAAGCTGTCTAGACACCACTCCCAGACGTTTCCCGTAACCTCATGCAAGCCGAAGAGATTCGCTGGATACCGCCCTACCTCGCTGTGTACGACGCTCCCATCAATCAGCTCCGGCCAGTCGCTGCACGTGGGCCAAGGTGCGCCCGCATCCTTGGCCGTCTGGTCCGCGAGGTTCACCTTTCCTTGTAGGCTCTCGCGGTCCGCCCCCGTCCACCACGGGGTATGAGTACCACCGCGAGCACCATGTTCCCATTGCGCTTCGCTCGGCAACGACAAAGCGACTTGTCGTGTCCACTCCACGCAGTCTGTCCACCGCACGCTCTCCACCGGATGCAGCAGCGTCGGCGCGTGTTTGGTCCGCTGCCACCCCGACGGGTTGCGCCCAGTTACTCGCATCCATTGACCTTGCGTCAGTTCGAATTTCCCCAAGAAGTGTGCGGAGAGCGTGACTTCGTGAACTGGCGACTCGTTTGCTAAGGCTTGATGTGCGAAGTTTCGACCGCTCGGATCATTCGACGCGCCCATCCAGAACGTCCCCGCTGGGATCAACACCAGCACCACACCCGTCGCTTCGGTCAAGACCAGGCGCCCGTCCGCGCCCCGCACCGCAGGCTCGCCCGTCTGCAGGTGCGCGAACTCCCACAGCTCCGAGTCCGGGTCCACTCCGATCGGTAAGAGGCCCAACTGAGGCGTGAATTTCAGGTCAATGTACCTCGGCGACGCCTCGATCGCCGCGATCGCTTCGGCCCAGAGCCGGCTCGCCTCCGCGCCCGACACGCTGCGCTCGCTGATCGTGCGCGCGAACTCGAGGCGTCGCGGTACGCTCCAACCGTAGGCCTCCGACACCGCCTCGGGCTCCGGCGACAACAGGCCCGAGCGCGGGTCCTTCAGCGCCTCGAGCCACGTGATCAGCTTCGACAGGTTCGCGTTCCACCAGCGCGCGTTCTCCTCGCCCCCAGGGAAGCGCCAGTCTTGCCGTTCGTCCAGCCGCGCGCGCAAAGCAGCGAGCTCGCCTTCCAGTTCCGTCACCTGAACCGGATCCGCGGGCGTGGGCGCCTTCCCATCCGAGCCATCCGTGCCTTGCACCTGCTTCAACGCTGCCTCCAGCTCCGCCAACCTCGGGAACTCCGGATGGGCCTGCCGATCCGCCTCGCGCTCCTCTACTGACTGCGGTAACGCCATCGCCCGCAGCTCACCGCGCTTCGCGTAGTGGCGCGGTAGCTCGTCTACTAGCGCTTGGGCCTTACCGATCCAGCGCTCGTAGGCCTCGACCTTGTCGGGGTATGCCGGCCACAGTTCCCCTGCCTCGGCGATCAGGTCCTCGTAGTCCTGGATCGCAGACAGCCGCAGCACGTCGTCGGCTCTCTTTGTCGCGTCGTCGCGCGCAAGCTGGGCGAGGCGCGCGTTCTCCGTCGCCTGCTCGGTCTGTTGCCTGAGCTGCTCGTTCGATGCGCCGAGATCGTCGATCAGCCCATTGCGTTCGCCGATGGTCTGTTCGAGGCTCGTGTTCGCCACGCCCAGGCGCTGCGTCTTCCTGACATTCTCCGCGAGCAGCGCGCTGATCGCGACGAACGCGACGGCGGCCACTCCGCCCGCGACGCTCTTTGTCGGGTTGCGTCGCGCCCACAGGCCGAACTTGACCAGTCGACTCTTGGCCTTGGCGTGGATCGGGTCGTTCGCAAGATACCGACGCAGGTCCGCCGCCAGATCGGCCATCGTTGCGTACCGTCGGTCTCGCGCCTTCTCCAGGCACTTCGCCGTGATCACCGCCAGGTCCCGCGGGATCCGCGATCGAACCGTTCGCAGGTCCGGCGGATCGATGGTCATGACCTGCTCCGCCACTTGGTGCGTGGTGTCGCCGTCGAACGGGCGGCGTTGCGCGAGCATCTCGTACAGGACCACGCCCAGGCTGAAGATGTCCGTCCGGTGGTCGAGGCCCATGCGCTTGGCGGCGACCTGCTCGGGGCTCATGTACCAGTACGTCCCCGCGAATTCGCCCGTCACCGACAGCGCCGACTCGTCCGTCAGCTTCGCGAGGCCGAAGTCCGTGACCTTGGGGTCGCCCTGGGGGTCGATCAAGATGTTCTGGGGCTTGAGGTCGCGATGGATGACTGCGGCGAGGTGCGCAGAATGCAACGCATCGGCCACCTTGGCGATGAACGCGGCGGCGTCGCTGTAGTACGCCGTCGGGACCTCGGCCGATTTCGCGATCTCGTCCAGGAAATCGCGCAGCGTCCACGACCCCTCGACCAGCTCCATGGCGATCCACGCCACGTTGTCGCTCGTGCCGTGTGCATGCACCGACACGAGGTGCGGGTGGTGCAACCGCCCCCCTGCCCGCGCTTCGCGCGCAAAGAGCGCCAATGTCTTCTCCGTGATGCGCTCCGGCCGCACGAGCTTGAGCGCGACGGTGCGACCGAGGCTCAATTGCACCGCCTCCCACACCTGCCCCATGCCACCCTGCCCCAGCGGCCGCACCAGCCTGAAGTCACCGATCACCTGCCCCGCGGACACCCCGGGCACGTCCACCTGCGCGTGCTCACGCTGGCGACCGAAGAACGAGAATCCGCGCGGAGCGTCGGGAGGCGGGGCTACGGGCATAGCGGGCGACCGGCGACCGCTGTGGCAGGCGAGCCCCGGACGCGCAGGATAGGGTCGAGCCCGCGGCTGCGCCACGCCGTCACCGCCCGATCTTCGCCGCATACCGATACCGAGCCCGCGCAATCTCCACCAGTTCCGGAGATAGGCGCGAAGTGGTGGAGATTGCGCGGGCTCCGTGTGCGCCAGCTAACCGGTGAGGTGAAGGGAATGAAAGAGTCCTACAGCGAAGAGCCAGCCACTCACGCTGGCCCCGAGTCATGCGTCGCGACCCGCGAGGGTCGGGGCGAAGCGTTGACAGGGGTACGCATAGGCCGGGTATCGAGCCTCGAAATCGCTCAACGGGGAGGCCCACGTCTTACGGAGTACGGAAGGCAACATGGATGCGCGCGAATAGGGCACTCAACAGCCAGGCAAGTGCGCACCCACTCCCCCGGGGTCTTAGACCCCGTGCATGTGCGGAATCACTTCACTCGGGAACTGGGAGATCTCACGTTCGATCGCACCGGCCGACGGTCGGCGCGGTCCGCGACGAAAATCCGGAAGGAGTACAGCGTCGATGCACGACCGTGAGAAGTCGGACGAGCGCGTAGTACCGAAGAAGCGCCCGAACAACGAGCGTGCCACGGCACGCTCCGCGGAGGACGTGGAGGGAAGGCGCTCGACCAAGGGAAACTCGACGGAGGAAACCAAGGACCGGACACAGAGCCGGACAGCCTTGCAACAAGCCCTCAGTCGGGTGCGCGAAGCAGTTGATCGGCACAGGGATCAGCAGCTCAACTCGCTCTGGCACCACTGCTACGACGTCGACCACCTGCGCTCGGTCTTCCTCGACATGAGGAAGAACGCGGCGGCCGGAGTCGATGGCGCGACATGGGCCAGCTACGCCGAGACGCTCGAGGACAACCTCCGAGCTCTCAGCGGACGCCTCGCGCGAGGAGCGTACCGAGCGAAGCCTGTTCGTCGGGTGTACATCCCGAAGTCGGACGGTCGACAGCGACCGTTGGGGATCCCAACCCTGGAGGACAAACTCGTCCAGGGGGTCACCAAACGAGTTCTGGACCAAGCCTACGAGCGGGAGTTCCTCGGCTTCTCCTACGGATTCAGACCAGGGCGCGGGGCCCAACAAGCCCTAGACGCGCTCACGATCGCGATCCAGCGGAAGAAGGTGAGCTGGGTGCTCGATGCAGACATTCGTGGATTCTTCGATGCGATTGACCACGACTGCCTGATGAAGAGGATCGAACACCGGATCGGTGACCAGCGCGTACTGCGCCACATCAAGAAGTGGCTGAACGCAGGCGTGCTGGAGGACGGGAAGAAGACGCAGGCGGAGTATGGGACGCCGCAAGGGGGGAGCATCAGCCCTCTCCTGGCCAACATCTACCTCCACTACGCCTTCGACCGTTGGGTAACGGCATGGAGACGAACCGAAGCGCGCGGCGACGTTTACGTCGTCCGCTACGCGGACGACTTCGTCCTAGGGTTCCAGTATCAAGACGACGCCAAGCGCCTCCTCGAGGCTCTGAAACGCCGTCTTGCGGAGTTCCACCTCGAACTTCACCCCGAGAAGACGCGTCTGATCGAGTTCGGCCGTTTCGCGGCCAGCAATCGCCAACGACGTGGCGAGGGGAAGCCGGAGACCTTCAACTTCCTGGGGTTTACCCATTACTGTGGGAAGAAGAAGTCCGGCGCGTTCAAGGTGGGCCGCAAGACGATCCGCGCGAAGATGACAGCCAAGCTGAAGGCTCTGAAAGAGCAGCTCCGGAAACGGATGCATGCTCCGGTCGCAGAGATCGGAGCATGGCTCGCCCGAGTCCTCGAAGGGCACTACCAGTACTTTGGCGTGCCCGGGAACAGCGAAGCGATGCAACACTTCCGCGATCGACTTGCGCGGCTCTGGTATACGACGCTTCGGCGCCGCAGTCAGAAGACGCGACTCCCTTGGGCCCGGATGCACCGGATCCTCGAACACTGGCTCCCACGCCCCCGCATCACCCAACCCTGGCCAGACCAACGCTTCGACGCCATCTACCCGAGGTAGGAGCCCAGTGCGGTAGTTCCGCTCGCTGGGATCTGTGCGGGGGGCGTCGCAACCTGGGCTTGCCCAGGAAGCGACGTCCCTACCGCGACGCCTCCCCCGATCTGCTGCCGATGGCGACTATCTTTTCAGCGCTATGGTCACTAGCGCCGAGGCATCTTCAAGTGCCGTTACGCTGTGCAGTGCATTGCCAGCAAGGTACAGCAGCTGCCCCGCCCGAAGCACGTGAATCGTACCTTCGACTGTGACCTCGAGTGCGCCTTCGATGCATTGAAGCGTGATCTCTCCTGGCACCTTGTGAGGAGGTAGCGTGTTGCCAACAAGTAGAACCAGACGCAACACCTCCAGGTCGATTGATTTGAAGAGCGCAGTTGTCCTCCCCTTCGAGAGGCTGTTCGCAAGCGGGCGAACGTCAATAATCTGACCGGGAAGCGCGTGTTCGATTGCCATGGCGCTGAGTATACGGTCGATGGTCCTGGTGCGAGGCCTAACGGTTGAGCCAACCGGCTCGGCGCGGCAGGGCTGCTTGGTCCGGCGGGACGCAGGATCGAAGTGTTCCCAGCGGACCAATGGGCTCGAGGCCCAACAGGTCGGCCGCGTCGGGCTGCACGCGTCAATACGGTTCGTGCTGACGGTCGAGGCCCGAGCGAGAATCCCGCGAAGCCTCGTGCCCGTCGCGACGTGGACTCCTACTGCGGCCTCTGCCCACGCCGACAGCAGTCTGGCGCGCGCGATCTCGAGCTCCGCATCACGAGCGTTGCGAGCGCGAGACGCGACGCCACCTCGTGCAATGCGCGCAGCAGATGCTCGGGCCGTTCGGCTACCCACGACTCGGATGGGGGGACCTGCGACTTCGGGGTCTCGCGCGGGCCGAGCGCGGCGGCAAGTCGGCCAAGACGAAGGCGATCATCGCGGTCACCTCGCGACTTTCGGCCGCTGTCGCGGGGTCTCGTACCAGCTGCGCGCGCTCGCGCCACCCGCGGAGCATTCGCGAACCGACAGAGCATTCGCACACAAGTTGGGGCGGAGTCGCTGCTCAGTCGAACCCGCCTGTCAGGCGGCGGGCTTCGTCGGCGATGCGGGCCGAGAGGTCCTCGCGCGGGCGGGCCAGGGTCGCTTGGCCGCCTTCGATCACCACCTCCGCAGGCAATGGGCGCGCGTTGTAGCCCGAGGACATCGCTGCGCCGTACGCGCCCACGTCGTGGATCAGCACCAAGTCGCCCCGTGACAATGGGGGCAGCGGGCGCGGGTCCGGGTCGCCCGACTTCGTCTGCGTCAACAGATCGCTCGTCTCGCACAACGGGCCCGCCAAGACCTGCGGCGAGGCCGGTCCCGGGTGCCGGACAGTGAGCGCGCTCACATGGTGGTACGCGCCGTACATCGCCGGGCGCACGAGCGTGTGGAAGCCCGCGTCGACGAGCGTGAACGTGTAGCTCGGCGTGCGATTCACGCCTGACACCTCGGTGACGAGCACCCCCGCGTGCGCGACGAGGTAACGGCCGGGCTCGACCTCGATCTCCAACGGTTGGCCGCCGCGCGCGCGCACCCACACGTCGCGCGCGTCGCGCCACGCGGCGACGAGCGGGGCCGGGTCGAAGGGTGTGCCAGACGGTTGGTAGGGGATCGGCAGGCCGCCGCCCATCGACACACGCTCGATGTCAGGGCCGAGCGAGCGCAACGCGTCGCCCGTGAACTCTAACATCTCCGCGAGGCGCTCCTGCGTCGCGCCCGAGCCCACGTGCATATGCAACGCCGTCACGGCCGCGCCCGCGGCGTGGACGAGCTCGACCGCGCGCGGGATCTCGGTGTGCCAGATGCCGTGTTTCGTGCCTGGGCCGCCGGTTGTGACTTTTGCGTGGTGCCCCGCCCCAAAACCCGGATTCACGCGCAGAGTCAGCCTTTTGCGGCCCAGCTCCAAAGCGTGCTGGAGCGCGTCGAGTGAGCCCGCGCTGACATCGAGCTCCGGGCCGCCGTCCGCCACCAACGCCGCCAGGTCGCGGTCGAAGGCGTCGCCCGTCACCTGGATGTCGCGCTCGGCGAAGCCCGCGGCCCGCGCACGCATCAGCTCGCCCGCCGACACCGCGTCGACGCGCACCGACGCGCGCACTTCGGCTGCCGCGCCCTCGCGCGCCGCGCCCGCGCCCGCCCGCGCCAGGCGGCGCAACAACGCCAGGTTCGTGTTCGCCTTCTGCGCGTACCGCACCGCATCGAAGCCCGCGAGCCGCGCGAGTCGGCCCACGACATGGTCCAGGTCATACACGTACAACGGAGTGCCGTGCTCACGCGCGAGCCGCTCCAGCAGGCGCGGATCGAAGCGCGGGCGCTCGCCCGGCGAACCGATCGCCCAACCATCCGTCGCTCCGCGTTCGCGGTCCGCACCGGGTGGAGTCAACGCGTCGTGCATTCGTTGCCCCGAAGTTATTTCGCGCGCACGAGCGGGGAGAGGTGCTCGGCGAGGACCGCCTCGAGTTGCGCGAGGTCGTCGCTCGTGTGCTCGCTGCAGACTGTCAAGCGCATCTGCACGCCCCCCTGGCCCGGGTAGTCGATCACCGGCGCGAAGACGCCCGACACACGCATTGCGCGCTGCAAGGCCGTCAGCGTCGCGCCTGTCGCTGCGCCGCGCGCCGCCTCGTCCGCGCCGTCCACACCTAGGCGCAGCACCGGCAAGAACGTCCCGCGCGGCATGAGCCCGAGGCGCCGCGCCATCCGGTGCAGCGTGCCCGTGTTCGCGGTCAGGCGCTCGACCCGCTCGGGCTCGCGCGCCAGGATGCCGACCGCCGCGAGCGCCGCCGCAGTCGAAGACGGGTTCAGCGCGGTCGTTGCGATGTACGGCGCCGCGCCGCGGCGGACACGCTCGAGGCGCTCCGCGCTGCCGGCGATCATGCCGCCCGATGCGCCGATCGACTTCGCCAGCGACGCAGTGATCACCATGCGCTGGTCGGACATGCCGTACACCTCGAGCGTCCCGCGCCCACGTTCACGCAATACGCCCAGGGCGTGGCTGTCATCGACGACGAGCGACCCACCCGGCGGCAGGATGCGCAACAAGTGATCGGCGCGCGCCAAGCGCCCATTGCCCGTGAACACACCGTCGGTCAGGACGAGCACCGCACCATCCGTGTGCCGATCCATCAGCGCATGCGCGCGAGTGAGGTCGTCCCCGGCGAACGTGTGCACCTGGAGTCCGGTGAGGCGCGCCGCGTCCACGAGGCTCGCGTGCGCGTCGGAGTCGACGAGCACAACGCCCATGTCTGGTACCGCGCCCACGTCTGGCACCGCGCCCACGTCTGGCACCGCGCCCACGTCTGGCACCGCGCCGACGTCCGGCGCGCCGCTGCGCCGGCCCTCACGCGACGTGAGCCCTCGCGCCACCGCGAGGTCCGCGACGTAACCGTCCTCGACGACCAACGCCGCCTCGGTGCCGAGGAACCCCGCGAGCGCCGCTTCGAGCGCGCGATGCAGCGAGTTCGAGCCGGAGGTCTCGCGCGATGCGCCCACCGACGTCCCGAAGCGCAAGACCGCGTCGCTCGCCGCCGCGCGCACTTCAGGGTGCTGCGACAGCCCGAGGTAGTCGCAGCCCGCGAAGAGCGTACACTCGACGGCCTGCTGGGCGCCGAGCGCGCCGACGACGCCGCGCGTCGCCGAGCGCCGCTCGACGAGCATGGGCTCGCGCCCGAGGTCCGATGGGGGACGCTGCATGGGGGCTCTGCGCCTCGGGGCGCGCCCGAGGAAGACACGTCAGGGGTCAGGTGCTCGGTGTGGTGCGACGGCCCCGTCAGGGGCCGTGCCGGAGACATCTGACCGCGTCGGGGGCGTCCATGGGCCGATGTCTGCGCGCGCGGTCAGCCCCGTATTCCGCGCGCCCACCGCGGCGGGCGCACGTCGGCGACGGTGCGCAAACCCGACGGGGCCTCGCGCGCGGAGAACACACAGTGCAAGAGCAGCGCCGACGTCGCGACATCGCCGTGCACTCCGCCGCGGATCACCAGGTCGATGTCCGGCTTGCCTTGCACGAGGACCGCGTCCCGCGGCTCGGGTTGGCCGATCGCGGCGATGAATTCGAGGTTCAACACCTCGCGCTCGTGTCCGTTCGCCTCCAGGATCGAGCCGATCGCAGTCTGCCGCACACCCGCGCACATCCCGGGCTCGATCGGGCCCAGCTTGCACTCGAGCGCCTGCGTCGCGATGACGGGCTCGATCGTCTCGTTCCAGCGCGCGATCTTCCAGCCGAGCGCGTGCGCGACGAGGTGCAGCGACTCACCGAGGCCAACGTGGCGCAGCGTGCCCGCCGCGACGGCCGCGTCGAACGCCTTGCGGTCGAGGCCCGCACCGATCTTCTTCTGGAACGGCACGCGCCGCGTCGCGGCGTCCTGGATGCGCTGGACTCGGATGGAACGTACGTCGCTGCACACACCCGTCGTCACGAGCGGCAACAGGTCCATCACGAAGCCCGGGTTCACGCCCGTGCCCAAGAGCACGCGGTCCGCGCGGCGCGCCGCGAGGTCGAGCTCGGACGCCAGCGCGGGGTGCCGCAGCCACGGGAACACGAGCTCCTCGCACGAGCTGACGATGTGCGCCTTGCGGTCGAGGAGCTCCTCGAACGTGTCCGCGCAACGGTCGAGCGCCGACGAGGTCGTCACCAGCGCGACGTCCACCTTTGACCAGTCGATGTCGTCGAGGTCGTCATGCACGACGAGCTCGGGCGACACGCCTGCGACGAGCGCCGACAGCGGCTTCCCGGCGAGGTTCGGTGAGACGTCGACCGCGCCGACGACGTCGACGACGCCGCGCTCGACCGCGTCCTCGAGGACCTTGATTCCGAGGGGGCCGAGCCCCACTTGCACGATTCGGGGTTTCATCAGGGGGGGGAGTGGCCGCGCGTCCGCGGGGCCGAGGGCAGAGCAGTATGCCCACGGATGCCCAGCGAGGCACGTACTCAGTATCTCTGTCGCGGCCCCATAAGCGGCCGCGCTGTCTCGGGGAGGATCACTCCGCCGCGGCGGAGCCGGAGACCGAGCGCTCGAACGTCGCCTGCGAGCTCAGCGTCGCTCGCGAGGTGGGCTCGTCGAGATCGGCCGGCTCCGCGGGGTCGAAGGCATAGGCCACCCCGCCCTTGTCGAACCAGCAGCGCTCGAGGTCCTCGCGCAGGTAGGTCCGGCGCACGTCGCCGGACCAGTCCGCGGCCGGGTCGTTGACAAAGACCTGCCCCGCCGGGCCGAGGCCCGTCACGACGAGCAGGTGCCCGGCGCTCTTCCTGAAGGGTGCGCCGCGCAGCTCGCCCTCACCGGCCCGGATGCTGGCGACCAGTGGCACCCGCCGGCGCAGGAACTCCGCGACCGCCTGCCACGACGAGACGCGTACGAGCGAGCCCGGCACGGCGTGCGAGAACGCGCCCTGCACCGCGCGCGACCAGTTGCCGTAGATCTCGTGGGTCGGGTCGAGCACTTCTTGCGCGAAGTCCGCGGTTGGCACCTTGACGCCGTTGAACTCCATCACCATCGCGACGGAGGTCGGGCTGCACACTGACCCGGCGATCTTCGGGTCCTCCTCACGTTGGCTGCGCACAGGCACCTTCAACGCGACGGGCGCCGGCCAGGGCTCGGTCGCCGTCGCCGTGAGGCGGCCATCGAGCGCGCGCGCGTCGGTGAAGGCGAGGCTCGCGCGGTGGATGGCGATCTCGCCGGCGCCGCCAGTGCCCTCGATGCGGAGCTGCGCGCGGTCCCAGGGCTCGGGTGACTCGAAGACGTCGACCGCGACCTTGCCGCCCTCGAAGCGTGTGTAGCGCGGTTCGACAGGCGCGCCCCAATCGCCGATCAAGAGCCACGGCGACCACTCACCGTCCGCGCGGCGGCCGACGCGGACGTCGACGCGGAAGGAAGTGCCCGCCGGAGAGGCGACATTCCAGCTCGGCAGCAGCTCCGTGAACTCGGCCTCGCGATCGACCACGCGCGAGGTGTACGCGCCGCCGTCGGCGGCGAGCTGCACGTGTCGCCCGACGCGATCGAGGCGCCCGCGCACGACGGTGTCGCCGGGTCCGACGCAGAGCGGCGCCAAGAAGACGAAGCCGTGGAAGGGCTCGCGGAAGCTCGGCGCCAGGTCGGTGTTCGCGCGCTCGACCACCGAGGCCTCGGCTTCGACGCTGACGAGGTTCGGCTCGGTGGGCTCGAGGGGGGCACCGCAGCCCAGCGCGCCAAAGCCCACTACACACCGGCCCAGTACGCCGAGTCGTACACCGAAGAGGCGGAGCGGCGCCGCGCCGGCGGCGGGAGAGGTGCTGGGCGGGGCTGGTGCGCTTGCCATCGCCTCCCAATGTAGCCAAGCTGACGCGCGAGACTACGCTGTCGATATGCATAGTCGTCGCAACCGGCCTCTGGCCCTCCTGGCGAACGTCCCGACCTGGGCCCTGGCCGTTGCTGGGGCGCTCGCGGTCCTGCTCCCCTCCGCCTGCCTCGCGCCCGAGGCCTCGGACGTCGTGCCGCTGCGCGAGGTGCCCGTCGACGACCCGCTGCTGGACGTGGGCCGTTGGGACCCGCGCATCCGCGTCAAGCCCGTCTATGCGACGCCGGACAATTTCGTGGGCGAGGCGCTCTACCCCGTGCCACGGATCCTGCTGCGGCGCTCGCTCCTCGTGCGCCTCTCCCGGGTCGCGGACGAGCTGCAGGTGGAGGGGCTCGGCCTCTTGGTGTACGACGGTTACCGCCCATGGTCGGTGACGAAGCGCATGTGGGACGTCATCGGCGACCCCGACTTCGTCGCGGACCCTCGGCGCGGGTCGCGTCACAATCGCGGGATGGCGGTCGACCTCGCGCTCGTCGACCTCAGTGGCCGCGCGCTGCCGATGCCGACGTCGTTCGACGCGTTCTTGCCCGCGGCCGCCGCGGACGCGGACGTGCCGCCGCCGGGGCGCAGGAACCGCGACCGGTTGATCGCGGCGATGCGCGCGCAGGGCTTCCAGGTGTTGTCGACGGAATGGTGGCACTTCGACGCCGAGGGCTGGCGCGAACGCGACGTGCTGGACGTCGCGCTCACGGACGTGCCCGAGCTCGGCGCAGAGGACGCGACCCGCGCCGGCTACCTCGCGCGGGGCCTGGGGCGATGAGCGCCGCTGCGGAGCACAGAGGCGCCGCGCGCGCGTGGCCATTCGACGCAATGAGCC
>Ga0163154_10006824_pt1 | contig 13824 bp, 17 predicted proteins | sample OliLakLV19MP9P1_FD_148649 | JGI IMG/M metagenome (GOLD analysis project Ga0163154, IMG submission 148649) | Freshwater microbial mat bacterial communities from Lake Vanda, McMurdo Dry Valleys, Antarctica - Oligotrophic Lake LV.19.MP9.P1 | ecosystem: Environmental > Aquatic > Freshwater > Lake >... | reverse complement strand
CTTCCTTGCCGGCGGCAAGGGCGAGGGACAGCGGATCCATAAGCATGCCCTTGGCAATCGGCAGCCGGCATGGCCAGCGGTAGACATACGGGAGTGCCCGATCATGCCTGTCACCGACGGCCGGCAAGGAAGGCACGCACGCTGACCGGCACCGAAACGCGTTGATCGCTCGGTCTTCGCCCGTGAAACCCCGCTTAAGAGCCAGAGACCTGGTCTCGACCGAGCACTTGGCCGAAGGACTGGGGGCGTTCGGCCGCGACGCAGACCTTCAGGGCAGCTGGGCGGGGCTGATGCGGCCGCTGTCTCCGAGAAAGCCCGAACATCCGGGCCCAAAAGGGATTGGTATTGCTTTGGAAGGCTGCCACATAAGAATCCGGATCCAGTTGCAAATGCAGCGACAGTGTGTCCTGGCCGTCCAGCGATCGTCGGTTCACCCACAGCAGAATGGAAGTCTCATGCGCATCGCGCTCTTGGACTCCGGAGGTGCCGGTGACATCGTTGTCGACGCCTGGCTAGAGCAGGCTGGTTCGCAGTTGGTTTTCATTGCCCAAGGTTCGCATCTGGCGGCGTTGCGAGAAGATGATCTGCGCATCGACCGCTCCCATCAGCCCTTCATACATTGACTGCATTAGCGCTGCGGTGATGAACGTACGTTCGGATGACTGCTTCAGGGCGCCCAATCTTCCAGATCTGATGTCTGAAATGGGTCGTAAGCGTAGATTCGCTGGCCCAAGCAGCAGACATTCGAGGGGTCGTCGACGGCAAGCGGCGCCGGCCACGTTCGTGAGTGTCTCCAGTCCGACGTAGATCGCCCATTGGCGTCGCAGGAGCTTCCGCGCTTTTATGGCCGATATGCGGCCGAGACCGTGAACATGTAGGCCAGCCGTTGCAGACAGCAACCGGCGCCTTCCCGCTGTGGATGACAGCCCGTCTTCGTCGCACGCCGCTCACACGCGCGCTCCTCCGCCAGCCAGCGCGGACCTGACAACCAGCAGATCACCGCCTGACCTGCAAACGCGCCTCGTGCAATGTGTGCAGCGTGATCTTTCTAACCTCGACTTTGCTTTGCTCAATGTGGCTGCGCAGCAGCAGTTGGGCTTGTTCAACCTTACGTTGCAGCACGGCCCGCAAAATTTTCCCGTGCTCGGCATAGGTGGCGTCGATGCGGTCGCTGCGGCTGAAATCCAAACGCCGAATGATGCGGATGCGCTCGGTCACGTCGGTATGCACGCGGCTCATCTCTCCGTTGCCTGCGGCGCGCAGCAAGGTGGCGTGAAATGCCTCGTCCAGCGCGCCCACCATTTTGGGGTCGCTCAGCCGCTCTGCTTGGGTCACCAGCCAGGCGGCCTTCAAGCCATCCAGTTCAGACGACATTGACTCTGGCGCCGCGCACAGCTTGGCCACGCTGGCCAGCTCCAGCGTCACGCGCAGGTCGTACAGTTCGTCAAGTTTGGCGAAGTCCAGCGGCTTCACAAACCAGCCGGTCTTGGCCTCCACTTCCAGAAAACCCTCATTGCGCAGTCTAAACAAGGCCTCGCGCACCGGCGTGCGGCTGACGCCTAAACGCTGACCCAAGTCGGATTCCGACAGCCGATCTCCGGGCACCAAGTTGAAATCATGAAGGTCGGCCTTGAGCAGCCTATAGACGTCGTCAGCACGCGAAAAGCGCGGCGCTTTTTCTGCTGCGTAAGACGCGAAGGACCCAGCGGGTACCAAATTGTTCATGTCTGTTCGACGATCAGTTCTGGGTGCTTTAGAGCAAGTCTGGCAGCTCTCAATCTTGCTCTCCGACGACGTCCAGTATTGCTTGCGAGGTTGAATGCGCGCCAAACACGCCGCCCTGCATGGTGATCATTTTCAGTGCTGCCTCATGGTTGCCCGCGTCAGTGGCAGCTGTGCAGTCTGACAGCACCAAACATTCGAGTCCCCGGTCATTGGCCTCGCGCAGTGTCGTGTGAACGCACACGTCAGTGGTAATACCGGCAAGAATGAGGTTGACGATACCGCGCGTATGTAAGACCAGCTCAAGGTCAGTCGCGCAAAATGAGCCTTTGCCCGGTTTATCGATCACCACCTCACCAGTCACTGGCGCCAGCTCCGAAATGATCTGCCAGCCGGGCTCGCCTCGCACCAGGATACGGCCGCAAGGCCCGTCATCGCCGATGCCAGCGCCGATCTGGCGCGAACGCCAACGCTTATTGGCCGGCAGGTCCGACAAATCGGCGCGGTGGCCTTCACGGGTGTGAATGACGTGGAAGCCCAGCGCGCGAAAGCGCGTCATCAGCCTGCGGATTGGCTCAATCGGCGCACGAGTAAGCGACAGGTCGTAACCCATCGCATCGACGTAACCGCCAACGCCGCAAAAATCGGTTTGCATGTCGATGACCATCAGCGCCGTATTGGATGTGGTGAAAGACCCGTTGTACGGCCAAGCGTAGGGATTAGCTTGGAAACTGGGATACAGGTTCATGGTGGTGCTCAGTTGAAAAGACATGAACGGGTGTTGTCGAATCAAGCTCCCAAGCTCGCCCAAAGCGCCCAGCTTCCCGCGGCACCTATTGCCACTCCCAAGGCTCGCTTTGCTGCAACCAAACCCGTCGGCGCCTCAGCACGAAGCCACCTCACAACGGCAAAAACAGCGACCAGCAGTAACGTCTGAATAGTGAACAGACCGCCGAGGTACCAAGCCAGCGGAGTGAGTTCGGCACCGACGACCGCCTCACCATAGGCATATCCGTGGATGAGTCCGGCGGTGGCAGCCATCAAGCCGCCAGCAGCACCGGCCGGCGCGCGACGCACCCATAGGCACAGCGCCAGCACCAGCAGCGACACCGCAACCATCGGCTCAGCCAACACAAGCTCCAGCCCGGAGACACGAACGGCAGTGCCCACGGCACTCGCCGCGGCGTACAGCATCAGCGCCAGCGCAGCCCGGCCTGGAGCGAATTTAAGCAGGCCCACCACGGTGGCGGCGCCGAGCAAAAACAGCAGGTGATTGATTTCGATGACTGGGTGGCCCAGCCCCGAAAGTAGGCCCTGCCAAGCGGTGGCCGGCACGGCACCGCCCATGGGATGGTGGGCCAGTGCTTGCGAGGTCGCCAGGCCGCTGAGGCCGGCTGTGGCGCAACTTTTTAATACTCGGGACAGGCGTCGCATAGGGAGGCTCCTTGATGGCCGTTAACGGCTTGGCGTCACTACCAGAGCCACGCCGATCATGCTGTCGCGGGTGACCAGCTGTGACAGCTCGTCTTCGGTCATGCCCTCAGTTCCGACAGGACGCATCGGCAACACGAGAAAACGCATATCGGCATTGCTGTCATGCACGCAGATCGCGGTGGTCAGGGGAAGGGTCAGACCAAATTCCTCCAGCACCCGGGCCGGTTCCCTGACGGTTCGTGCGCGGTAAGCCGTGCTGATGTACCAAGACGGTGGCTGGCCCAAAATCGAACGTGGGTAGCAAGAGCAAAGCGTGCAAACCACCACGTTGTGCAGCGCAGGCGTATTTTCGACCACCACCAGTTGAGCCTCGCCGATCTTAATTTTCAGCTCGGCTGCACCGTCTTTACCGTTGCGCAGCAGTCGTTGCTTGTAGGCGGAATCGAGCCAGGCCCGCGCAACCATCCTGGCACCCAGGTGGGTGCCGGGCGCCTCCAGGTTTTGGATCTCCATGGTCACCTCACCGGCAGACAAAATACCCCGGCGAATCAGCAGCGCCTGCAGCGCGTCCACCATTTGCTGTGCCAGCAGGCTGCCGACTTCGTCTTCAACTACCAGCGAGTCGTGTTCGTGTGTGGCACCACCATGGTCATGGTCATGGTCATGGTCATGGTCATGGTGGTCATGGCTGGGGGAAGGGGTGCGTATGGTCAAAAGTCACTCCCGGTTTCGATAGCTGGCATTAACCAATGGTCATAAATTTCTATGCACAACCTGTCGTCAGGATGACGCTGGGGCGCGCGCCACAGCGTCTCCATGCGGAACTGAACCCGGTACAGCGGCACCATCGGGCCTGAAGTGCGGCCAATCGACAAGTCTTCCGGGTTTAGGAAATAGCCGCAGAACTGAATCACCTCGCCCGTGTGGCCGATCAGGTAATCCGGCGTGCGCACATGACCGGGTTTGCGCAGGTCCGCAACAACGGCTTTGTCTCCTACGCTGAAACGAACTCGGTTCATCGTTGTGGCCAGGCTGCTCACCGCTTTTCCTGATCTGGCAAAGGCCAACGGCTCTGCACTGCACTGAGTTCCTGCTCAAACTCGCTGCGCGTGATCAGTCCCTTTTTTTCCAGCGTGTCGATCAGCGCTTCGAGCCGTCGGCGATAAAAGGAGAAGGCTTGGTACTTCTCCAAGCCGAAGCTCTCGAAGCCCAAACGAATCTCATCAAGCGACACCACCCGTCGCGAGTTGTCGCCCAACAGGTTGCGTATGGCTTCGGCCTGTTTTTCCCAGTGCTGGAAAGGGAGCTCAGTCTTGACGATGGGTCCGGCGGCGTGGCCGCCGATGTCGTGGTAGCCGCTCATGAAAAAGCCCCCTGTTCAGGCCAGGTCCGACGCTTTGAGCAACACGGTTTTCACATCCATGCGCTCTTTCAAAACGCCTTCTTTGTGGAAAACATCGACAAGCGCCTGGTACGACTTGATATCGATGTCGTTCATCTCATTCCATGAGCGCAGATAGGGTTGGGCAATGATCCGCACGTTGTCGCCTTTGATCGCGGTGTATTTGGCAAAGTACGGCCGCACGCGGTCAAATTCGGTATTGGCCACGCGTGTGGCCTGGTCCAGCACCTGCACCAGCTTGCGCGCGACTTGAGGGCGTTCTTTGAGGAATTTCGTGGTCATCACAGAAACGCCAGAGTAAAACGGGTCGGCGATTACTTGGGCGCAAGGATTCACCATCGCCAGGGTGGCCTCGCCCGACGCCACCGCGATCGATCCCACGGGCTCAAGCGACAGCGTAGCGTCTACGCTGCCTGCCACCACCGACTGCAGCTGTAGGCCGACCGCCATTTCCTGTAGGCGTACATCTTTATCCGGGTCCAGGCCGCTCGCGCGGATCATGTGGCGCGAAATGGTGCGCCACTGAATGCCCGGCAGGTGGCCCAGAGACTTGCCGCCCAGATCCTTGAAGGACTTGATGGTGGAACCCTTCTTGACTATCAATGCGTCATTGACGCGGTTGATCTTGAGGCCGCCGCCCTGCAAGCCGAACACCTTGAAGGTACCTGGGTAACGTGCCTCAGCCAGCATGGTGATGCCAGCCGCAGCGCCAGGGGCGCCTGCATCGGCCTGATTGGCGACCAGCGAATCGATGATCTGGTTGGGATTTTGGAACTGCACCAGCTCTACATCCAGCCCGGCACGCTCGAACAAACGGTCCTGCACGGCGACGTAGAGTGCGGTGGTCTGCATGATGGGCAGCCAAGAAAGTTTGACTTTCTCAGTTTTCTGGGCGTGGACCCACGGTGCTGCCGCGGACGCGGCGCTTGCGATAAGGACATGACGACGATGTAGGTTCATAGCGGAACTCCTGGAGTTGACGAAAACTTACTTGCCTGACCACCTGACGAATCGACGCTCCAGCGCCAAGAAGGCGGCGTTGAGCCCGTAGCCCAGGCAGCCGGTCGCGATAATCGAGGCATACATCTGGCGCAAGTCGAACACCTGCTGCGCGTCGATGATGCGGCGCCCCATGCCGTTGGCCGAGCCGATAAACATCTCAGCCACGATGATCACCACCAACGCGTACGACACGCCCAGCCGCAGGCCGATGCAAGTTTGCGGCAGCGACTCAAAGAACATCACATCGCGAAAGATGCGTAGCCGCGAGGCGCCCATGACGCGCGCCGCTAGAACCCGTGTCGGCCGGGCATTGATGACGCCGTAGGCCACGTTGAACACAATCACGAGCCAGGCGGAAAACGCGGCGACGCCAATCTTGGACTCCTCACCAGTACCGAAGATCAGCAAAAACAGCGGAAACATCGCTGTGGCCGGGGTGGAGCGAAAGAAGTCAATGGCGAACTCCAATGCGCCGTAAATGCGCGGATCGGACCCCAGCACGATGCCGACAGGCACCCCAATCGCCGCGGCGATGGCAAAAGAGATCAGAGTGCGGTTGAGCGTTCCGAAAAAGTCCGCGGCGATCGAGCCGTCTGCCAGCGAGCCCCACAAAGTTGCGATAGTTGATACCGGGTCAGGAAGTAGCTTGGGGCTGATCCACTGACCTGCCGCTGCCAGCCACCAAACTGCAAAAATCAGCAGCGGACCAATCCAGAATGGCTTTCTGAAGACGGACAGCGCGCGGTTCATGGCAAATCCGGGTTGGCTGACGCGGGTGCCGCCGCATCCATCAGACTGACATGTGCGGCCACTACGCGCCAACCGCCGGGTGCGCGCAGCCATGTCTGGCTTTGCCGGCCACTGCGCGTGCCGCCTGCGCGCTGGAACTCCACATTGGCCGTTGCAAAGTCATGGCCGTAAGTTGTGATGACGGTTTTTAAAACCACGCGATCCAGCCCTTGTGCGGGACGCCCCGCGCGAAAAGCTTGAATCGCGTCATAGCCATACAGGTTTTCAGTTACGCCGTAACGCAGCGTGTGCGGGCTGTTCCAGAAAAGCTCATCAAGTACGCCGACATCGTTGGCTATCAGGGCCTGTTCATAGCGCGCAAATTGTGTAGCGACCTCGTCAAGTACCTCGGGGATGTTGACAAGAGTGGGCAGTGGATTCATGTTTTCAAAAAGTTAACGGGTCTGACCCCGGCTACACCGGCCCGATCAAGCAGCGCTGCCGCACGAAACGCGAGGTCTTCGCGCCAAGGCGCGGCGATGATCTGTATGCCAATCGGCATGCCGCCCGTACCGTCTGGCCACATCGGCGCCACAGCTACCGGGCAACCGGCAAAGGAGATCGGTTGTGTCAGCAGACCGACGGTGGGCCGGCAGGGCATTTGGGTGCCGTTGATGTCCAGCCACTCAGTGCCGATCTTTGGCGCACTGACTGGCGTGGCTGGCGCCAGCAGCAAGTCCCAATCCTTGAACAGGGCATTGACCCTGTCACGGTAAGTGCGGCGAAAGCGCTGGGCCTGTACATACCAGGCGCCGGGCTGCAGCGCACCGGCAATAAAGCGGTCTACCGACAGCGGTTCGAACTCGCTCAAGCGGGTGCGCAGGTCATTCAGATGCAAGGTGCCACCTTCACTGGCGCCGACGATGAACGCAGCGGCGCGTGCCAGTGCCGCATCGGGCCACTCGACCGCATCCGTCGCGCCGAGTGCGGCCGCTGCGCTGGCCACCGCGGCGCGTGCCTCAGGCGTCGCATGGTCGCTGAAATAGCCCCCCAACACGCCAATGCGCAGGCCCTGCACACCCGAATGCAGGCCCGGGCTCACTGCTTGCACCTGTAGCGCGTGACAACCCGGGTCCAGCGCATCGGAGCCCTGCATGGCGTCATAGGCCAGCGCCAGCATCTCAACGCTGTCTGCCAGCGGACCAAGGTGGTCCAAGCTGTGAACGAAAGGGTAGGTGCCACGGCGCGACAGGCGTCCGAAGGTGGGCTTGAGGCCCCACACACCGCAGAGCGATGCGGGCACGCGGATGGACCCGTTGGTGTCGGAGCCAAGTGCCAGCGGAACCTGCCCGGCTGCTACCGCTGCGCCTGAGCCGCCGGAAGAGCCACCCGCAATGCGTGTGCCATCGTGCGGGTTGCGGCACGGGCCGTAATGCGTGTTTTCGGTGGTGAAGCCGTAGGCGTATTCGTCCATGTTGAGGGAACCCACCAGCACGGCACCGGCGGTCTGAAGCCGCTGGACCAGAACGGCATCCTCGCCGGCCGGCGGATTGCTGCGGTTAATGGTGGAGCCAGCCAGCGTCACCTCACCGGCGATGTCGTACAGGTTCTTGACGGCATAGGGCAGGCCGGCCAACGTGGGCAGGGTCTCGCCGCGGGCGCGTTTTGCATCCACCGCGGCGGCTTCGGCGCGTGCACGGGAGAAACTTCGGCCAGTAAATGCGTTGACCCGGGCGTTGGTTACCTCGATGCGGTCGATGGCCACTTGCAGAACTTCCACTGCGCTGAGCTCGCCTGTGGCAATGGCCCGAACTACGGCGATGCCGTTCAATGTGGCTGTTTTCATCGCTGCTCACGCGCAGCAGATGTGGTCGGGAAGGGCAAAGGGCAATAAATTTCGGCGGGCTCGTCCTCTACCCGGAGCGAAAAGGCGCCAAGCTGCGCGGCCAGCCCGGCGGTGCGCGCCAGATGCACCGCCACGCTGTGCTGCCGGGCCTCGTCAAGCGTCAGGCCAAGCGCCACGGCCGAGGCTTTGACGTAGCTGAGAACTTCTTCATCGGTCATGGGGCAGGCTCCCTAGCGCCTGACTTCGCGCTGGAAAATTTCCAGGCTGCGTTTTTTGGTGCTGATGAAGCTGGCCTCAGACAAGGTTTCAACGGTGCGTGGCCTTGCGTCTTTGTAGTCCAGGATTTCAGCGACAGTCGTGGGCCGCTTGGTGAGCAGCAGCACCTGGTCGGCCAGGTACACCGCTTCTTCCAGGTCGTGCGACACCAGCAGCATCGTGGTACTGGTTTGCATGAACACTTCTTGCAGCTTTTCGCGGATGAACAGCGTCATCTCAAAGTCAAGCGCCGAGAACGGTTCGTCCAAAAACAGCACTTCAGGTTTGGGAGCCAGGGCACGCATGATGGAGGCGGTTTGCTGTTGACCGCCGGAGAGTTCGTACGGGTAGCGCTTGAGGTCGAACTTGACATCAAACGAAGCCACCAGTTCGGCCATGCGGCGGTCTACTTCTGCTTTGGATTTGCCTTCCAGCTTGAGCGGGTAGGCGATGTTGTCGATGGTGCGCATCCACGGAAACAGGGCCTCGCGGTAATTCTGAAAGACGTAACCAATTTTGGTGTCTTTGAGCGATTTGCCATCAAACAGTATCTGGCCTGAATCAATCGGCACCAGCCCGGCGATCATGTTGATCAACGTGGACTTGCCGCAACCGTTGGGTCCGAAGACCGAAACGATTTTGTTCTTCGGAATGTCCAGGTTGAAGTCTTCATACAAAGGCCAGCCCGCAAAATATTTGGTCAAGCTGCGAATGGTGATGTGCGTGCCTGCCGGCCCGGGCTGGAAAGGAGGCATTGGCACCTCGGCAAAAACAGCTGCGTTTAAAACTTCAGTCATCTTCCGCTCCAGTGCACGATTTTTTTCTCGGAGATCAGAAACAAAACATTCAGCGCATAGCCCATCACACCTGCCGACAAAATAGCGGCATACATGTCTATGACGCGCATGACCTGCTGGGCATTGATGATTCGGTTACCCAGACCGCTGTCTGCGCCGATAAACATCTCGGCCACGATCACAATCACCAGCGCCATCGACACGGCTGAACGCAAACCCACAAAGGTGGGTTGCAAGCTCTCCCACACCAGCACGTCCTTGAAGACATGCCAGCGCGTTGCACCCATGACTTTGGCCGCCATCACGCGCTGCTTGCGGGCGTTCATTACACCGTAGGCGCTGTTGAACACCACAATGAGAAATGCACCGAACGCAGCTATGGCTACTTTGTTGATGTCTGAGATGCCGAAGATCATCATGAACAGCGGTATCAATGCAGACGAGGGCGTAGAGCGGAAAAAGTCAATCAAAAACTCTACGCTGCGGTATGCTTTTTCATTGCTGCCCAGCACAATCCCCAGCGGCACACCTATTGCGCTTGCGATCAGGAAAGCTTGTACCGTGCGCCACAGCGTCACGCCGAAGTCGGTTAGCAGCGGCCCGCCGGCCAGGCCGCTGAGCAATGCCAAGACGGTGTCAATCGGCGGAGGCAGCAAAATCGCCTTGACCAGCCCGAAGCGAACCGACAGATCCCACACCAGCAGCAGCAGCACAGGCCCCATGAATGGCAAAACTTTGTCAAACGAGTGTTTTTTTGGGGCGACAGATGCTGTGTATTGCTGGGCCGCCCAAGGCTTACTAGCTGGTTTTTCCACCCCTGGCGTTGGAACTAGGGAATCTGTCGTCATGGCCCTTAGCCTTTGTACAGCATGGAATCGACCATCAAGCGTGTGGCAAATACGCCGCGCTCGGTGAACAGGTCAAAGAACTTTTGAAAGTGGCCAATGTCTGCTGGTGTGAATTCGTTGAACATGGTGTAGGCAGCCAGGGGCACCTCTCCTGTCAGCGGGCCTTCAATCGCGGTGTAGCCTTTGAGGTACTGCCGCGCTTCAACCGCTTTGGTGCGCACATAGGTCACGCCTTTGGCATAGGCGGCAATGTATTTTTTCGAATCTTCCGGGTACTTCTTGAGGAAGCTTGAGGTGAGCGCGGCTGAGCCGCCAAACCACGGCGCCATCGGGTCACCCAGCACGTATTTGGAAATCACGCCCGTCTCGATAGCGCGGGTGGTGCCGTTCAGGCGGCCAATCGTGCCTGTCGGCTCCAGCGTGTAGCAGGCATCCAGTTGGCCTGCAGCAAGCGCGGCAATGTGCTGGCCAATCGGCAGTTCGGTGACCGTCGCGCCGGTTGCTCCACCGCGTTCCAGAATGGTTCTGGCCAGCGTGACGTTTTGAATGCCGGGGCCAGAACCTACTTTTTTGCCTTTCAGGTCAGCCATGACTCTGACCGTGCTGTTGATCGGCACAATCACCTGGTCAAGCACGTTCTTTACATTGCTTGGGTTTGAACAAAAAATCTTGAACGAGCCCGGCGCGGCCAACTCGCCGACTGCAATATTGCCAGAGCCCGTACCGTTGGCGCAGCCGTCAATCCGGTCTGCCAGCATGCCTTCCATGATTTGCTGCGCACCTGCCAGGCGAATGACCTCGACATTCACGCCGGCTTCTTTGAAGTAGCCCAGCTCAACCGCCGCATAAAACGGTAAGCCGGCCGCAATCGGCCAATAGCCGACGCGTATCTTGGGGCCGGTTTGTGCGCGCAGGACGGCAGGGGCGGCCCAGGCGCCCAGCGCAACTCCGGCGGTGATCAATACCCGGCGACGTGAAGCAGAAGAGATCTCGGTTGGCGAAATGATTGGGCTGTCAGTGCGGGTGGTGTTCATGCCTGAACTCCTGGTTGGGTGAGTGGAGAAGTTGATGGTGGCGCTGGGGTGACCGTGGGTGCCGCGTTGGCTGAGGTCGTGGAGGAGGTAGACAGAGACTGCAAATAAGCGCGCCACCCGCCATGGGACGTGATGTCGTTGGCGCCTTCAAGCGCGTGTCCTTCGCAGATGAAGCCGTTGACCCACCGGCCATCGGCCAGTTCCACCTTGCCCAGGCCCAGCGGCGACGGGATCAAATTGAGGAAACTGCCTAATTGGTGGGTCGGCATGTCCCAGACCTCCAAGGCAATGGCGACACCTACGGGGCTGGCGACGTTTGAGCCGAGCACACGCTGCAAGCCCGGCTTGGGCGGTGTGGTGTTCGCCAAGGCATACAGGCGGTAGTGCCGGGCGGTGTGGGTGCGGTCTTGCAAGACCGCACCGCGCTCGGTGAGTTGCTTGTTCAGTGGCATGCCGGACAAATGCGCGCCGACCACTGCCAGCGGCACTGTGGCCTCGGTCTGCAGTCGGTGCAAAGGGGGGTGCGCCGCCGCCGCAGGTGCCCGAGGCCCATCGCCCCACCGGACCTGCGATCCGCCCAGCGGCAGATTCAAATGGCGTTGCCACTGCGCCCCGAGGGCGGTCAAGGCCGCGTCCAATCCTGCGGGGGCGATGAAAGTGACGCCAAACGGCATCTGTTGGTCAGTGACGCCGCCTGGCAGTGCCAGCGCACACCAGCCCAGGAGGTTGACGAAGTTGGAGAACTGGCCCAAGGCCGCGTTGGTTCCAATCGGGTCGACGTGCACTTGGGCCAGGGTGGGGTGTCCTGTGGTGCTGGGCACCAGCAGCGCATCGACCGTTTGCCACAGGGGGCTGAGTTGCGCTTGAAATGCTCTGAGTCTGTACAAACCTTTGAATGCATCGGTGGCGGTGTAACGCGCCGCGGCTTCGACCACTTGTTTGACAGCGGGGTCGAGCAACTCAGGGCATTCGGCCAGCAGCGACTCCAGCACCGCATGCCGCTCGGCCAGCCAGGGGCCGCTGTAAAGCAACTCTGCGGTGCGGTGCATTGCACTGAAGTCCACCGTCACCAGTTCATGACCCAACTCGCGAGCTTGTGCCAGCGCGGCCTGCCAGGGTGCGTCATAACTGCTACCCTGGAACGCCACATCTTGCGGCACGCCCAGCCTGAGCTTGGAACGCGGCCAAGTGGAGGGCCCTGGCTCGAAGCGGCTGAAATCATCTGAGGCATCGGGGCCCTCAACGAGCGACATCACATGGGCCGCGTCATCGACTGTGTGGGCGAACACCGAGACGCAGTCCAGACTGCGGCAGGCCGGCAGAACGCCCCGGGTGCTCACCCGCCCTGGCGTGGGCTTGAGCCCCACCAACTGGTTGAACGCTGCCGGCACTCGGCCCGAGCCGGCGGTGTCGGTGCCCAAGGAGAACGCGACCGCGCCCAGGGCCACGGCCACGGCAGAACCAGAACTGGAACCGCCGCTGACGTGAGCGGAGCTGAACGCGCTGTGGGGCTGACCAAAAGGCGAACGGGTGCCGACCAGGCCCGTGGCAAACTGATCAAGATTGGTTTTCCCAAGCCAGACGGCCCCAGCCTCGGTCAGGCGCTGGACCACCGTCGCCGATGTCTGTGCCGCCGGGGTGGAGCGTTTGCAGGCGGCGGTGGTGGGCACGCCCGCGATGTCAATGTTGTCTTTGACGGCATAGGGCACGCCAAAGAGCGGGTGGGCAGCGAGCAATGCGGAGCGGCTTTCAAACCCAGCAGCCAGGGTCTCGAGTTGATCCAGTTGAAGCGCGAGTTCTTCCGGCGAGGCCAAGTGAATCCAAACAGCGGCCGGGAGCTTTAAACACGAGCCAAACGCATTTGCCAACAGCTCGCGCGGGGACGCACCGTCGCGGTAAGCGTTGAGCCAAGCGGCGATGGTCAGCGGAAGAAAAGTCATTCTGGTGCACGCTGTTGTATACAACGCAGAACTCAAGCAGAACTCATGCCAGGTTGATGGCTGCTGTGGAATCACCAAGCGTTCGCGACGCCGGCTCACCCTTGCTGACCCCATGGCGAGCTGTGGACGAAACCGCCATGAGCAAACAAGCCCAGGCGGCAGGCAGCCAGCAGCGAAGGGCCTAGCGCTCGCCGTGCAGACCGAAATTGGTGCTCTTGGCACCCAAGGTGGTGCAAAGTTTCACGGTTTGGCGGGCTCTGACCCGTCCGTCATCAAACTACACGGGTGTCACCAGCTTGGGTGGTGCGGCCAGCACCAGGCGCAGCGGAAACGGCAGCGACAGTACCCGCTGGCGCACCGGCACACGCAGGATGACATGGTCGACCAGCGGGACTGCCGTCTGGGCCATACGCCGGGCCCCGCATAACGGGCAAAAACCTCGGCGTTTGCAGCTGATGGCAACCAGCTTGTTGTGGCCGCAATCGTCGCCGCGCAGCCGCAGGAAGCAGTGGGCCAGGATGCCGCACTCCAGGAAGGCGTCGAACTCATCCTTGACGAACTGCGGCAGCTCGGCGCCGGTTGCAGCCTCAGCCTGCTCGAAGAAGGTCGCGGCGTGCTGCTGCACTAAGCGATACAGCGTGGTTTGTTCGAGCCGGTGGCGCTCGTAATAGACCGGGGCGCAGTCCGGCGCCCCGATCGCAGCATTGGGCTGCCGACCGAATCTTGCACACGAGGCTCCCGAGGTGGTGCCTCGGACGGTCTTGAGCCGCGCGCTGCGCCTTACTCAGCAGTCAGAAATATAGGCGACAGAAGGA
>Ga0163154_10006823_pt1 | contig 13825 bp, 7 predicted proteins | sample OliLakLV19MP9P1_FD_148649 | JGI IMG/M metagenome (GOLD analysis project Ga0163154, IMG submission 148649) | Freshwater microbial mat bacterial communities from Lake Vanda, McMurdo Dry Valleys, Antarctica - Oligotrophic Lake LV.19.MP9.P1 | ecosystem: Environmental > Aquatic > Freshwater > Lake >... | reverse complement strand
GTCTGCGCGGTTGGCTGGATGCTCGAGGGCTGACCGTCGGCCCACCCGTCGAGGCCCAGCACGACGGCCCGCAAGACGAATCGCTCGACCGAATCTCCGTCCAGCGCGTGGACACCGACGCCGGCGTCGAGCTGACGTTCGCGCTCGCGGCGACCGACGCGTGGGAGCCTGGCGAGCCCATTCCGCTCGGCGCGTGGGCCGTGACCCGCCGGTCCTGGGCCGGCTCGGGCCATGCGCTGCTCGGCCGCGACCTCGGCTGCGCGCTGTGTCACGTGACGGTGCGACCGGCGCCGTTTGCAGCTCACACGGAGGAATCCGAACGCGTTGGAGCGCCCGTGCGGGTCGGCGTGCTGGGGGACGTCGTCCTGCGCAGCGACGCGCGCATCGACGTCCATGGCACGCTGCACCTCGCGGGCGCGCTCCGCGGGGCCGACTCCGACCCTCTCGCGCCAGAGGCCTGTTCACAGCTGCGGTTCGCCGCGCTGGGAGTGGACCTACGGTTCGAGGCGGACGACTCACCGCCCTTGGACGTTGCGCCGCTCGCGGCCATGGACCTCGTGCGCCTGCGCGCCTCGGAGGGCCTCCTGCTGGGCCGCTACCGTTCCTCTCCGCGCGTGCTGCGGTGGGCGCTGCCCGACCTTTTCCCTGGCTTCGACGACGTGCGCTCGGCGCAGCCCGTCGCGGCGTCGCTCGACCCGCAGCAGGCGCCGGCGCTGGGGCTCTGGGGCGGCCGCGGTGGCGTCGTGCAGTCGCGCGGCAGGCTGGCCGACCTCGACGCGGGCACGCGGGTGACGCCGACGACACACGTCGCGGGGCACCTGTGGGCCGTCGGCACCCCCGCCGAGCCGCTGCGCGTCGACGGTGACGTCGAGATCGAGGGCGACCTCGTCATCGGTGGCGTGGTGAATGGCCGCGGGTCGTTGCGCGCCCGCGGGATGGTCGTGGTCGTCGGCTCGCTGCGGGTCGACGGGCAGCTCGCACTGGTCGCGGGGACGGACCTGCTCGCAGGCGCGCCGGTCGAAGCAGGTGGCCTCGCGCGCTTCGTCCGCGAAGCGCAGCGGGCGCCGCTGGACCTGCCGACGTGGATCTCGCCCGAGCGCCTCGCCCGCATGGGTGATCGCGCCGAGGGCACGCTCGCGCTGGAGGCGTTCTGCTTTGCACCGCGCCATGTCATCGTCGTCGCGCCACGTGGGGCCGCGGGCGGCGACGTCCGTGTGCGCGGGGGCCTCGTCGCGGAGATCATCGCCGTCCACGCGCCCGGCGAGCTCCTGCTCGAGGACGATCCGGACACCCGCGCGCTGCTGGAGCTCCGTGCGCCGCTGGGCCTCGAGTTACGCGCCCTTCCGCGCGGGGCTCGCGCGAGGTCGGACCATGGCCGATAGACTGCCTGCCGACCGACTTGCCATCGGATCGACCGAAGGCCACCACACGATGACTCGATCCTGGCCCTTGCGCGTCGCCCTCGCCGCGCTGACCCTCGGCGCGCTCACGAGCCCGCCCGCGCTCGCTTACATCGGCCCCGGCGCCGGCTTCGCGGCGGCGGGCTCGCTCTTGGTGCTCGTGGGCACGTTCTTCATGGCGCTCGGGGTCATCCTCCTCTGGCCGCTCAAAGCCGTCGTGAAGCTCGTCGCGCGCCGCGGCAAGAGCAAGGCGAAGGTCAAGCGGGTCGTCGTCATCGGCCTCGACGGCTTCGACCCCGAGCTCGCCCGGCGCTATGCGGACCGGATGCCGAATCTCGCGCGCCTCGAGGCGCAAGGGTGTCACAGCTCACTGGCCACGTCCTTGCCGTCGATCTCGCCGGTCGCCTGGTCGACTTTCGCGACGGGCGTCGACGCGTCGCGGCACAACATCTACGACTTCCTCACACGCGACCCTTGCAGCTACATGCCGGTGCTGTCGTCGACGGACACACGCAGCGTGCCGCGGCACCTGAACTTGGGCTTCGCAGAGGTGCCCTTCGGCCAGCGCGCCGTCTACAAGCTGCTGCAGAAGAGCCAGCCGTTCTGGAAGCTCCTGGGCGCGCAGCACGTCTGGAGTTCGATCGTGCGCGTGCCGATCACCTGGCCGCCGCAGAAGTTCAAGAACGGGACGCTGCTCTCCGGGATGTGCGTGCCGGACCTGCAGGGTACACAGGGCTCGTTCAGCTTCTACACGGACCGCGAGTCGTTGCTGGGCGCGGCCACCGGTGGCCAGCGCTTCCGCGTCAAGCGCAAGAACGACGCCGTCGAGTCGAACTTGAAGGGCCCGGCCGGCAAGGACAAACACCCGATGCAGTCCCCGTTCCGCGTCGCCAAGGGCGCGGATGGGCGCTTCGCCGTGACGATCGGCAAGGAGACCACGACGGTCGGCGTGCGCAAGTACACGCCTTGGATGGAGGTCCCTTTCGACGGGGTGCAAGGCATCGCGCGGCTGCGCGTGATGCGCTGGGACGCCGAGGCGGTCGAGCTGTACGTCACGCCGATCCACATCGACCCGGAGTCCCCGGCGATGCCGCTCAGCCACCCGTTCGTGTACTCGATCTACCTGGCGAAGATGCTGGGCAAGTACGCGACGTTGGGCCTCGCCGAGGACACGTGGGCGTTGAACGAGCGAGTCATCGACGAGGCTGCCTTCCTCGAACAGGCGTACATCATCTTCGACGAGCGCAAGAAGCAGCTCTGGGACGTCCTGGACAAGACCAATAAGGGCTTCGTGACCGTCGTGTTCGACACGACGGATCGCGTCAGCCACATGTTCTACCGCTACCTCGAGCCCGATCACCCCGCCAACGTCGGTAAGGACACGACCGAGTTCGCGGCCACGATCCCCGAGCTCTACGGCCGCGCCGACGCGCTCATCGGCGAAGTCATGGCGAAGGTCGGCGACGACCCGGACACCGTGCTCATGGTGATCTCCGACCACGGCTTTTGCTCGTTCCAGCGCGGCGTCAACCTCAATGCGTGGCTGCGCGACGAGGGTTACCTCGTGCTGAAGGACGGCGCGACGACGTCGGGTGATTGGTTCGAGAAGGTCGACTGGGAGCGCACACGCGCATTCACGTTGGGCCTCACCGGTGTCTTCATCAATCGCAAGGGCCGCGAGCGGCTCGGGCAAGTCGAGAAGGGACCCGAGCTCGATCGGCTCTGCCACGAGCTGAAGCGCAAGCTGGAGGCGCTCACCGACCCGAAGACCGGGCGGCGCGTCGTGCACGAGGTCTTCCTGACGCGTGAGGTGCAGGACGGCCCGTACGCAGACATGGCGCCGGAGCTGCTCATCGGCTACGAGCGAGGCTTCCGACACTCGTGGGACTGCGCCGTCGGCGCCGTGTCGCGCGAGGTCTTCACCGACAACACGAAGTCTTGGTCCGGTGACCACTGCGTCGACCCGCGGCTCGTGCCGGGGGTCCTCTGGTGCAACCGCAAGGTCGATCTCGCCGACCCGTCGCTCGCCGACATCGCGCCGACGGTGCTCGACCTCTTTGGCGTCGAAGTCCCCGGATACATGCAGGGTCGCAACCTCTTCGGCGCCGCCCGCTCGCGAACGACCAAGGCGCGTTCGGAGGTGAACGCGTGATCCTCCCGCGTTGGACCGCGTACCTCGCGCTCGCCGTCATCCTTGTCCTGGCGGTCTCGGGCATCCCGCGCCGCACGGACAACTCAGAGGCCGAAGGAGCCGCGCGCGCCGCGCGCGAGACGTCGGGGCTGCAGGACGGCCGTTCGAAGCTCCCCGCGCCGAAGCACCCGCGTACGGTGATCCTCGGCATCGATGGCCTGGACCCGGAGCTCCTGCGCGCGGTGATCGAGAAGCACCCCGAGCGCATGCGAGCCTTCCGACGCCTCGTGGATTCCGGCCAGGGTGTGCGCGCGCTGGGCACTTCGACGCCGCCACAAAGCCCCGTCGCGTGGTCGAACTTCATCACGGGCCGCGACCCGGGCGGCCACGGCGTCTTCGACTTCATCCATCGCGACGCGCAGAGCTACTTCGTGGCCCCATCGACGGTGCGCATGAAGGAATCGGGGTCGGTCAGTGTGCCGTTCAGCAGCCTGAAGCTGCCGACCGGCGGCGGCGTCGAATCGAACCGCACGGGCCGCGCGTTCTGGACGGTCCTGATGGACGCGGGTGTGCGCGCGGACCTCTATCGCGTGCCGATCAATTACCCCGTGGAGCCGGCCGATGGCCAGGTGTTCCCTGGGATGCTGACGCCCGCGCTGGATTCGGCGTACGGGATGTACACGCGGTTCATGTCCGACCCGCCGGCGCGCCTCGAGACCGGCTCGGGGCGCTGCGTGCCCGTGCGGCCGCGGAACAATCGGGTGTTGACGCGCTTGCCTGGGCCGCCGAATGCGTTCCGCGACGGTGACCCGCCCGCGACGACGCCGCTGACCGTGCATATCGACGAAGTCAATTCACTGGCGATCATCGAGGTCGGAGGAGAGCGCTTCGTCGCGCGGCCCGGCCAATGGACAAAATGGGTTCACGTCAGCTTCGACATGCTGCCGGCGGGCGCGATGTCGCTGTCGGGGACCGTGCGCTTCTACTTGAAGAGCCTCACGCCGGAGTTCGAGCTCTACGCATCGGCGATCAACATCGATCCGACCAACCCCGCGGACACGATCTCGTACCCTGCCAGCGCCGCCGCGGAGCTCGCCGAGGACCTCGGCGGCGCTTACTACACGAAGGGCATGCCCGAGGACGTCGGTGCGCTGAAGGACGGCGTTTTCACCGACGCGGAGTTCATGGGCCAGGTCGACCTCGTCCACCGCGAGAACCGCGCCGTGCTGCAGCGCGCGCTCGACCGCTGGACGGCGGACCCGGCGGGCGGGCTCTTGTTCTTCTACGTCGGCACGGTCGACCTGGCGATGCACATGATGTGGCGCCACCAGGACCCGGCGCACCCGTTCTTCGACCCCGAGATCGCCACGGAGAGCTCGACCTGGTGGTCGGGTCGCGATGGCACCGCGTGGCGCGACGTCGTCGAGGACCTGTACCTGAAGATGGACCCGATCCTGGGCGCGGTGCTCGATCGGATCGACGCCGACACGCTCGTGATGGTCATCAGCGACCACGGCTTTGCGCCCTACCGGCGCAAGTTCTCGCTGAACACGTGGCTCCTGGAACAGGGTTACCTCGTCCTGAAGGAGGGCAAGCAGCGAGAGCTGCCCGAGGACGACTCGAAGCGTGTCGATGTGCACCTCTTCGACGCCGTCGATTGGACGCGCACGAAGGCCTACGGCATCGGGTTCAACGGGCTGTACCTCAATCGCGCGGGCCGCGAGTCGCAGGGCAGCGTGCAGGAGTCCGAGGTGCAGGGCCTCCTCGCAGAGCTCCAGGCGAAGCTCGAAGCGCTGCGCGACAATGCCCCGGGCAAGCCGTGGGACGGCGAGCAGGTCGTGCTCGCGGCGGACCTCGCGACCGAGGTGTACCAGGGCCAGCGGGTCGCCGAGGCGCCCGACATCGTCGTCGGCTACAACGCGGGGTACGGCAACTCCGATGAAGCGACCCAGGGGCGCATCCCGAACGCCGTCCTCTCCGACAACGCCGGCGGGACCTTCAATGGCAGCCACCTGATGCACCCGAGCGTCGTCGAAGGGGTCCTCCTGACAAACGCGCGTGTCCGCTCGGAGCGCGCGCGGCTCGAGGACATCACCGCGACCATCCTGCACCGCTACGGAGTCGCGCTCGAGCCCGGCATGACGGGCCGGCCCCTCTTCGAATAGACACCGCTGCGAATAGACACCGCGCACTCCACTCCGACCCCGCCAAGGAATTCACCACCATGTTCGGCTCCAAGAACAAGATCAAGATCGACCCCGAGCTCTTCGAGCGCATCCGCAAGATCTCGGAGGTGGCTGGCTACGCCTCGGCGGAGGAGTTCATCCACCACGTGCTTGAGCGCGAGGTCGCGCAGTTCGGCGATTCGTCGTCAGACGCCGACATCACCGAGAAGCTGAAGGGCCTCGGCTACATCAGCTGAGCCGTCCTCGGCGCCCTATCCGCCCCAGCAGCCGCATTCGCCAACAGAGCTTTGGACTTCGTCAACCGCCTCGTCACACGCACGTTCGACGTGTTGCTCGCGCCACTCGAGTGGGTGGGTCCCGAGTTCGCGCTGCTCGTCGTCAGTGCGATCTTCGGCGTCCTCGCGCTGTGGGTGTTCAAGCACATCTCGTGGCAGAAGGGCATCAAGGCCACCAAGGACAAGATCAAGGGGCATTTGATCGAGATCCGCATCTACCAGGACGACCTCGGGGTCGTCTCCAAGGCGATCGGCCGAGTCTTGGTGCGCAACCTGCAGTACCTGGCTTTGAACTTCGGCCCTTTCCTGCCGCTCGCCGTGCCGTTCACGCTCGTCGTGGCACAGCTCGTCGTGCGTTATGGGTTCGATCCCATCCCCGTCACGGCGACACAACCGACGAGCGCCCTCGTCGGTGAGCACCGGCTCGAGCTCGCGGGCGAGGGGCTCAGCCTCAGCATCGAGGGCGACGAGGCGGCCATCGCCTCGCTGGAGGTCATCCTGCCGGAGGGGCTCGTCGCGCGCGAGGTGCTCGCGCGCACGCCCTCGTCGCTCCTCGCGGTGCAGATGCTCGTCGCGGCCGCGCCCGGCGTGTACGACATCGTGCTGCGCACGGCCTCGGGCGAGGTCACGAAGCGCCTCGTCGCTGGCCGTGAAGCCCGCACCCGCACGATGCAGCCCGAGCGCAAGACCGGCCTCGAGACGCTGCTCTGGCCGGCGGAGGACTCACTCGCAGGGACGGGTCTCACCCGCGTCTCGTTCGTGTACCCCGAGAGCGACCTGGGCTGGCTGCCCGGCCATGGGCCCCTCGGCGTGATCCTCGTCTTCCTCGTGGCCTCGATGGTGGTCGGCTTCGCGGCTTTGAAGCCCCTCGGCGTGCAGATTTGAGGCCCCTGGCGCATCATGGCGCCATGACGAGTCCGATCCGACTCGGGCTGGCCCTGCTCGCCCTCTTGGCCCTCGTCGGCCACGCCGGAGCACAGGCGCTCAAGAAGGAGCGCTACCCCGCGCTCGGGATCCCTTCGATCCTCCGCCCGCGGACGTTCGATGTAGTGCCCGTTCAGCCGAATGAGCCCTACATCCGCCTCCAGTGGTTCGAGCGGCTCCCGGACGCGGCGCGCAAGCAGGAGAAACAACGCAAGTACCGCCCGCGTGTCTTCCTCGTCGAGATCCCGCGCCCGAAGGTCATCTCGGGCCCGAAGGCAGAAGGCGAGGCGGAGCCGAGGCCCGCTCCGGAGCCCCCTTCGGAGCCCCAGCCCGAGGGCGAGAAGCCGAAGGCGGAGCCACAATCACGGCGCCGCGCGCGCGCCCCGGTCATCGATCTGCAGTCCTGGCTCGCCAACGCCTATGGCGGCTGGACGGCGACGGACCTCGGCGCTGGCGAGCAGAGCGACACGTTCACCACACGCATCTGGCGTCTCTCGCCGCCCGCCGACGACCGCGCCGGCGCGACGCGCACGGGCATCGCGTACACATGGTCGGACGCATCGAGGACCGTCGCGATCGTCGGGATCGTGGCCAGCGGGGACCAGAAGGAGTTCGACGACGTGTGGACGGAGATCGGCGCCAAGCTCGAGCTCGCCGACCCGGTCGGCGCGGAGTCCGAGCGCAAGAAGCTCGAGCGTCAATACGTCGGCAAATTTTCGCACCCGGATTACCGCATGAAGGTCGCGGCTGCCGCGATCGAGCCCTGGCAGGTCGACAACACGAAGAACTACATCTTCGTCTACAACACGAAGGACCAGCCGCTGCTGAAGAAAGTCATGCGCGACATCGAGGCGATGCGCGAGACCTACATGGAGCTCTTCCCGCCGGCCGCAGACTTCGACGCGGTGTCGACGGTGCGCATTTGCGCCGATCAGGCCGAGTACATGGCCTACGGCGGAATGCAGGGCTCGGCGGGCTATTGGAACTCTCAGACGGAGGAACTCGTGCTCTTCCACTACGAGGTCCAGGACGGCGGTCGGAAGGACGACGCGAACACGTTCATCGTCCTGTATCACGAGGCCTTCCACCAATACATCCACTACTCATCGGGCGAGCTGCCGCCACACTCGTGGTTCAACGAGGGGTACGGCGACTTCTTCTCGGGCGCGCTTCTCTCCGGCGGCAAAGTGCGCAAGATCGACGTCAATCCGTGGCGCTGCGGCACGATCCAACGCGCGATCGAGGCCGGTCGCAATGTGTCGTGGACGGACATCATTCGCTACAACCAGGGCCAGTACTACGCGAACCCCGCGATCTGCTATGCGCAGGGGTGGTCGATGATCTACTTCCTGAACCGGTCGAAGGCGGTCAAGGCGAAGCCCGAGTGGGCGAAGATCCTGCCGACCTACTTCGACACGTTGAAAACGGCCTATCGCACGGAGTTCGACAAGTACTCGGACGAGCCCAGCGACGGCGAGCGCTTCGGCGCCGGTGAGAAGGCGCGCGAGGCCGCGGTGAACGCCGCCTTCCTGGGCGTCGACCTGCAAGCGATCGACCACGAGTGGCAGACCTTCACGATGGCGCTCCAGGACCCGCGGGGCAACTGATGCAAACAGCGAGGTTCCGTGTACGCCGCTGCGTCGGCCTGGGCGTCGTTTTTGCCGTCGCAGCCGCCTCAGCGGCGCTGGGGACGCGCGGGCCCGCGCTCGCATCCGCGCAACCGGAGCCGCGCTGGTGGAAGGGCAACACCCATACGCACACGCTGTGGAGCGACGGCGACGGCGCGCCCGAGCTCGTGGTCGACTGGTACCGCGCGCGTGGCTATGCGTTCCTTGCGCTGACCGATCACAACCAGATCCAGACAGAGGAGCGCTGGTTTCCTGTCAAGCCGAGTTCGCGCCTGGACGATGCGCGTATCGCCTCGCTGCGCGAGCGATTTGGTGCCGAGCGCATCGACGTCGGCGAGCGCGGGCTGCGGCTCGCCATGCTGGACACGCTGCGCGGTCACTTCGAGGCCCCGGCCGAGTTCCTGCTGGTGCAGGGTGAAGAGGTCACGGCGAGCTACTCGCGACCTGCCAGCCCAACGGCGCCGAAACGTAACTACCCGGTGCACATCAATGCGCTGAACATCGACGCCCTTGTGCCACCGCGGGGCGCGGATTCGCCCGCGCAGCTGATGAACGCGGCCCTCGCCGCAATCCGCGCGGAGGGGGCGCGCGCCGGACGCCCCATCGTCGCGCACGTCAATCACCCGAATTTCGGCTGGGGCCTCGACTGGGAAGACCTCGCAGCCATCGAAGGCCTCGGGTTCTTCGAGGTCTACAACGGCCACCGCGGCGTGAAACAGGGCGGCGATGCCACGCGTCCGGGCACCGACCGCATGTGGGACCTCGCGCTGGCGCGCCGCCTCGCCAATGGGGGCGAGCTGCTCTACGGCGTCGCGACGGACGACGCGCACGACTATTACGGCGGCGCGACCGCGCGGCCCGGTCGCGGCTGGATCCAGGTGCGCGCACGGACGCTGGAGGCCAACGTGTTGATGGAGGCCATGCTGGCCGGCGATTTCTATGCGACCAGCGGCGTGACGTTACGGGACGTCGCCGTGCGCGATGGTGTTTACGTCGTCGACGTAGAGGACGAGGGCTGCACGGTCGAATTCCTCGGCATGCGCAAAGGCAGTGAGCCCGGCTTGGTGCTGCACTCGACGACCACGAATCCGGCGCAGTACACCTTGGGCGGCGACGAGCTCTACGTGCGCGCGCGGGTGACGTCACCGCGCGCTCACCCGGACCCGAACACCGAAGGCGAGCCCGAACGCGCCTGGACGCAGCCAGTGCGCGTGGCGGGTCGCTGAGCGCCTCTCGCCGATCCAGCGGCTTCACGGTTGCCTGGCCGCGGTGGGTGGGTAATGCGCAGGAGCCTCGGCGCACAGCGCCCGCACTTTGGAGCCCATCGTATGTACGTCCTGACCCTCGCCTCCGCGCTCGCCGCCGTCCAAGTCCTGGCCACTGGGCACGTCCTGGCGGCTCCGCTCCCACCGTGGTCGCCCCAGGACGAGGTCCTCGTCCGCTGGTACGACGCCCGGGCGTTGCTGGCTCCGGAGTTCACGCGCGAGCCGTTCGTCGACCTGCGCACGCACGTAAGAGCTGCCAGCCTGAACTCGCTCGAACCAGACAGCTACGACGTCGCGCTCGAGGAGCCGCTCTCGCTCGCGCTCGAAGGGCTCGAGGACATCCTCGAGGACCTCGCCCTGGCGCTGCCTGGCGTGGCCGACCTCGACATCGACGAGCGCTCGGGTGTGTTACGCGTCGCGGGCAATGCGCGCGCACAGACCGAGGTCGGGCGGCTGCTTGCCGACCTCTCCGCGCTCGCGACGGACACCGTCGAGGTCGAGCTGCACCGCGTGACGAGCAAAGCGTGGGCCGCGCAACGCGGCGCTGTGCTCGATTCGGCGAGCGCGGAGGCGTTGCTGGCACCAGGGGAGACAGCGCTCCTCGCTCGACGCGTCATCCCGGTCGGGCGCTCCAGCGCGCTGTCGACGTCTGGTATCGAGTCGATCCTGTACGACTACGATGTCGAGGTCGCGCAGGGTGCTTTAGCCGCGGACCCGCAGGTGACGATTCTGCGCACTGGCGTCGAATTTGCGGCACACGTGCGCATCGCCGCGGACGGCCGGCTCGCGTTGTGCGCGTGGGGCCGCGAGGGCACCATGGACCAACCGATCCGCGAGCGTGTCATCCCTGGTTACGGAGGCGCATCCGTGCAACTTCCGCGCGTCACGACACAGCTCTTCACCGGCTCCGCGATCGTCCCGCACGGTGGCGCGTTGCTCCTCGGTGACGCGAATGGAGCGTCGGGCTTCGTCGTACGCGTCAAGCGAGCGTCAGGTGCGAGCGCACCCGGAGGCGCGGCTTCGCCCTTCGTCGCTTGCGGCGAGGTCTCGTTCGGCGCGGCGCGCACATGGCCAGTGGTCCCGTACCTGGCGTCGCCCTCGGGAGGTTGGATTCCCCGGGATGATGCGCTGCCGGCCTGGTTCGAGGACCGGGACCCGTTGCTGGCGCCGGACGAGATCTTCGACACGTTCGAGGACTTGCGCCAAGAGCGCGGCCTCGAGGGGCGCATGCGTCGCATCGGCTCCTATATCTACGTACCGGATGAAGGCGCGCTGCGCACTGCGACGCGCGAACACCTCGCGGGGCTCAATGGAGCGCTGGGCTCGGAGACCTTTGAGGTCGAGCTGCGCTACGGAGAGGTGGCCAGAGACGAGCTCATTGGCCTCGTGTCGGCGTCCGCGCAGGAGGGATCGTACGAGCAATTGCTCGCGCGCCTCGGCCGGCGCGTGCTGACAAGTGCGCGCAGCGGCGATTCGGCGTCGGTGACGCAGGGGGTCGAGTCGTTCTATCTGCAGGACTACGACATCGAGATCGCCCAGGCGGCGTCGATCCCGGACCCGATCGTCGCGCCCATCTTCGAGGGGCTCTGCTTCTGGTGCGTACCGTTACGCGCGTCGACGAGCGAGGTGGTCACAACCTTGGACCTCGTTTATCACGTCGGCGGCGCCGCGCTACGCGAGTTCGGCATCGCCGACTGGGACCACACGGCGATGACCGAGCTCGAGAAGAACCCGCTCCCGATCGGCGAGTTCGTGCAGCGCAACACGCTCGAACTCGCCGACAGCCGCCCGATACGCGTTCGGAGCGCGCCGCGCGCCGCCGACGGAGCTTGGGCGCTGATAGCGGTCGCGGCCATCGACGGCGATCGCTCCTTCGCGGCGCTCCTGCGAGTCACCGGTCGCCGTTGATCGTGCGCACGGTCCCGAGTTGGCCCCACTTCGCACGGGCTGGTTCGGGCGACTCGCTCTGCGCGGAGACGGTCCCGCGCCATTCGTTGTCCGTCCACGCGCCATAGGGGCGCTGGGCGAGGCGCGCGGCGAGGGCCTCGCGTTCGGACGGACGCAGCGCCCGGTCGATGAGCGTCGCGGTCAACGCGAGGTCCTCGGGCGGTGCTGCGAGCGCGCCGCGCACGAACTCGCGTTCCAGGTCATGGCGCAAGTGGAACTCGAGGAGGTCCGCGACGCGCTCGCGGTGCAGGCGCAGCGCTGTGACACTGGTCTCTGGCGCGCTCAGCAGTGCTTGCGAACCGGCCAATGCCGCGAAGAGCGCTTCGCCGACGTGCCTTTGACCGGTGCGCGAGCCCGTGACGGCGTGCAGCTCGCCCAGCTCCAGTAACGCGGCATGGTGCGCGCGAGAGAAACTTGCGGGCAATTTGGCGAGCCAGTCCTCGAGTCGAGCGACGGCCCGACTGGTCTCGCCGGCGCTCGCGTGCGCAACCGCGAGGCGGCGCAAGAGCTCCAAGCTGTCGGGCCGGTCGCGGAGCGCGCGCTTCAAAGTCCGTACGGCGAGCTCGGGCGCGTCGAGCGCCAACGCCACTTGACTCGCAAGGACGTGGTCGAGCGCTTCCAGCGCCCGCTCGGCGCCACGTCGATCGTCCGCGCGCAGCGAAGTCTCGGCGAGCCACAGCGCCTCGCCGCCACCGTTGGCCTCCAGCGCCGCGCGCAGCTGCGCTGAAGGCACGCCTCCGAGTGAGAGGTCGAACGAAGTCCCGTACGCCGCCAGCACCTGCTCCGCGAGCGCGCCGGAGAACGGCTCACGCGCCAGGAATCGGTCCAGGATCAGGGCCGCGTCGCGCTCGACCGAGCGCTCGCGCAACAGCGCGCTCCAGAAAAGTCCACGTTCGAGCGTCAACTCGGTCCGCTCGGCTTCGATGCGCGCGACCTCCGAGCGCAGTTCGGGATGTTCGGCGCGGAGGACCGTGTGCGTCAGGAACTTCCGAGCACGTGTGCGCAGCGCCTCGTCGTCCGCCGTTAGTACTGCGCAGAGCTCGTCGATCGCCGCGTCGCGTGCGCCGAGCGCGAAGTGCGCCTGGGCGAGGTCGTAGCGCGAGGCGACGTCAAGTGGGTCCAGCGCGAGCGCGCGCTCGAACAGGTCACGCGCCCGTTCGTGCTCCTTCGCGTGTGCTGCCCGCTGTGCGACCTCACGCAGGACGGCGACGTTGCGCGGCGCGGCCTGCAGCAGCGCATCCTCGACCTCGCGCGCGGGCGCAGCCAAGCCAGCGCGCCGCTGCACACGCGCGAGCTCTCGGAGCGCCTCGACCCGTGCGCGCGGGACACGCTCGGCGAGCGCGCTCCAGGCTGCGATCGCGTCTTCCGTCTTTCCGTTCGCCTCCGCCAGCGTCGCAGCGTGCCTCAGCGGTTCCTCGCCGCTGGGGTCGAGCGCTTGCAGCTCCTGGAGCGCGGCGGCGGACGCGTCCACGTTGCCGGCGGCGGCGTACAAGTGAGCTTCCAGCGCGGCTCGCAGGAGGTCGTCATCGAGCTGCCGCACGTCCGACAATGCGCGCGGAATGCGCCCATCCTTGGCCATGGTGCCCGCAAAGTGCGCCGCGCGCTCGACACGTTGTGTTGGCTCGCGCGCGAGCTCGGCGTGGCGCAGGAGCATCGCGGAGCGCTCACCCGGGCTCGCGTCGACGAGCCCCAGCTCGACGAGCGTGCCGAGCAGGCGCGTTTCGTCCGCGCCGCTGCGCAGCGCGGCGCGCAAGAGCTTGGTCGCGCGCGGCGTGTCCTCGCGGTCGAGCCACTCGAACGCCAGCTCTTCCAGCAGATCCACGTCACCCCGTGCGAGCGCCTCCTGCTCCGCGGCGTCCAGTGGCTGCGTCGAGTCGAGCAGCGCCATGGCAGCGCGCACGGGCCGTAGGTCACTCGGCGCGAGGCGTGTCGCCTCGCGCAAGAGGGCCTCCGCACGCGCGCGTTGGCCGAACTGATTGGCGAGCGCCGCGAGCTCCAGGCGCAGCTCGATGCTGGTGGGGTGTGCGGCGAGCTCCAACTGCCATTGCGCCTCGGCGGCGCCGAGGCGC
>Ga0163154_10006821_pt1 | contig 13833 bp, 7 predicted proteins | sample OliLakLV19MP9P1_FD_148649 | JGI IMG/M metagenome (GOLD analysis project Ga0163154, IMG submission 148649) | Freshwater microbial mat bacterial communities from Lake Vanda, McMurdo Dry Valleys, Antarctica - Oligotrophic Lake LV.19.MP9.P1 | ecosystem: Environmental > Aquatic > Freshwater > Lake >... | reverse complement strand
CCGACTACACCGAAGCTATCCGTATCAATCCTAACTATGCTGATGCATACTTGAATCGCGGTCTTGCGAAGTATAACAATAAAGATTACCAAGGAGCGATCGCCGACTTCACTGAAGCTATCCGTATTAATCCTAACTATGCTGAGGCATACAACAATCGCGGTAATGCGAAGGATGAGAATAAAGATTACCAAGGAGCGATCGCCGACTACACCGAAGCTATCCGTATCAATCCTAACTATGCTGAGGCATACAACAATCGCGGTAATGCGAAGGATGGCAATAAAGAAGATTACCAAGGAGCGATCGCCGACTACACCGAAGCTATCCGTATCAATCCTAACTATGCTGATGCATACTACAATCGCGGTAATGCGAAGGATGAGAATAAAGATTACCAAGGAGCGATCGCCGACTACACCGAAGCTATCCGTATCAATCCTAACTATGCTGATGCATACTTGAATCGCGGTCTTGCGAAGTATAACAATAAAGATTACCAAGGAGCGATCGCCGACTTCACTGAAGCTATCCGTATCAATCCTAACTATGCTGATGCATACTACAATCGCGGTCTTGCGAAGTATGGCAATAAAGAAGATTACCAAGGAGCGATCGCCGATTACACCGAAGCTATCCGTATCAATCCTAACTATGCTGATGCATACTACAATCGCGGTCTTACGAAGTATAACAATAAAGATTCCCAAGGAGCGATCGCCGACTTCACTGAAGCTATCCGTATCAATCCTAACTATGCTGATGCATACTACAATCGCGGTGTTACGAAGGATGAGAATAAAGATTATAAAGGGGTGATCGCCGACTACACCGAAGCTATCCGTATCAATCCTAACTATGCTAATGCATACTTGAATCGCGGTCTTGCGAAGTATAACAATAAAGATTATCAAGGAGCAATCGCCGACTACACCGAAGCTATCCGTATCAATCCTAACGATGCTGATGCATACTTGAATCGCGGTCTTGCGAAGAAGGACTTAGGGGACAAACAGGGTAGTTTAAGAGATCTCCGAGAGGCAGCAAGACTCTATCAGCAACAAAATGCTACATCAATATATAATGACATCCAAATATTGATTAGAGAACTAGAAGGCTAAAGTTAGGAGTATTAAGGGACACGTAATTTGTAATTGCTCGACCCCTCGTAAACTCCTTCCCAGACGCAGTTTCAAGACTTAGCTTTTTAGTATAAAATCAGTTCTTACAGTAAAATTAACGAGGAATAAGGCTTTCAGGGTTTAAGTAAAAAATAACTCTAAACCTTACAATGCTAACCAGTTATACATTACAAGGTTTTAGGGGGGTAGTCGAGCAATTACCGTAATTTAATAAGGTACTAATAAAATAGGGTTGAAGTCCTGTCCTTCTCTTGTTTAACTGGTATTTTATTTCCCTTCGCCTCCCTGAGGACATTTCTAAAGCATAATTGTCTAAACCTGAAAATTTAATAAAAAATAACCCTAGTTCTATATTAAATTGGAATGGTTAACGCAAGTTGTGAGGCTAAATACGAAATGGTACAAGTCAATCGTTACATCTTAAGGCTTTTGGTAGTTGCCACTGTTCTTGGTTCTATAACTTCACTGATGTTACGCAGAACAATTTGATTCGATCAACGGTTTAAGTAGGGTTGTACTCAATGAAATCTTTAAACCTTGTGGTATTTGCCTCTTTGAGACTACGTTACTGCAAGAAATTCAGACTTCTGCGTAACATGAGTAACTTCATATAGAAGTGTAGAGACTGGTTATTCCATCCCTATAAATTCTTCTGGTTTGATCGCTTCGGTGTCAAATACAGCAGAGGCTTTTTTTAAGAGTGGTGATGCGAAGTACAGGAATAAAGATTACAAAGGAGCGATCGCCATCTTGTCAGGCAGTCTACAATAAAATCGCTAGTCTCAGCCGAGTTACCAAAATAAATTGAAAGTTTATCTGTGCTTAGATTAAGAATGCCAAATGGCACTAAAGTTGATGTCCAAACCATGTCATGACCGTCTGCTTGTTTTGCTTCCAGACTACGAGATTTACCATTCCGACTCAGATTCCCAATTTTGACTTTGGTTTTGCTATCTACATTCTCTATAATAACTGGTATTTTATTTGTCCCCTCGTCCCTTATATTATTAAAAAAAGAGAGTAGGAGATGACTACCCTCTTTTTTTGTGGCATTTAGTTAGAGCCAGTTTCCTACTAGGATAAAAGGTGACCAAAAGAAAGGATGTTTGAGGTCAATTTTTTGACTAAGATTTCCTGTAGCAATATCTCCAATGTTTGGAATTCCTTTTATAACATTATTTTCAATTTTGACACTCCCATCAATTAAAGCTAATTGCGCTTTCTGGAGAGCGATCGCCTTACTAGGAGCATCAACATAGTTAGAATAAAACTTTATCATTAATGGAGCAGTACCAGCATCACTCACCGACCATAACGAAGCTAAAACAGTCTTTACCCCCGCACTAATAGCCGATCCACTTAGCCCCAGATTATTACCCACCGCAGTTTCACAAGCACTAAGGGTAAGTAATTCAATATTACTTAAGTCCAGCTTTGGAAGTTGATTAGTCCGAACTTTTCGGTCCCAAAATAATATAAAGGAATCATTAGCATTATCGAGATCAAACTGCGCATGGGTAGCGAGATGAATGATGTTATAGGGTTGTTTGCGGCGTTGAGCTTGGATATTATCGACCGTAAAGTCCTGATTAAAAAAACTAGTACCAGATAAAATCTTGGAACCAATTATATCAACTTCAGTTTTGACATTAGGAAGTGCCGAAAATCCTTGCACAGAATCAGTTAGCCCCACAGCCAAAATACTGACATCCGTATTCCGTTTACGACTACTAACATTAGCCAATTGCAATGAAGGCACAGTAGCAGAGGCATATTTCTGCACTAAGAATTTCTCGCCATCGTATAATGCCGCCACAGGAATAGACCTCAAATCCCCATCCATGGCAAACACTAAAGTGGAAATACCAGATGTTTGCAGTTCCGCCTCGATTGGTCTGATCAAGATATCGTAAAGTACCCTTGCTTCTTTTAAGTAATCTGAAGATGAAGGGTCTTGCAGGTTGTCACGAAACTTCTCAATCAAACCTGATAAAGCCTCCTGCGGCACTGGCACACTAGTCCGAAAACTTCTAGCAGGTGAAGCTTTACGAGATGCAGAAGCAACAATCTCTGGTAAAAGAACTAAAATTTCCAATCTATCTTTCAAAATTACAGGATAAACGGCAGCTGTAGGGCTACTTGAAATCCCTGACCATCTTGTCATTTCTTCCAAAGACTGATTAAGGCTGAGACTAGGAGATGTAGAATTTCTGCCCGTGAATGATGATAATTGCGAACCTAGGCTGCCTTCTATAGAAGCAAATGCATCGGATGTACGGCTTTGACTTAATAGAGTTGCACTGTTTACTCTTGACTGATCGGCTTTGACATCAATCGGATTTCTGTTATTGACATCAGGATGGACAGTGCTAGTGGCAACCGCAGACGGACTAGGTGTATTAACAGTAGTAGTAACTACACCTGCTTCGGTTTCTGTTCTTGTATTTTGAATTGCTTCACTGGCTTGCTGTTTCTGAACCTGCTCAGTAGCTACTCTTTCTGTATTTCTGATATCAGTCACAGGGAAAAATATGCTGCCACTCCTAACAACTATATCAATTCGGCTCTCACTACTAATGTTAATTATGCCTTCAATCGCATAAGTTGCGTTGGCAACATTAATGCTATTTATGGTTTGGATACCGTTAACGCCATATATATAGTTAAAATTACCTGAGATAAGTCCACCAATTGAGATGGGCTTAAATTGTACGGCATTTGCACTTGAAGGCGGAATGTAGGGAGTGAACTCACCGGGTTGAATCTTGTAACTTAAAGCTTCAGCTAATATTGTTGAAAAATTGACTTGAGTGATATTAATCACACCTCCTGAAGTTACAAGATTATTAAACTTCACATTAATAGTTTTAAAAGCATTGTCGGTTGTGACCTCGATACCGCCACTCAAAACCTTGAAGCCTTCGACCTCAGATCTGCCGATCACAGCATTAGGAAGTTGAATTATACCAGAGTCAATCGTACTTGTTAAGTTAGTACCTGAAGTAATAAGATTTAATGTTTTAATTGTACCGAAAATAGTTGTAGGCGCAGTACTAAATCCGTTAGCTGTTGGAGTACCTGTCGGAGCAAAGGTACCGCTAGAAATTCCCGTAAGAGAAATAAGATTTCCTGTTGCAGAGGCAGTTACACTATTTATCGTATTAGTAGTCAGGTTTCTAAATTGGTTAGCACTAAAACTATTAAAACTAATGTTTCCAAGTGGTGTAAGGGCAGAGGCACTTTTAAAGGTAATACCGCCAGAGTTAGAAACATCGATATCAAGATTACCGCCAATAAATGGGATATTAGTCGCACCAGAAGTAGGAACAAGATTTAGCTGAGATGTGGGAAGGGCAATACTACCTCCAGTAATGCTGGTATCTAATGTCCTGCTTATACCAGGGGGGGTGATAGTTAGGATTTTTCCTATAGTTGTGGCAGGTGCATTAGTAAATGTGAATGATGAACCACCGTTACTAGTTACGCTAAACGATCCGTTTGTAGTACCCACAAATGATACATCATCACCTACAACACCAGTTATTGCATTACCAGTGTTTTGAGTATTATTTCTGAAGGTTATATTGCTGCCACCTGTAAAAACAGCCGTACCCAACGGGGTAACTCCAGTAACATCATTGAAGGTCAGAATACCTGTATTATCTGCTGTGAAATTGATTCTACCGCCAATAAAGGGGACATTAGTAGTCTGAGCGAAGACGGGAGTTGCTGTGAACAGGAAAGTAGTGGTTCCTAGCAGCCCTAGTAATCCATTAAGTTGGTTTTTCATAATTAGAGTTTTTATTCTATGGATAACTAAATTTAGAATGTGAGAGTAGTACGCAAGACTCCGATTGTAATCGTGTCGCTATTGGGATTATTGCCTGGGTTGAGGATGACAACCACGCCGGGAGTGACTGTAATATTGCGAGAAAGGGGGAAACGGTAGAAAGCTTCAATATGGGTAGTTGTACCTTTTTGTCCTCCTTCGCCTCCAATGCCACCACTAACCAAACTAGGGAAATTGATATTGCCACTTAGGTTGCTACTAACGATCTTGGGTGGCTGCCCCACATATAAACCTAGGACATCTCCTTCTTTAAATAGGTCAATGAAATTACTAAATGTCATCCAGTTTAAGGTTTCAACCGTTCCTGAAAAGTCACTATTTTGAATAGCAGAGGTAGTAAAGCCGATCCAACCGCCAAGGGTAAATTTCCGAGACAATGCCCAAGAAATAGTACTACCAAAAGCATTGGTACTGAACTTAGATTCATTTCCGGGTGGGAATGATGCTGTTGCGCCGATAAAGTTATCACCAGCAGGACTATTCAAAGCTCCATTATTGGTATATGAATTAAGGTAGTAAAAAGTTATGTCGAGGTTGTCGCTGGGATTAGCCGCCAGTTGGATACCCGTCGAGAATTGCCCTCCAAATAAACCAGTATTTGGATCGTTGGCATTACTTGCAGAATAAACAGCTTGGAGACTAAATCTTTTATTAAACTGCCAGTCAAACCCTATACCTGCATCACCAGAATTAAAACCAATGATCGGATTGCGTTGGGCAAACACGGATACTGGTCCCTGTCCAGCACTTTCGACTCGGTTGGGACCTCTAAAAATATTAACTGCACTTATGCCCTTCGCCCCAACCACGATCGCTAGTTTATCAGATGCTAGAAACCGATAGGTTAAATCGGAAAGAGTAAGGGTATTGCCAGTATTGCCCTCGTAGCCGAGACGTGTGAAACTATTGTTAAGGGCAAAGAAGCTAGTAAACGGGGCATCAGTACTTAGATTACCTACTTGAAGCCCAGTCAACAAAATACTGCGATCTGGAAATTGTGTAACTAAGCTGAGTTGAACCTGTTGCCCAAAGGTAATATTAGTCGCAGGATCGCCAGCATCAATTACTGGGTTTGCCCCAAACCTAGAAGTACTCCCAACTCTGCCTTGGATACCTAAAATTGCTTGTCCATAAAGTTTAGTAGTTGTGGAAAACTGTTGAGCTTCAAGGGTTGCTGTTTTTGCTTCTAGGGCATCGACCCGCCCCTTAATCACTACTAGTTCGGGGGCAAAGTCATCTTGAAGTTTATTCAGATCGTTCAGGTCTGATTTATTAACTTTATCCGCAAAGCCATTAGTTAAGAGTACAGAGATCTTGTCAAGACAGACATTTAATCCCGATGCAAATTGAAAGCGAGTAATTGCCTCTTGTCCACGGAAGGTATTATCAGGAAAGCCACTAATACAGCCATATTTTTGGGTAATAGATTGAATAGCCATGTAAGCCCAATCCGTCGGCTGGACATCTCTAAACTGAGAGACAGGCTTAAATTCTTGACTTGTGCGAATAATTGTCTGAATTAATTCGGATTCTTTGGAAGAACTTGCTTTAGTTGAGTTTCGATCGGCTGAAGTAATCTTCAAGGTTTCGGCTTGACAAATACTAGCTAAACTAAGAAATATTGAAGCTCCACAGGCAAGAGCACTAGCAGAATTTGGACTTATGAGTCGCATGGTTTTAAACATTTAGATTAGGGTTATGGATTTCGATTAGCCTAAAACTGATAAGTTAAGCCGAGAGATAACACAGGATATATGCCAGGGAAATTATTATTGATTTCATCACGTACACTCTGAACCTCTCGTTGTAAATCAGCTTGGAAACTAGGGATCGTTGTGATTGTTCCGCTTGCGTTAATATCTGCGGTGGGCTGTCCTGTAAATAGAACTCCCAAGTTAGCAAAAAATCCTAAACCACCTTTAGAACCAGTGGTGCCGCCCAAGGTTATACCAAGATAGGGGGCAAAGTTGCTGGAGTAACTAAACCTACCATTAAGGCTACTTCCAGTCAGATCGTATTGAGTATTACCGACTGTTACCACTCCAGTAGTAGCCTCGCCCCCAACACGATTATTGTAGTACATGGCTCCACCTGTAAGGGCAAAGAAGCTGTTATTACCGAAAGGATAATAATCAACTAACCCCGACACACTAAATAAATTAATATTTCCTTTATAATTAATTCCATCTGAGTCTAAAGAAAGACCGAACGCTGCGGCATTTATACCAACTCTAGCGACAAGGTTGCCATTAATCGGAGTTGCCAAACCTAAACCCAAACCTAATGTACTAATTTGAGGGAGTATAGTAAAACTACTGCCAAAGGTAGGTTCTGGCTCGGTGAGTTGTGGAGATACTGGAATGTTGCTAAGATCTTTTGCTGGCTCAGGGCTTTGGGAAATGCGTTGGCTACCTTCAAAAGTACTTTCCAGATCGGAGGCTTTACTAGAAATCTTTAAGCTTTCAACTGGCACTGATGCTTGACTGTTTGAACTATTGGCAAGGTTTTGAGGTAAATTAGAGAGTTTATTACTTGAATTGAGTTTTTGATTTGCTGGTGATATTAGGATTGAGTTAGTTACATTTTTTGAAGTCTCAATAACTGCTATATCAGAGCTAGGATTGGGGCTATCTGTAATATTAGTTAATGATTTAAGAGATTGGTCTAGTGAGATTTCTTCGGCATTACTAATGCTTTCAGCAAAAGCGGACTGTTGGGTAATTCCACCGATCAACCAAGGCAAAATAACTAAAACTAGCTTGCATCCATTTTTCATTTGTTTAATTCCTCACACTATTGTAAACAAATACTAACTCAAGGAACTTTTTTAATCAAGATCGAGTCTAAAAATATTTGTAACTTTTAGGATTTAAACAAATTAGTAGCTTATGTTACTTTTTACAGTCATTTTTTACGGTCATTTTAAGTGAATTTACACTGTGTCTTTACGTTTCTGCACGAAAATCAGCGCAACAAACATCCCTAATATCAATAAGCCTATTGCTCCCCAATGCTTGTAGATATCTACATTAAACATCGTGCCGAAATCTCGGTAAAACCGATTAATTAGTGCCTCGGAACCACCGATCGCACTTTCGCGTTTAGACTTCCATTTACTAAACTTTTCTTGCCAGTCTTTAATTTGATTGTCGTATTTATCTACTTTCTTTTTGTAGTTATCAAATTCCCGGGGATCGTTCGGAATTGCTCCGGGAGATTTAGGTTTTACAGGCTCTACTCCTTGGACGGCATTTTTTGCCTCTTTATCATATTTAGATTTTAGTCCGGGGAATTCGCAGCGTTCAAACATTTTGGGACCTAGGCAATCACAGTTTTTTTGTTTGTAGTCGTCGCTATATTTTTTCTGTTCTGCTTCTGTTACTTGCCAACAGCGATCGCCTGCAACTTTAGTGCCAAATTCTGTAACTGTGACCAAGGTTTCAAAGGGCCATTTGGTGAGACTAACTTGATTGATAAACTGCCCTGGTGGTCCAAACTCGCGCACAGGTAGGATGCCGCCGCCAAAGATAATCTGGGGAACTAAAACGATAATTGTTAACAGAGGAGCCATATTTTGGTTGGGAGAAATCGCCGATACCAATAATCCCATCATCATGCCCGCCATAGTTGCTAGGAACAAAGTGATATACATTGTGAAAAAATCACCCGGAATCTGCACAGCTAAGTTTTTGAATATCAGGAAAATTGCCGATTGATAGATCGCTAATACTAAGCAGGCAAGAACCTTGGAGAGAATATAGGGAATACTCATCAGCCCAATCATGCGTTCCCGCTTATAGATATCGACTTCTTTGACAATTTCTCGCATGGTCGCCAAACTTCCCACCATCACAGAAATTAAGCCCGTGGTAAACAGCATAGTTACTGCCTGCCCTGGGTCTCCAGTATTAATATTGAAAATATCTCGTTTCCAAGTGACAAAATCTAGTAATCCTAAAATTGGGGCGATCGCCAACATCAGAATTAAACTAGCCCGATCGCGCGCTAAAATGGCAAAATTTCGACTAGATAGGATTAAAAACTGCCGCCAAGCTGATACCTGTTTAGTTTTGACTGCAGGGGCTTGCTGCTTGACTTGAGAACGAGGTGTAGATTCAGTTTTTTCTAAATCTTTCTGGCGATCGACTACATATTTTTGATATTGAGGAGATTTTTTATACTTTTCCTTCCACACATCAGGCGGAATCTCTCGCTCTACTTTTGGATAAATTTCATTAAACTTCTTGACCCCAAAATACTCCGCCGCTTGATCGGGAGGTCCAAAATAAGCAACTCTGCCACCTGCGGCTAGGAATACAACTAAATCGCAGATCATGACATTTTCAGTAGCATGGGTAATTAGTAAAACTGTACGCCCCTGATCCGCCAGATCCCGAAGTAAACGCATAATATCGGCTTCTGTACCGGGATCGAGTCCAGAAGTAGCCTCGTCTAAAAAGAATAAACTGGGTTTGGTTAAAAGCTCTACTCCCATGGATACGCGCTTCAGTTGACCGCCACTGAGGTCTTTAATGGGGACATCGCGGCGTTGTTTCAAGCCTAAATCATCCAATACTTCTTCAATGCGATGTTTCCGTTCTGCCTTTGTCGTATCCACGGGCATTCGCAATTGTGCCGCATAATCTAGAGCTTGCTCAACGGTTAGTTCCATGTGCACAATATCTTTTTGGGGGACATAACCCAACTCGGTGCGATAGGCATTAAAGCTTTTATACAGATCGTTATTATTAACTAAAACCGAACCACTGGTGGCAGGACGAAAACCATTCAAAGCATCTAAGAGTGTAGATTTGCCGCCGCCACTCACTCCAGCAATCACTACAAATTCCTTTGCCCAAATTGATAGAGAAATATCATCTAAGAGAATTTTGCCTTTGCCTACAACTTTAGTTAGATTGACGGCATCAAGGCGCAGATTGCCGGCTTCATTATAGCGAGTGACGGTGGCATCAGAATTTAAGACAAACCGACAGGGGCTAATCTGAATCACGTCTCCAGCTTTGAGAGTGTAAGCTTGGGTGATTTGCTTACCATTTGCAAATGTGCCATTACTAGATTCCAAGTCAGTTAAGACTAGAGAGCCATCCTTGTTTTCAATTTGGGCATGAAACCTTGAGACCGAAGGATGATCGATTACGGTGTGATTTTGAGAGTCTCGTCCGATGGTTAACTTCTTTTGCGATCGCAGGTCTAGGAGTTGAACGGGGGCATGGCTATCAGATAAAATCTGGGAATTACTAGAGCGATAGGTGAAGGTAATATTAAAACCGATAGAAACCACATCACCATCTACTAACTCTCGAGCCGTAATCTTTTTACCTTCGTATGTCAGTCCGTTAGTTGCGCCTACATCAAGAATTTCATAGGAATCATTTTTGGGCTTCAATCTGGCATGGAGGGCTGAAACCGTAGGTACATCAATCACAATGTCGCTATTGGGATCTCGTCCGATCGTAATCTGTCCTACTAGGGGGAATTCCTTTTGCCATTGGGGCGTAATTACCTGCAAAATATGACTATTCTCAAGGGAGTTAACAACCGTTTTATCTCCTACCCCAAGCATGACCGTCGAACTAATCAGCATGGTTTTTTGCTGAGGGATATTGGAAGATACAGACAGATTGAATTGGATATCAAAGCTGCCAATGTGAATAATGTCTCCGTCCGATAGAATTTTAGGAACACGAGGTAATAATTCCTCCGAGTTACACCTAGTACCCGTAGCACTGCCTAGGTCAGTGAGTTTGTATTCTCCATTCATTAATTCAATAGAGGCATGATGGCGAGATACATCTTGATAATCTAAGCACAATTGATTATCAGGCGATCGCCCAATGGACAGGAGGTTTGAACTAAATAAAAATTCTCTTTTAGCGTTATTTTTATCACTAACTGTAAGCATTGCCCTAGAAAAAGTCATAGTTACTCCTCACCGAGATCGCTACAAAAACTTAAATTCATACTACTTTCAAACAAACCTGTTGGCAATTGGTAAATCTTTAGAAAACTTTTATACAGTTTTTGTAAATATTCCATGTAATATCTAAATGTTAATTAAGTATTGTTAGGAGTGTAATCATGAATGTTAACTTTTTGTCAACTAACTTGAAAATAACTGGAATTGCCTTTTTAAGTTTTGGACTATCTGCCATATGTGGCTTGGGTAGTGCAGAAGCCGCAGAGCGAGTCATTTTAAGTTTCGGAGGTATCACCATTGCCGAGGCCACCTTTGAACAAGTTCTAGATTTTGCCAAAACGGGCAATCCTTCGCCATCGGTTCAGGGTTACTTGAATGTTTTAAATTTAAGCCCCAAACAAGCTCAAATGCTCTTAACTACTGAAGCTCCTTTACCCCCAGCTATTGTCGATAAAGCTCTCAACAGTCAAATCGGCGAAGCTTTATTAGATCAAATTTCCGCCGCAATCACCACTACCAGCCTAGCCGCAGGGATACCCGCAATTAAAGCTGCATTACTAATATCATCAGGGAATGACGGTAAAGTTTCAATTCTAGAAATTATTCAAAACTATCCCTTAACTGAGCTGCGTATTGAAGGTAGTAAGCTGCAAAGTAGTGTAGCTGCTGTCCAAAGTTTTGCAGGAACTATTGCTTCTACCCAAGCTGGACAATTAAATAAACTCCTTACGCCATCAGTAGTAGCTGCCGTAGTTCCCCTCCCTTCTGGGCAACCAACCGCCAGTACTATGGGAATAATCTATGTTGATCCCCAATCGGGACAAGACAGCCCCAGCAATGGTAAATCGATTTCTGCTCCTTTACGCACAATTACATTTGCTTTGCGGGGCGCTGCTTCTGGCTCTGTAATTCAATTATCCTCTGGTCAATTTACATCGGCGACAGGAGAAGTATTCCCACTTATTGTTCCCAGTGCAGTTACCATCCAAGGGCAAATAGCTTCCCAGGGACAAGGTGTACTAATTGAAGGGAGTGGAAGTTTTTTAAGCAGAACCTTTGGTAAGCAAAATGTGACGATGGTGGGGCAATCAAACGCTCAAATTCTTGGCATAACTGTTACTAATCGTGAGTCCCGTGGCACAGGAATTTGGGTTGAATCTGCTAATCCAATAATCCGCAGTAGCACTTTCACTAACTCTCTACGCGAAGGCATATTTGTTGCAGGCAATAGCGCCCCAATTATTGAAAATAATGTCTTTACAAAAAATAGTGCTAATGGACTCAGTATTGTCAATAGCTCTTCAGGGGAAATCAGAGGTAATAACTTTCAGCAAACTGGGTTTGGTATTTCCATAGGTGGAGACTCGTCTCCATTAATTGAAAATAATCAAATTCAACAAAATCGATCGGGAATAGTGATTGGCAACAAAGCAAAGCCAACCTTAAGAGGCAACAGGATCGCTAGTAATTCCGATGATGGCGTAGTAGTTATACCTGGAGCTCAACCCAATCTTACCAATGGCAGTAATTCTGTGCAAAGCAATGGTAGGTTTGATTTATATGCATCTCAGGATATTATTAATGCGGCAGGAGGCAATCAAATTTCCAAATCCAGCGTTTTAGTTATAGGTGGGCAAACTGGAGTTGATAAGTAACATTGATTATTTCCTAATTATTAAGATTGGATATGGAAAGAGAGTGACCATCCCAAAATTTGGAAACTCTCTAATAAAAATTTGTAAGCAGGTAATTCCTATACGCCTGAAGTACGAGAAGAATCCGTTGGAAAATTGAGGAATTTCATCGTGAACTTAAACAGTTGACTGGGATTAAATCCTGCCAATGTCGAAAGTCAAGAATCCAGGGCAATCATATTGCTTGTGCCATGTTAGTTTGGAATCATCTCAAGCGTTTGTTTATCAAAGTTGGTAAAACGATTTATCAACTCAAGATGGGGCTAGATTACTTGATTCAGCAACTCAAGCACCCTTCTATTCTTATGAATCTTGCACAAGTCCTAAAACTAATAAATGAGCGAGCTTGATATTCGGATTGTTTTGGTTGAGCCATTGGGCGCGTTAAATGTCGGCTCGATCGCTAGAGTTATGAAAAATATGGGCTTGTCACAATTGTGGCTGGTTAATCCTCAGTTTGATTTTGAAAGCGATCGCTATGCCAAAGCAGCACAGGATATGGCAGTTCATGCCCAAGATATTCTTAATAGTGCCAAAATTGTAAATGATTTACCCCAAGCTTTAGTAGGTTGTTACAGGGCGATCGCCACGACAGGGCGCACAGAAATAATGGGAGAAACTCCCGAAGCAGGCTTAAGGTGGTTGTTAGGACTTGATAATTCACAGCTTGATTCTCAATTTACTACTCAATCTAATATTCAAACGGGAGCGATCGTGTTTGGGCGCGAAGATCGGGGTTTAACAAATGCCGAGTTAGCTTACTGTCAAAAAATCGTCCAAATTCCTATTTCTGAGGATTATCCATCCATAAACCTAGCCCAAGCGGTGGCAATCTGTTGCTATCAATTACGGATACTATTACCGCCTCAATCCAATACTCAATTTAATGATAGCGATCGCCTAGATTCCGATCTAGCTTGTATTCACCACTTAGAGGCGTACTACCAAGATTTAGAAGCGGTTCTTATAAAAATTGGCTATCTTTTTCCGCATACAGCCTTTCCGAGAATGCAAAAATTTCGACACTTATTTAATAAAGCCAATCTTACTAAGACAGAAATTGATATGTTACGAGGCATAATCCGTCAAATTAACTGGGCATCAGATAATTAACCTAAGTTACTTGCTTTTAATCTTGCTAAATAATCTTGACATGAGGTTTAAAGTGCCATCGGAAAGGTTTAAAACCCTAATCGAGAGGTTTAAAGG
>Ga0163154_10006819_pt1 | contig 13834 bp, 11 predicted proteins | sample OliLakLV19MP9P1_FD_148649 | JGI IMG/M metagenome (GOLD analysis project Ga0163154, IMG submission 148649) | Freshwater microbial mat bacterial communities from Lake Vanda, McMurdo Dry Valleys, Antarctica - Oligotrophic Lake LV.19.MP9.P1 | ecosystem: Environmental > Aquatic > Freshwater > Lake >... | reverse complement strand
ATAGGTCTGCCGTGTGTGGCTGAGGTCCATCCGCGCTATGCGTGGCTGTGGGTATCTGGTTTCGTACAGCCAGATACAGGGGAGACCTTTTGGTACCTGACCCCGACGTTGAATATTGCTTGGTTTATAAGGTTTCCTGTTGGATGATTCGTGTATGGGCAGGAATTTGCTTTTCGTCGAGTAGCCAGCATGTGAACTTTACAAGCTCTGATCAAACGGAAACCTTATTACCACTCTCTTTACCCACTGCCTGATGATGCTCAGGAGCGATGACTTGGCTGTAGGCTGACCAGAAATCAGTGTAGCTAATGGCAGTTTGACGATATACCTGCGACAGCTTACGCCATAACCCTTTCGCGCCTTGCACGTCGCGTCCACTGACATGCACCGCGATAACTTCTTTGGTCTCTACGTCGAGGGCAAGCCACACCCACTATCGGTTACGCTTACTGCCAACAAAAGACCATATGTGTGATTCACACACTTATAGGTTTTGGGATCAAAACGGCTCTCTATTGACCGCAGCGGTTCAATGCCCCATTAAAGCTCCGTGCCCTCCGCCCAAAGGATGAAGACGTTACCCGCTTGCTTTGGAAGATTGGTAGGGGGTTACGGCCCAATTACAAGCTGTCCAACAAAGGGGAATGTCATGGCTACCACGCAAACTGCTGACCTCGATATGACGATTGCCGCGCTACAACAGGGCCTCACCTCGGTTCCCGTGGACCAAGCTATTGCGCTGATTGAAAGCTGGCAGCAACAACTCCAGGGTATGGATATCGCTGAAGACCTCGGGCAACTCAAAGCAGCCCTCATGGGCAGTGGCGATGCCGGGATGTCCGTCAGTGCCATCTTGACTGACTTGGGCGAAGACACTACCGAAACCGCTGCGGGCGCACCCAGCGATGTCGCCGCTAAACTCCGCCAACTCGGGGAATTACTCTCTCAATCCGGTCAATCCTTGATGTAATTTAACGGGGTGGGCGGGTTTCCCAGAAACCCCCTGCCCCTAAACTTCCTTGGCCTGCTGACGGTTCAAAGCGGGTTGGGAAGCTTCTTTCAGGGTTTGATAGAGCTTGTTGAGCGCACCAATATAAGCGTGGGCTGAGGCAACAATGATGTCGGTATTGGCACTGTGTCCGCTGTAGGTCTGCTGATTATGACGCAGCCGGATTGTGACCTCACCCATCGCGTCAATCCCGGCGGTCACGGACTGCACCGAGAACTCAATCAACTCGTTGGGCACCGCCACCAGTCGGTTAATCGCCTTATAGACTGCATCCACCGGACCCGTGCCCACCGCCGCATCTAGGAGTTCCACCCCGTCCGGGCCGCGCAATTGAACCGTAGCCGTGGGTAGGCCATCGCCGCAACTTACCTGGACGCGCTCTAGCACAAATGCCTGGGGAGCCACCCGCAATTCATCGTTGACCATGGCCTCAATATCCCAGTCGCTGATCGTTTTCTTCTTATCAGCTACATCTTTGAAGCGTAAAAAAGCCCGGTTCAAATCATCGTCGCTGAGTTGGTAGCCCAGTTCCTCCAGCCGACTCCTGAAAGCATTGCGCCCGGAGTGTTTGCCCAAGACCAGGGTATTTTCGAGTAACCCAATACTCTGGGCATCCATGATCTCGTAGGTATTTTTGTTTTTGAGTAAACCATCTTGGTGAATACCCGACTCGTGAGCGAAAGCGTTAGCCCCGACGATGGCCTTGTTGGGTTGGACAAGCATCCCCGTCAGGTTGGAGACCAAGCGCGAAGTGCGGTAAATCTCCTGGGTTTTAATCTGAGTGAGGGGAGTTTCAGACCCCGGCTCCCGTCCAAAGTAAGGATTGAAATAGTTGCGGCGCACCTGTAAAGCCATCACGACCTCTTCTAGAGAAGTATTCCCCGCCCGTTCGCCAATCCCGTTAATCGTACATTCAACTTGACGTGCGCCCTGCTTAACCGCTTCTAGAGAGTTCGCCACCGCCAAACCCAGGTCGTTGTGACAATGGACCGAGAGGACCGCTTGGGCAATGTTGGCGACGTTAGCGCGAATTCCGGCAATCAGTTGACCGAATTCCACCGGGGTCGTGTAGCCCACGGTATCGGGGATATTAATTGTGGTCGCACCGTTGGCAATCGCCCGTTCAATCACGGTGTATAAAAACTCCGGGTCCGACCGCCCTGCATCCATCGGCGAGAACTCCACATCCTCACAGAGCTCCCGGCTGTAGGCCACCATCTCCCCAGCGATTACCAAGACCTCAGCGCGGGACTTGCGTAACTGATGTTCCAGGTGAATATCGGAAGTAGATAAAAAAGTATGAATCCGCCGCCGGGGAGCCGCTGAAATCGCCTCGGCGCACCGCTTGATATCGCCCTTGAGCGCACGGGCTAACCCACAAATCACCGGACCCTGGACCTCTTGGGCAATCCGCTGGACCGCTTCAAAATCTCCCGTACTGGCATAGGGAAAACCCGCTTCAATAATGTCCACCCCGAGTCGCGCCAGTTGCTTCGCTACCTCTAGCTTCTCAGGCGTGTTAAGGGTCGCCCCCGGACACTGTTCGCCATCGCGCAGGGTGGTATCGAAGATTAAAACGGGCCGCGAGTCGGGAATGCTCATGAATAGGTCCTGAATTTGTCGTAATTTTAACAGAATTTTCCAATTCTCCGGTGTGGCAAACACTTGACATAGTCTTGCAATAAGGCCTAGGATAGCTCTTGAAAAAGACTAGCAACAAGTGGAGCCTTCGCGTGTTGAACCGTAAGAACTTCTTGGTCGCCCTCCTCCTCGCCGCGACCTTTGCCCCCAACGCCCCAGCCCAAGAGCCCGGACCCTTGACGGTCCTTTTCCCCACCCGCTCTGATGCTAAGGACCTCAATCAAAAGGCCGGTGCAGTCGCTGCGGTGCTTGCTAAAAGTGTCGGTATACCCATCAATGCCGTGGTGACCGATGAGACCGCCGCTGTGGAAGCTCTCCGCGCTAACCGGGCCGATGTGGCTTTTTTAAGTGGACGGGCCGCCCTCAAAGCTGAGCAGTTGTCAGGAGCCCGTGTTTATCTAGCCGAGATCCGGCCCAACTATTCCGGCGGCTACACCTACCGCTCGGTCATCGTCGTCCCTCAAGACAGCCCGCTCCAACCCCAAAAAACCGCCAAGGCCACCTTGGAACAACTCCAGGGCAAAAAAATGGCCTTTGCATCGCGCACCTCCACCTCGGGCTACTTCTTCCCCATGGGCGAGTTGCTGAAAGTGGGGCTTGCCACCAGCCCTGACCGCCTGGATGAATTTTTCGGACGCGGGAATATCATTTATGGAGATGGTTATAGCAGTGCCCTCCAAGCCGTCCTGCGCGGACAGGCTGATGCCGGAGCCGTCTCGGAATACGCCCTCTTCCCGCCCTACATCAAGCCCGAAGAAGCCAAACAATTACGAGTCCTCCACGCCATACCAGGGGTGCCGGCCCACGGGGTTGTCATTGACGACGATGTACCCGCCGCCCTCCGCGATAAATTAATCCAGGCCATGCTCGAACTAAACAAAGGCGAAAATAACACCCTGTTCCGGTCGCTCTACAACTCCACCGAACTTGTCAAGGTTGACCATGACCGCCATCTCCAGCCCATCCGCGAGGTCCTCCGCAGTGCCAAAATCGAACCCTAGTCCGGCGATTGAATGCCGGGGCGTAGTGGTCCGGTTGGGCGGTCGTGCTGTCCTCGAGGGCCTCGACCTGACCATTCACCAAGGCGAATCCGTGGTTCTGTTGGGTCTTAATGGGGCGGGTAAGTCTACGTTATTACGGGCGATGGCGGGTCTTGTGCCCTTGGCAGCGGGAACAATCCAGGTCCTCGGTCAACCGATCTTGAGCCATCCGTCTTCTCCCATCGCTATGCTTGCCCAGGGCGGCGGGCTGATTCCCCAACTGAGCGCGTTAGAGAATGTCCTCTGTGGGCGGTTGGGGCAACTGGGTACCCTGTCTACCCTCTGGGGCTTCCCCTTAGCTGAGCGCAAGCGTGCCCGTGAACTCTTGCTGAGTCTAGGGCTGGGCGAGTGTTTGCAGACTCCGGTGCGGCAGTTGAGCGGCGGTCAGCAACAACGGGTTGCCATCGCCCGTGCCCTGATTGCCTCCGCCCAGATCTTACTTGCCGACGAACCCGTAACCGGGCTGGATGTCCTGGCAACGCGCCAAGTCATGCAGACGCTGGACCAACTGGCGGCGGCCGGGTTAACGCTCGTCAGTGTCCTCCATGATTTAGAGCTTGCCCAAGCCCACGCGGGGCGGGCAGTCCTGCTGGAGGCGGGTAAGATCACCTACGATGGACCCTGCCATAATCTGGGACAGTACTTTACCCCGGTCACTCGTGAAGTTTCCGCTGCCTGATTGGGTCCGACCTGTTGGAATTTGGAGCGGGGTAGTCCTGCTCTATGTCTGGGCCTCCTGGGGCCTCAACCTCGACTTGGACTTAATCAGCGCAAGCTGGCCCTACATGGTGGATTTTGTCAGCCGCCTTTTCCCCCCGGATTTGACGGTCCTGGATATCGCTTGGCGGGCACTTATTGAGACCATTCAGATGTCCTTATGGGGAACTACCCTCGGCGCGGTACTGTCCTTACCCGTAGCTCTAGCCTCCGCCCGTAACCTCGCGCCCACTTGGTTAGTCCTTCCGGCAAACCTGCTCCAAAATGCCATCCGCTCTGTGCCTTCGATCGTGCTAGGACTTTTTTTCGTAGCGGCAACAGGCTTGGGAGCACCGGCGGGGACCTTAGCCCTAGGAATTTATAGTATTGGCTATCTTGCCAAGTTTTATCAAGAAGCTTTTGAATCTGTGGATGCCCGGTCGCTGGAGTCCTTACGCGTGACTGGGGCCTCTTGGCTCCAGGTCGCCCAATATGGCGTCTTACCCCAGGTCCTCTCGTTAGTCTCAGGCTACACCCTCTATATGTTCGAGTACAACATCCGGGCCGCTTCGGTGCTGGGTATAGTCGGAGCCGGGGGAATTGGCTTTGAGTTAGTCAACTATATCCGCAGCTTTGAATATCCCAAAGCCACCACGATGATGCTAGTCCTGCTCGTTGTGGTTACGGTAATTGATGGGATCAGTAGTCGTCTTCGTCGTCAATTGGAAAAGTGAATACCCCACGCCCATACCCTGTCGGGCACAGGCGTGGTGGGCTAGGGGCTTGGGGTCGGGGGGCTACTTGGCGACAGCGATCTTGTTATAGATCGTCAGGGCTTGGGCCACCACTTGGTCCATGTTGTAGTACTTGTAGGTGGCAAGCCGACCGACGAATTGGACGTTGGGGGTCTCCTCGACGAGATTTTGATAGCGTTTGTAGAGTTCGGCGTTCTCCGTGCGGGGGATGGGGTAGTAGGGGTCGCCCTCGGCTTGGGGGATCTCGTAGACGATGCTCGTTTTGGGGTGCTGTTGTCCGGTCAGGTACTTGAACTCGGTAATGCGGGTATAGAGGTAATCGTTGGGGTAATTGACCACCGGCGCGGTCTGGAACACGGGCTGGTCCAGGGTCTCGTGCTTGAACTCCAAGGAGCGGTAGGGCAATTTCCCGTAACAGTAATCAAAGTATTCATCCACCGGGCCGGTGTAGACCATGTGCTTGAAGGGGATGAATTGTTGTACCGCCCGGTAATCGGTGTTGAGCATGACGGAGATGTTGGGATGGCTCAGCATATTCTCAAACATCCGGGTGTAGCCGTAGAGTGGCATCGCTTGGTAACTATCGGTGAAATAGCGGTCATCCCGGTTAGTGCGGGTGGGGACGCGGGCCGTTACCGAGGCATGTAGCTCCGAGGGGTCCAGCCCCCACTGTTTGCGGGTGTAGTTGCGGAAGAACTTCTCGTAGAGTTCGCGGCCTACTTTATTGACTACCACATCCTCGGAGGTCTTGAGCGGCGAACGCGGTTCCGCCACCGACCGGAAGAACTCCTCCACCTGGAAGGTACTCAGGTTCAACCCGTATAGCTGGTTAATCGTGTCCAGGTTAATCGGGATGGGTAGGAGTTGACCGTCCACACTGGCCCGGACCCGGTGCTGGTAGGGCCGCCAGGAGGTGAAATTGGACAGGTACTCAAAGACTTCCTTGGCGTTGGTGTGGAAGATATGGGGACCGTAGCGGTGAATCAAGACCCCAGCATCGTTGTAATGGTCGTAGGCGTTTCCGGCGATATGGGCGCGGCGGTCCACCAAGAGGACCCGTTTGTTACTATCTCTTGCCAACCGTTCTGCCAAGACACTCCCAGCAAACCCCGCCCCGACAATCAGGTAATCAAACCCATTTTCGCGGACGGTGAAACTGGGGAGCGGGACCGTCGTCCCTGTGGTATCAAGGGCCGAATCAATGAGTTGTTTCATCCGCGTCCAGGTGTGGTCCCAGGAAGTGCGCTGGAGTAAGTTATCCACCTGGGGTAGCCAATCGCTGTCCATCCCGGCGAGACACTGCGTCACTTGGGCCACGAACTCCGGCACGTCCTGGGCAATCTGGACCAAGCCTTTCTCACCGTAGGGCCGGACCACATCGTTAATCGGGGTGGAGACCACGGGTTTCCCGGCGGCTAGATACTCCGGGGTTTTAGTCGGGCTGATGAAGCGGGTGGACTCGTTAAGGGCGAAGGGCATTAAGGCCACATCCCAACCCGCGAGGTACTGGGGGAGTTCGCTGTAGGACTTACTGCCTAGGTAGTGGATGTTGGGCTGGGTGGGCAGGTGGGCGGGGTTGATTTTGACAATGGGACCGACCAAGACCAAGTGCCAGTCAGGACGGGCCAGAGCCAAACCTTGAATGAGCTCCAGGTCCATCCGTTCATCAATCACCCCGTAGAAACCCAAGCGCGGGTGGGGAATGACGGCTTGGTCAGCGGGTTCAGCTTGGGCCTGACGCGCCGGGGTGAAGTGGGCTAAATCCACACTGCTCGGGAAACTATAGACATTGGGATGCTGACCGCGCTTGGCCTCATAGAGACTCTGCCCCCCTGTGAAAACCAAGTCCGCCCGCTCAAAAAGTTCTGCCTCTCGTTCTTTCAGGCGCGTCGGAGCATTTTTAAAAGCCGATAACTCGTCCATACAGTCATAAATGGTCAAAAGCGGCGTGAGATGACGGGTGAAGCCCATGGCCATCGGGGTGTAGTACCAGCAGATATACTGTTCAACCGCAAAGTCCGCGAAGAGTTGCGCGAGTAAGGTTTGTTGGGTTTCCTCTCCCGTCCCATCCGGTAACAGGGGCACCACCACCCACACGCCCGGTTCCGTCTGAGTGACATCTAACCCGACCGTCTCTGCCGTGCGGGGTTCTTCGATAAAGAAAACCCGGCGGTCCTGGGCACCCCGGCTCAAGAGATGCTGGGGCCTTTGGTAGACAAAGTTCCAGCGCAAATGTGAGAAACAGACTAAATCAGGCGCGGCAACCCCGGGGGTCGGTTCTTTCACTAGCCGCGAATAGCCATTTTCCGTGTTGTGCATGGGTCCCTCTAGTGTTAGTGAGTGGGAGTTCGTAAGCGTAGGAGCCACTCCCGAGGCTGAGTAATAGCGGTCATACAGATCTCCACAGCCCCGGCATCTTGATAGATTAGAGCCAGGTCGGGGCATCCTGGAAGCGATTCCCCGTCAATTAGAGCTGTGGAGAGAGGGCTTAAGAAGCCCTGTCGAATTACACTCCATTAGATACGTCTTCGCTACTGGGTGAATCAGCCTATGGAAACAGTTTCACGCCCATTCCAGAGCTTCTTTATGGGAGGCTTTGAATGTTCCACCCACCGCACCGCCCGTGGCGTCCGTCTGGACCTTGTCCACAGTACCCAGCATGACCGCTTTGTGATTCAGGATTACCGTCGTCTCTTGGCGCAAGGCATTAATACCGTCCGCGAGGGCCTGCGTTGGCACTTGATTGAGACTGCGCCGGGTTGCTATGACTTCAGTTCGGTGCGGCCTATGGTCCAGGCGGCTCAGGAGCTCGGCATTCAGATAATCTGGGACCTCTGCCACTATGGTTGGCCCGATGACCTCGATATCTTCAAACCCGCCTTTGTGGACCGCTTCTACCGTTTCAGTCTGGCCTTTGCAGAACTCCTGGCCCAGAGGGGTGACACTGCGCCCTTGGTCTGTCCGGTCAATGAGATTTCTTTTTTCGCTTGGGCGGGTGGGGACCAAGGTTTCATCAGTCCCCATGCCCGGGGCCGGGGCCACGAACTAAAGCTCCAACTAGTCCGGGCTGCCATTGCTGGGATAGAAGCGGTCTGGACAGTCAACCCCCGTACCCGGATTGTCCAGATTGACCCGGTGATCAACATCATTGCTGACCCCGCCCGTCCCCAGGACCGGGCGGAGGTCGAGGCCTATCGGCAGGCCCAGTACCAGGGCTGGGATATGTTGACGGGCCGGATGTGTCCCGAGTTGGGCGGCAAGGAGAAGTATCTTGATCTCCTCGGGGTCAACTACTATGACCGCAATCAGTGGGTCCACAACCAGGACCCCCTCTTCCGTAAGGACCCGCTCTACCGGCCCTTCCGCGAGATTCTCCAAGAAGTCTACGCCCGTTATGGACGGACGATGTTTGTGGCGGAGACCGGGACGGAGGATGCCGCACGGCCCGACTGGTTCGCCTATGTCTGTGATGAAGTGCAAGCTGCCATCGCCCAGGGCGTGCCGTTGGTAGGAATTTGTCTGTACCCCATCGTCAACCATCCGGGCTGGGATGATGACCGCCACTGCCATAACGGTCTCTGGGACTACCCCGGCCCCCAAGGCGACCGGCCCATCTACGCCCCCCTCGCGGCGGAACTCCAACGGCAACGGGGGTTATTCGTCTGAAAAGGCTCGCGTAGGCATGGGGAATCAAGACAGAAGATCCCCCCTAACCCCCTTAAAAAGGGGGATAAAGAGTCTGCTCAAGTCATCCTGGGCAAGGAGGCTCTGAAAGTCCCCCTTTTTAGAGGGACTTTAGGGAGATCGCTTTAGGGCTTTATGGACGCGCTCTGGTCAATTCGTCTGGCAGTGCAGGTAGACAGCGGTACTCGGTACGGAGTCGGTGGCTGAACGCTAACGGCAACAGCAAGTTTCAACGGTTGGGTAGGCTGAATGCTAGATTCAGGAACGGGATCGGGGCGATGGCGATGGCGGGATTACAGATTGAGGGATTATGCGCGGGCTATGGGCCGGTCCCAGTCCTGCATGAGGTGAGCTTGGCAGTCCAGCCGGGGGAGATTGTGACAGTGATTGGTCCCAATGGTGCGGGTAAGTCCACTACATTGCGGACTATCTCCGGCTTGCTCAAGGCCGAGCAGGGGCGGATTACTTTCAATCAAGAGGATATCCAGGGCGTAGGGGCCGATGTTTTGGTGGGCCGGGGGATTGTACAAGTTCCCGAGGGCCGCCGAATTTTTTCTAAGCTGACTGTCTTAGAAAATCTCGAAATGGGAGCTTACTCACGTCGAGATGCGATTGGCGCGGATTTGGCGCGGGTCTTTATTCTTTTTCCAATTCTCAAACAGCGCCAGGACCAAAAAGCCGGTACCCTCTCTGGTGGCGAACAGCAAATGCTCGCCATGGGCCGTGCCCTCCTTGCCAAACCCAAGCTCCTCCTGCTTGACGAACCCAGCATGGGCCTCGCGCCCCTCATCGTGCAGGACATCTTCCGCATCATCAAACAGATCCAAGAGACGGGCGTGATGATCCTCTTGGTCGAACAAAATGCACGCCAAGCCCTCAAACTGGCGGACCGGGGCTATGTATTGGAGGACGGTCACATCTTGATGGCGGGGGAGGCCAAGGAACTCCTCAACTCCGCCGCTGTCCGCAAAAGTTATCTCGGCGAGTCGCTGTAGCCCACAGTCTAGGAAAAAGGGGCCGCAGCGTAAAGCCCTTGGCAGGTAAGGCTGGGACTAAGGCGAGCTTGCCGCGTAGCTCCCTTTCCTCGCGTCCTTCTTCCCTAGCTTCCTGGTAGTAGCGCGTTTCTTTCATCGTCAACTGCTCAATCCCTACTATCTCGCGCAACTCCTCCCGGCTGAGCCGGGGAAACTTGTACACCAGCACCGTCTCTACCAATATTTATAGGCGGTCTAAAGGGCACCTCGATTAATGCACAAGATAAACTGAAATCAAATACTTAGAGCTATGGCTCTTATCGCAGCCATAGGTTATGAAAAAAGTCCTGTCCTTGCTGGCTCATTTCCCCCGTTTTTTCCAGTTTTAGTTACACTGCTCCGGCGCTTCGTCAATAAATGTACCGCGTCAGGTTGTAACTTAAATTCACTTTTGCTGCCCTACGGACTTTCCCGCTGCCTCTGAGCAATTTTCCGCCCAGCTCATTGACCCACGGGCCCAAGACAGGCTCCACAAGGGTGGGCGACGGCTAGTTTTCTTGGGATAGAAAGTACCAGAGCCGAAAGAGTCCTTCTGCTGTAGCTAGAGGTATTTTACTACGCCCAACTCAGGTAGGGCATGGGATTGATTTTAGCTATCGCGGTTGTGAACTAGGGATTTTTGAGAGCTTGAACAGTCCGAGCCACGGCCTCCGCCCCACTGAGTTGCATTTCCTCCGTCTCGGTACCCTTCACCCCCAGCCAGTTGAGCACGCCCTCGGGGTCAATCGTTATCTCGACGTAGGCATCATCTTCAGCTTCTGGGTCAGTGGTAGCCCAAGCCAGCCGGAGACCGCCCCCATGCCGGGGTTCCACCAGACCTTGATAGACCGGAGCGATCCCCGCCAAGGCTTCATCCTGTAGGAATTCAGCAGCAGCAGCAAGGGCCAAGGGCGAGATGACCCGCGCCCCATAACCATCCCAGTCGGGTCCGTACTCAGCAAATTCCTTTAATTGCTCTAGCAAACCAACCTCCTGTTATTTTGTGGCCTGAGTCCTGGTCTTGAGGCCGGCAGTCCAAGCTTGGAGCCGTGCTTCGAGGACATCAAGGGGTAAGGCCCCGGCTCCCAAGACTTCATCGTGAAAAGCACGGATATCGAACTTATCTCCGAGTTCCTGACGCGCTTGGGTGCGGAGGCGTTGGATGGTTAGCTGACCGAGTTTATAGGCCAAGGCTTGGGCAGGCCAAGCGATATAGCGGTCGGTCTCAGACTGGATTTGAGCCTCGCCCTCACTGGAGTGGTCGCGCATATATTGGACCACTTGCTCGCGGGTCCACTTTTTGTCATGGATGCCCGTGTCCACCACCAACCGAATCGCCCGCCAGACCTCATCTTCGAGCCGTCCATAATCACTGTAGGGGTTCTGGTAAAAACCGATCTCCTTCCCGAGAGCCTCGGAATATAAGGCCCAGCCCTCGATATAGGCCGTGTAGTCCGCTTGCTGACGAAAGGGCGGTAGACCCGGTAACTCCTGGGCAATCGAAATCTGCATATGGTGCCCCGGTACCCCCTCGTGATAGGCCGTGGACTCGTTAGTAATCGTTAGTTGGTTTGTGTAGTCGTAGGTATTGACGAACACATGACCGGGGCGTGAACCATCCGGGGTGCCCTGGCTGTACTGTGCCCCGGAAGCCTGTTTCTCCCGGAAAGGCTCCACCGGGAAGATCGCTAGCTTCGCCTTGGGGAGCCGCCCAAACAGTTGCGGCAACTTCGCCCACATCTGGTCGGTGAAGCGGCGGTATTCATCAAGGATCTGCTGGCGGGACTTGGGATGGAGGTCGGGGTTTTGTTTGAGGGCAAGGCTGAAGCTCTTGAGGTCGCTGTAGCCTAGTTTTTTGGCGATGACGAGTTTTTCCGTCTCAATCCGGGCGACTTCTTTAAGGCCGAGTTCATGGATCGCCGCTGGGGGCATCTGGGTAGTGGTTAGCTCCAAGATGGCGTAGGCGTAACGTTCGTTGCCCTGGGGTAAGGCATAGGTCCCAATCTCGGTCCGGCCTCGGGGCGCGTACTCTTGGCGGACAAACTCGGTGAACTGGCGGTAGGTGGGGAGGACTTGCTCTTGGATTGCGGTCAGGATTGCGGTGCGGAGGCGTTGTTGGTCGGCGGGGCTGAATTCCTTGGGGAACTTGGTCAGCGGTTGGGCAAAGGGGGACGCGTCGGGCTGTTGTTGGGCGATGTTTGCTGCTTGTTCAGCGACTTGGACTAAGAGAATTTGGGGGGGCATCAAGCCGTCCTTCATCCCTTGGCGCATCTGAATCATTGTTTCATTAAAGAGGCGAGGAACCTGCTTGAGGCGAGCGTGGTAGTCCTCATAGTCCTTGACGGTGGTGAAAGAGAGCGTCGTCACGAGTTGAGGTAGGTCAATGTGGACCCCGATGAACTGGTTGACGGGCATTTCCCATTCTTTAAACTTCACGCCCGCCAACTTCTGCCGGAGATTACGGACCATTAAACTGTGGTTAAGCCGGTCCTGCGCCGGGAAACCCGTGGGGTCAAGGGCTTCAAACTGGGTCAAAAATACCCGGTCTTGCTGGATATCGCGCTCAATCATGGCCTGAGAAAAATCACTTAGTTGGTCGTTATACCGCTTGTCACCAAGGATGGAAGCAAACTCAGGACTGGTACGAAGGGTGTGTTCCCACTGCTCAGCTAGCAGACTATTTAATTTTTGGACGCGCTCCTGGACCGCAGGACTAACGGTCGTCGTTTCAGGAAGTGCCCGACTAGGCTGGACCCAAGTTAAAGAAGTAGATAACGCAAGCACTACCGCAAGACCTAAACGTTTCATCCCCGCCTCTTGAGTTGCTGACCCAGGTTCGATGGTAACAACTAGCCGTCCACAAAAGACCCGGTACGAATTTTGAAATAAGACGGGGTATAACTACAACGTCCTTTTAAGGTGAGACCGTATGTTAGCGCGGGTGTATAGTGTGGCTCTGGTGGGGATTGACGCTTTGCGCGTCGGGGTAGAAGTGGATTTGGCGGCGGGCTTGCCCCAGACGGTGATTGTCGGACTCCCGGATACAGCGGTCCAGGAATCCCGCGAACGGGTCCGCGCCGCTCTCCGCAACAGTGGTTTTATTCATCCCCAGCGCAAGGTCGTAGTGAACCTCGCCCCAGCCGATATCCGTAAAGAGGGACCCAGTTTTGACCTTGCGATTGCGCTGGGAGTCCTGGTTGCCAGTGGACAGGTCGCCAGTCAAGACCTCGAAACCTTCTGTTGGCTTGGGGAGTTGTCGCTGGATGGCTACTTGAAACCTGTGCGGGGCTGTCTAGCGATGGCGGATGGAGTGCGGGCGATGGGACTCAAGGGGGTGATTGTACCCCAGGCGAACCGGGCTGAAGCCGCCGCCATTGAGGGGATTGCGGTCTATAGCTTGGACCATCTCAATCAGGTTCCTGAATTTTTGGCGGACCCGGGGCGATTTCTGTATCAGGGCACGCCCACGCCCTTGACCGGACCTAGTTTAGGGCTGGACCTGTCGGAAGTGAAGGGTCAAAGTGTGGGTAAACGCGCTTTGGAGATTGCAGCAGCGGGGGGGCACAATCTCCTACTCGTCGGTCCACCAGGCACTGGGAAGACAATGCTTGCCCGCCGGATGCCTGGAATCTTACCCCCCCTGACTAGAGAGGAAGCTCTACAAGTGACCAAGGTCTACTCGGTGGCGGGGTTACTGAAACAGCAGGGACTCCTGTCCGAGCGGCCTTTTCGCGCCCCGCATCACTCGGCCTCAGCCGCTGCCATGGTCGGCGGGGGTAGTTTCCCGCGTCCCGGTGAGGTGTCCTTGGCCCATCAAGGCATTTTATTTCTAGACGAGGCGGCGGAGTTCCGCCGGGAGGTGCTGGAATGTCTGCGCCAACCCCTAGAGGACGGTGAAGTACTGATTTCCAGAACCCGCCAACAGGTAACCTTCCCGGCGCAAGTGGCGGTGGTGATGAGTGCCAACCCCTGCCCCTGCGGTCCCAAGCCCCGCCC
>Ga0163154_10006816_pt1 | contig 13838 bp, 12 predicted proteins | sample OliLakLV19MP9P1_FD_148649 | JGI IMG/M metagenome (GOLD analysis project Ga0163154, IMG submission 148649) | Freshwater microbial mat bacterial communities from Lake Vanda, McMurdo Dry Valleys, Antarctica - Oligotrophic Lake LV.19.MP9.P1 | ecosystem: Environmental > Aquatic > Freshwater > Lake >... | reverse complement strand
GGCATCCCGACCACCGACGCGGTGATTTATGCCGCCGCTGGTGCGCCAAAACTCCCCATCCTCGCCAGTGGCGGCCTCCGTACCGGCATTGATGTCGCCAAGTGTATCGCCCTCGGCGCGTCGATGGGCGGCTTTGCTGGGCCATTCCTCAAAGCGGCTGACCAATCGCCAGAGGCGGTTGACCACCTCATCCGCGTCCTGAATACCCAACTGCGGATTGCCATGCTCTGCACGGGTTCACGCACGCTCACCGACCTGCGGCACGCGCCGCTGTTGAAAGATTAACACCCCGTGGCCTTTGCGCTCCCGATTGAACAATTAACCGCTATTGAACAGGAACTCCGCCGCGTTTTCGATGATGATGGCATCTCGGTAGATGATCCGGCGGGGCTGGGCATCATGTTGCGCTACCCGATGGGTTGGATTGAGACTGATGGACAGCCACATGACCAAAACACCGGCAAGCGTATCCGTCCGCTAATGCTGTTGTTTTGCGCCGAGGCCGCCGGTGGCGATTGGCGTACTGCCCTGCCCGCCGCCGCCGCCGTTGAAATCCTACATAATTTCTCGCTCATCCATGATGATATTGAGGACAACAGCCTTATCCGGCACGGACGCCCAACCGTCTGGCAAGTGTGGGGCGTGGCGAACGCCATCAATGTCGGCGACGCCATGTATACCCTCGCCTTCCAAGCCCTGCACCACCTCAGTGAACATGGCTTATCCGCCGTCTCATTGGTCAGCGCCTTACACGCCTTTGGCGATACCGCCTTCACCTTGACTCGCGGCCAACACCTCGACATGCGTTTCGAGCATGAGCCGAGCGTGACGGTTGAGCAATATCTTGAGATGATTCAGGGTAAGACTGCTGCCCTACTCAGTCTTTCGGCGTATCTCGGCGCGTTGATTGCCACCGAAGACCCAGAACGCGCCGGTATCTTTGCGGAATTTGCCCTCGCCTTGGGATTATCGTTCCAGATTCACGATGACATCCTCGGCATCTGGGGCGATCCGTCCGTGACCGGTAAATCCGCCGCCAGCGACATCCTCTCGCGCAAGAAATCGCTCCCCGTCCTTTACGGCATCGCCCGCAGTGAGTTACTCCGCCAACGTTACGCCGGGGGCGAGTTTTCAGAAGAGGATGTACAGGACATCATCACCGAGTTGGAAAGCGTCGGGGCGCTAACCTATACGCGCAATCTCGAAAATGAATGGAATGAGCGTGCGCTTAATGCGCTAGAACGTGCCGAGCCGTTGGAGCCGGGTTCAACCAAGCTACGTGGCCTCGTTGATGCGCTATTTGAGCGTCAATCCTAAGCTAGTTAGACCAGTTCGCGGAACACCAGATTGCTCAACAATCGCCCCTGCTGAGTCAGGCGTACCCGGTCAGGGGTGATTTCGAGTAACCCTCGCGCCACAAAATCCGGCAGCGTTTTGGGGTGAATTTCCAAAATATCTTGACCAAACCGCGCTGCAAAATCCGCCCGCCTAATCCCTTCTTGAGTCAAGCGCAGCCCCATAATCAACATCTCCGCGATTTCATCTTCGCGAGGGACGATGACTTCATCTACCGTGGCCGGGGTGCGCGGGAAAACAAATGCCTCCCCTACCCCGTCTTGCATCAGCTTGATATACCGCTGCGGCATCAGTTGTGTGGCATAGCGCACCCCGCCCGCCCATCCATGTGCGCCGGATCCGACCCCGATATACGGCCAATTTCGCCAATATTGTAGGTTGTGGCGGCATTCTTCACCCGGTTTACACCAGTTACTGATTTCATACTGCTCATAGCCTTGTTCGGCCAAAAACTGCGTCGCCATATCATACATATCCGCCGCGAGGTCATCATCTGGGGTGGGAACGCGCCCGCTTTCGACCCAATCCAGCAGTGGCGTCCCTTCTTCCAAACCGAGCGCGTATAGCGAGATATGTTCCGGCGACATCGCGGCGGTCTGTTCCAACGTATAACGCCAACTCGCTAATGTTTGATACGGGCCGCCATAAATCAGGTCAATGTTAATCCGTTCAAACCCCGCCCGTCGTATCTCCGGCATGACTCTTTGGACGACTTCATGGTCGTGTCGTCGCGCATACAGTTTGAGTTCGCTCTCAACCGCAGATTGCATCCCTAAGCTAATGCGGTTGATTCCCAGCCCTCTCAACCCCGCCAGATACTCGTAATTAAGGTCATTGGGGTTGGCCTCAATACTGATTTCCGCGCTGTCATCCACATCAAACGCCGCCCGAATCGCATCAAAAACTTGGCGGAATTGTTCGACGGTCAACAAGGAGGGCGTCCCCCCGCCGAAGAAGATGGTATGGATGCGCTTATCTGGGCTGGTTCGACCAGATAGACCAATTTCCGAAATTAACGCATCAATAAACCCCGGAATTAGCATTTCGAGGTTAATATAAGTATTGAACGCACAGTAGGTACATTTGGTCGTACAAAACGGGATATGCAGATAGAGCGCATTCGCTGGCATCATTTATGAGTGTCCCTGTTAATTTCGATTTGCACGATTGTCTGACGCCGCCTATACTTTTTCAAGTCATCCATATCATGTGGTTTGCGTTATACTCATCATTAAGCCAGTTCTGAAATCAGGTGATTATCCACCATGGCCGATACCAGAAAATTTGATCCACGTCCAGCCGAAGGCACAGACGCAGGTCTCCAAGTCGATATGCTGCTCATGGACCGCTACCGCATCATCGGGGTGCTGGGCGGTGGCGGCATGGGTACAGTCTTCCAAGCCCGCGACACCCACTTCCCCGAAGCCAAGCGTTTGGTCGCTATCAAAGAGATGATTACTCCTCTTACGGGCGACCCCACTCAGCGCAATTCGATGTTCAAGAGCTTTCAGCGTGAAGCCAATATCTTGGCGGCTCTCAGTCATTCCGCCATCCCGAAAATCTATGAATTTTTCACCACCGATTTACGCGCCTATCTGGTGATGGAATATATCAACGGCAGCGATCTTGACGCGCTTCTGGCGCGTACCCGCGCCTTGCCGACGGAAAAGGTCGTTGATTGGGCGATTGAGTTGTGCGACGTGCTAGACTATCTGCACAGCAATAAGCCGCAACCGATTATTTTCCGCGACGTGAAACCCGCTAATATCATGATCGACAGCCTCGGCAAAGTCCGGCTGATTGACTTCGGTATCGCCAAAATTTTTGAGGGCGATAAGAAGCATACCATGATTGGTACAGAGGGCTATTCCGCACCAGAGCAATATCGCGGTGATGTCAACCCTAGCAGCGATATTTATGGCCTCGGTGCGACCCTCCACCACGTCCTTACCCGTAAAGACCCTCGTGTCGAGCCACCATTCAGCTTCCATGAGCGCCCCATCATTAAGCTGAACCCGGCTGTCCCTGCCAATCTTATCGCTATCGTGGATAAAGCCCTCCAGCAGCGCGTCGAAGATCGTTTCGCGACGTGCGCGGAAATGAAGATGCACTTAGAGCAACTTCGCGCAAGCGGCGCTTTCCCAACCAGTATTAACACCGCTGCGATGGGCTTTTTTCCTCTTACCCCACTGCCACCAGCACCACAAGCGCCAGCATTTGGTGCGCTCGCCAAAATCTCTACCGAGCCACAAAGATCAGGGATGCCCGCCCCAGTTGGCACGGATTATCTGGATGAAGTGACCGGCGGCGCGACCATCCAAGCTCGCTGGAAGTTCAAGACCGAAGATGAAATCCGCACCAACCCAACCCTGTTCCGGGGTATGGCCTATGTCGGTAGCTATGACACCAATATGTGGGCGATTAGGGCGGACACAGGCGAATTGGTGTGGAAGTTCCCCACAGGCGCAGGCATCGCATCATCCCCAGCCGTAGACCCATCCACCAAGCTGGTGATTTTCGGCTCTGAAGACCATATCATCTACGCCGCCGACTCGTTGACCGGGCGCATTTCTTGGACGTATCACACCCGTGACAAAATCCGTGCGTCGCCCCGCGTCGCGCACAATCACGTTTTCGTCGGCAGCGACGATGGCAACCTCTATGCGCTGGTCGCCCAGACTGGGCGTTTCCTGTGGACATACGAGGCTGGATCGCCGATACGTACCCGCCCATTCGTCACCAATGAATTGGTCATCTTTGGCGTGGATGACGGCTCTATTTACGGCATCGAACTCTCCGGCAAGCGTAAATGGGTCATGCGCGCCAAACGCACCGTGAACTCATCCCCGTTTGTGGACGAGCAAGAAAACATCTGTTTCGTCGGCTCATTTGACGGCTATCTCTATGCGTTGGACGCCAGCAGCGGCTATACCCTGTGGCGTTTCCGTACCGGCGGCCCAATCGTCGCTAGTCCCGCCGTAGGGGGTGATAGCGTTTATATCGCCTCGACGGATGGGAAATTGTACGCCATCAATATTGGGACGGGCAAAGAACGTTGGCAGGTTTCCCTCGACAAAGCGCTGGTTGGTAGCCCTATGGTTCATGGTGGGTTTGTCTATGTTGGCTCAACCGATGGCGGGTTCTACTGCTTTGACACCAAGACCAGCAAGCAAATCTGGAAGTTCCAGACCGGCGGTCAAATCACCTCTACGGCATACGTCGAAGACAATATCTTGGTCTTCGGTTCACTAGACCATTATCTGTATGCACTCCCCATCGGCTAGCGTGTTTATATTATGACCGCGCTCAGACGAATAGCTCGTGGGTTCACCCAATTTATCCAAAGGATTGTTATGCACGATACTTCCCCATTACCACAGCGTGATCCTCAGTTGGACATCGGCACTGCGCCAATGCGCCCAACTGACAAAATGGCAATGGATGCTAATACCCATGAGTTGCCTAAAATTGCACAGCGTGTGTCCGCTGGCGCTCATCTGATTTTCGGTCAATCCACCGATGTCGGCATGATTCGCAGCAACAACCAAGACTCGAATTATGTGTTCGTTGCTGCTAGTCGTACTTGTGACGCTATCCCAGAATTCGGCCTGTTTATGGTAGCCGACGGCATGGGGGGCCACAGCGACGGCGAACTGGCCTCGGCGACAGTTGTGCGCGTTTCTGCCAGCCAATTGCTCACTACAGTTTATATGCCGATTTTGACGAAGGCCGATATGTCAGACCGCACGCCCATCACAGAGGCGTTGGATGACGCCTTCCAGATGGCACACCGCAATTTGGTTGAAGATGTCCCCACTGGTGGCACAACACTGTCTGGCTTCATTTTGATCGGCAATCTCGCCCATATCGCACATGTCGGCGACAGCCGTATCTATCTGATTAACGAAGATCGAATCGAGCAACTTTCCCGCGACCACTCGTATGTGCAGCGACTGATTGAACTCGAAGAAATCACGCCTGACCAAGCTGAGACGCATCCTCAGAAGAGCGTCCTCTATCGCGCCCTCGGACTCAGCGAACAGCTAGAGATTGATACCATGACGCGCCGTATAGCGTCAGGTTCATCACTACTAATTTGCAGTGATGGTCTGTGGGGGTTGGTCGCTGATGAGGAACTGCGTTCGATTACGCTACGTTATCCGCCCCAGCAAGCCTGTGACACACTGGTGAGCCTCGCTAATCAACGTGGTGGCACGGACAACATCACGGTTGTCATTGCCCACTTGCCCTAGTCGCTTGCGACGGAAATATCTATCATGTCAGATTTTTCACCAGAAATGGATCCCTATGCCGTTCTGGGGATACCACAGGATTCCCCAACGGAACTCATCGAAATCGCCTATGAGTTCTTAGGTAAGCGCTACCCTGCCGCCGAAGGTAATCGTAAGCTGCCCACAGGTAGCCCGCGTATCATAATTGACCGCGCCTACGAATTGCTGACCTCTAAAGCGATGGCGATGACCGCTATGAAGCAGTCACGAATCATCGTTACACGTCGGCATTTCTCTCTTGCCGTGTCCCTCAGCCGTCCACGCCTACCCATCTTAAATGAACCACAGACGCTATATGCCCGTGTTGATCTCGCACCATCAACCAATTTCCAGACCGATGAAATTGCCTTTTCCAAAGGACGGCTTAACCTCGCGTTGGTGCTAGACCGCAGCAACTCGATGCAAGGGTCGCGCCTTGACCGTGTGAAGGGTGCAGCTTATCAAGTTATCGACAGCATGAACCCTGAAGATGTGATTTCGGTGGTTGCGTTTAGTGACCGCGCCAGTATCCTCATCCCAGCTACTAAAGTTAGCGATAAACCTCGCCTCAAGGCGCAAATTGCCTTGATGAGCGCGTTCGGCGGGACGGAGTTATATCACGGCCTTTCCGAAGGGTTGAAACAGAATCGGGAATTTCTTGACCCGAAGTACGTTAACCATGTTTTGGTCATCACCGATGGGAATACCTACGGTGACGAAGAACAGTGCGTCCAACTGGCGTCGAATGCCGGTGTCGAAGGCATAGGTATCAGCACGATGGGTTTGGGGACGGATTGGAACGACGACTTCCTCGATAAACTTGCATCGGCTACCGGAGGGGTATCGCAGTTCATTCGCTCTGTGCAAGAAGTCGGGCATTATATCAATAGTCACGTCCGCCATCTTGCCAATACGTTTGCCGAGCGAGTACGCATTATCCCGCGCTTATCTGAAGGCATCACTATCGATCAAGCCTTCAAAATATCGCCCCTCCCCCAGCCGCTAGAGGTGTCACAGGATGAGTTGCGCGTCGGCATCCTTGAATCTGAACGCCCCACCAGCGTCCTGATTCAGCTTCGCCTCCCACCCAATCTCCCGCCCATAAAATATGATATTGGGCGTTTGATTATCACGGGCGAAATCCTGACCAATACTCATACGCCCTATCATCAGATGATGGATCTGAGCTTGCCCACGACGATGGAACCCATCGCGGACGATACCCCAACTCATGTCCTTGAGGCTCTCAGTCGGTTGGCGCTGTACCGGATGCAAGAGAGCGCCAGCGAAGCCATTAAACGCGGTGACATCCTAACTGCCACCGTTCGCCTAGAGAAACTCGCCACGCGCCTACTGGCAATGGGACAAGCATCACTAGCGACCCAAGTCTTGCAAGAAGCCCAAATCGTCAAAACAACCCACATGCTCTCAGCAGAAGGAAAGAAAACCATCAAATATCACACACGTCAATTGGTGATGGAAACTCGTCGGCAAGACGGGAAATAACAACTTCCGAACAATCTTCTTATAGCCACATCATGAGAAAAAGTAAATCTGCGTTATACTCTTGGTGTGGCTTGCCACGGTGTCTACAAATCAACCCTTCGGGTAGTGAATTATGCGTAAGTGCCAAGAATGTGAATTCGATAACCTAGAAGGGACACTCATCTGTGCTGAGTGTGGTTTCCCAATGGTTTCTGTTACCGAGCAACCGATTATTCGGATGGTTGCTGTCGGTACAACTGTGTTAGACACTACCGAGGTTGTGATCGAGTTTAAGGGCTATCCGGCTCCCATTGAACTAAAATCATCCAATAAGATGGTCTTTGGTCGTTTGGATACCACTGCGCCCAACAAACCCGATTTTGACCTTACTCCTTATGGTGCATTTGAAAAAGGCGTATCGCGCCTCCATGCAGCCCTTGTGCGCCACGAAAATTCCGTCACCCTGCTTGATTTGGGCAGCGCCAACGGAACGGCGGTCAATGGTAAACGCTTGCCCGTCAACCAACCCCGGGTTCTGCAAGATGGGGATGAAATTACGTTTGGAGAGTTGTCTGCCCATGTTTACTTTAGACAACGCGCATAATCAGATTGAGAGAAAAGGCCAATGGTCAGCCTTCTAGTCCATCTCGCTAATTCCGAGCCAATCAAGCTCGATGTCGAAGAACTCCCCAAAGCAACGGATCAAGTATTGATTGGCCGCAATCCCCGCGACGGTGCAGACCGTGAACTTCAGTGGGTTGCAGAGAACGTCCGATTGGTTATCCTCCCGTGGTGGCGTATCAACTATGTTGAGCTTCTGCCTTCCGAGGAAGACTTGCAAGAGTTCCCGTTGCTGTTCCGCAGTTAGTCAGGCACATTTATGCTCAGTAAGCCCACCAAAGAACCGCGTGGCGGTAAACTCATCCTCATCGTTGATGATGAGCCGCACATGGTACGTATGATTCGGATGAATCTTGAACGTGACGGTTTCCGCGTCATCGAGGCCAAAAATGGCCTTCAAGCCCTAGATCAAATCCGCACCAAACTGCCGGATTTGGTCTTGTTGGATGTCATGATGCCGGAATTAGATGGTTTCGCCACACTCAAAATGCTGCGCGAATTTTCCACCTTGCCGGTGATTATGCTCACCGCCAAAGGTGAGGAGAATGACCGCGTATATGGCCTTGAACTTGGCGCGGATGATTATCTGCCCAAGCCATTTGGCCCGCGTGAGCTTTCTGCCCGTATCAAGGCTGTCCTCCGCCGCGCCGAGAGCATTTCCGTCTCGCCCAATGAAGCGATTTTGAAGGTTGATTCACGCCTTCAGGTCGATTTGAATACGCGCTCTGTCCTCGTCGATAACGAGTCAGTCAAGCTGCGCCCCTTGGAGTTCCGGCTACTCTATTATCTGATCGAAAATGCCGGATGGACTGTCACATACGAGCAGATTTTGGCGAATGTGTGGGGCTATGAGTACCGTGAAGAAGCCCACTACGTCCGCTTGTATGTCAACTATCTACGCCAGAAAATCGAAGAAGATTCGACCAACCCGCGCTATATCCTGACCGAGCGCGGCGTAGGTTATCGCTTTCTGGATTTCCGGCGCGAAAAAAACTTACCGTAAGTTCCGCTTAAAGAAACTACCTACAGCGTCTAACCATGCTTTGGTTTGTTCCAGATGTACTGTATGCCCAGCGCCCGGAATGTTCACCCGTTCCGCGTTGGACATATATTTTTTCGTCTCATCGCCAATCGTACAAAATTTAGGATCATCCGCGCCGGTCAAAATCAACACCGCGCCGGTATAGTGGTTTAATCGCGGCCAGAGCGACGCTTGCTTGCCCGTTCCCATCCCTTTTAAGCTGTTCGCCAACCCCAATGGGCGCTGATTCAGGCGCATCTCGCGTAATTTGGCTTGTTTTTCCGGTGACATTCGGTGCAGACCGGCGAATATTGGCAACTTCTCCCACTTCGAGACGAATTGCGCCACCCCTCTTGATGAGATAGCGGCCGCCAAGACCTCATCGCTCTCAACCCGTGCGGCGCGTTCTTCTGGTGTTCTCAGCCCCGGTGACGCGCTCTCTAGCCCCAATGCGCTCACCTGTACTGGGAAATGCTGTGCCAGATATAACGCCAAGCGCCCACCCATCGAATACCCGTGTAGCGCAAAGCGCTCATAACCCAGTTCTTTGCCTATCTGTAGGATGTCCCCCGCGCTGTTGTAGATGTGATAGCGCGTCGCATCGTCTGGGGCGTCTGTCTCCCCATGCCCCAATAGGTCAGGCCGTATCACAGTAAATGATTGCGCCAATATCGGCGTGATTTCATCCCATGCCGCGCCAGACCCCGTGAATCCGTGCAACAGGATTAAGGGCTGCCCTGCCCCATCAATCCGCACCCTGTAGCGCAACTTGAAACCGTCTGCTCGCTGAACTTCGATGATTTCTTTAAGCGTCATTTGAACCATCCAAAAGTGAGAAAATCATCAACTTTGTGTTTCTTTTCACAGACTGGTGCTATACTGAATTTATGTAATAGACTGACCAGTCGGTTTGGTGCAAACATGCCCATCCTATCCCGTAAGAGTGTACCCAAAGACCCTGATGCAACCAAAGAGCGTATCCTTGATGCGGCGTTGGATGTATTCTCGGCCAAAGGCTATCACGACACCCGCGTTGATGAGATCGTCGAAAAATCGTCAACCTCTAAAGGGTCGGTGTATTTCCATTTCCCCAGCAAACAGAGCATCTTCCTCGCGTTGGTAGATCATTTTGCCGACATGTTGGAAGGCCGCGTCATTGAAGCGATAGAACATCAAAACGCTGGGATTGACCGCGTGCGTGCGGCGCTCACCGCCTGCCTAGATACGTTTGGCCGTTACCGCCGTCTCGCCAAGATTCTATTGGTTCAGGCCGCTGGTCTGGGCGCGATATTTGAGGAAAAACGTCAAGAAGTCCTGAACCGGTTTTCCGCCCTTGTCCAAATCTACCTACAGGAAGCCGTCGCTCTGGGTGAAATCCCACCCCTAGATGCTGAAGTCGTCTCTCAAGCGTGGGCGGGCGCAATCAACAATCTGGTTATCCGCTGGGTTTATACTGGCAGTCCTGAACCTGACCGTATTCTTTCGACGCTGTTGCCGTTGCTCTTGCGCGGCGTCGGGTTTGAGGAGAAACAGTCATGATGCGTTATGACATCAACGACGCGCCCACCCATTACGATTTCGATACCTCGCCGCTCTATAGTGTCGCCATCGCGCTCTGGCATCCTATCGCGCTAACTGATTTTCTGCGTATGGCCGATTCATCTATCCGCGTCCATTGGCAGCATAACGGCCTCCCAGTTGCGTATGCTGGGTATGGTGTAGCCGCCATCATCAATGCTGAGGGCGTCAGTCGGTTTACCGATACCCGCGCACAGGCGCAAGCCATTTTTTCAACACTCACGCTTGAGGTTGGGGAGCATCACGCCGAGCCGCGCTTTTTCGGCGGGTTCGCGTTCCAATCAGATGAGCCAGCCGCGCCGTGGCAATCGTTTAGCCCTGCGTGGTTTGTCATGCCGCGTGTCATGCTCACAGAGGTATCCGGTCAACAGTGGTTGACCCTGACCGCCCCTCTCAGTCCGGAATGTACCGCCAATGATCTTCATAGCGAGGCGATTGCATTGGCCGCCTGTTTCGAGACCTACGTTGCGCGTCGGTCTAAGGTGACGCCAGCCCTGACTTCAATTGACTATCCACTCCCGTTGTCTGCATGGCGTCAACAGGTCAACGCGGCTGTAGATCGCATCCATGAAGGTTTGTTGGAGAAGGTCGTGCTGTCGCGCACCTGTGACCTCGGTTTCGATGTCCCGATTGACGCGCTGATGGTGCTTGACCGGTTGGCCTTGCGCTACCCAGACACCTACCGCTTCATGATTTCCCCAGATGAGGGCGTGGCCTTCGTCGGTGCGACGCCCGAAGTTTTGGTTGAGGTCAACGCGCCGCATATCCGTACTGCTGCCGTCGCTGGTTCTGTCGGGCGCGGCCATAACCCGCAAGAAGACGCGGAACTGGCCGCGCAATTATTCACCAATCCCAAAGAGCGTCACGAACACGCGCTGGTCGCGGAAAATCTACGCGATTTATTAGAGCCACTCACCGCCAACCTACTCAGCCCGGAAGAGCCGCAAATCCTCACGCTGGGCAATATCCAACATCTACACACGCCATTTGAAGGCACATTGTCCGGCAAGACCGATGTTCTGGATGTGGTTGGCACGCTCCACCCTACCCCCGCGCTTGGCGGTTGCCCTCAACGTGTGGCGATAGACACCATCCGCGAGATTGAACTCATCTCACGCGGATGGTACGCCTCGCCGGTGGGATGGTTTGACCGTCACGGCAACGGCTTATTCGCCGTCGCCATTCGTTCTGCCGTGTTCAATCGGGAGAATGCCCGCCTATATGCCGGTTGCGGTATCGTCGGCCAATCCGACCCAGACCGCGAATGGGACGAAACCAAAATCAAGTTTAAGCCGATGCTCGATGCGCTGGGGGCATCATACTCACTATGACCGCCGTAAATCGCAATCTGCTCTGGACGGAAACATTTGTTGAGGAACTCGCCTACTGCGGCGTGCAGCACGTCGTCATCGCCCCCGGCTCGCGTTCAACGCCACTTGTGATAGCCTTTGTGAATCATGGCGGATTCATGATTCACTCGCTGATTGATGAGCGTAGCGCCAGCTTCTTCGCCCTCGGCATCGGTCTCCGCATGGGTGTACCGGCTGCATTGGTCTGTTCATCTGGCACGGCCACCGCCAATTTCTATCCAGCGGTGATTGAAGCCCGTTATTCCAACGTCCCAATGTTGGTATTGACCGCTGACCGTCCACCGGAACTCCGCGATTCTGGCGCAAATCAGACCGTCAACCAAATCAACTTGTATGGTGAACATGCACTATGGTCAGTGGATGTCGCCGTGCCGGAATCCAACCCTTCCGGCGTGATGCTTCGCAGTCTGCGGACGCTGGCTTGTCGCGCCGTTTCGGTTTCAACGGGCATACAGTCTGGCCCAGTCCATCTCAATTTTCCGTTCCGTAAACCCCTAGAGCCGATTCCTGTCTCATCCGATCAGACAACGGGCATCTCGTCTCGGCCTGCCGGTGCGCCATTCACCCGTTTATTGCGCGGCGAAATCAGCCCATCGCTTTCACAATTATCACAGCTCACGGCGCTTATCGCGCAATCGCATCGCCCCGTGATGATTGCGGGGCCGCGTGCTTCGTCAGCCCCTGATGATGCGCTGGTCATGGTCATCAAACAATTTTGCGCCCAAACGCATATCCCACTATTGGCTGACCCGCTTTCCAATTTACGGTATGCCGATAGTGGCGCACTCACCGGCTATGACCTGTTTTTCACCCCAGAGCTATTGGGCGGGCAGCCAGACCTTGTGATTTTGTTGGGCGGGATGCCCGCGTCAAAGGCGCTAGAAGATTTCTTGGTCAAAACCGACCTAGAGAATGTCGTGCTGCTCACCTCAGATGGGCGCTGGACAGACCCGTATCACCGCTTAACCCATCTGATTCATGCTGATGTCGCGTCCCTGCTCACATCCCTATGCGAATCAGGTATCGCCGCAGCGTCACGCACTTGGTATGACCATCTGACCGGGTTGGAGGCGCGGACGCGCACCGCCCTATCTGAACATCTCCCAAATCACTGGTTTGATGGCGCTGTTGTCGCGTCCGTGATCGAAGCGATTCCCAATCACGCTCAATTGATGATTGGCAACAGCTTACCTGTCCGTCATTTAGAGCAATTCGCGCTGTCATTGGATAAAACCTTGCGCGTATTCTGCAATCGCGGCGCAAGTGGTATCGACGGGACGGTATCCACCGCGTTCGGCGTCGCGGTCAGCCAAGATATTCCGACGGTTTTAATCCTCGGCGATTTGGCCTTCTATCACGATATGAATGGGCTATTGGCCGCCAAGCGCACAGGTGCAAAACTTGTTATTGTGGTCGTCAATAACGACGGCGGTGGTATCTTCCGTCGCCTTCCGATTGTCGATTTCGAGCCGACCTTCACCGACCTGTTTTTGACCCCGCATGGCCTCGATTTTTCACACGCCGCCCAATTGTACGGGCTGGCCTATCATCGTGTGGAAGATAAGTCTCAGTTGCTTGACGCTTTAGACGCTTCAATCGCCTCAGATGGGTCTGCTATTATCGAGGTTCGGACCGACGGATTACAGGATGTGGCGCAACGTCTAGCCGTATTGGATGCTGTTCATATCCATCTCAAATCTTCTCTAACACCGGTTGTATCTGAGTGATGTGATTGTCTCATCACTTTTAAGAAGGAGTTCAATATGGTCGATTGGGTTCAGGTGAAAGCCTATCAAGACATCACGTTTGATAAGGCTGATGGTATGGCTCGTATCGCGTTTAATCGCCCGGAGCGTCGTAACGCTTTCCGTCCGGAAACGATTAATGAGATGATTGAAGCCTTCATGACGGCATGGCACGACCAAGAAATCGGCGTCATTTTGCTGACTGGCAATGGCCCAGCCGAAGATGGTAAATACGCCTTTTGTTCAGGCGGCGACCAGAAAGTGCGCGGATATGCGGGTTATGTTGGCGGTGATGGCATCCCACGCCTCAATGTGCTGGAGCTTCAGCGTATCATCCGCACCATGCCCAAGCCTGTGATTGCGCTGGTCGCAGGGTATGCCATCGGCGGCG
>Ga0163154_10006815_pt1 | contig 13838 bp, 4 predicted proteins | sample OliLakLV19MP9P1_FD_148649 | JGI IMG/M metagenome (GOLD analysis project Ga0163154, IMG submission 148649) | Freshwater microbial mat bacterial communities from Lake Vanda, McMurdo Dry Valleys, Antarctica - Oligotrophic Lake LV.19.MP9.P1 | ecosystem: Environmental > Aquatic > Freshwater > Lake >... | reverse complement strand
CTGGGATATCCACCCAAGCCCTTGAAGAACCGCTCAAACGCAAAATCAACCCACTTTAGAGTGGCCTGCAAAGCTTGACTACCCAGCTCAACATACTCAGGCCAGACGGTCTTGAATGCTGGCAAACTATTCTGCTGCTCAAAGTAGTTGACCGACTTGCCAAACTTTTTGTGCTGGGTAATTCGGTTGGCTAATGCCGCGTTGTACAGATTGCAATGCATCCGCTTCCACAGATAAAGCTTGGCTTGCTGGGTAGCGGATGGATAGATTCTGTAGGTGATGCGGCGCGTTAGCATATATTTACTGTACACACATTCGTACGGATATGGCAAAAACTGAGCGGATTGAATTTAGAGTAATTCCAGGATTGAAGCTAAAGGTTGAAAAGATAGCAAAGGAGCGGAATCAAACCGTCTCTGAATTATTGATTGACTACATCAAACGGCTCCCAAGACCTATGAACTAGCTGGCAACTCCGCTCCGCTACATTGCCCTAGCTTTCATCCCCTCCTTACTTCGTTGAAGAAGGGGATTTCCCGCCGAACCTGTTAAAGTCAAGTCATGTTGGATAGTTTGGCAAAAGGGAGACTTCATTAACCTTTTACCAAACTATATCTAAGCTAATTCTATCGACTTCTAAGCTTCAATCACGACTCGCAAATTACCTCGCTTTTTAACCACGCGACACGCGGTCGTATTGCCGACGCGCTCAAATTCCAGATCGAGCAGCGTACTGCCGACCCGCAAGTTTTGCAGCGACAAATGGTTAATGCTCTCTGGCAGGGCGGGATCAATGATGCGGAGATGATTGCCCGGAGCATCGGGCACTAGGTTGAGCATCATTTGCACTAGTTGAAACAGGGTACCTGTGGCCCAAGCCTGGGGAGAGCAGGCAACGGGATATTGTACTGGGTTGCTTTCTTTAATCCGCTCATAGCCGCAAAACAGCTCAGGTGGGCGGTAGTAGGGTTGACGCAGCGTCATATCTAGCAGCCCTCCTGCCACCTCTAAGGCGGCATCTACCAATCCTAAGGAGCGCAACCCCATGGCAATTAGACCATTGTCATGCGGCCAGATCGACCCTACGTGATATCCCATGGGGTTGTAAGCCGGAGAACCACTGCTGAGGGTGCGGATGCCCCAGCCATTAAACATGTCTGGCGCTTGCAGCCGTTCGGCCACACTCTGAGCCTTTTCGGGCTGAAGAATCCCCAAACTGAGACAATGCCCTGGGTTAGATGCAATGCTGTCAACGGGTTTGCCATCACCGTCTAGGGCCAGAGCGCAATAATCCAGATCGTCAATCCAAAAATCACGGTTGAACCGCACTTGCAGATCGTGGGCTTCGTCGCGCCAGCGATCGGCTAGGTCAAGCCGCTTGCGCATTTGGGCAATTTCACTCAATCGCACTTTGGCTGCATAGACGTAGGCTTGCACCTCACACAGGGCGATCGCCCCTTGAGCCAGCTTACCCTCGCGATCGACAATGCAGTCTCCCGAATCTTTCCACCCCTGATTCACCAACCCCCGATTTGAGCGACAGTGGTAGCTCAAATAGCCCGTTTCTCGGCAGTTTACGTCGATCCAATCCATTGCCGCCAAGGCATGATTCCACAACCTGTCGAGGGTTTCTCGGTCGTGAGTCCAGGCATAGTATTCGGTGTAGAGCAGTAGCCACAAGGGCGTAGCATCCACAGTGCCATAGTAGGGCGTGTGGGGAATTTCTTGGCAGCGCGCCATTTCACCGACCCGCAGCTCATGCAAAATTTTGCCCGGAGCTTCATCGCGCCAATCGTCGCTGGTTTTACCCTGGTATTGAGCTAATACCAGCAGCGTTTCGCGGGCGATCGCGGGGTCTAAAATCAGCGTTTGCATGGCGGCGATAATTGAATCGCGGCCAAACAGCGTAGAAAACCAGGGAACCCCAGCCGATAACACCTTGCCTTGCTCAAACGACTGCCGTAACAGGTAAATATCTTGTTCTGCCCGTTCTAGAATTTGGTTGATCCCTTTGTTGTCGGTGCGAATGCGTGCCACGGAAGCACGCCATTCGTCCTCTTCCAATAGCTCTGCGGCCTTTGCCTGCATCAGCGTACTGGGAGTACTGACCGTTGAAGCAGGATGGCCATTGATCATCATTTGCAGTCGATAGGCTAAATGCTGCGTTTCGTGAGACTGCAACTCTAGGTACCAAACAGCCGTATATCCTTTTAAGAAATCAGGCTGGCGCTGCAAAAACTGCACCCGTGATTCCATTAGGGCACCATCTAAGCCCTGGTAGGCCATGGTAAATTCCAGTGGGTGAGCCGGAGCAGGCAGCGGAATGATCGAATCCGAACCGTGACTAACAGCAGGGGGATTGCCCACCTCAGGAGCTGGCTCAGAGGCGGCGGTGGGAACCAGGCGCAGCACTTGCCCTCGGCGATCGCGTTTAAAGCCACGGATTTCGAACAGGTCTAAAAAATCGGCGTCAAAACTAAGGCTTAACTCAAACCGGACAGGAACAGTGCCGTAGTTAGTCAGGGTTAGCTCTTCAAACAGCCCGCCGTTCAACACAATTTCGCGCTGAATCGCGATGGTTTCGGCTGGGATGCGGTCATCAATGCGAGGATTGGCGCAAATGGCGGAAAAGGCAAAGCCTTTATCGGCGCTGCTGTTGAGTAAAAGCGGCGATCGCCCTTCCAATTGCAGTTCCAGCCGACTAAGAAACCGTGTATCTCGGCAAAATAGCCCCAAGCTAGCCGTGGCGTTTTCTTCCGAGCTACCCGAAATATTGCCGAGGGTGTCGGTAATCAGAAAAAGATCGTCATCTTTTAGCGTCAGAGTGGGTTGATGGCGATCGCTGCTGACACTGTCCCAGTGAGGCAGAGGGGATTGCTCAGCGGGAATAAATGGTCTACCATCTAGCTGGAGAATATCTGGCATTACGGGAGAGTCCTTGAATTTCCTGAATATTCTAGTTGCACACCTACTGTCCGCCTAGTTAAGCAATTGGCCGAGACATAGATTTCTATGGATGCGCAATGCGTCCACAAAACATCGCCGTCCCCATCGCTTCGGCGGTTGCTCTACATCATGCTGTTCTACAACCGTTGCTTTAAAAACGTTGCTATACAAACATAGAGGGGCGTATTTAACGGCGACCCGTTGAAACACACCCCTCTATTTAGACATGGCTAAGTGGTGATTCGCTACGAATCAAGAAACTTTCACAAAGCTTTCATCCATCGGAGTTTTGCTGTTCCCTTTTAATGTAACAGGCAGATCTGGTGTTACTGTCGCGCTAATTAGCTCTCGCGGCTCTGGCGCGATCGCATTCCACACTAGCTCATCGGTGAGCGATTGGGCGAGCAGGCGACGATACAGATCGCTAAGCCGAGCTGCTACTCCTGTCCAGCTAAAGTTTTGCTGCACTCGCAGAGAGGCTTGACGTCGGAGCTTGCCCGCCCACAATTCGTCGTTGAGAATGCGGGCGATCGCGTCCGCAAACCCTGCTACATCTTGGGGAGGCACCAGTAGTCCTGTTTCTTCGGGGATCACCGTAAACTTCAAGCCCCCGACGTCAGACGCGACTACAGGAGTCCCGCAGGCCATGGCTTCAACCGCAACCAGCCCAAACGGCTCATAGTGACTCGGAATCACGCAGACGTCAGCCGCTGTATAGTACAAAGGAACTAGATGATGCTCGACTTGACCCACAAACTGGGTATGCTGGGTCAGCCCCAATGCTTGAACCAACTGCTCAATTCGCTGCCGCTCTGCTTGATCGGCTGGATCAATCTCAGTTCCTCCCACCAACACCAAGCGAGCATGGGAAGACAGCACAGGCTGGAGTCGAGCGGGTTCAGCCTCAGCGGTTTGATCCTCAGCGGTTTGACCCCCCACCTTGCCCTTTAACTGGGCAAACGCCTGTACCAGAGTTTCAATTCCCTTACGCGTGTCAAATCGACCGACATACAGGACGATTTGTTCGTGCGGGGCAAAACCCAACTTGGCCCGCGCCTCAGCTTTAGGCAGAGTTTGGACGGGATCGATAGCGGTACCGCAGGGAACCACTTCTACTGATCCTTGACCCGAAACTAGAGCCTGCAACGTCTCTAGCTCTTGGGGGCTAGTGGCTACTACACAGTTGGCCTCTTCCAAAATTTGCCGTTCGGTGGCAAGTCGGGTGTCGGCGATCGCCGGTCGATCCAGCATGGCTCGATATTTGACCGCACCCAACGAGTGATAGGTGTGCAGCATTTGAATGTTGCGATCCTGTTTTAACTGCAACCCAACCCAACCCGACAGCCAATAGTTGGTGTGGATTAGAGGATAATTAGCGCCATCTTTGCTTTGAAATGCTTTAAACGACTCGACAAATTCAGGCAAATATTGAAGTAAATGATCGCGGGGCACAAAGTCTTGCGGTCCAGCTACCAGACGAATGGTGCGGCAATGGGGCGAATGCTGCACCATTGTCGGATCGTCTAAATGGGCTTTACGGGTAAACAGATCGACCTGCCATCCTAGTTTGGCGAGGGCTTCACCAATCTGGCGGACATAGATACTTTGGCCGCTGGCTTCTTCTTTACCAGGTTCAGCCGCTGGGTCGTTGTGAATGGAAATCAGGGCGATCGCTTGGCGTTGAGGGCATCCACTGCGTAAGGCTCTAGGATGGCTGGAAGCAGACACTTGGGCTGGGGAATTAGATTGTGACATATGCTAACCTCTTCAATCTGCTCAACTAACGTTTCGGCTATTCCCTTGAGCGTTTACTGATTCAGATGGGAATCATAGATTAAGCAACCAATAGGCGCGTTTGACGTACTGCTAATTGCACTCACGTCCAATCTTCAGGCATCTTGGAACGTTACCCGGATGGGACATGTCTCCTGGTTAGAACTGTTGGCTGTTAAAACTGTTGGCTGAAACTGCCGCTTGGAAATCAGTTAAGAGCCACTTGTTCCGGGGCAAATGCCCCGGAACAAGTGCAGACGATAGCGGAGGCTAGGGTGACAATCACTCAAACGCGGACTTTAAAGGCTATCGTTATATTTTCCTAAAAATATATCAGTTAATCGGCTATTTGACAAATTTAGCCGATTAATCGCCGATTCATTGACCCGCTAGCTAGCTTCGTCTGTCTGGGTTTCCTCGTTCACCCGCTTTCTACTTACTACCCAAACTAGCAAATTTGTGAACGCGGCCGTTTCGGGCGCTGCGCTCAGCAATTAGCCGTTGGTAAACCTGCTCGTAGCCGTCTACCATGTGGGTCACACTAAACCGGGCTTGAACGTGGTCTCGGCATGCCTGACGGCTCAGCGTGGGCACATTGGCGATCGCCTCCACGCACTCGTCTACCGTTTGACACAGAAAGCCGGAGACGCCGTGGGTAATCACTTCAGATGTGGATCCTAGTTCTAGCGCTACGACAGGGGTGCCAGCGGCCATTGATTCTGCCATCACCAGCCCAAACGGCTCGCGCCACGTAATCGGGAACAGGGTGGCGATCGCATTCCCCATCAAGACATTCTTTTGGGTATGGTTGGCTTCGCCTAAGTATTGAATGTGCTGCCCATCAATATGGGGTTTGATCTCTTGCTCAAAAAACTCCTGATCGACGGGATCAATTTTACCTGCCATCTTGAGCTGCAACCCAGTTCGCTGAGCAATGGCGATCGCTAGCTGAGGGCCTTTTTCGGGCGATAGCCGTCCCAGAAATGCCAGGTAGGGCGGATCTTGGGGCTGAGGATAAAACGTATAGCTACTAACATCAATCCCGTTATAAACCGTCGCCAAACAGTTCAGCCCTAACCGAGGCTCCCGCTGAGAGTTAGAAATGCTGACAAAGGGCTGAGCCTTAGCATGGATGAACATCTTTTCATTGTCAGGCGTAAAAATGCCATGCAAGGTATGAACTGTAGGCGTTTTGACTAAGTTGCTGAACGGCAAGGAAGCACAGCCCAAATGGGAATGGATCACATCAAATTCTTCTGCTCGCTCATAGACTCGAGTCAGCTGTAGCAGTTCATAAATGCCGTATTCTTTAACGCTAGAGTCTAGCCGCAAGGCACGCGGATGGGCTGACTCTAGCTTGGCAAGGGTGATGGAATCTCCAGAGGCAAATAAAGTGACGTCATGCCCTCGGCGCACCAACTCATCGGTCAATAAACTCACCACCAGCTCTGTTCCACCATAGGCCGGAGGCGGCACTCTTTCCCACAACGGAGCAACTTGCGCAATCCGCATACTGTTAATTTCCTTTAGAAGGAGGGCTAAGCGCTAAACTTCAGCCGTCCAGGTTTAAATGGGCTTTGCTTGTACATTAGAGTGATTATTTTAGATATAAGCAGATATCTAAAAGTATTTCGTGCCTCAAAAGGATGATTCGACCTCTCAAGATGACCCTATTTGTCAATAGGATATAAATTATACTTATAAAAATCTAATAAATCTAGAAGTCCGTAAGATGTTTAATGCTCTTTAGGCTACCCAGATCCGTAAATATTGCAGATAGTTAAGTATAGGTTCTTGAGATTTTGACTTCGCTTAGGTCAAATACGATGTCTACAGCGAATAATTTTCTACCGTTTGAACCCGGCGATCGCCCACCGGAGTCCCTCAGCCCAGACCATTTAGTGCCAGCCGACCCCCCAATAAAACTTCACCTTGAGCCAGCCTTGGAAAATTCGTTAGAGCGGTCTCAGCTTTTGGCATTGCTGGCGCAAACGCGACATCAGCTAGAGGAGAGCCGTTGTCGAGAACGGGCATTGGCAGAGCAGCACCACAAGCAGCTGTTCATGGTGCAACATGCTCCTACGGCGATCGTAGAGTGGAATGCGGCTATGCGGGTCGTGGACTGGAATCCGGCAGCGGCAGCGCTGTTTGGCTATAGCAACGCCGAGATGGTCGGCCTCTGTGCGGTTGATTTCCTGGTTCCACCTGCCATCAGATCCCAGGTTAAGCGCCTTTTATTTGCGGTAATGGCTGGCCGTGAGAGCGTTCGCAGCACCAACGAAAACATCACAAAAGACGGCAGCCGCATCGTCTGTGATTGGTGCAATACCCCGCTGGTGGATGCCAATGGTGAGGTAACTGGGTTTGTCTCGATGACACTAGACGTGACCCAAAAAGCTCAGGCCGAGGCGGATTTACGCCGATCGACCCACCAAATCACAGAAATTCTGCAAAGCATTGGAGATGGTTTTTTGGGGTTAGATGCCCACTGGCGCTTTACCTACGTCAATCATCAAGCTGAAGTTATTCTCCAGCGCCGTCTAGATGATTTGCTTGGCAAAGTCCTGTGGGACGAATTTTCAGATTTGACTGATTCCGCGCTCTACCACACCTTTCAGCAGGCGCTGATCGATCAGATCCCGGTCACCTTTGAACAGTTTTTTGTCGCGGCTCAAACCTGGTTTGAAATTCGGGTCTTTCCTTACCAGGCTGGGCTATCGGTCTATTTTCGCGATATCGGCGATCGCAAATTTAGCGAAGCCGAGCGGCTGAGCACTGAGCAACGGCTCAAGGATTCTGAAATGTTCCTCAATGCGGTGATGAATGGGAGTCCCGATCCCCTATTTGTCAAAGATCAGCAGCACCGCTACCTCATGGTCAATGATGCGTTTTGTGCCCTCATCGGACGGGATCGGGCAGAGATGGTAGGACGACTCGACCAAGATCTGTTTGCCGCCGCCGCTGCTAATGTCTACTATGCGGCCGATCAGCGGGTGCTGAGTAGCGGTCAGCCGGAGGAGGTCGAAGAATCTCTCACGGTTGGGTCGGGGGAGGTGCGGCTCTTATCTGCCAAAAAGTCTTGCTTTTTAGACGCCGCTGGCAATCGCTACGTGGTTTGCACCCTGCGAGATATTACCGATCGCCGCACGGCAGAAGCAGACCTGCGACGGGCCAAAGAAGGGCTGGAAGATCGCGTCCGGGAACGGACTGCGCGGCTGCAAGAAACGGTTTCACAATTGCAGCAAGAAGTGCGCGATCGCAGGCGCGCTGAACAAAACCTGCTGATCACCCTACGAGAACTCAAATTCCAAAAGTTTGCTCTAGATCAAGCGGCGCTCGTTTCAATTACCGACCCTGCCGGCTATATTACCTACGCCAACGATAAGGTTTGTGAAATCTCGGGCTATAGCCGCTACGAATTAATCGGGCAAAATCACCGCATCTTCAAGACAGACCATCATCCCCCAGAGTTTTTTGAACAGCTTTGGACGACGATTACACGCGGACAGGTATGGCGAGGCGAAGTCAAAAATCGTTGTAAGAACGGCTCCTTTTTTTGGGTAGATCTAACGATTGTGCCGCTCTTGGGTGCAGATGGGACTCCCGATTCCTACCTGGGTATTCAATTTGACGTATGCGATCGCAAACAGGCCGAAGACATTGTGCGTCAGTCGGAAGCCCAGCTGCGCCAACAAGCGGCAGATCTAGAAGCAACCCTGCGAGAGTTACGGCACACCCAGTCCCACCTAATTCAAAGCGAGAAAATGTCAGCGCTGGGGCAGCTAGTGGCCGGAGTGGCGCATGAAATTAACAACCCTGTCAACTTTATCTCCGGCAATGTGACGCATGCCACTCAATATACACAAGATGTACTAACGCTACTTAGCCTTTATCAGACCCACTACCCTGACCCGGCGCTGCCAGTGGTAGAAAAAGCGATCGCCATCGACTTAGCCTTTTTGGTAGAAGACCTGCCCAAACTGCTGGCTTCCATGAAAGTAGGAGCAGAACGCATCCAAAAAATAGTTGTATCGCTGCGCAACTTCTCGCGGATGGATGAAGCCGAGTCAAAAACGGTCAATTTGCATGACGGGATCGACAACACACTGATGATTTTGGAAAACCGATTGAAGGCACAGGCCGACCAGTTGGGCATTCAGGTGATTAAAAACTACGGCGATTTGTCCTTAGTAGAGTGCTATGCCGGACAGCTCAACCAGGTATTTATGAATATTATTAGTAATGCAATTGATGCCTTAGAAACCGCCGCCGCTCGCGGCAAATGGAGCAATGGCGTCACCCCGGCTCCAGCTATTCAAATCACTACCGTACAAGTGGCTGGCGATCGCGTGACGATTCGCATCCGCGACAATGGCATCGGCATTTCAGAGGCGGTTAAACACCGTCTATTCGATCCCTTTTTTACCACCAAGGCCGTGGGTAAAGGAACTGGCTTGGGGATGTCTATTAGTTATCAGGTCGTCACCGAACGCCACGGCGGCTCTTTACGGTGCTTCTCCGTGTTGGGAGAGGGGGCAGAATTTGTCGTGGAAATCCCCATTCAGCAGCATTCGACAACCGCATAGCGCCAGCAGGGGCAAGGCAGGGAACTATAGGGCAATGCCGCCCATAGGCCACTGCTGTAGCCGTTTGTCTCCGCATGTATGAAAAACTACCGCCCGGTAGAAACCCAGAATCTCAATGCTGAGCTAGAACAGCAGATGGCTGCTCGGATGGCTGACTTGCAGGTGCAGCTAGAGCAAGAAAAATTGCTGGCGGCGATCGCCTTACAAATTCACAGTTCGCTCCACTTAGCCGACGTGCTCGATACCGCTGTCATAGCTGTGCGATCGATGTTGCACTGCGATCGCCTGCTCATCTATCGGTTTGAGCCAGACTGGAGCGGCAGCGTCGTAGCAGCATCGGTCGGCGACGACTGGCAAGTAGCGCACCTTGAGCAGCTAAATCAGGCTTGCTGGCCAGAGCAGACCACAGCCCGCTATGCCACAGGTCAAATTATCGCCATCGATAACGTTGATACGGCAGGCTATGCCGACGACTACCGACAACTGCTGCACCGCTATCAGGTAAAAGCGAGTTTGGTCGTGCCGATTTTGGTAGCAGGGCAACTGTGGGGGTTGTTCGTTGGGCATCACTGTGCCGACTATTACACCTGGCAACAGTCAACGTTAAGCCTGCTAGAAAATATTACCGTTCATCTGGCGATCGCCATTCAGCACGCGACCGCCTACGCCCAGGTGCAAACCGAACTGGCAGAAAGGCGCTGTGCTGAAGCTGCCTTACAGATCAGTGAGGCAACTAATCAGGCTATTTTACAGGCGCTGCCAGATTTATTGATGCGCTTGTCGGCAGAAGGGCACTACCTCAGCTTTGCCAGTGGTAGCGACGTCAATGTCCTGTACCCAGACGATCAAACCCTCAACAATACTCCTGCCGATTTGTTGCCGCCTGCCCTAGCCGAGCAAAAGCTCCAGGCCATTCATCAGGCACTCGCCACTCAATCCTTGCAGGTTTACGAACAGGAATTGGAGATTGCAGGGGTCACGCAATCCGAAGAAGTGCGGATTGTCCCAGCCGGAACCAATGAAGTGCTGGTGATTGTTCGAGATATTACCGAGCGCAAACGCAGTGATGCTGAACGGCAACAGGCAGAACTGGCGCTGCGGCAACGTGAAGCCCAGCTAGAAGAGGCTCAAAGAGTTGCCCGGATTGGCAACTGGGAATTGGATATTAAAACTGAAACGATGATTTGGTCTGCGGAGCTGTTTCGCATTTTGGGCTGCGACCCAGCGCAAGGAGAACCCACGTACCCGCAAAGCCTCCAGCTTTATCATCCAGATGACGCATCCCAGCTGAATCAGGCGGTGACGCAGGCGATCGCCGCTGGAGAATCTTTTCAACTGCTGCTGCGCGCCGTCCAGCCAGACGGCTCTTGGTCACACGTGGAGGCGATCGCCAGAGCCAAATTTAACGACCAGGGGCAAGTAACGCAGCTATTTGGCACCGTTCAAGATGTAACCGTACGCGTCCAAGCCGAGAAAGCCCTACAAGATCTCGTAGAAGGCACTGCCGCTGTCACCGGAGACGACTTTTTCCCGGCGCTAGTCGAATATCTTTCTTCAGCCCTAGGTAGTAACCACACTCTAGTTTCAGAACTGATAGATGGTTACTTATACACCCGCGCCTTCTGGTCTCAAGATCAGCTCCAGCCCAACTTCAAATATTCTGCTGATCAGTCCCCCTGCCAACTGGTGCTCAAAACAGGGTTCTACTGTCAGACGGCGCAGGTGCAGCAGAGTTTTCCCAATAATCTAGATCTCGTTACCCTCAAGGCTGAAAGTTACCTAGGCATCGCCCTCACGGGTGCAGCCGGACAGCCGATTGGGGTGCTTTGTCTGTTATATGACCATCCGCTGAGCGATGTGCCGCGTCTGCGCTCTATTATCCAGATTTTTGCGGCACGGGCAGCGGCGGAATTAGAGCGTGAACAAGCAACACAGGCTCTGGAACAGCTGAACCAAGCACTTGAAACCAAGGTAGAAGAACGCACTGCGGCACTGCGGCAAAGTGAAGAACGCTGGCAGTTAGTCCTGCGAGGCACCAACGACGGCATTTTTGACTGGGATGTCAACCATCAGCGCGTTTTTTATTCGAGTCGATGGCAGGAAATGCGGGGTTTCACAGAAGCCGAAATTAGCGACGCGTTAGAAGAATGGTCACAGCGGATTCATCCTGATGACTACGATCGCGCCATGCAGACGATTAGCGACCATTTTGCCGGAAAAACCGAGTTTTACGAACTGCAATATCGCACGCGTCGTAAAGACAATACCTATATGTGGGTGCTGGCTCGCGGCCAAGCGCAGCGAGACGAACAGGGACAGGTGACGCGGCTTAGCGGTTCAGAAACCGATATTACCCAGCGGCAGCAGGCCGAAGCCGATCGCGATCGCCTGCTGAGTCTGCTAGAAGCCAGCCTGAATGAAATTTACCTCTTCGATGCGCTCACCCTTCAGTTTCAATATGTCAACCAGGGAGCGATGCAAAACTTGGGCTATGGCATAGACGCCCTGAAATACATGACGCTGCTAGATCTGACCCTTGATTTTACCGAAGCGGATCTACGTCAACTGTTACAGCCGCTGCTAGATCGACAGCAAGATAAGCTGGTATTAGAAACGCAGCAATACCGCAGCAATGGCAGCTCCTACCCCGTTGAAATCCATCTCCAACAGCACCAATATCAGGGTGGCCACAATCAGGATCAACAAGTTTTTTTAGCGGTCGTTCTAGATATCACTGAGCGCCAATGGGCTGAGCAAGAATTACGCGATTTGTCTGCTCGCCTTGAGTTGGCCATCCAATCGGCTCAAATCGGCATCTGGGAATGGGATATCGTGCGCGATCGCCTGATTTGGGACGAGCGGATGTATGAACTCTACGGGGTCTATCCTGAAGACTTTACGGGTTCCCATGCCGGCTGGCAAGAGGTGGTGCATCCGGATGACGTGGCCAGCTGGATCGCCGCGATTCAGCAAGCTTTATTGGGCGAGAGTGCATTTGAGCCAGAATTTCGAGTGGTGTTGCCCGATGACAGCATTCGGGTGCTAAAAGCCAACTCCATCACCCAATACAATGACCAGGGCGAGCCTCTGTCTATGATCGGAATTAACTATGACATTACCGATCTAAAACGCACCGAAGAAACGCTCCGGCAGCAAAAAGAAACGCTGCAAACGATCTTCGATCACATTCCCCTGATGCTGGGTCTATTTTCTCCCATCGGCCAAGTGCGGATGATCAACCGAGAAATGGAACGGGTGATTGGCTGGAGTCAGGCGGAGTACGGCGATGTGGATGTGATTGATGCGTGTTACCCCGACCCCAAGACTCAGGTCAAATTCATTCAACACATGTTTGCGGCCAACTCTACCTGGCAAGACTTTCAAACTAGGGTGCGCGACCAACAGGTTTTGACCACTACCTGGTCTCATATGCGTCTGTCTGACGGCTCTACGATCGCCATTGGGCAAGACATTACCTCGCGCAAACAGGCAGAGATGGCGTTGCAGGAAAGCCAGCGCTTCATTCAGCAGATTGCTGAGGCGTCGCCCAATATTCTCTACCTCTACGACTTACAAACGCAGCGCAACGTGTATGTCAATCGTGAAATTGGCGCTATTTTGGGCTACACGCCTGCCGAAATTCAGTCGATGGAGGCAAACCTATTTCAAACGCTGATGCATCCCGACGACCTCGACCGGGTGATTGCTCAACAAGTCTGGTTCACGAGTGCTCAAGATGGCGACATTTTAGAAACAGAATATCGGATGAAGCATGTAAACGGCGAATGGCGCTGGCTGCATAGCCGGGATGCCGTATTTAGTCGAGATCCGCAGGGTCGGGTCAGGCAAACGATTGGTGCCGCTCAAGATATTAGCGAACGCAAGCGCAACGAGGCAGAACGTAAGCAAGCTGAAGCAGCTCTGCGCCTGAGTGAAGAGCGGTTTCGGCGTTACTTTGAGCAATCGCTGGTCGGGATGGCGATCACGTCTGCCGAAAAGAGTTGGGTAGAAGTGAATGACCGCCTATGCGAAATTTTGGGCTACAGCCGGGACGAGTTGACCCACATGGCATGGCCAGAGATCACCCATTCTGGCGATCTAGACGCAGATGTGGCTTATTTTAATCAGGTGATAGCGGGAGAAATAGACGGCTATTCGATCGATAAGCGATTTGTTCGAAAAGATGGCCAGTTGATCAATGCCAGTATTTCAGCCCAGGCGATCCGACAAGCCGACGGGATGCTGGATTGTTTAATTGTACTGGTACAAGATATTACCGATCGCAAACGGCTGGAAGCAGAACAAAACCGCCTAATTGCCATCCTGCAAGCTTCAACTGATTATATTGCCATCTCAGACGCGGAGGGCAAAATCTTATGGAAAAATGCAGAGTTAGAACGGTTGTGGGGCATGTCAGACCATACTAGTTTCTGGCAGCTGCACCTGGCGGATTGCCATCCTCAGTGGGCCACAAAACTGATTCTGCACGAGGGGTTCCCTCAGGCGATCGCCCACGGTAGCTGGATAGTCGAA
>Ga0163154_10006814_pt1 | contig 13838 bp, 15 predicted proteins | sample OliLakLV19MP9P1_FD_148649 | JGI IMG/M metagenome (GOLD analysis project Ga0163154, IMG submission 148649) | Freshwater microbial mat bacterial communities from Lake Vanda, McMurdo Dry Valleys, Antarctica - Oligotrophic Lake LV.19.MP9.P1 | ecosystem: Environmental > Aquatic > Freshwater > Lake >... | reverse complement strand
GGGCATTAGACTTTGAAGTAGTTCTATCTTCACATCGGGTCGATAGCCTGGCAATACTCTTGAAGCATGATGATCATCACCTGGTTTGCCCCCAAACTCTATATAAGCTGGTTCACCAGGCCGTTCTGCAATCCTGTGCTCTATAATTTTATATTGAGCACTTAGGTATATATCATTATCAAATGCTGACTCCGACATTTATTTTAGGCCTAGTTTAGTCTGGAACGGATTTTCCCACAAGTCCTAGTGTTGGTACTGGTGAATATTATCACATTTAGTCCATTGGACTTGCATGTTCCACGTTTTGTGAACGACTGAGGAATGCAATTTTGCCCTCGACAATCTGCCAGGCAGCTGTAAAGTTTTCCTGGCTACTGGTATACCTAAAAGCTTTCCAACCCAAGTCTAGACATACTTTGGCGGCCAGCCAAGAAGGTGTTTGGGTATGCAAAAATGCCGCTTGGTGACCCTGCTCATGCATAATCTTCATAGCGTGGCTGATCAATGGCTTGCTCAAGCCTAGCCCTTGGTATTTTTTGCGAATTGCCACCCAAGACAAATGTCCAGTAACTTCTGCTGGCAATTGCAGCTGTGGGTCGACAATGAAAAAGCCAGTAGCGGTGCCAACTGGCTGATCTTTCGAATTGAGGATAAAGAAACACCTGCGCGCCAAAGTAGCAATGTGTGCTCTATAATAATTGTCGAAGTATTCAAAGCCTACTTTCTCATTGGCCAGACCACCCGAAGACACTATAATATTTACCCAACTTTTGATGTCCTCAGCACTACAATCAAAGTATCTATATGAATAACCTGCGGGCAAAGTTATAGTTTGCGCCTGCGCCAAGTCAGCATATAGCATAAAAAGATCAAAGTTTTCCACCGACGTATCTAGCATTAATTTAGCTGTCACATAAACCTCAGTTTCCAGGGAATCACAAGTCCTTCTTTGATGGCGGGCAAAGTTATAGTTTGGGCCTGCGCCAAGTCAGCATATAGCATAAAAAGATCAAAGTTTTCCACCGACGTATCTAGCATTAATTTAGCTGTCACATAAACCTCAGTTTCCAAGGAATCACAAATCCTTCTTTGATGATTTTCTGATTGATTTTAGATTTACCTTTTAGCCTCTCAGTAAAGACAATTGCCGTTTCAGCATAATGCATTCCCAGCTTAATTAGCTTGTATTTCACCTCGATTTGGAAGGCAAAGCCGTTGCTTTTTATTTCTTTCAAGTCAATCTGCCTTAATGTGTCAGATTTATACATATTAAACCCACCCGTCACGTCGTGCAATCCAGTCCCCAGGACTAAATTCGTATAAAAATTCCCCAGTTTGCTGATCAGCTTGCGCTTGAAGTCCCAATCCTTCGTGCCGCCGCCTTTTATATATCTAGTGCCGATCACGAAGTCTACTCGCTGAACCTTTTCCAGAAAGTCAGGAATATAGATAGGATTGTGGGAGAGATCAGCGTCCATTTGCAAAATGTAGTCTGTTTCAGTGCTGAGACAATATTCAAAGCCCTTTTTGTAAGCATTTGCCAATCCCAGCTTGCTTGGATTGCTAATAATATCTACGCTGACCTTGGTAAGACTCTTTGCGTAATTTTGAGCAATTTCAGCTGTGTGATCCGGCGAGTTATCGTCTATAATTATTACATTGATTTGATAGTTATCGAGAGATTTCGCAGCTAGTTCTACACCGTCTAGTAAACCTTTAATATTGTAGGCCTCATTGTAAGTAGGTACACAAATAGATAACTTTTGCATATGCCCATTCTAGCAAATAAAAAGCTGAAAAAAGTTGCGTTCTGGCTGGCGGCAATCTTTGTCCTGGCAATACTACTGAGACTCAGCATTATTAATACGCAAGACCTCTGGGCAGATGAAGCGTTTAGTGTGAACGCGGCGCGCGAAGGACTTAGCAGAAGTATAGAGATCTCGGTGGCAGATACCAATCCCCCACTGCATTTGTTAATTTTGTCAGTGTGGGGCGGTATTTTTGGTTTCGGAGAAATCGCCATGCGATTTACATCATTAATATTTGGGATCGCAAGTCTGTTCGTGCTATTGAAAATTGCCCAAGAGCTGAAACTAACCAATATTCAAAAGATTTTCACAGCACTTTTGTTTGCAGTCAGTCCAGTGTTGATTTATTACTCTGTGGAGGCCAGAGCTTATGCGTTACTAACCCTATTGTTCTTAAGCGCGCTCTATCTTTTATTAAGAATAAAGAGGCAGGTAGATTTACATACGCAAGTAAACCCGCAAACCGATTTCTGGAAATTATTATTGCTGTTTCAGCTCTCAAATCTGCTTGGACTCTACACCCACAACATCTTTATCTTCCCGTTCATCATCCTGAATCTAGCTTTGGGATTCCAGCTAATTAGGGGTAAGCACTTTGCCACACTCAAACAATTCCTTCTAAGTTTTTTTCCCACGATTATTTTATATTTGCCATGGTTACTGATATTTGCAGCGCAGTTGTCCAAGGTAAGCAACAAAGGCTTTTGGTTTATTTTCGAACCATTCAACAGTATCTGGATATTCTGGGCGAATATTTTTGTAAATACAAATATAAATCCTGAGGTTCTACCAACTCTAATTGTACTAATTCCAATAATATTAATCTTAGGCAGCATATTTCTACTGATGGGCTCGGTAGATTCTTGGCGTAAACGCAATGGTTTTATCGAATTTATCTATCTGGCAATTTTGTTATTAGTCTACCTAATATCGTTTAGAACGGCGTTGTTTTATATCAGATATTTAGTTTTCCTAGTGCCGGTCATTTTACTAACTATGGTCAAACCTCTTGGGCTGGTGGGCGGACGGGGTAAGTCACTCCTGACTGCGCTATTTTTCTTGCTGACAGCGTCACTGTTGAGCTTTCAGATATTTAACGTTAATACTTACACTACTAAGCCAGAAACTAAGCTAGCTCTGCAATATATAGATTCCAATTCAAACTCAGCTGTAGTGCTCAACTTTTCCGGGGTGCAATTTCACGCCACTAAGTATTACTTAGCCGAATGTAACTGCCAACAGTATCTTTTCACCAGGGAGAGTGAACTTCGCTACTATGAGGGGCTTGCCTCCATCCAGAAAAGCGATTATTTTCAAGGCGATCTGTCGTCGCTTTCGGATCTCTGGATCATTAAATTGTATTGGGAAGACGCTACTAAAAATAACGAGTCATTGGCAGCTGCAGGCTTTCGCATAGCCGATTCCAAAAGTTTCAGCCGGACTATTGTAGAAAAATGGTCCAAGAAGTAGATGTAAACTATACTTGACATGGTGTAAAGTATACATTACTATGTAGTTATTAATTTAACCAACAAGTCATGTCATACAAAGAAAAACAGAGCCTCGTATCACTTGTTACTACTATAATAGTCTCAATTCCTTACCTAGCTTATATTTTCATGCGTTACCAAAGTGGTAATTACGCCGCAGGCGAAGAGGTAAGTTTTTGGGCAAAGGCTATTTTAGTGTTAATTCCTTTGAGAATTGTTATGGAGATTATCATATCGATAATTTTCAGCATTTTGAGCGCTATTATTACCCGCGAAAATACTACAGACATTACTGACGAACGCGACAACCTAATCGAATTAAAGGGTATGCGCAATTCTTTCCTCGTGTTTATAATTGGATTTCTAGTGGCACTTATCTCAGTTGCTCTGAACAATTCTGTCTCCACAATGTTTATCATCATTTTCATTACTGGAGTTGTCTCAGAACTATCTGATATATTCTCCAAGTTATATTATTACCATAAAGGAGTGTAAATATGAGTGGCAGTTTGAATAACCAGATGACGAACAAGACGCTCAGCAACAACATCCGCAAATTACGCTTTGCCAAGGACGAAATGACTCAAGAGCAGCTCGCCAGAATTGTTGGCGTGACTAGGCAGACGATTGTTGCTATTGAAAAGGGCAACTATTCGCCTTCACTAGAATTGGCATTTAAAATTGCAATTGTGTTCGAATTAGGATTGGATCAAGTGTTTTCGTACGGTGCAGAGAGTAATTAAATTTAAAGGATTAATCATGAAAGCAATAATTATCCGCGCCTATTGTTCGGCAGAGGTTTTGTCACTAGAGGAAATTCGTAAACCTACACCCAAGGCCAATGAATTTCCGGGGACTTGCCAATCATTAGGCACATAAAGAATACCTTTGGCCTTAAAATCATCTGGGCTTAAATCACGAAACATTCTAGATGCTGAATCCCTCAACATACTGGATTTCTCGGCATCTAAATCTATTTTCGCCTTTCTAAAGCGCACATCTGCAAATTTCAGAAAGATTAAACCTAAAATAGGTTCTGAAATCTCATTTAATTTCAGGCTACTATTTGCCCTAAGTTGTTGGGCAGATGCCCAAAGCTTTTCGTGGAGTTGTTTGTCGTTTTGTTTCATTTAACTATTTTACTCTTTTTATGTAGTCCCATAAAGCGAAAACGCTGCACAGGCTTATTAAAGAGTATTTTAAGGGGGGAGGGAAAACAACACGAAAAGATTTCAGTTAGTATGTCAGTGATTTCTATCTTGGTGACCTCACGGGGAATCGAACCCCGATTACTACCTTGAGAAGGTGGTGTCCTAACCGTTAGACGATGAGGTCTCATGGCAAATGTGCAGTGAATACTAGCACATTTGCCTCAAGAATTATTCCGTTTTTGCCTTTTTAGCTTTTTCTACTACTTTCTTTTCTTTTGTAGCTTTTTCCACTACTTTCTTTTCTTTAGCCACTTCAGCTTTGGCTGGTTTTTTCTCAGCCTTCACTGCTACTTCCTTGATCTTTGCCGGAGTCTTAGTAGCAGCTTTAGTCACAGTCTTTTTCTTAGACTTGGCAACTTCTTCCACAGCAACTTCCACAACTGCCTCTGGGTCTTCTGCTTTAGCCTTCTTAGCTTTTGCTATTTTGGCTGGTTTGGCTGGTTTGGCTCTTTTGTCCATGTCAGCTGCTTCACTTTTGCCAACGATATCTAGTTTCCAACCAGTCAACTTGGCTGCCAAGCGCACATTCTGGCCATCCTTACCAATTGCCAGAGATAGTTGCTCATCTTCTACCACCAATACTGCTTCTTTATATTCTTCATTGGTCAAACGCACTTCCAAAACCTCTGCAGGACTTAGAGCATTGGCAATAAATCTACGCAAATCATCGTCCCAAGCAATGATGTCGATTTTCTCCTCACGCTCGCCAATGCGCAGCTCGTTCATGATTGCATTGATGCGGATACCTCGTTGACCCACACATGAACCAATTGGATCAATCCCGTCTACATTGGAAACCACGGCAACCTTGGTGCGTGATCCCGCTTCTCTAGCAATCGCCTTGATTTCCACAGATTCTGAGGCAAGTTCAGGAACTTCCAAGAAGAATAATGCTTTCAAAAATCCTGGATCTGAGCGGGAAACCAACAATGTCTTGCCTTTTGGCAAAACTTTGATCTCTTTCAGCAAGACTTTATGGCGGCTACCACTACGGTAGAACTCGCTAGGGATCCGATCTTCAGCTGGCATCAAAGCAATTGCACGACCAACCTCCCAAATCACGCTGTCACCATCCATACGCTGCACCACGGCAAATTCAACTTCACCAATGCGATCATTGTATTCTCGCAGTTGAGTCTCGCGCTCTGCTTCACGAATCTTTTGCAAGATTACTTGTTTGGCTGACTGAGCGGCCACACGACCAAAATCACCCTCAGGCGTAATGTCGATCTCCAATTCATCGCCCAATTTAGAGTTACTAGAAAGCTTTTGAGCATCTTTAAGATTGATCTCACCTTCTTTGTCTGTGACCTTTTCTACAATCTTTTTGATTTGCAACACCGAAATCTGCCCCTGACCAGCAAGGATACGAACTTCCAAATTAACATTACTTTCTTCAGGAAAATTTTGTCTAAATCCGGTCTTAATTGCATCTGCAATCGCAGTCACTACTTCATCAATATCGATGTTTCTTTCTGCAGCAATTTGATTAACCGCAGCAATAAAATCTGTTTGCACTGCCATAATTAGACTTATTAGTTAAAATTTAGTTATTATCTAGGAGCTAATTTTAACAGATTGTGCCCATTCCAGGGTAATTTTTGGATGCAAAAGCCAAGAAGTTCGTCTCAGAATTCCGTAAGTAGTGCCTTCAATAGTCTATATTCAGAAGATATCCAGCCCCCCCTAGCGGTAAAAGCACCGCCCAGCAGGAGATCCGGAGCTGATACAGAAACAGAGCTAGCTCAGATCAATATGGGGCTCAATACCGCCAGACCCAGCAGAATCTTCAGATTAAAGGATGAAATCCGCAGATGGGAGAATATTTTAGAGCTTTTGCCCTTCTGGCGACAGCCCCTCAACCCTGTTAATATTGCTTTTTCAGTATTAACTGTGATTTTTGGCGCAGGTTTAATCTATAGCAATTTCGATAAATTGCCTGGCGAAGTGAGCTTTATCTATTCACAACTTCAGGACAAGTGGCTCAATAGTGACAAGACCCTGCTAGCTCTACTGCCAGTTGGGTTTGCTATTGTTCAGGTGGTTCTGTTACGCTTAAATCGAGAAATCTTCAACTTTGACCGCAGGCTGAGTTTAGTCATGGCAGCAATACAGATTTTTGCCAATGCTGTCCTCTTGATTGGTCTGATTCAGATCTTGAGCTTAAAACTAGTATAATAGATTAATGTTCGATTTAGAACCAATAGCTAAACTCTTCAACCAATACCAGCCAATTCTGCCCTTGGCAGCACTTGCCATCTTAATTAGTTTCATCTTGACACCTTTGACTGGTAAACTTGCCGAAGCCGTGGGGGCAATAGATGCCCCAGCTCAGCAACGTGATAGCCGCGATCAAACTCGCACACGTCGGATTCACACTGTGGCAATGACCCGACTAGGAGGTCTAGCTATCTTTGCTGCCATCGTGGTAAGCGTGCTAGTCGCTGGTCAGAGCGGTATGTTACAGCTCAATTCACCCCAGTTACTCCACATCTTAGCCGGACTAACTCTAATCAGCATATTAGGATTTTTTGATTCCCGCGGAGATATTTCTGGCAGCAAGCAGCTCTTGATTCAAGTCATTGCGGCGCTCATAGTCACCATGGGTGGAATCAAAATTCTAAACCTGGACATCTTGGGACTGTTCATCAATTTCGACCTAGTCAATTTCACCATCCCTCTAGGCTCGCTGACCCTGTACTTTAGCCCAATTGCAGATATTGTGAGCATACTGTGGATTGTAGGCTTGATCAATGCCATGAATTGGGTCGCAGGCATTGACGGACTGGCGTCTTCCATGAGCGTTGTCGCTGCTTTAACTCTGACCTTTATTGGTATCGAGAATGGCGCAGTAATGGCCGCTATCTTGGCCGCAATTACGTTTGGAGCTATACTTGGCTTCTTGCCGTTCAATCTGCCACCTGCCAGGACATTCAACGGTGGCATCGGCGACATGACCCAAGGCTATATGCTGGCGATTCTGGCCATAGTTTCAGGAGCCAAGCTCACTACCTCGATCATTCTCTTAGCACTGCCTATTATCGACGCAGTATGGGTATTGGGCGGTCGTTATATTAAGCATCGGAAAGAACTCAAGTCTCCCAAGGACTTGCTAGAGATTAGTGACAAAACTCACCTGCACCACCGCCTACTAGATTTAGGCCTAACAATTAGACAAACCTTAGCCGTAGAAATGCTAATTTTCTTCTGTTTTTGCATCGCAGCCTACCAGTTGGCAGGGTTCAGTGGAGAAACTGTGATCGCAATGATCGCAGTACTGATGTGTCTTTTGATCTTTGTAGTACTGAAAGTACTGCACACCCTGCGCTTCAAGCGCTTAGAAAAGCTGACGAAGGCCAATTCTGATGGCAGCAGTGTTGCTAAGGTTAATCTAGAGACACCTGAGGATAAATATGCCTACTAACAAAGCAGACCTAGGGCAGAACATTTTCCAGCTATTCAGTACTGGACAATTCAAGTCGCTCAAAGCAACTAAAAAAACCAAGAAAATTCCTGCTACAACCGAGAAGTCTCTACAAGATTTGGGAGTTGCTAAAGACAAAGTGAATGATCTGATTAATAGTCATTATTATCTGGCAGCGCGTAATCTCAAGCAAGCTCAACTACTCTTAGCCATGCTCACTATCACGCTCGCTGTAGCTATATCCGCTGTACGCCAAGGAAACGATCTCACAGTGCTACTCTTGGCACTCGGGATTGGCCTAGGGTTGAGTTTGCCGTATTGGCTTATATATTTTGCGATGATTCGCACACAATTATTGAGCAATTTCCGCCTACTTAGCTATTCAAGTCTAGGCTACACAGTATTTTTGGCATTAATATTTCTGATCGCCTCCCCAGCTATTCAGCTAGTAGGGGTAATCTTGGTACCTGTGATAATTATAGTTCTATATATTATTGAAGTGCGCAAATTAGAGTTATTAATAAATAGTTTGAACACTCAACTAGATAAGATAAAATTAAATTAAATAAGGTAAAATCTACACAAGAATGAACGACGGCGCCAAAGTGACAATGACTGATCCAAATACACAAGTTGGCACTTCCCAAAAGTCCAAGTACCGCGTGATTATGAAGCGTGACTTATGCATTGGGGCCGCCTCCTGCGCAGCAATTGCTGGGGGAGTCTTCGAAATGGATCAGGACAATATTGCCATTATCAAAGAAGGAGAATGGGATGAGGATGAGTTGATACTGGCAGCTGCCCAGTCCTGCCCTGTGTTTGCCATTATCATAGAGGATATCGAGACTGGTAAGCAGATTTTCCCAGAGTTAGAGGAATAAAGTTAGAAAAGTAAAGATCGTTAAAATGTTATTCTTGTATTAATGTTGGAATATCAAATTGAGCAAATCACCGATTGGTATAAATGGGAATCACTAGTACTACAAGCTCCTCAATATAGTTTTTTGCAGAGTTGGCAACTGGGATCCTTGAGCGAGCAGCTGGACAATAAAGTATATAGATTTGGGCTAAGACGGGGTGATCAGCACTTTTTATTAGCCCAAGTATTGATAATTGAAGCTAAACGTGGCAAGCTCCTACAAGTCAGGCATGGACCTTTAGTACTTCCGGAGTTCCACAATCTCATAGCATCGCAAAAGATTGAGGTTTTGAGCAGTTTAGTAAACCATTTGAAACAATTGGGCAAAGCAGAGAGCTGCGACTATATCAGACTGCAGCCATTGTTCAAGACCGCCATTGAAGATGAGTCCAACGCAACAAATACTGAACTAGAATTGACCTCACAATATTTAGAGGTATTGGAAGTTGAGGGTTTCAAGCCTGCAAGCATACACAATATTGATGCGGAGAAAACTCTAATACTTGATATTACGCCTAAACCTGAAGTTTTACTGGAAAATATGCGCAAGCAAACGCGCTATTATGTGCGCAAAGCCGAGAAATCCGGCGTCACCGTGACCCATACCCAAGACAGCAAGGCCATTGAACAGTTCTTCAGCATTCACCATGACACTACGCTGCGCCAGAGCTTTAAGTCATATTCTTTAGGTTTTTACCAGAAATTCTTTGCGCAATTGAATTCCTTGCCAGAGTCAAAACTCTCTGCGGAAGTGTATCTGGCAGATTATCAATTGAATTCCTTGCCAGAGTCAAAACTCTCTGCGGAAGTGTATCTGGCAGATTATCAAGGGCAATACATTGCTGCGGCAATTATTGTGTACTATGCTGGCAAAGCGTTCTACTCAGATGGAGGTTCTCTTAGCGCTTACAGCAAGATCCCAGCTTCCTATTTGATTCAATGGACTGCGCTGAAACGTGCCAAAGACCTTGGTTGTAGTACTTACAACTTCTGGGGTGGAGTCTCTCCAGACAAAAACAATACTAAATATCCTTGGTATGGCATTGATCTGTTTAAACGCGGATTTGCTGGCACCAGAGTCGATTATGTGCATGCATTTGACCAAGGTCTGGGTTGGAAATACAGCTTCATCAGATTGTTTGAACTCTGGGAAAAATTGCGTAGAGGTTATTAAGATTATGTGCATGCATTTGACCAAGGTCTGGGTTGGAAATACAGCTTCATCAGATTGTTTGAACTCTGGGAAAAATTGCGTAGAGGTTATTAAGCATTAATTATTAATTATTAATTATTAATTCAGTATATTAATCCGACTAAACTTGCAGACTAATTCTCAACACAAAATTGTCTTTACCGGTGGGGGCTCAGGTGGTCATCTCAATGCAGCCATTGCTGTGATCAAAGAATTCCAAGCACATCCCCAGCAATACCCCGCAGAGTTAGTGTATGTGGGTGGGACTCGCGGCATGATCAATGATCCGACACCCAGTTTAGAAAGCCGCAAAATCCCCGAGTTAGGCCCGCGCTTCATCTCAATTCGTTCGGGCAAATTACAAAGATATTTGAGCGTCGATAGCATCAAGTTATTGGCTGGAGTATTTGGTGGCTTCATCGACGCCTGGAAGGTCTTGAAGACTGAAAAGCCCGCCCTAGTCTTTTCTACCGGAGGTTATGTGACCGTTCCAGTGGTGATTTGTGCACGCTTGCAGGGTATTCCCGTAGTAATTCACGAGCAAACCATCGTTTCCGGGCTGGCCAATCGCATTAATGCTCAGTTTGCTGACAAAATCTTGGTGAGCTTTGCTAATTCCTTGCAGTATTTCCCGGCCTCTAAGACAATTGTAAGCGGTAATCCACTGCAAGCCTCAAGATTCCAAACCGATCTTCCAGCCAGTGTAGGTGCCGATTACAAAGAAAAACTGGAGCAATTTGTGGCTGAAAAACCAACTCGGCCATTCATTTTTATCACTGGCGGTGGTCTGGGCTCGCATAAATTGAATAACTGGCTCAAGAACAATCTCGAAGCGCTTACTAGCAAATATAATCTGCTCCTGCAGACAGGCGAAAACCAGGTGTATAAAGACTTTGAGACTATTCAGATTCATCTGCAAACAGCAGCTCCTGCACTACGCGAGCACCTATTTGTGATCAAGTGGTTTGCTGATGAGATTGGTCATATATACAACCAGGCAGATTTAGTCATTAGCAGGCCAGGTGCCAATTCTGTGCTGGAACTGCTCGCTACCAACCGCCGCGCTATTTTCATTCCAATTCCTTGGTCAGCCAATAACGAACAACAATTAAACGCTGAATACTTCTGCCAACAGCAGGCCGGTGCAATTGTCGCAGAAGCAGAGTTGGCGGTTAAACTACTGGCGCAGATTCCTCAGGTCTTGCAAATGTCTGCTAGAGATTCAAGTAAATTGGTAGATAAAACAGCAGCTGTAAAAATTGCGCAATTACTTTGGCAAACAACTTTGTCGAGCAATTAAGACCTAGCGCTTAATTGCTTTTAACTACAATCACGAAGTCTTCTCCATTCGGAGCCTTTTTGAAAGGCGATTCTGAACCTGCAATAAGTTCAACCTGGAAAGCACTTTTGAGGCGCTCAGCTGTTAAAGGTTTCTCTCCATTGGTGAAGTCGAAGATTTGCAAATCTCCAAAAGTCTGATTGAACTTCACTGCTGTCTTAGACACGCTGATATCCACCGGAAAGTCTTTGGCGCTTTTAACGTATTCTGCCGCACTAAGGTCTTTATTGTTAATAGTAGGATATGCATAGATCACTGCCTCTTCAGTTTGCAACTCTGCTGGCAGGTTGAAGATTTTCTGGATGTACTGTTTGACTTTGCAGTACTCATCTTTCAGTTCGATACACTCTTTGTTATTCCAAGCTACTGGCGAAAGATAGTACCCTGGACGGTTATGTTTACCATTAGAAAAAGTTGGCTTAGTGAAGAGCTTATTTTTGCCGCCGAAATTATCATCGAGCACGTAGCGCTGGGCATTGTCAGTATCTGCTTTGGACATAACGTTCAAAGCGCCGCGGATATCGTCTAAGTTAATTGGACTGAATAGAGCGTTTTTCTGGAATACTTGATAAAGTTCGTAAATCTTCACAGGGTCGCTTAGAAGGCTATCGCCCATTACATGTTCCTGGAGTGCCTCTAAAACCTGCTGCTGTCTCTGGGCACGGTCAAAATCGCTAGATGCCTTGCGAACTCTAGCAAATTTTAGCAACTGCACCGAGTCAATAAACTGCCTTCCTTTCTTGAAGCTCACGCGCTCGAAGCCACCGCCCTGTTCGCGAGGATAATAATCTGTGAACGACTTCTGCACATCGATATAGAGTCCTTTACTGCCATTCAGTTCCGCTCCTAAAGTGTTTACAATCAACCTAAATGCATCATAGGAGACAATGGAGAAATAATGATTTTCAAACCCAGTAACACTGGAGACATACTTTTCCATGATTTTCTCACCTCCCTCAGGGCAATTACCATCTTCGGCAAACTTATAGGCATGATTAATAGATTTAAAGTACTGCTTGGCTTGGTTTACACATTTCTCAGTAATAAGCACGCCTGTATCACGTGGAATGCTAAATAAAAATACTTTGCCCGTATCGTGGTTAAACACTACCTGCACCATAGTATCGATATCGCGATCCTTTCCTTTAAATTCCTTCCCGTCGAATTTTAATTCACGGCTATCAATCCCCATAATTAAAGCTGCAGTGTAATTATCAGTGCGCTTCAAAGTTGGCTCCCAAACGCTATCAACTACTTTCAAACCAGTCTTGGCAATTGAAGATAAAGCCTGGCTTGGAGTTTTTTTCTCAACTGTAAAATTAAAAATAAAGAAGCTGTTACCAGCAATTAAAATTAAAATTAAAATTGCGAATATAAAATTGGCAACTTTTAATTTTCTGTGATGTTGTGGCTTAGGCTTGTTAATACTGTCTTTCTTTAGCCCCGCAGGCTTGGAGTAATGGGATCTATTGTTTAGCTCGCTGATTTTTGTCAAAAAAAGTTGTCGGCAGAATTAAAGCTTACTAGTGTATAATTTAACATGTCCTTGCAGATAAAAAAACTCCAAGTCAATATTGCCGATGAAGATCGTCCAGTACTTACGGAAGTAAGTTTGGAGATCGCTCCTGGCGAAGTGCATGTGTTAATGGGACCCAACGGCTCTGGCAAATCGACTCTCTCAAAGGTATTGATGGGACATCACGACTATGTTGTCATTTCAGGCGAGATTTGGCTGGATGATGAGGAAATTACTAGTGCTGAAACTACTGATCGTGCTCGCAAAGGCTTATTTCTAGCTGCCCAGTACCCTGTAGAAATCCCTGGGGTGAATTTGGCAAATTTCTTGCGGGTCTCGTATAATTCTATGCGCCCCGAGTCAGAGAAGTTACCCTTGTTCAAATTCCGTAAGTTATTGCGTGAAAAATTGGCCGAAGTAGGCTTACCAGAAAGTTTTATGGAACGAAATTTGCATGAAGGATTTTCGGGTGGCGAAAAGAAGAAATGTGAAATTCTACAAATGCTTTTATTAGAGCCAAAGTATGTGGTCTTAGACGAAACAGATTCTGGCCTAGATGTCGACGCTATCCGCACGGTGTTTACTAACTTAGCCAAGGCTATCAATACTCATAAACAAATGGGAGTGCTATTAATTACCCATTATCATAGAGTCTTTGAGTATATTCACCCCGATTTTGTGCATATTTTCAAAAATGGCAAGATTGTCGAGACAGGTGGATTAGAACTTGCACAACGCATTGATACAGAAGGCTATGAGTCTAAAAGTTAATTTGCGCTATTATGATTATGCTTACTTAGAAAGGCAAACACTCGCCTAATCCCGTTGCGCTCAGCTCTGACCAAATGTAGTCGGAACTGTCTTCTGCCCACCCAGGACTTGTATTGACTACCAGCGATAATAGTATAACCATCGGAAGTGACTTGATTTAGCCAGGCT
>Ga0163154_10006804_pt1 | contig 13851 bp, 5 predicted proteins | sample OliLakLV19MP9P1_FD_148649 | JGI IMG/M metagenome (GOLD analysis project Ga0163154, IMG submission 148649) | Freshwater microbial mat bacterial communities from Lake Vanda, McMurdo Dry Valleys, Antarctica - Oligotrophic Lake LV.19.MP9.P1 | ecosystem: Environmental > Aquatic > Freshwater > Lake >... | reverse complement strand
CTCCCGCATCCACCTGCGATGGTGGCACTGCTGAACCAGGATACCGAAGTTGATCCTGGCTGGCTGGCGGCACTGCACCAGTGTATGGCAGATGAACCACAGCTTGGCATCGTCGGCAGCTTGGCGCGTTTCCCCGATGGCAGCATTCAGCATGCTGGGGCCGATCTGATCGAGCCACTATGGTATGGGCACAATCGCCAGTCGCGTAACCAAATAAGCACTGGAACGCCATTCCTGTCCTTTTTGGGTGTTGCCCTGCGCAGCAGCATGATCGCCTCGATTGGGTTGCTTGATGATGGTTTTGGTGCTGGCTATTATGAGGATGCCGACTACTGCCTGCGGGCGGTTGCTGCCAATTGGGGCCTAGTACTGGCAGATGATGCGACCCTGCTGCATCACGAGGGCGCAATCAGCCAAACGAGTTATCGCCATGCGGCCCTGCTCGAACGGAATCGGCTGCGGCTGTTGCTCAAACATCGCGCACCTGCCGATCTGCTTGGCCCAACCCTGGTGGCAGAACAGGCGCAGCTGCTTGGCCGCGCCAATCAGGGTAGTAGCCAAGTACTGCGCCAGGCCTATTTACAGGCGCTGATCGAATGGCCAACTATCGCAGCAACACGCGGCCTGCCAGATGAGCAGTACACATCGATTGCAGACATGCTGAAATCACTGCGCGATCTTGCCATTGCACGCGAGCGCCGTTCACGCATGTATGGGCTGCCGAACCAGCAGTCAGCCCTTACCCCCAGCCCCTCTCCCAGTGGGACAGGGGCTGAAGGTGAGGGAGAGAGTAGAGACGTTCCGCTGGAACGTCTTGAAAGCGAAGAGCGCACAGGGTTCACACGAGATCAATCCCTCCGCTCCCCAATGTGGGAGAAGGGGTTAGGGGGTGAAGGGAATTTACCACCGGTTTCGATTATTATGTTAACCTGGAATGGATTAGCGGTAACACAGGCGTGTATCGCCAGTATTCGCGCCCATACTCTGGCGACGCTCTACCAGTTGATCGTTGTTGATAATGGCAGTACCGATGGCACACGCGAATGGCTACGTGATCAGCCAGATATTACCCTGATTGCCAATACTACGAATCTCGGCTTTACGCGGGGCAATAATCAGGGAATGGCGGCAGCTCCCACCGATCACGATATCCTGTTGCTCAACAACGATACGCTTATGACCCAGGATGGCTGGTTGAACCGGTTGCGGGCGGTGGCGCATAGCGAACCAACAAACGGGATTGTTGGGTGTACGCTCTTGCACACCAATGGCCGCCTGCAACACGCTGGAACGGTCATGCCCGACAATCTGTGGGGTTATCAGATCGGCGGCGGTGAGCTGTATGTTGGCCAATATCCGGGTGTGCGGCAGGTTGAAGGGATTACCGGTGCGTGTATGTACATCCGCCGTGACCTGTACGACACGATTGGCGGGCTGGATGATGCCTTCTTCTCGTATTATGAGGATAGCGATTACTGTTTGCGGGCGATACAATCTGGCTTCCGGGTTGTCTGCACCGGCGATGTGCAGATCATCCATCACGAGAATACCAGCACCAAAGTCAATCGTAGCGATTGGCAAGCCATGTTCAGTGCTGGGCGGCAGATCTTCGAACGCAAATGGCGCGATCATTATGACAAGCGTTATGATCGGGGGCTGCTATGGCATTCGTTATTTGCCGCCCAAACCGGCTATGCAACATCATCGCGCGAATTTGTGCGCGAATTGGATCAGCATGGGATTGATGTACGCACGGCCTGTGTGTTCGGAACCGATTATACCGAGCCAAAGACGCATGATCCACGGATCGATCAACTGCTCAGCCGACCAAAAGATCTGAGTTTGCCACAGGTTGTATACAGCCAGGCCGATGCATTCGTCAAGAATAGCGGGCGCTATAAAATCGGCTTTACCATGCACGAAACCGACAGGCTGCCGATAGATTGGGTGCAGCAGTGCAACCAGATGGATGAGGTTTGGACGCCAACCCACTGGGGTGCGGATGCCTTTCGGGCCAGTGGCGTCACCCGCCCATTACATGTGATCCCATTGGGCTTCAACCCCGATTATTTTCATCCAGGCATTCAGGGGCGCAAGCCGCACAACCGCTTCGTGTTCCTGTCGGTGTTCGATTGGATTGAGCGCAAAGGGCCGGACATTCTTGTGCAGGCCTATCTGCAGACCTTCCGTCCTGATGATGATGTTGTTCTGCTGCTGAAAGTGATGAATAGCGATCCCTATTTCGATCTGCAGCGCCATGTGGCCGAACTGATTGGCAGTGGCCCACATCCAGCGATTGTGCTGGTTCATAATCAGAAGATTGCTGCTGCCCAATTGGGCAGCCTGTACAAAAGTGCCGATTGCTTCGTGCTGCCAACCCGTGGCGAAGGCTGGGGTATGCCGACATTGGAAGCCATGGCATGTGGCCTGCCGGTGATCTCGACCGGATGGGGCGCGCAGAGCGAATTTCTGCACGAACAGATCGGATTCCCACTGCGCATCCGTGGCTTTCGCCCAGCAGTGACCCGCTCACCATACTATGCGGGAACCAACTGGGCCGAACCAGATCGCGATCACCTGTGTACCCTGATGCGTTATGTCTACGAAAACCCCGCACAGGCACAGGCCATCGGCGCACACGCCGCTACCGATGTGCATCAGCGCTGGACGTGGAGCAAGGCTGCAGAACGGATTATTGCACGGCTGGAGGCGCTAGGCGAGTAGTCAGGAGTCGGAAGACTGAACTACTAAACTAATCGCACAATTTGCGTTTAGTTTAGGTATCGAGGTGGCACAAGCATTCAAGCAAGGGAGCAAACGAACAAGAACCAGCCGCAATCATACTGAATTGATCCAGTGTGGTTCGTCACATTGCGAGTGTGGTTCGTCACATTGCGAGTGTGGTCCATCACATTGCTGCGGTAGGATTGCTATATGACCAATCGACCTTAGTGGACGCATCACCATCAATGATTTCGCAGATTTCGCAGATTTCGCAGATTGGGCGGGAGTGCTGGACACGGGAGGGATGGGGAGCAGTATTATCTGCACATGGCGCAGATGATGTGCAAATACGCAGCGACGCGAGGCCCCGCGTCGCTACGGAGGCCGCATTCTCCACAGATCGCGCAGATTAACGGGGAATACTGGCGACTATGGTGGAGGGAGATCTTGCATAAGGAGAATAGACCCTTCACTCAACCACGTAATCAATGGCTGGTTCGATCAGTTACACGTACTCATCAATCAAAGCCAGTATGGTCGATGATGCCTCATCTGAGTAGTTAAGGTGGAATTGCTTAACCCTCATGCTCCAATCCGGGATAACCCTGCTTATGCACAACCGATCTTCACACATGCATACTCCGGGTCAAGGAGGGATAATTGATCACGAACCCGCTGGCGTAGGCTTATGGCTGGCTTGAGGCAGTACTCAATAAAGTCCTCATCCGAAAGCTCCCCGTGTGGAAAGAGCAGCTTGCAGTAGCCAGCCGCAAGGCGTGAAATTGCCGTGATATCGCGCCGGTCGTTGGTTCCTGTGATAGTGCTGCGCTGCTGCACGATCTGCTCGTAGCCAGAACGAGTGCGGAGATGATGCAACACGTCCCCAAAGAAGTCGGCCTTGAAGCCTACACCTGTGGCGATAAAGGACTGTTCGATTCGTGGTAACTCCCACCCTGGCAAAATGCCATGAATGCGATCGATAAAGGCAGTCTCGCTGAGGAACTCAGGCAATTCTCGAAAGAGATTTTCGTGCTGCGGGCGCTTGTGTTCATCCAGTGGAATGTTGGCAAGCGCCATGATCCCTGCACTTGCCTCAACCTTCTGAACCCCGCCACGTGCGAAGCTACCTGACTCCAGATAATCCTTCAGGACACCAATGATTTCGCCGGGGTTGCTGAACGACAGTGATTGAGCCTCATCAAAAACCACTAGGTCATAGTGGGTTAACAAACCTGGCTGGCGGTTCTGGTTATTATAAAAGAGTGCTGCTGCCGTCACCTTTCCACCCGAGACAAGCCGTGCATAGCGTGATAGGTTTAGGAAGACGAAAGACTTACCGGTTCCTTTTGGGGCCAGCTCGATCATATTGACGCGCTCTTGGACGAGAGGAAGTAGCCGCGTCAGGAGTAGCATTTGCTGGTGAATAGTGTAGGCATCAGGGTTATAGCCCATGCTAGAAATTAAGAGATCGCGCCACTCGTCAAGATCAAAAGCCGCGCGCTGCTCGCAGTAAAGATCTAAATCGAGGCTTGCATTCTGCATGGGCCGAAAATCAACCATCCAAATCTGTCCTTCTTTCCGTACATGGTCAGGTGGGTAGTATTGTAGTTTGCCAACTCCCCAAACGCCGCTACCGAATAGGAGTGGGTATTGTTCAGCGATATGGCGCTCTATCCCAGCCTTGCGCTCATCAAGGCAGGGTATGCTTAAATACAGTTCATTTCGGTGCAGATCGACGGTGACACTAAACTGGTCGAGCACCGTCAGCATTTCCCCGTTTTGGAGTTGTGCCTTCAACTGCTCCTTCTGATCACGGGTCGGTAAATGCTGATTGAGGAAGGTACGAATGCGCTGGCGGGCTTCGTCATTCAGCACGCCCTCAGGCGTATGACGAGTCACAATCCATTCACTGACGAAGGTTGGGATGCTGCGTGTGCCAAAGCCCGCCTCCTGAACCAACGCCTTATTGACACAGACCTCGCCAAAGAGCCTCTGCGCCTTTTCTTCGTAACGCTTGCTGATAGTCATTCTGCCTTATCCAAATAGGTCATCAAAGCGATCCTCGGTTTGGAGCCGCCGTACTGCGATCCGTGCCTCACCTTGCTGACGATACTTAACGCCCAGAACAAGGCCCGAAATCTCCCAAGCTAGGGATAGCTCTGTCCCTTCGTGAGCACGGGCCGGTAGTGTAATCATAGTTTCATAGCGCCCACCTGCTGCGACACGCTCGATGGTCACTGGCGCAAGATCGGCGATCTGGATCATCACCTGATCGAGCGGCGCGGGATTGGGGTTTATCAATAGAATAGTGAGTGAGCCTACTTGCCGCGCACGTATCTGCCCGCTGATTGTAAGGCTCAAATGTTGTATAGCCAGTGGCTCTGGCGTTAGGTGCATTAAGGGGACAATTGTTTCCTCCGGGGTAAGTCCACCATGGGTCCAGCCCGATGGCCGCCGTCCAATCGCAGCATAGCCGCGCGGGACAAGATAATCTTGTGGGAGTTCGTAAGGAAGACGAGCAAGATAGTGCCAATCGTTGGGGTGTTCAATCTGTAATCGGTGAGTGTCATTCACCAGTACCGCCCGTGCTGAGGCAGGTTCAGTAGCCTGTTGATCCCCAGCATCTTCCCAGACATCAATGACTTCACGTGTCGCTTGCGGTAAGCGATATGTTGGTGCGCCACTTGGGAGCAGAGTACTTCCATGGTCGCTGCCTATAAGCACATGGAATGGTCGCCCTCGCTCAACACACATTGCCTGCATTCGCACAAGGGTCCGCCCAAGCTCCTCCAAATATCCACGCACAATTGCGTCGTCGGCAAAATCTGAACGATCATGGGCTAGTCTGTCAAGCATATTGGCAAACCAAATTAGACATTGGGGCGGCTCGTTGCTTCGTAGAGCCTCTAGAGACTCGTGAGCGTCGTAGCTGACGTAACCACGCAGGCCCACACGCTCCAGCTTCTCGCGCGCTGCTTGGGCGATACTGCTGCGAGGCGATTCAGGGATTGCCATGCCTGTGACAAGCGCCCGCTTCGAGATGTTCGTTAGCGAGGGTAGCAAGGCGATACCAGCCTCGTAGCGCTGTGGATGGAGGCCCTTATGTCGGCAGAGTTCTTGTAATATTCGCCCCTGCCACCAAGTCATCCCATCCACCACAAGCCAGATCACCACCGCGTTCGGCTGCATGTTGAGCAGGTCGCGTAGGAGCGTAAACTGGTTTGTGATCAGTGGTGAACCAATAATTGTGAGCCAATTCGGGTAACGCCTGGCCAGCCACAATTCGTATGCTAGAGCACATATCTGTTGGTACTCGCGCGGCTGATGAGAGCGCACAGTCCAGGCGAAGTAGGGCATGTAATCGTTAGTCGCCCATCTGAGCCACTGCTCATCGCTCCACTGCTCCTGAGGTAACACGGGTTGTGCCGGTGGAACTAACGCCTCAAGCTCGTCGAGTGTTGCCGCTGCCTCAGGAAGATCAGCAAAACGCTGCCGGAGTACCTGAAGCAGTGAAAGGTCAAGCAAGCTGGCGTTGCGCCGGAGCGCGCCTTCAATGGCTCGTAATTCGACGTTGCTCCACCCAGACATGCACTCAATAGCAGCCTGAACAAACGCTCTATTGGGTGTTGATTGTGCGATACGCTCACGCCAATAGCGTTCGATAACTGGTGCAAGATCACGTAGTGCGATTACCCAAAGGGCACCTTCGAGAGTCGGTGCGATCACGGGAAGTTCGGCCAGCCCCTGCTCGCGTAGCCATGCTGTATCATAGCGATGGAGGGCAGCGCGCCGGAGTAGGTTTATTACATCGGTCGCAAGGCTCCCCGCTCGCAGCGCTGCATATGCCGAATAGTCGTGAGCCCAGGCAACGAGGCGCTGTTGTACTAAGGGATGCATGAAGGTCGCCACCTTATCGGCATGCTTGAGTACCCAGCCAAGCAGTTGTGTCAGGTGTACTAGGCTTCCGTGTGGGAAGGCCCACAGCGCATGTAGACGCTCGCCGAGCACCCATCCTGCTGGCTCAATCTCTATTCCTGGTGGTGGCGCGTTCATGTTAGCGATATCCAGAGTAATTAGGAGAGCTGGGATAAACGGTGGCGCTGGGTCAGTACCGAATAAGCGACGGTAATCCACATCAGGTGCTATATATTCCCAGTGAATGCCCTCGTAAGTTGTCAGATCATTGAGCCAATGGATGAGGAGCCGATTCGTCACATGGACGGTCAGCCTCTCTCCCTGATCAAGAGCGTGGCGAATAGCGCTCCGGGTTCGCACATAGTCGCCAGGGCTTCTGGCGTACAGTGCGTTCGGCGTTTCAGTCTGGTATGCATGTGGGTCGGCGATGATTGTAATCATTGTTGAAACTCGTCGCGGAAGGTTTTAACCACCCAACGCTGCTCGTCATCACCCAAGTTGCCCAATCGCTTACGAAACTCGTTCCAGAGGACATCGGCGCTGTTGCTACCAGGTCCTACTTTGCCGTGTTCGGCTATCTCGCCTGCGGCAGCCCGAAGTGCACTGAGGTAGCATTCGCGCATTGACCAGCGCGTCCAGTTACCATAGGCCGAGCGCACTTCGTTGATGCGTAAGGGCAGCCGTTGCAGAAGTAGACCATCCGCATCATCTTCTGCTCCACCCAGCGAGTCGTAGAGTAGTCGTGCGTCGGATGAGATCGAGTCATGTGGCAGGATGACATAGTCCGCACGCCAATCACGCATCTGCGAAAGTACATCGGCAGATGTGTTCGGTAGTGTATCAGAGACGAAGATCTGCCCAATTTCGATGAGTAGTCGCTCACGCAGGCCGTTCGGTAGTGCTTCGACAAGCCGACACACAGTGGCGAGGCGTTCAATGGCGGTGTTTACATCCTGCTCCACCCATAGCTCAGGGCGCGGATCGAGGTCCAAAGCTGTGGGTAGATCCTGGCTGATCAGCACTTGTGCGGTAGAGTTGGCATCGCGTCGCAGCATATGCGTCAGCGCAGTCATGGTCTGTGCTTCAGTGTTTGGAAAGATGCCATATAGCTCATCAGCGCTCAGGTCTGAGACGAAGGCAGGGAGACGCTGCTCACGCAGCCACGAGCGTAACTCCGTGGCAACGAGCTCCGTCAAGCGTCTGCGTTCGCGCGGCAGACTCGCTGGCGTTGCTCGACGTAGCGACTGGAATGCACCAACTAGCCAGGTGTAGGTTTCTGGAGTCACGGGTTCATAGCTCGAGATTTCCCTGATCAACTGTTGGAGTGACTCTATATACGTCTCAAGTAGTGCAAAACGCTCCCACTGACGGACTGGCCGAGCAATAGCACCAATAGTGCGTGGCAGTGTGGTGAGCAAGAGGGTTTCAGTATCGCCAACTCCCGCGCCAATGTGAAATAGCAAACTCTTCGCCTCAGTCGACAAGTCGTTTGGATCAGGTATAGTGTAACGCTCATACCACTGTGCCATCACAATATCAACTGGCGTATCGTCGGTGATATTGATGTTCGCACTGAAGAGGCGCGCAATGCGATTCAGGACATGTCGGCGCAGATGGGTCTCGAGGCTAGCTGCGAGCGGTAACACCGCCTCGATCCGCTTGAGCGCCGCGTTAACCTCGCCCCTCGTCCATCCTTGGATACCAAACTCCTTTGGCAGTGCCTCGAGCAGATCCTCATGCCAGCGGTGCTCATCGTAGTTGGCGCGGTTGAGGATCTGCATCAAGTCATTACAGTTCTCGGTGCTCAATTCTGGGTAAATCGCTTGTATTTGTCTGGTGTCGAGGGTGTGAGCATATGTTGGCCATGCAACTCCCATACTCCAGGCTGCTAACTCGGTGGCAGTGCGATCAGCGGTGACACCACTGATCGTTCGGCCCGACGCCAAGCGCACCAAGCCCTCACGCCAGATTTCATCACCCAATGCGACCGATTCCCAGGCTCGATTGATCTCATCGCGGGCTTTCGTCAGCTCAGTAAAGACCTTTTCAAGCTTGTCTAAGTCTTGCCAATGTTGATACTCCATCCCAACGGTGATAACCCTGCGAGCGAAATCCCCGAGCAGTGTTTGCTCGATATTACCCGTTACGAGGTTCGTCAGACGAAATAGCTCTTGTGCGAGGCTTGGAAGTCGCGCTGAGGGAACTGCACTACGGTTGTAACGCCACTGGTGAATCGCGTTCCACTGGACATCTGGATCACTATGTTCAGCATTGAAGAGCGCTGCTGCACGTTGGACGACGCGCTCTTTCAGCACTACTGGCAGTCGAACGAGCAATTCGCAGATCGTCATCCAGCTTCCCAACAGTGAATCAACCGTCGCCTGGTTCCAGTCCGTGTGCTGCTCGGATGCACCCAGTCGATTAGGCAACTCGGAGAGCAGCAGGCTGGCTACATCACTGTCGCTGTTCTGATTCTGTAGTAGTAGGTACACAGCACTGATCAGCACCGCATCGCTATCTGGTAGGAAATCTGCTAACTGTCTCTCGCTCAAGCTCAGAGCGAAGGTAGGAATTTGCTGGCGTTTTAGCCAAGCCTTGAAGCGAGTTGCCACTGCCGCCCGCAGAGTCGTGCCAGGAGGCAGAGTGAAATCAGTTTGACGAAGTCCACGCTCGACAATGCCTCGTAGCCAGCGCTTTTCAGCCTCGCTCAAGAGTTGATAGCGTATCGTATAGTCCTGGGGCTTTTCTAGCATCCCCTTAAGCAGTGCCGGATCCACATCGACGGCACGGCTGCCCAAGCTTGTTCTCGTAATGGCGATAGAGTCAGCATTGCGAGCGACAAAAGCTGCTAGAAAGAGGATCAAGATCGAATCATAGCTTGGCGCAGATCGCGGACTAAGCTCGCCCACGGCTTCCCTGCTGCTAGATGTTCGCTCATGCGACGCCAGATAGTGCCACTAGCCAGGCTTGCGCTGCTCCCCGGATCGGCAATGCTGAAGACCTCGAAGGAGCCAGAAGCTTGCTCGGGTTGCAGTAAGCCAAGGGCAACCGCTCCAATACGCAAAACATTGTCGGAGGGACTCTTGGTGCCTTTGACGAGTTGGATATCACCTTTAATAATCTGCTCAACCGCTTTTGTGATCGTACTACCGATATCATCCGGCTTGAAGTGTTGACCCAAATTTGTTATGGGGGTTTCACGGAACACCTTCTCCATCATCTGGCTCGCTAGGGTGATGATGGAGAAGGTGTTCAGGCTCGATTGGCCGCGCCCGGCGGCGAACCACTCCCACTGCCGTGCGTCGGTTAGTTGCTTTAGTTCGTGATCAAGCCGAGCTTTGTATTCATGCCCAACCTTGCCTTTGTCTTCCAGGTAAGGCTTGCTCGCCTGCTCAAGTTCTGGATCTCTGCGTAGCTCATCCAGCGCCTGGTAATCACGCAAAGCGCTTAGCACATGCGAAGGCCCAACAGGAACAGCGACAACCAAACGATTATGCTGTGCGGTCAAATCACGGGCTAAGCTCTGAGCCTCGGATCGCTCGATATCGCTTGAGGTAATGACATACCAGAGCAGCCCGTCACGGTTGCGTGGATCGTCTAAATCACTCTTCAAGCGCTCACGAGAACGTAGCATCGCCAAGTTCATATAGTAGGCGCTAAGCTTACGGTGGGAGCCGCGCTTACGATTGTAATCGGTAGCTGGAATTGCCTCTGGGAAGTGGTAGGACTGAAGTTTACTGACGTCAGTAAGCGGAAGATTCTGAGCACGATTGGTAATCCGCCGGTGCAAATTCTTGACACTCACCCAACCACGCATTGGTAGACGGTACACTCCAGATTCACTCCCGATCTCGCTGGGTGGCTCAATCGCATCTACCTGCTCTAGCAAGCTCAGCGCTGTATCCAGATCCTGCTCAGCCGATGGGGGCAAATTCAGGGCACGGCGCAGAAATAGTCTGGTCGGGCGCATCACCAAGTCGCTGCCGACTGTCTCGCACAGAGCAACAATTTTGAGAATACGCATCGCTAAGCTGGTATCAATAGTGGCCGTGCGTACCTGCTGCTCTGCATGTTCGAAGGCATCCTGAATCTCAGAGCGTTTGGTGGTGATACTCTCGCGAAAGTAATCAAAGAGTAGATCTGGTGTTAGCAGCCGGTGCCAACCAGGATATTTGTCGCGCAATGGCTCCTGTTGAATGAACCCACGTAGACCTTTTTCGTCTTTAAGAAATAGGAACATTGTTCGCTGACTCTGAGCCACGCGCTGATTAATCAAAGGTAGAGCATAAGTGCTGATCGGGTGTAACGGGAAGGCACCGTCAACAATAACATCGCGGACCCATTCCCTATTACGCCATTGGGTTTGAAATTGAAGCTTTCCGATCTCGCTAGCGATCATCAACAGATCATCCCGCTGCACATTTGGTAGAAGGATTACCCCTTCAACATTGGGGAGTCGTTTTATAGCCCCACGGATCAGCTCCTCACTGCCTTGGATGAGCAGCGAATGATGTTTGAAACGCCCGCCACTGCGCTCTGTCGCTTTGGCCACTGAAGCACTACCTATATTTCCTGCGGCACTAGCAAACGATTCCAAGCTTGCGATGATGAAATGAACCTGTGCTCGCCCAGATGAGCCACTCCGCTCGGCTAGATTTTCTACTGCCTTGGTCTCGGCCTCAAATTCACGGATTTGCTGATCGATCGCGCTCTGGAAGCGCTCTAGAAAAGCTGTGAATTCGTCACAGACAAGCAGAATGCCGCTGTAGTTGCCTGTAGCAACGAGAGCCTCAGCGACCCCTGCATACGCTTCATGGGGCTGACTATAACCATATACATGGAAATCAGAGCCAGTCACTGTCTTAAAGGTACGCAAAAATCGTCTTAGGGCATCGTCAGATTGTGGCCCACTGAGGGCCGCAAGAAGACTATTAACATCGACTTTCTCGTAGTCTTCCAGTAGCTTGCAGAAATCAGCATAACGTGCATGCCCTTCACTTTGCCATGTTTCGATCTGTTCACGAGCAGCTGCATAACGCGTTTTATTCATTAGATGTGCTAGGCCTTCTTTCTCAAGCGCATACTGAAGGCCATGTAGTACAAAACCCGGGAAGGATGAGATGGTATCTGCTTGTAATACAACGACCAAGAAGCGCGGCTGCCCCTCACGCCTGCCTCTGATAATTCCCGCCCGTGTAGGGTCGATACCTCGGAGCCGCTCGTAGAATGGGATCATCACTGGATCATCTACCCGGTATCTAAAATAGTTACAGATTATGAGTAACAGATCGGACTTGCCAGTACCAAACGTGCCTTCCATAGACCGTGCTCGTTCGGTACTATTCGGATCCAAGCTCCGTGCGATTTCTGTGAGGATCTCAATAGATTGTGAGGTTGGGATAAAGCTTCGAACCAAACGTTCATTTATGGCAGGGTTATCGAAGTCAAAGGGAAGCTGCACGGATGGTTTGAAGTCAGCGTCTACAGTCACGAGGTCGCGGAGATAAGGGGTGTCAGTTGTCATGATATGTCTCCGGATAGGTCTAAACAGTAGCGTGAATCGCGATCTGGCAGGTATTCAGCAAGTTGGCTGTAGTTAAAAAAGTGCGAAACAATAATGAGGCCACATGGAAGATATTGTAGGCGAGCGACTAGACCTGCGTAGATACGTCGTTCATTACGATCCCACGTCGCTAATACAGCATCAATTTCATCAAGCACCAAAACTGGCGCCTCACATGCTTCACACGAGGTACTGCCAGCGACTGAGTTCGCACAATTGTCGAGCAAGGAGTGTTTTGCGACTATGTTGTGGTTGCCCAACAAGCCAAGCCACCCTATAGCGCGGCTCTTTAATACAGCAAGCTGTAAAGTATTCACTGGCTTTGAAAAGAAGATTACTCATAATGATGTATAGTAGTTTGCAATCAACTCGTATGGCTCGTCACGGAATCGACGGGTCACTGGCTCATGTTGCGAATCGACAATATTGACTAATCCCAAACTTTGCAATGATTGCAAGGCTTGAACCATCTGATCAGGGCGTGCGGTAAATACTCGGCCTGGCATCTCGGGCTCCTGGCAAATCTGTGTTACGCGCAAAGTATCTGTATGCGAAAAACGCCGCTGCCATGTATCAAAGAGGACATAGGCAAAAATCTGCCAATCTGGCAGTTGAGTTAGCCCTGCCTCATACGTATCTTTTTCTACCTCACATAACAGTTGTAGCTTCCCTAAGGCAGCTAGAGTGGTATAAACCTTTATTAATTCGCTACAATCTTTATTAATTGCAGACTTATTGTTCGGTGTTTCCTCCAGGGCGCGCTCAATATAGATCTGCAGAGTACTTTTTTTAAAACGTGTCCCTGGATTCAGGAATTCGTTGAAGGTCTTAAACCATACTTCTGCGCGCTCTTCGTGCTCGCTTACCAAGTAATAATGTAGAAGCCAGAGCGTGCCCCGGTAGGTCAGTTCTGGATCGTGTTTTGCAACTAGTATTCCGAAAGGAGAGAGCTCGTACGCGCCTTTTTGTGATACTCCAAGTCCAGATTTGATGAGCCACCCAAGGCAACCTTCTGCTGCGGGCTCGCCAACACCCATATAAGTCGCAGCAGCCTTTTTAGAAATTATCTTATTGTCGGCTATACAGCGCACAAGGGTGGCAAGCCGCTCCCGATCAAGCTTGAATCCCTGATGAAACTTAAGATCTCGCATAACCCTCTCCTCACAAATGGCAGATATCGCAGCCCAAATCGTCGTCCTCAGCGTCGAGCGCTGCACCAACCAAGTCGATCAACGGCTGATCGGGGCGACGCTTGCGCTCAAGTTCCAGGCGAATGGTGTGCTGGGCTTTGATCTGAGCGATGCGCTCGGGCTGTTCAAGCTCGGCGAGGCTCTCGCGCTGCCGCCAAAAGAACTTCTCACCACCACGCTCGGTCTCATAGGCCTTGGCCTGCTCGAAGAGTTCGGGGTGACGCTCCTTCAGCCCAACCCACTCGCCCGACCTCTGAAAAAAACAGAAGGTGCATCCGCTGCGCTGCCGCCATTCATAGTAGCTGGGCAGGCCAAGGCCACTGCTCTCCAACAGGCGCTCGATATCGCTGATACCAAGCCCGAACTCCTTAAATGGGAAGATGGGGTGGATATTGGTTTTGGTAGAGACATAGCCGCTGCGTGCTTCGTCGGCGCGGATGCCAACATAGCTCCAGATCG
>Ga0163154_10006803_pt1 | contig 13852 bp, 8 predicted proteins | sample OliLakLV19MP9P1_FD_148649 | JGI IMG/M metagenome (GOLD analysis project Ga0163154, IMG submission 148649) | Freshwater microbial mat bacterial communities from Lake Vanda, McMurdo Dry Valleys, Antarctica - Oligotrophic Lake LV.19.MP9.P1 | ecosystem: Environmental > Aquatic > Freshwater > Lake >... | reverse complement strand
CCGCACCGCCGGTCAACCACAGGTAGCCGATCACCATCCCCGCCACCGCCAACAGACGCGGCGTCCACGGCACGCCTAGGCAACGCAGCGCCCAGGCGCCGAGACCGGCGGCGATGGCGAGGTGCATGCCGCTGACCGCCAGGACGTGCAGCAGACCGGCGGTGCGGAACGCGCGCCGCTCGGGCGGGTCGCCCGTGCCGATGAGCAGGGCGGCAGCCAGTTCGCGTCGCTCGCCCAGCGCGTCGAGGGCGCGCCAGGCCCAGGCCCGTGGGCCGTCATCGCGCAGGGCGAGGCGATCGACCGCCTGGGCCCGGATCTCGTCGCCGAAATCGGTCGTGCTCCACGTGCCGCGCACGGCAACGCGGTCGCCGATGGCGAGCGGCGGCGTGGCCGGCGCGATCACGGTGGTGCGTCGCGCCAGCGGCTGGCCGGCATCCGGACGCAACGCCACCATCTGCGTGTAGCCCGCACGGCGCACGCTGATGATGTCGCCGGTGGCCTCGACCAGACGCACGCCAGCGTCGGCGCGCGCCGGCACCCACGCCAGCGCACCACCGAGCAGGGCGCAGGCGGCGAAGACGAGCCAGCGCCGCGCCCACGGCCAGGCCGGTCCGAGCGGCACCACCGCCAGCAACGTCAGCGGCAGACCAAGCCCCCACCACAGCGCCAGTGCGCTCGCCGTCACCCCGAACCGGGCGACGGCGAGCGAAGCGGCCTCGGGGCCCAGTGCGCCCACCAGCACACCGAAGGCGATCCACGGCAGCCAGGGCCGCGCCGGCGCGCTGACGATGATCGGCGCGGCTTCGGCCATGGCGCGGAACTCTGCGGATAAGAGGCCGGAAAGGAAGAAGCGCCGCTTGGGCTGCCTGCTCAGACCGCCAGCTGGCTCGCACCGCCGAGCTTGCCCGCATAGGGCGCGAGCGCCGGCGCAACTTCCTCGGCGAGGAAGCGGTCGACCTGCTGCGGCGCGCGGCCGATGAAGGTCGACGGTTCGAGCAGGCGATCGAGGTCGCCGACGATTGGGGCGAAGAACGGATCGCGGCGGATGCGCGCGATGAGATCGTTGTCGCGGCCGTGGTCCTTGACCTCGCTGGCGGCCTCGCGCGAGAGCACGCGAATGCGTTCGTGCACGAGCTGGCGGTCGCCGCCCGCCTTGACCACCGCCATGATCACGTTCTCGGTGGCCATGAACGGCAGTTCGTCGCGCACGTGCCGGGCGATCACCGCCGGGTGGACGTCGAGGCCCTCGGCCACGTTCTGCAGAATGCGCACGCAAGCGTCGGCCGCGAGGAAGGCCTCGGGCAGGGCGATGCGGCGCACCGCGCTGTCGTCGAGAGTACGTTCCATCCACTGCACCGCGTGCGTCTGGTGCGCGTCGGCGAGCAGCGCCATAAGGTGGCGGCCGAGCGAGCAGCAGCGTTCAGCGCGCATCGGGTTGCGCTTGTAGGCCATCGCGCTGGACCCGATCTGCTCGGCCTCGATCGGCTCCTCGACCTCCTTGAGGTGGGCGAGCAGGCGCAGGTCGGTGCCTATCTTATGCACGGTGGCGCCAAGTCCGGCGATCGCCGACAGCACCTCGGCGTCGACCTTGCGCGTGTAGGTCTGGCCGGTGACGAGGAACGCGCTCGGAAAGCCGAAGGCGGCGGTGACCAGACGGTCGAGCTCTTCGACCTTGGCGTGATCACCGTCGAACAGGGTCAGAAAGCTGGCTTGGGTGCCGGTGGTGCCCTTGACGCCGCGGAAGCGCAGGTCGCCGCGCACGCGCTCGATGGCGCGCAGATCCATCAGCAGATCCTGCAGCCAGAGGCAGGCGCGCTTGCCGACGGTGGTCAGCTGCGCGGCCTGGAAATGGGTGAAGCCCAGCGTCGGCAGGTCGCGCCAGCGCTTGGCGAAGCCGGCGAAGCGATCGATGGTGGTGGCAAGGCGCTGCGCGAGCAAGCCGAGCCCCTCGCGCATGAGGATCAGATCGGTGTTGTCGGTGACATAGCACGACGTCGCACCGAGGTGGATGATGGGTGCCGCGGTCGGGCAGAGCGCGGCGTAGGTGTGCACGTGGGCCATAACGTCGTGGCGACGACGGCGCTCCTCGGCGGCGGCCATGGCGTAGTCGATGTCGGTGACATGCGCTTCTAGCTCGGCGATCTGTGCGCTGCTGATCGCCAGGCCGAGCGTGCGCTCGGCGCGCGCGAGTTCGATCCACAGCCGGCGCCAGGTACTGAACTTGCGATCATCGCTGAACAACGCCGCCATCTCCTTCGAGGCGTAGCGGGAGGCGAGCGGATTGTCGTAGCGGTCGGTGGGCATGGCGCCGATTCATAATTCGTGGAAGGGGATGTAGAAGCGAGCGGAAGGATCGGTGGAAGCCCCGGCCGGGCAACGACTATCACGCGTGGCGCGAAAACCTCGGCCCCTACCGCACATCCAGCAGCACATCCAGCAGGAGTCATCGCATGTCGAAGAAGGCGCTCATCACCGGCATCACCGGTCAGGACGGCTCCTACCTGGCCGAACTCCTGCTCGGCAAGGGCTATGAGGTGCACGGCGTGATCCGGCGCTCGTCCAGTTTCAACACCGAACGTCTCGAACATCTCTATGCCGATCCGCACGACCTCGCCTCGCGTCTGCTGCTGCATTACGGCGATGTCTCGGACGGCACCGCCATGCTGCGCCTGATGGAACGCATCGCGCCCGACGAGGTCTACAACCTCGCCGCGCAATCGCATGTGCGGGTCTCGTTCGACCAGCCCGAATATTCGGCCGACGTCGTCGGCACCGGCGCCCTGCGCCTGCTTGAGGCGGTGCGCGACGTCTGCACCGCCACCGGCAAGCAGGTGCGCTACTACCAGGCCGGCTCGTCCGAGATGTTCGGCGCCACCGCCCCGCCGCAGAACGAGGACAGCCCACACCATCCGCGCAGCCCGTATGCCGCCGCCAAAGTGGCCGCACACTGGTACACGCGCAATTACCGTGAGGCGTACAACCTGTTCGCCTGCAACGGCATCCTCTTCAATCACGAATCGCCCCGCCGCGGCGAAACCTTCGTCACGCGCAAGATCACCCGCGCGCTCGGGCGCATCGCCCTTGGCCTGCAGGACACGCTCTACCTCGGCAATCTCGACGCCAAGCGCGACTGGGGTTTCGCGGGCGACTACGTCGAGGCGATGTGGTTGATGCTGCAGCAGCCCTCGCCCGACGACTACGTCATCGCCACCGGAGAAGCGTACTCGGTGAAAGATTTCCTCGCGGCCGCCTTCGGCCAACTCGGTCTCGACTGGCAGAAGCATGTCCAGATCGACCCGCGCTATTTCCGTCCCAGCGAAGTCGACCACCTCCAGGGCGACTCGTCGAAGGCGCGGCGCCGACTCAACTGGACGCCGAAGACCACGTTCAAGCAGCTGGTAACGATGATGGTCGAACACGACCTGGAACTGGCGCGGCAGGAACGCACGTTGCGCAATGCGGGGCACGTGATCGCCGCACGGGCGAGCGCCTAGGCACGGATGGGTCAGGGTCGAGCGGTTGCCAAAAAAGGAGTAGGGAATGGAAACGGATGCGCGGGTTTTCGTGGCCGGTGGCCGCGGGCTGGTCGGATCGGCGATCGTGCGGCGGCTGTGGCTGGAAGGCCACCGCGACGTGCTGGCGCCCCCACGCATCGAGCTCGATCTCACCGACGGCCGGGCGGTCGATGACTGGTTCGCCGTGCACGAGCCTGACTACGTCTTCCTCGCCGCGGCCAAGGTCGGTGGCATCCACGCCAACGACACCCTGCGCGGCGACTTCATCCGCGAAAATCTCCTGATCCAGGTCAACGTCATCGACGCCGCGCGCCGCCATGGCGCGACCAAGCTGCAGTTCCTCGGCTCGTCGTGCATCTATCCGCGCGACTGCCCGCAACCGATCAAGGAGGAGTACCTCCTCACCGGGCCACTTGAGGCGACCAACCAGCCATACGCGATCGCCAAGATCGCCGGCATCGAACTGTGCGATGCCTACCGTCGCCAATATGGCATGGACTGCATCTGCTTGATGCCGACCAACCTCTATGGGCCGAACGATAACTTCGACCTCGCGCATTCGCACGTGCTGCCGGCGATGATCCGCCGCTTCCACGAAGCCACCGTCGCTGGCGCCGAGTCGGTCACCTTGTGGGGCAGCGGCACCCCGCGCCGCGAGTTCCTCCATGTCGACGACCTCGCCGATGCCGCCGTGCACCTGATGAAGACCTGGTCGGCGCCGGGCATTGTCAATGTCGGCACCGGCACGGATGTCACCATCCGCGAGCTGGCCGAACTCGTGCGCGCGACGGTCGGCTTCGCCGGGAACATCGAATGGAACAGCGCAATGCCCGATGGCACGCCGCGCAAGCTGCTCGACGTCTCACGCCTGACCGGCCTGGGCTGGAGCGCCAGGACCACCCTGCGCGAAGGCCTGGCGTCGACCTACCGCTGGTTCATCGATCACCACGCAACCGCCAAGGGCGTGGCGACGACCGTGGCCGGGTAGACGCAGAGAGCATTGGCAGGTGCGCTACCGGCGCGACGATCGCCGCGTGCGAACACCCCTGCCGATCGCCCTGCTGCCGTTCACCGCCAGCGATGACCCACGCGCCAACGCCGCGCGCATCCACGCCGGCATCGCCGCCGCGGCAGCGTCCGGGGCGCGCGTGCTGCTGACGCCCGAGTGCGCGCTGCCCGGCTACCCGAGCGCCGCTCGACCCGATCTCGCGAGCATCGACTGGTGCCAGATCGCCGACCTCGAGGACGGGCTCATGCTGTCCGCCGAACGGCATGGCATCGCCCTGGTCACCGGCAGCAGCGAGCGCGGGACGCAGGGATACAGTAACGATGCGGTGGTGGGCGGCGCGGTCGCCCCCGTCCGCTACCGCAAACAGTGCCTGACCCCGACCGACCGGCGCTACTTCGTCCCAGGAACGGCGACGGTGACCGTCGACCACGTGGGGTGGCGGTTGGGCATCGCCATCTGCTACGATCTGCGCTTCGTCGATGTCTTCATGCGCCTGGGCCAGGTCGAAGCCGACGCCTTCCTGGTCATCGCGCACATGGCCGGTCCTGATCCCGATCCCGGCACCAAGGCGGCACTCATCCCGCAACTCTGCGCGACGCGCGCCGCCGAACTGGCGACCCCGCTGGCCTTCTGCAACACCGCCGCCGGCGACCGCTACTGCGACAGCGGCGTGTGGGATGCGCGCGGGGTACGCGTGGCGACGGCGGCCGAGGGCCTCTTCACCGCCACGCTGACGCCGCGCGAAGCGTTCGATCCGTGGTACGCCAATCTGCGCCGCGAAGCGCTGGCGCGCTGGGATGCGATCTGACCACCCAGGGCAGGCCGGCCGCAACTGGCATCGGCGCCGGCTGAATGACGCCGGGGCAGAACCGATCGTACCGGGAAAGCTGAAGGAAAATCATCAGCCACTGCTTGCGCTGATCGCCCAACCACTGGAGACGATGTATGGGCAAAGACACCTCCCGGCCTCGTAAGGATTCGGGTTCGCTAGCTTCGAAAAGGTTCGGGTTCGTTGACAGATATCGCCGGATTTAGGTTTATTGCCCCTTGGCGCCGTCAGGGCGCGGCGGAAGGTGGCGCCATGCGTCTCCTCATCGCGTTGCTGCTGCTCGGCGTCCTCACGGGGGCGGAACCCCCGAGCGCACCGACGACGCTCAATGGCCGGGCGCTGATCGCAACGTTGGCGAAATTCCGTCCCGCTCTCGCTGCCGACCGACGGGATCCGACACTGTGGCGGGGCCTCACCAGGACCTATGCCTTCCTCGCCCTCCATGGTATGCCCGACCGCTGGGGCGCCTTCGGCCCTTGGTACGAGTATGCGCATCTCGCCCGGGCCGAACTCGGACGCGTGGCGCCTGCGCCCGCGACCCTTGATGAAGCCCTGCCCGGCCTGTGGGTCGATCTCCTCGACCGGGATGCGCGCCACGTGGTCGCGACCCTCGACCGCCTGGGTCCGGGGAGCGACGGCGTGCGCGCCGAGGCGGCGGCCCTGCGCAGTCTGGCCATGGCCAAGGCTGACCTGGTCACAGGCAGCGGTCCCCTCGACTGCCTCGCGAGGCTGAGCGCGTCCTCTGTCCATGGCCAGATCCAGGGCCGGCCGCCCTTCGATTGGGGGGTGCCCCTCTACGGGGTGTCGGCCATTAGCGCCAGCGAGGGCTACCGGGGTCTTGACCGCTGGCTGGTCGCCAACGTCAGCGATCGGCTCAGGCCCAGCTATAGCGCAGCGCTGGCGGAGATCGCGGGCGACTGCATTTGGATGCTGCAGAGCGAAGCCCTGACGGACGCTCAGGCCCTGGACCTGCTCCGCCCGTTGGCGGCGGCCTGCGCTGCGCCCCTCGCGCCTGGGATAGTGCGGGGTGCGGCTCTTGCCCAGACCCTGGCAGCCCTGCGTCGCGCCGATGTCATCGCCATCGGCGTGGACCTCTACCCCGCCTGCTTGCAAGCGGTCCAGGCCTGCCGGACGGCCGGTACGGGCTGGGAGGGCGAGGCCCCCACCACCTTGGTCGGACTGGGGGATGTGGCACGGTGGAATGCGGATCGCCTACTCACCTTTCCCGTCATGCTGGTGACCCGCAGCGACATGCCCATCACGGAGTGGGACGAGCTTCAGGGCGCCCTCGCTGCCGCCGCTTCCGATGACCTGGGCGTGCTCTGGGCGCAGGTGTACCATTATCCCCTGGGGCCGCCGATGGCAGAGGCCCTGACCCAGGGCCTGCGCGCCACCCTGCACGATCCCGCGCGTTCGGGCGGGCTTTCGCCGGGACTGGCGACGGAGCTGGTCTACGCCATAGCCCGGCGCCAGGGCCGCGCGGCCGCCGCGCTGGTGCTCGAGGTCATCGCCTCCCGGCGGCCCGACGACACTCGCGGGCTCGTCGCCCTCAGCCATGCCGCGGCGCTCAGCGGCACGGCCTGGGCGCTCCACCCCCGCATGGCCCGGCTCGACGAGACCTGCCCCTGGCATAGCGAAGTGCACGCCGCCGCCAACCTCCTCGACCCCGCCGTACCCCTCATCGCCGCGCCCGCGTCGGCCGCGGCGGCGACCTGGATCGACGTCGGCATCGACGTGAACGCCCCATTGGCCGACCACGGCATGCCCGAGGAATACGCCGGCGTGCGCTGGACCGGGACCATCACCCTGCCCACCGCCGGACTGTGGACGATCTTCATCGACTCTGACGACGGCGCGCGGCTGGTGGTGGGGGACCTGCGCAGCGACAACCCGGGCATGCACGGCATGGAGCAGAGCTGGCTGCGCTGCCCCGGTCCGGGCACCTTCCCTCTGCGGGTCGAATTCTGGAACGGTGTCGGCAGCCTGGGCTGCCGGCTGCTGTGGCAAGGCCCCGGAGCTGCCGAGCCGACCCTCGTCCCGGCCACGGCGCTACGCCATGGCGTGGCCCCCGGACTGCTGGCCGAACTCCATGTCTTCGGCAGCCTCGAGAACCTCAGCATCGCCTTGGCCTCGACCGGGTGGATAGACTACAGTCGACAGGTGCCTTGGAGCGTCGCGGCGCGAGAGGCGGTCGTACGCGAGCTGCAGGGCACCGGCCACAACAACGAGGCCCTGCAGGCGCTGATCGCCATGGACGTGGAGGGGATTCCCATCAGTGACACCGATCTCATGCACGCCTGCGCCCTGGCGGAGCCTCCGGACTACGTCCGTCTGGTGACCACCCTGTTGCAGAGCGGGGGAGTGCTGGACACCGGTATCTCAAGGGCCCTGCTCGATCTGGTGCCGACCAGGGATCCCGGCGCCTTCCTGCGGGCCGCCCCTGCGCCCACCCCCAAGCATCCCAGCATCCTCTCGGCCCTGCGCGCCCTCGCCGCCCTGGCCGCCGGCGAACCCCACCAGGCCCTGAGCGCCCTCGATGCCCTCATCGTCCAGGGGGGCACGGATTGGACGGCCGGCAAACGCTGGAACGACATGGTGTTGCTGCACGAAGGACTGCGGCGCTGCCTGGCGCATGCGACGCCGCGGACGAAGCCGCTGGCGACATGCCTTGCGGGCAAGACCGCCGCCCTCAATGCCCTGACTGCCTGGTTCGCCAACGAGGGCTCCTGGGCCGCGGTGCAGCAGGGCGCCTCCGCGGAGGAGATCAGCCGAGTCCTCCCTGTCCATGCCCTCTACCTGCTGTCGCGTGGCGAGACAGTCCGGGGAGTTGCCGCCCTCGATGCGATTACCCAGGCAGCCCCGCGCCTCAGTGGCCAAACGGCGGCGTACCGAGGCCTGGCGGACTGGTACCGGGCCCAGCAGCAGCCCCAGTTGGAGACCCTGGGGGTCGCGCCTGCCCTGGGAGTCGCACCTGCCCTGCGCGACACCCCGGCCGCGGGGGGCGACTCCAACTTCTGACGACGTCTCGAGACAGGCGGGCGTGGAGACAGGCGTGAGACAGGCGTGGAAGACAGGCGTGGACATGCATCTTGGCGCGCCGCTCGGACGACACGGACACCCTTGATCATGGGTCCGTTACAATCAAAGGGGCATTCGCAGCTCGCCAACGCCGCGAGTCGGCCCGATTTGGGCCGGCTCTCGGCGTGCTGCGGAAGGTGATCGATGGGCAGCCGGGGAGGGCGCATCAGGTGCATGTCTGGGATCGGGCTTCTTCATCATGAGGCCCATTCCGCTAACGCTACTCCTGAGCATCCCAGCTCTGTTCCAAAATTTTTACATCGGCAACTTTTCCGGATTTATCAATTGAAACAACAACAGACACTTCTTCGCCAAAACTGACTCCGCTCTTTGCCCTGCTCCTTCCATGCAAGCCGAACCACTTCAGCGATACAGAATCATCGCCTACTTCCGTAAGCCACTTTTGACGAAGAAACGGAAGCACAGAAGCCGCCTCTTCCCCGGTCCTTATTACAGTGACATCTTCCAAGAACTCCGCTTTCGTTCTGGCGCGCGCGTCCCTTACTGGCTGGAGGCACCAAGCGATGGCAGTGACAGCGAAGATCAACTGCACCACAATGAATGTCGCCATTCTCTTCGGATGAACCGACCATAACAAAAGCGGAGAAAATAATGCCACCATGACCGCGCCAGTCAAGAATGCTGGCATCAGCGTGCCGTCAGGAATCCGCAGTGGCGGCTTAAATACGTAGCGGCCCGGGACAAAAATGACCGCAGTTATCACCACGCTAGAAACAACCAGAAGAGCGAGGATCCTATAGGGTGTCACCGCAACTCCAATCCTTCATCGGCATTGTGGCAATCCAGTTCGCTGTGGCGACATCGCCTGTCCGATTCAGGACAGGCACCTATTGTTCCCTGTCCGATCGGCCAAGAAACCTGGGCAGCCTGGTCACTATGACTATTTCCAGTCGCTGCCTGTACACGCGACGCAATGATGGCGCGGACACCGTGGAGAGCAATTGGAAGTTGGACCTCGGCCGGAAATGCAAAGACATGCGCTCCCAGCTTAGTGACTTGTTAGACTTTCAATACATAAACCATTGCTGTTGACCGATTTCGCCGTTTCCCATAGGTATTTCAGGGTGATTGCGATTTCGAAAATCATCGGCATTCACCATGAATTCAATGCAAAGTCCGTGGCCAAGAGATACGGATATCGAGCGGATGGATAGATGAATGGATTTATATGTAAAGGATTTCTCAAGGTCGCGAATGGTCGACTTCCGAGCGTGCGCAAACAGCGCAATTGCTCCAGCGGCCGCAATAACCAGCGCGGTTATTGAGAAAATAAGCGATAGTTTTAATGATTGATGAATTGTATATATCCACTTACCCGCGTAGCAGAAAGCCTAACATTAAGGTAGAGGGGCGCATGGCCGATGCTGCGATGATGGCGCGGAAACCGTCGCGGGCAATTGGAAGCTGGACGTCGACTGGAAACAGAGGGACATGTGCCCCATCTTAGTGACTTGTTAGGGCGAGGGAGCGTAAAAAAAGCATGGACCTGCATCTGATGCGACCTCCCCATATTGTCCATCGACCACCTATCGCAATATACCGAGAACCGGCCCGATTCGGCCGGCTCTCGGTGTTGGCGATCGCCGATTCGTCCGCTTCAAGGGGTGGCGAGGTAGTGATAGCGGACGATCAGATCGTTCCAACGCCGATAGTCGGACTGGGCGAAAGGAATTACCCGGATCCCCGCAGATCGACGGCGATGATGCCCGGCTGGCTCTCGTCCACACCGGCAAGCTGTCGCTGGTGGAGCGGAAAGTCAGCAAAACGCTCACGTCACGATGGGCGCGGGGATTGGCGGCACTACAACGCAGTCCTGACCCAGCGCCGGTCTCCGCCCTAGGTCAATACCTGGGTCGTGGGCACGCCGCGGACTGGCCACAGCGCTATGTGGTTCTGACCTTCGATGACATCTTGGAATGGTCCGGGAAGCGGTCTGGCTGGCATTGGCCGGCCGCGGAAATCCCGGTCGACGCCCGCGATGGCGCTGCAGGACACCTGACGGATGACGTCATCGAATTTGAATTCCCACGCTATCAGGCGGCTCTGGAGCCCATCGCGGATGGCCTTCGTCACCCGGCTCGAGCGGTCGTTGCCGGTGACGGCGCGCCACAGATCGAAGTTGACCAGGAAATGCCGTTTCCACTCGTTGAGATTCGGCCGGTCTTCGGCCTTAACCTGTGCTCGGTCCATGGCCGCAGCGAAGAGTTCAGCAACCTTATCGGCCACCATCGGTTCCGACCCATGGCACGCCCCCTGGTATTGGGCGCAATGGCTCTTGTTATTGAATTGGAAAAGCGGCTCGAGGGTGCCAGAGCCCTCGTCGAGGTAGTCACCGGCACCCATGAAGAGATTGCCGTCGCTGACATTGTTGCCAGCGCATTTCCACGGCAGGCTGTAACCGATGGCCCCCGCCCGGTTGCCCAACACCAGATTGTTGTAGGTCTTGATGTCCCAACAGCCGTTTTCGGGGGGGACCCGCGGCGTAGCGTAAGCAACCCAGACCCCGAAGTTGGCATTGGCATAGAGCAGGTTGTGGGCGATCGTCACATCCGCCAGATCGTGGCCATAGATACCATCGCCCTGACGGGTGTAGGCGATAACATTGGTATCTACCAGCATTGGCCCAGTGCCCCACTCGAGGTTGATGCCAGACAACAGATTGTTGATGATGACGTTGCGGGTGATGCGGCTGCCCCGCCACTGATTATCGAGCCAGATGCCGTGGCAGTCGTTATCGCGGATGAGGTTTCCCTCGATCAGCCCGTCATAGAAGAAATGGAATTTTATGCCGGCCATTTCCCACCAGGGTGAGGTGTAGCCAGTGCGGTTGTTGCGCTCGATGAGGTTACCGAGGATCTGAGTTCCCCGATGGCCGAGTCCGCAAATACCGCAGAGCCCATTATCGCAGATGAGATTGTCGCGAATCACGTGCCATCCGGTATTGCGGAACCGCTCCTCGTTATGGCCTTCCCCCGGGTTGAGATCACCGGGCTGTTCGGTGGTTTCATCGCCACCCTCGCTTCCGCAGTCGATGCCCACGCTCTTGGCGAAGCGCACAGTACAGCCCTCGATCAGCCAGTGATGGCCACTGCGGGTCGATATCAACCCCTGCTGGGCCCAGCCGACTGCACCGCCCCAGGTGGGAAAATGGTTGCAGCCATGTTCGATGATGAGGCCCCGCAGGATGATGTGCCCCAGCCCACGCTTGAGTGGCGAAAATACGGTGTGGCGGACCGATATCTCGACCAGGTGCTGATCAATGGCCTGGGGAGAATCTGGGAAATGGACGAAGATGTTCTCGGCTTGTTCGTCCACCAGCCAGGTTCCGCTCAGATCCTTAAGGTCTTCATAGGTCTCGACCTCCGTCAGCGGCTTGCTGTTCCAGAAGATCTGACCGAGGGTGGTGGGTAAGACGCCTCTTCGGGCCGTGGTCGCGCCGGAAACCACCGTGGTCATGCCGCCCGACGATTCTTCCGGCCCAAGCATGACACCCGCGTTGGGCAGCGGCCGCACCACGAGCGCGCGATCGAAATTCCGTTTGAGGAAATTGCAATCCCCGTAAACAGCGGTGTCGACATGCCCCGCATACGCCTGCGGGCCGAAGAGATCGTTTGGCACCGCTGCCTTCAGCACCCCCTCCATACCCGGGACTTCCTGCCAATGCGGTCGGAATTCTTCTGAGCCTCGGATAAAGACCTGCTCCCCGATCGCTGCACAATAGGTGATTGGCCGACCAGGCTCTCCGCCATGGGCAGGATCCACCCGCTCTCGATAGATGCCGCCCTTGATGAGCACCGTGTCGCCCGGGAGAGCTAATGCGGCCGCAGCATTGATGGTGCGGAAAGGCTCGTGTTCGTCACCTTCGCCTTCATCCGTAGCCCGACGGTGAGACTGATCCACGATGTACGAGCGGCATGTCGGCATATGGCCTTGTGTAGTCCTGCGCGATCCCGGCTGCGAGATGCGAGCCTATCGATGCAAGACTTCACGACCTTTAGCATGCTTTATCGTTTGATCAATGCGGTAGTCACGAGCTCAAATTCGCATGATGGTAGTCACCGATGGTCGCCCTTGAGCGAGATCTCTTGACCTAATATCCGGCGATAACGGCCCATCTGCGGGGTTAGTCGTCAGTCCGATCACCTGGGCAGGGCCCCAGGTGATCCCCGCAAGCAGCGCAGCTGCGCGCCAGCACTGAGGGCGCAGGCGCGTAGCGCCGAGCATCAGTGCGAGAGTGGCTTCGCGATCACCTGGGCAGGGCCCCAGGTGATCCCCGCAAGCAGCGCAGCTGCGCGCCAGCACTGAGGGCGCAGGCGCGTAGCGCCGAGCATCAGTGCGAGAGTGTCTTTGTTAGGCCGATCACCTGGGCCAGGGCCAGGTGATCAAGATCCGGCAGAATGTCCGCGCAGGCGCGCAGCGCCGAGCAGACATCCGAGAGGACGCCTTGCAGCTGGGCCACTCTCACCGGATTTCAGCGTTCGCCTGAATAGGCGAGAAGCTGCCGAGCTACAACCGACGATGCCCAATTGGTTTGAACCAAATAGATCGGCTCCACTACGGACTTTCGGCATACATGAGGCGCTCTCCTGATATTCCCTCGTGAAGCGCCTCCCAACGCGACACCCGGTCGCCTAGGTCGTCCGCCCACCGGCATCGGGTGGGTGGTTCACTTGGAAGAAACCAATCCTTTATCGTAGCTCCATCGTAAGGCCCATCCTAATCTCAACCCTGTTGGATCGCTTTGGGAATTAAGGGGGCTCATCATGCCGTGCACTGGTCCTTCATTTCCCTCCTCTCGGTCTGGCATGACCGCGATCGAACTCCTCGTGGTGATGGGGATCATGGCTGGACTTTCCTCCATGGCGGCTTCCGGTATTCTCGGTGCATTCCGGCGCGCCGCTTTGAGTAGCGCCCTCAGCACGATCATCGATGCCAATGACCAAGCCCAATCCTATGCCCGCTACCGCATACCTCCGCCAAATACTGCCCCACCTGCCTACTACGGCGTTCGGCTGAAGGCTGCGGGGGAACGAATCGCGGTCGAGACGATCTATGCCGACCCGCAGCAGATGGGCGATGCCCGCGTTCTCAATCGGACACTCCTGCCGCGCACCATGCGGATCTTTCGCGGTGACTCCCAACTGAGTTCCGACATGTCCTGGTTCATGCGTTATGGTCTCGGATATCCGATCGATCCCCTGACCGGGCTTTCCAAGCCGGTCGGTGCGAGCCCACCAGGTACCGGCGAACATCTCAGTGTGCGCTCAGTCGATGGACGGATGCGCACCGGCATTTCCATTTACGAGATCGGCACCCTGGTATCAGCAGCGTTCTGACCCTTCGCCAGAGCTCCCCGGGCCAAGCCCTTTGGCCAAGGCCTCGGGAACCGACCCTTCGGGT
>Ga0163154_10006801_pt1 | contig 13852 bp, 15 predicted proteins | sample OliLakLV19MP9P1_FD_148649 | JGI IMG/M metagenome (GOLD analysis project Ga0163154, IMG submission 148649) | Freshwater microbial mat bacterial communities from Lake Vanda, McMurdo Dry Valleys, Antarctica - Oligotrophic Lake LV.19.MP9.P1 | ecosystem: Environmental > Aquatic > Freshwater > Lake >... | reverse complement strand
GATAATCGTCATGGTTCGACACCTTCAATCAACTAATTCCCTAGTTTTACGCCTTTGGGCCAGACCTGTCATCACCGCGAATAATTCATGACACTAACCAAATTGGCGACAATATTTCACAAGCTGGAGGCGATAATTAATGGCTACTACTGCACCAATTCCAAAAATTGGGATGATTTTACGAGAACTTGGTTCCCGGAAATTCCGGGAATCTTCTACAGGTGGAAACTTAATTAGAACTTGGTCTGCCAGCGCCACAACTACCAGTGGAGGTGGCGGATTCCTTGAAACAATTTTTAACGGAGCATTAAGGTTTGGTAATTTTTTAATTTCAGGAATTGCTAGCTTAGTCTCTTTCAGTTTTACTAAACTGTGGAGTTGGATTGTTTCGGGTGTGCAATTTATCTACAATTTTGACTGGAACATTAGCGACACAGCTATAGACAAACAAATAGAAGGCTTATGGAATTCTTTTGGCGGTATCTTGGGGGGCTCTGTTGGGCGGGCTATTGGTTGGATTGGGTGCGGGTTAGTGCCAGCAGCTACAGTTTTTTCCTTTAATCAATCTATGGGAGCCTATTTATTAAAAGAAGTAGGAGAGCAGGCTTTAGATGAAATGCTAGACGCCGCTAGCGAAGTTATCAACGCAGGCTTTCGGATGGGAACTCAGGCGACATTTTTATGGCTATACAAAGATGTGCGACGTGCATTAAAAGATCCTTCAAATCCCTTCGGCGTAGCGCTACGCGGCGTTATGGGAGATAAACAGGTTGATAATTGGGGTACTGGTGAGTCTTGGACTATAGCTAAAGCTGTAGAGGAAAAAATTGAATCAATTCCTAGCACTTTTTGGCGAAATTTTGCAGAAGAAGCTTTTGAGGAGGGAACAGAAGCTTGTATAGAAGCTGGGTTTGCCGTTGCTGGTGGCATTGATGCGTGGCTCGCTCAGCAGGCTATGCAGCAAAATTCTGTACTTGGAAGTGATCGCACTGTGGAAATTGTGCCAGACCGCAGCGCACCGGATGAGCGCATTATATTGAGCGGCCCGGAGGCTGTTTTGCGTCCAACTATCGTTAATGTGATGGCTACACATCAGATGTTGGGCAGCCGAGATGTGGGAATCCTGATTAACGGCACACCAGTGGATGATACTATTCGGCCGGGAACTCAAGAGCGGCGGTTGATGATTGAATTTAAGGAAAAAACAGCGCCTCCGTGGGTAATGCCGGACGGAAAAAGAGCGCGCCGCCGACAGATTACCATTTTTGACATCAAGCGTGGACTGACTTGGGAAGAAGTGAAACTTGCTGCAAAGCAATACACAAGCGGCCAGAGATTGGTCAACGCTCAACTTGATAATGGGCATCAAATGCAATGTTACGGAAGTACCGAAAACGAAGCACTTCAAAAGATTAAAGAGTTGTTAAAATTGTCCACTGCTGAAATTTTGCCAAATGGCGTGCGGGATTCCGGGTACGTAGACCCCACGACGCGACGGCGCGAACTGCCGTACTTGGTTTATCCAGCCAAAGCTGTACTTGTGTGGAAAAAGCGATCGCCAAACTTAGATGGTCGCGAAGATCTAAATGGCCGCATTTGGACAGAGGAAAGAATCGAGTTTGATTTATGGCCAGACAGGGAGCCAGTCGGAATTGAACCGCTAGGCTAACGCTGCTTCCCAATCAAATATTGACGCTCTCGCTGAATCTGCCGTAGCACAGCATCTTTTGACATTCCAGTGTCTACTGAGAGCCTAACCAGCAATTCTCCCCTGGGTTTATAAACGTAAGCGTGTCCAAACCTAGATTTCTCCCGAACCATTGCCCTCCGGCTAGTGGTTCCCAGTAAAGGGTAAATAATGATTTCCATGTCTGCAATAAAACTTTACAAGTATGTATCTACGCTAACGCACTTAGGATGAACCCTAGGGTTGGGTATAAATCCTCCAACCCAGAGCGCACTCACGGCAAGGGTTCTAGCTTCTTGACAATCCAAGGAGAAAGGCTCTAGCTTAAGCACAGAGAACAAATAAGGTTGATCACTATGCCGGAAATGCTAGAGGTGGGGGCAGTTGCTCCAGAATTTTTACTTTGCGAGGAAGAGTACCGATACCCAAAACCCGCCGTTGATATTAATGGAGAGCCAATTTCTATCCGAGATTTTGACGATAAATGCTTAGTTCTGATGTTCATTGGTGAAGCGCGCTACCCAGAGGAAGTAAATCCAAGAATTGATTACCTCAAGAAAATATCGGCTTTTGCTAATGAATGCAAAAGTTTAGGAGCCGAACTTGTCGCAGCAGGGATGAACGAGCGAGGATTGATGCAAGGGTGTGTGGATAAAGCTGAAATTACTTTCAGATACATTCCTGGTGATAACCACGAAACACCAATACTTCACGATTACAAAGCTTACGGCGGACATATTAACGCTTTTACTTATGTAATTGCTGGGGGTGAAATCAAGGAAAGATGGGATCAGACTTACCCCAAAAGTTTCGATGAAGCGCATTTTCAGGAAGTGCTGAGTTACATTGCGGCTAACAACCTTGCCTAGTGGCTAACAATCTTGCCTAGCTGCTAACAATCTTGCCTAAAAACAACTAACAAATTAACTGGTTTAAAGATATGGGTTCTCAGTCAAAGTACAACAAGAAAGAATTAGTTTTCGTTCCAATTAAAATCGGTACTACAACAGAAGGCGTAGAGGCTGGCGCTGTAAATTACGCATTCTGGACTAATATCCCATCACCAGCAAGGACGGCACTAGGGCAAGTGCCAATCACTACCCCAGAAAATCCGCCGCTGGGAACAGTATTGGCTAGTAACTTCCCCAAACCACGGCGAGCTAGCAAGAGAGACGCCTTGAGATACACTTCTTCCTTTGCGTCCACAGCTTTACTGAGACAGTTGAAGATAGCTGGATGGCGTATCACTAAGCCTCGCATAACGAAGCCACCGCTGCACATCGAAGCAACACGTCCTACGTCTTTTGTTCACACGGTTTACGTTACATTCCGGAGCATTAAATATGCTTGGCAACTCCCGAAGGTAACTATCACGAATCTCACTCAGGCGACTGTTACAGCACTGGGTATTAGTCTTGCAACTCCCGGAGATTTTGATGAACTCTGTTTTGGTGCCCAAGCTCCTAAACCTCCTAAAGCTTCCGTGACAATAGCTGATGGAGTTGATAATTCCAAGACTTTAAGCACTTTCTACGACCCGAGCGTCACACTGCCAACAGGATGGACAGAATCGAAAGCTCCGAAAATCGCGTTCAACTAATCTTGCCCGGAGATTCAGAATTCAATGCAACCTTAAGTCAACTTCCACCAGCTTGGGAGACCCAAGTAAACGCTAAAGGCTGCTTCGGGTTTGTTCCTGATGCAGCAGCCGGAGGGGTGTTGAGAGCGGTTGACAACTTTGAATTCCAAGACTACGTACTTGGTGGCGAGTACGAACAGCACCAACAAAACTTGTATGGAGATATGTACATACCGCCCGATGAATTGGAATGGGTTGAAGATGATTTTAAGAATGTTGAAGAGTTCTATATCGACTGGTAGGTGATGACCATTGATAACCCCTTAAATTGGGAAATTGTTTACAGTGGTCAACATTCCAGAAGCCCTGTTGAAGAGAGCATTGGTAGAATTTTAATTCCAGGAACCTTTACCCAGCACATCATTAGGATTTACTGCACTTCATCGGTAGCTAAATCTCGATGGTGGCTGGGGGGGACTTTATCTCAACTACTAGGGAATACTTTTCAACCAGACTTTGAGGCATCAAGGTGGAAAATTCCTTTGAATCAAATAACATTGATTAGGCTCCCAGAAGTTACTACAGAATACAGGCTTAAGTTTGAGCCGGCGCGGTGGCATAAAGAAGTAGAAATAATAATCGAAAAATACGTGCCATGAGCTTGATTTCAATCTTGCCTTTAAACCAGGCGGGTCAATTTCTAATTAAACACGCTTTAAATTAGTGAAGAATTTAGCAGAAATAGCATCGTTTGTCGGAACACTTCTCACCTCGCTAATTAGCCTTATTGTCCTCTGGAACGTAACTAGAGGAGTGCTTACGCTTTTAGCAAATATTCAGCGGAAACTTACGGTGCTTAGAAGCTTGTATATAAGCCAAAGAGCCGAGGTGCGCGACATTCAAAATTATCTTAAAATCCATCATGGGTATCATGTGCGAGGCGGTATTCATGAGATTCAAGATGATTTACTGAGCGAATACAAGAATGAAAATACGGGGTTTTGAGTGGATAAATACTCGTACCGCTTCACGGTTGCCAGCTTAAATGTTTCAGTGATGATGTTAGTCGCTGCGGGAATAATTTTGATATTCCAAAAAGAAAGCCCTACCCCGTTGCTTCCTTTTTTAGCACCAACTCTCACTGGACTAGGCGGTTTGCTAGTTTCGCCCCCTAAGCAATCATCTATTATATCCAATGACCATACACGAAGCTAATAGCCTTCTCGAAAGCAAGGAAGCTTCACTTGCTCAATTGGTAGATTGTCTCGAAGATTTATCTAAGGAGTATGGATACATTCAAGGAATGATAATTGCTAATCTTCGAGATTTAATTTCGGGGCGAAAAACACTCGCAGAAATTCAAAGTTTAATTGAACTAATTAAAGAAAAAATAAAATGCACAAATTAGTTTTTACAATGAAGCTTGCTCAATCCTTAAATTTAATTTACGGGAATTTGCAGCTAATTTATCCCGACGGAAAGGCGATCGACTATACGGCAACTTCTGGCTGTGCGAATTGGCAGCGACCGGGTGACGAGTGGGCGAGAGGGAAAGGGCCTATTCCTGCTGGGGAATATCAAATTCCGACTGAGCCTTATTGGCTAGATACTCGCGGGATTGAGGGTCTATTCTTCCACATCACGCCCGACCCCGTGGTTTCAATTTACGGCGTGAGGGCAGAGTTGGGCGTCCACTTTGACGCAAATGTGCCCGGCACCGCCGGATGTCTTGGATTGACGACTGAGCTTGGGTGGCGCCGGTTTTGCGATCGCATGGCGTCGATCGCAAACTTGGGCATCAAGTCACTGCCGCTTATTGTGAAATATTAATGTCTACAGTGTCTACAAATGGCGTAGATACTGTTTTCTGAATCCCTGATAGGGTTTTAGATGGATTGTAAATACCTACTTGTTTCAATCCCTGGTAGGGAGTTGGGAGCGGTCGGCAACAGCGGTATGCAATGCCTATGTTGCCGACCATTAATACTGTAGCATCATTGTTGGGGATTCTACATAGCAGCCAGGTACATTTAACTGAGATGTTGCACCATTCTCAATAATCCTTTTATGAACAGGCAAGATGCCTGTTCCACAAAAAATTCATCTTTTGTGGAACGGGCATCTTGCCCGTTCTTAAGAATGGTGAAAGATGTGAGTTTAACCGGCATTACCTATACGGGCGTATTGGATTTTTTGCGACACATCCCATTTCTCAGTTTTAATAGGGTTTTGTGTTGGTATTAAGCGAGGAATACCCTGCATAGATCGCCGATATATTGAATTACTTCAGTAGATGTATTCCCTGTATTTACTTATTTTAAAATAGTTAAGTTTTTTCGATCCAAATTACTTAAAGCTCGACTGGTTAATTGTTTTGCCTCGGATATCTGCCAGGTTATTTCGTACACTTCGCCGAGACTGCCTTTTGCCTAAGATTTTGCCTGAAAATCTCCTAGTTTTTTAACATCATTGGCGGCGGTTGCCAAGAGTTGAGCAACATAAATAAAAACACTTAATTATTGAGAGGATTTTACGCTATGCGGTCGATCACTTTTTTCTTGTTGATTCTTGGTTCTCTGCTAGATAACTAAAGCCGGCTTCCTTCCACGATACATTGTGTGCGATCGAACTTGACACGGTGCGATCGCGATCCGATCGGGGGATGTCTCTTAGTATTTCTTCACATAGCCTGATTTGAGTCTATGATATATGCCTTATGGCGTCCTTGTGTTTAAAGCCCGTTATCGCGTACCGCTGATGAGTCAATCAACCAATCCACCGCTATCCCAACCAGTTTCTCGAAGAACCGCCCTCAAATTCCTCGGAGTCGGTGCCGCCGGCGGGCTGCTGGGCTACTCTCGATTTTCCAAGCCAGAGCCCACCATTTTTGTGCAAGATTCTCTTGACTTGCCGCGAATGCTGAATAAGCGCAAAACCGTTGCAGTTGTGGGGGCAGGCTTGGCCGGGCTCGCCTGTGCTTACGAACTCTCCCAGCGAGGTTTCGCCGTAACATTGCTCGACAAATCGCCCCAACTCGGTGGCAAAATTGCTAGTTGGCCGATTCAAGTCGGGAACGAAACTTTTATGATGGAACACGGTTTCCACGGTTTCTTTCCGCAATACTACAACCTTAAAAGTGTGGTTGAAGAACTAGAAATTACTGATAACTTTGTATCTTTAGAATCCTACGCCGTTCTGTTTCGAGACGGCAAATACAAACCCGAAGTTTTCCGTCCCAACCATTCAGCTTTTCCCTGGAATATAGTTGACTTGGGGATATCTTCTCCCAATCGGCTCAAGTGGGGAATCAATCTGACAAAACCAGCTCACTGGCAAGTGTTTCGAGAAATCGGCGGTTTTCAAACTCAAAAAACTTTCGATCGCCTCGACAATATATCAGTAGCCGACTGGGTAAAAGGTGAATTCCCACGCGGACTTTATGACTTGTATTTTCTGCCTTTTGCCAAATCCAGCCTCAACGCTCCCGACGAATTGAGCGCGGGAGAATTAATGCAATTTTTCCACTTTTACTTTTTCGGAAATCCAGAGGGTTTGGCATTCAACGGCACGCGGCAAGATATGGGCACGAGTTTGGTGCAGCCTATTGCCCGATCCATTGAAAGCAAAGGCGGCAAAGTATTAACAGATGTCGCAGTCAGTGACATTCGCTGGGAAAACGGCAAGATTGATTCTCTGAGTTACCAGTCTGGAGACGTGCAAAGTAAAATACCTTTTTGGGTGAAGCGAAACGCGCTGTTAACTGACAGCAACTCTACCGAATATTTCGGCGCCGGGGAGAGCGTATTTGCCGCCGCACCGTCGGGAAAAGAGGCAATTTCTCTGAGCTGCACTCACCAAGGCTGCACAGTTCAGAAACAAAACGACGGTCAATTTCACTGTCCTTGTCACGGGGCAGTTTTTGATGCCGAAGGGCGAGTTGTGAGCGGGCCTGCTCAGCGGGATTTGCCTCGATTTAAGGTAGTCGATGAAAAAGCAGATGAAATACAGTTAGCAGCAGCGGTTAACCAATCGCAGCCGCAAAAATTGGCGGAAACATTGAAGGCTGATTACTATGTTTTTGCGGCCGATGTTCCGGGGATGCAGCATTTGTTTAGTTTGGCCAGCGGTGAGGTAAATCCGCAGGTACACAGCCGGATCGAGAGCTTGAAAATAGCCGATCCGTTTGCGGTGGGCCGTTTTTGGTTCGATCGCGAATTTCCCTGGGAACACAGCAATTTCAGTTCGCTTTCCGGGTACAAACTGACTGACAGCATCACGCTTTACCACAAAATTCAGGATCAGTTCATCGAGTGGAATCAGAAAACTGGCGGTAGTGTTGTGGAACTGCACGCTTATTGTTACAAGGAGAATGAATTTCCGAATCAGGAAGTTTTGCTGGCGACTTTTGAGCAAGAATTGTACGAAATTGTACCGGAATTAAAAGAGGCAAATATGCTGCACCGGGAATTAGTAAATCAAAAGAATTTCTCTGGATATCCGCCCGGTAGCTATGCCGAAAGACCGGAGACTTGCTGCGCTGTTCCTAATCTTTTGTTTGCGGGAGATTGGGTAAAAATGCCGTTTCCTTGCGGTTTAATGGAAAGGGCGGTGAGCAGCGGTTTGTTGGCCGCTAATGCTATTTTATATCAGGAGGGTTTGCAGAGGCGATCGCTCTTGACGGTGAATCCCGAAGGCGTGTTAAAAATCTAAGGTTGGCAGCGGGGCGGGTTTTATAAATCGTCAATTATTGGCTGCTATTCTCGGTAAAACCCGCCCCCAGCCATACCATTTTAGATTTTAGGATCGTGAATTAAATAATTTGCATAAGCCTGTGGGATGGGCCTGAAAGCCCGTCCCTTATAGACCAATACGGTTCACTTAAGACAGATCCCCCCTAACCCCCCTTCCCAAGGGGGGGACAAGAATGCCCTCAAAGTCCCCCTTCTTAAGGGGGATTTAGGGGGATCTCCGGGGCATAAATATGTTAAGTGAACCGTATTGCCTTATAGACGGGCGAGACGCCCATCCCACAAGAAAATCACGCATTGCAGGTTATTTAATTCTCATTCCTTAGATTTTAGATTTTAGATGTGAAGAAATGGGAATGACTGATTCAAGTAGGGTTTGGAGCTTTCCTACAGTTGCATTCTTTTTTTAAGATGAGTTACAGTTTGTGGGTGTGGTTTCCATGAGGGGAAAAGGCAGAGCTTGGAAACAAAAAAAATATCTGCGTTGAGCTGGGTGCATCTGCGGTTAAAATATTATTTAATCAGTATAAAGCAATAATAGATGCTGAAGAGTAACTGCAAAATTCGCAATAAATCTGTAATGTTTGATGCTTTTGCAACAGAATACGATTTCGCCGCCACCTTGCAAAGCCAGAACGATTTCTTTACTAAAAATCTCTCGACCAGCAAAGGTGCAGTATTAGATATTGGCTGCGGTTCGGGAATTCTTGCTTTTGAATTAGCCAAGTATTACGATAATGTTGTCGCCGTCGATTTGTCAGCAAAAATGCTGGCGATCGCCAGTCAAAAACGTTCAGCCCCCAATATCGAATATATCCAAATGGATGCCAGTCAATTAGCGCTAGATCGCCAATTTGATTTAATAGTTAGTGCTGCTACTTTTCACCACCTGCCCAACCTCCCCGCCGCCTTCGATGCAATTAAAAAAATGTTAAATCCCCACGGAAAAATCGTCTTTTTAGATAATATTTCGGAAGTCGAAACACCTGCTACAATAGGCTACATATTAGGTGCAGCGAGAGATTTTATGCCCGACTGTTCCAAATACGGATTTCGCAATGCTTCAAGATTATTAAAATTTCGATTGTCGCCGGGGTGGTTGAAGCATTTAGCTAGCGATAGGTATTTGTCAGAACGGAGATTTAGAAAAATTTACGGTCATTGCTTTCCGGGCTGTTATTTTGTAAAATTGGGTTGTTTTATGGGCGTAATCTGGGAACATTTGTAATGGAAAACAACGCGATAAAATCGGTATCTGGAAGGGGAAAAAAAACTCACATCCGCGAGTTGGACATTAATCTCGATCGCTGGTATGCAATCGCCCGCAGCACCGAGGTGCAAACTCAGCCGCTAGCTGCGAAAATCTGGAATCGGGCGATCGTGCTTTTCCGCGACAGTGCAGGAAAAATCAACGCTTTAGAAGACAGGTGCCCACACCGACAAGTTAAACTCAGCCACGGCAAAATCAAAGGCGATTTAATCGAATGCGCGTACCACGGATGGCGGTTAAATGCCAGCGGAGAATGCGCCGAAGTCGATTATTTAGCAGAAAATCAAAAGCTACCTAACTGCAAAATTCGCTCTTATCCAGTCAAGGAACAAAACGGTTTTATTTGGCTGTTTCCCGGCGACGCAACCCAAGCCGAAAAAACCAATTTACTGGATTTGCCTGAGTGGGAACATCTCAATTATATTGCGACAGTTTCAGTCATCGACTGTCAGGCACACTATTCATTTTTAATTGAAAACTTGATGGATATGTACCACGGACACTTGCACGAAGACTTGCAAGCTTGGGCAAATCCAGTATTAGATACTTTAGTAGAAGACGAGCATCAAGTAACAGCCAGCTATCAGGCACAAAGTTATTACAAAATAGATAAGATTTGGTCAATTTCCCAGTTATTTTTTAAATCTCTGCGGAAGCTGCACCCGGAACCCCTAGAGGTGAGTTACGTTTACCCGCATTGGGTTTCAACTTTGGGAAGCGACTTTAAGATTTACTGCTTAGTTTGTCCGGTAAGCGAGACAGCAACTCGCGCTTATTTAATTCATTTTACCTCATTAAATGCGTTTTGGCGGCTGCACAAATTGCCTGTTTGGTTTCGCAGGTTTATCAAAGATAGTTTGTTCGGTGCCGCTCAAAAATTATTAGATGGTTTGGTGCGGCAGGATGTGTTAATGATTGAAGAAGAACAGCAGGCTTTTTTGCAAAATTCGGAAAGAAAGAGTTACGAATTAAATCGGGCGTTGGGGAGTGTGCAAAAGTTGATCAGAAGTCAGGCGGAAAATGGGTAATTTAGCCGCAGATTATTGAAACTTGCGGCGGGACGGATTAAACCAGCCTGCACAGGCTAAATTGACAATTAGCGTTTCCAAGCTTGAGTATGGTATCCTAGTAACAGGGAAAATTGAATTTAAACAAGCAATTACAAACCACATCTAACACAGGAACCCAGCATGAATCGTGTCAGCATCAAGGGTGAGGAACATCCCATTAGGAAAATCTTTAGCGATGACTTTGTGTTCATCATTCCCCTCTACCAGCGTCCCTATGCTTGGACAAAGGAGGAAGCTGGGGAACTGCTGGAAGACCTCTTAACATTCTTGGGAGATGGTAACGAGACGATTGATGAACTCAACCCCTACTTTCTAGGTAGCATTGTTTTGATTAAATCGGAGCAGCCAGCCGCTGAAATTGTAGATGGTCAGCAACGTCTAACCACGCTCACCATACTACTAGCTGCTCTTAGGGCATCATTGCCAATAGAACACGCCAATGACTTGACCACTTTTCTATACCAAAAAGGCAGTTTAATTGCGGGTACTCCTAATCGTTACCGTCTGACTTTGCGCGAGCAAGATGCAGACTTTTTTAAGGTATATATTCAAAATGAAGGTGGTATTAACAAGCTCAAAGAATTGAACAGTGCTGATCTGATGGAGAGTCAGAAGCTGATTAAAGAAAATGCACATTTATTCTTGCAACGTTTCCAGGCGATAGGCGAACAGTGCTGTATACGCCTTGCCCAGTTCATCATTACTCAGTGCTTCTTGGTAGTGGTTTCTACGCCTGACTTTGACTCTGCATATCGTATATTTTCTGTGTTGAACAATAGGGGATTAGATCTCTCCCTAACTGATATCTTGAAAGCTGACATTATTGGAAAAATACCCCAACAGCAAAAACAAAAATATACTAAAAAGTGGGAAGATATCGAGGAGGATCTGGGACGCGAGCTATTCAAAAACCTGTTTTCTCATATTCGCATGATTAAGGACAAGAAAAAACTCAACAAGAGCGTCCTTAAAGATTTTCAGGAAAACATCAATCCTGCGGCGGCGCCTCAGCAATTTATTGATGAGATTTTAGCTCCTTATGCTAATGCTTTTTCAGAAATTGTGAGCTTAAGGTATGAAAGTGTTTGGCGTGCAGAAGAAATAAATCAACTGTTTAAATTTTTAGGCAATATTGAGAATTTCGACTGGGTACCGTCGGCCATTTTTTACCTATCGCGCAATCGTAATAACCCCGATAATTTGGTGCGTTTTTTTACTGATTTAGACCGCCTAGCGGCAGGTTTAATGATTGTCCGATCTAATATCAATAAGCGCATTGAACGTTACAGCCGATTGCTAAATGCTATTGAACAAGAGGAAGACTTATTCAATTCCAATTCACCGCTCCAGTTTACTCCTGAAGAGTCCAACAATATCGTTAAATTCCTCGATAGTGACCTTTACCTAATGAAAAAAATTAGTCGTTATGTTTTGCTGCGCTTAGATGCTGCTCTGTCAGAAGGTGAAGCATCTTACAACTTCTCCAAGATTACTGTCGAGCACGTACTTCCCCAAAATCCAGGCGCTAATAGTGAGTGGATGAAGTGGTTTCCTAGTCAGCAAGAGCGAGATCAATATGTGCATCGTCTTGGCAACTTAGTTTTGCTATCTTCTGCGAAAAACAGTCAGGCACAAAATTATGATTTTGATGTGAAAAAGCAGAAGTATTTCACCAAAACAGGTATTTCACCCTTTGTACTTACTACCCAAGTGCTGCGGGAACAGGAATGGACGCCAGAAGTAATCGCTCGACGACAGAAAGAGCTGATTAATGTTCTCAAGAATCTTTGGCGCTTATAGGATAATTGAATTTGATATCAAATCGCTCTTATCTGTCTATCTGCACAAAATTATCTGCCTTAATCAGCGGTCAAAAAAATCACTCATCCCGCAGCACAAACCTTACTTTTTAGCCCGCTGCTGCTGGTAAATACTGACAACTTTATCCGAATAAGTAGCAGTTGCGCCACTTTTGCAAGCTGCGGATTCCCCAGTCATCCACCAGCAAGCGGCGCGGCGTACAGCGGTTAATTCATTGTTGCTGCTAGCTTTGTATTCGTCGCGCAGCAAATCCCCTACGATACAGGTAACAATTGATTTGGCTTTTGTCGCGTCGGCTTCAAATTGTTGGGGTGTTAAATCTTGTTTGGTACAAAATTTTGCCCAGCGGGAAATATTACCCGGTAAAACTTGCCACTGACTGTACATTCCGTCATTTGCGGTTTGCGGTGGCGCGGATTGTCGCAGCGCTTCTACGAGGGCGGAAACTTGCGCGTCGGTGACTGCGGCGGCGGCTGGAAGTGTTTGCAATCCGAGGCTAATTATCAGGCTTCCGAATAGTAGATTGGTTTTGGCGATCGATTTAAAGTTCATTGACAATCCCCTGTTTGATTTAAACTTTGTTTCCTCAAACAAGGTTTACTATTTTGTCGGTAGAATGCCTCTGTCTTAAGTATGATTTGCTTTTTGAATGCGGTGGCGATTCCCTACGGGATAGCTACGCTTCACGCGCTTATGATAGAAATTGGCAAAGATTAAGATAAAATTATGGAAGTACAACCCAGGGAAATTCGCAACTACCTGAGAACAGATGGGACAAATCCTTTTGAAGATTGGTATGATTACTATTTACCAACACTTACAGCCATCACTAGCTCAGATTCTAGGAGTTATCTAGTAAATTAACCAATTTAGGTACTTCTGACTCCTACAGTGACTGACTTACTACCTATCAGTGTCACTTAACTGCTACCACTACACAAGCAGTCTCATCTACCATTATTCTAGAGCTAGCTTACTAAAAAACTTTAGTGAGTACGTACTTATATTTACTATTTAAAGGTTTATTTAAAGGTTTAAACCTATCCAACAAAAAACACCTACCCTTAAACCGTCCGACCTGACACTTAAAAGTTTAACTCACACTATGCGTATATCGTGGTTATGTAATTTAAACGTCACTGCCAGAGCGAACAGTTAAATTAATTTACAGCTTGACTTTTACTATTTACCCCCCCATATTAGGGGGGGATATTTACTAAATAGATACATTTAAAGCTACCTATAGACAAATACTAGACAAATGCTAGACAGATACTAGACAAAGTGTAGACAAAGTGTAGACAAAGTGTAGACAAAGTGCTTGCACCTCATATTTTGATATATGAAGCAATAATTATTTTCGATAACTCACAGTATTTGTGGTCAAAAATAGCTCTTGCCTATTTTACCCATAACACTTCGCTCTTAATCGCCACAGAAACAGCCATTTTTGCCACCTTAAAGCCCGATTTGTAGTCGAAGTCCTTTAGGGGGGGGGTTTACTCATTTTCCTATCCTTCTTAATCATTCTATTTTCTATCTCTCTTTACATCTTTATTTTTTATATTTTTATTTAAATATTTATCAGTATTTACTACCTAATTTAAATATTTTTATTTTTATATAAGCTTTACTTATCTGTTTTGTTAGTAAAATCTCTATTAATCATTTTTAGTC
>Ga0163154_10006799_pt1 | contig 13855 bp, 14 predicted proteins | sample OliLakLV19MP9P1_FD_148649 | JGI IMG/M metagenome (GOLD analysis project Ga0163154, IMG submission 148649) | Freshwater microbial mat bacterial communities from Lake Vanda, McMurdo Dry Valleys, Antarctica - Oligotrophic Lake LV.19.MP9.P1 | ecosystem: Environmental > Aquatic > Freshwater > Lake >... | reverse complement strand
GTTGCTGGAGCGTCCCAACCCATTCACCAGTCGCTTCGAGTTGATCGAGCAGACGCTCGGCGCGTTGGAATTGGCTGGCAACGCCTATTGGTATCTGGCCGGGGACGGGGACGCGCCGACGGAAATCTGGCCGCTGCGCCCTGACCGCGTGAGCATCGTGCCGCACCCGAAAAATCATATCGCGGGCTATCTGTATGAGGTGGGCGGGGCGCGTGTGCCGCTGGAGGCCGCCGAGGTCATCCACTTCAAGCGCTGGCATCCGACCAATGACTATTACGGCTTGTCGGGCGTGGCGGCGGCGCGTCTGGCGATTGACAGTGACCGAGCGATGGTGGTTTGGAACAAATCGACCTTTGGGCAAGACCACGGCGTCCCAGCGGGCATCGTCAACATCAAGGAATATGTCGGGGATGCGGATTTTGAGCGCATCAAGCGTGAGTGGCGTGCCAGCTATGGCGGCGGGCAGCGCCGGACGGCCTTCTTACGTGGTGGGGGCGTCGAATGGCAGTCGATTGGGCTGACGCACAATGACCTCGACTTTTTGAAGGGGCGGTTAGCGCATCGTGATGAGATTTTGGCGGCGTTCGGCTTGCCGGTCGGGTTGATTGACGCCAACGCGACGGAGGCCAATGCGACGGTGGCCGAGCGCCAATTCATTGAGCGCACGCTCTGGCCGAAATTGGTGCGCTTGGCTGAAAAAATCACCGCCGAGCTGATCCCGTTTTGGCCGGGGGATTGCGTGGCGGCCTTCCCAGATATCCGCCCGACAGATACAGCGGCGCGGTTGGCGGAAATCGAATCGGCGAAGGGGATTCTGACCGTGGATGAGATTCGGGCGCGGTGGTTTGGGGTGTAAGTCGGGGGTAAAATAACCCGCCGCTTCCAACAACCGAAAGCGGCGGGTTGAGCTTAGTTATTATTCATCATCGTTATATGAGGGCGGAGGAGGGATTGGTGTGCCACCCAGAAAAAAACAATTGATATCACTTCCAAGGTCAGGGCGATTGAAAACAGATGCGGGTACTGACTCTAAACCTGATGTACTAGCTCGGGTGTAAAAAGGCTTTGGAGATCTAGGTGTAGACTCAACGGTAAGAGCATCGGAATCGGTCAGTTTATGTTTTGCCACAGCATAACTTGGCCCATAAACATGAGTAGATGCAAAACCCAGCGAAAGCTGTACCCCTCCTAAAATTGGATCAGGATTACAATGAGTACAAGGACGTTTTTCATCTCTCACACGCCAACACGCTCCTGGTTGCTGTGTATTTCCGGGTAATGGTGTATTATCGGTAAATGGTAATGCAGACCATATACGGCCACGTAATTGAAGTTGGTCTATGAATAGACGGGGAGAGCCACCTGTGTGAATCGCCCACGTTCTAAAACTATAGGCGGCTAAAATATCTGTTGGTACAATTTTAGACTCACCCCAAATATTATATTATAATAGGATGTTGGCCCCGGCCCTGTGATACGATATGGATAGCCAGCATATCCAGCTAAAACTGTGGATGCAATGATGGAAAAACCAAGCATTAAGACAAGTATTGCAGACAGAGTTAGAGATCTTCTTGACATGTTAGACAGTTCCTATGGTTTATCAGAAGTGGGAAATTGTAGTAATTCTTTAGAACGTGGCAAGGTATATCGTGCATAGTCAAATCGTAATTCAGGTATAACAACCTCGTCGATAGAAGCAACAATGGGGAGATTGACGACACCATGTCCTGCAATATATTCCCCTCCTAAATCAGCATCTCTATCTTTACACGTTTCCAACAAACCTTGCTCGATGAGTTGCCGATTCGCTCCTTCAGGTGTTTGTAAACTGAATGTGAAATAAAGCGCCGTCTCCGGGAAGTATTCCATATACCCTGGATTAGGTTCATCCAAACAATAATCTCCGGTAATTTTTTGCATGTCGTTGAATGTCATATTCAAACCGACAATAAAAACTCCGCTTCGATAAGCCCTTTGAGTCCAATCTGTATTTACCTCAGCAACCGCGAGGCCATGAATGAATACAATTTGCGGGGAATTCACCTCTGCAAAACGTTCAAAATCTGTCCATGAGGTTATTACTTTAGCCCCAAAATTCTCAATAAGAGCCACATCGTTGATATATTCCATCTGAGCGTTGTGATCTAGGGCACTCAAATAAACGATGTTTAGGGCTGATAAGTCGATAGTGTCGATGTAATCTGCCAATATTTGATGGTATAGCTCATCTTGTTTCTGAATTTCGTGATATATCGCGTAATCTGTCTCTGACATTGCTTCTATAGGATTTGGTAAAACAGGGATTTCCTGCGCCAATAGAATCGATTTAACTGTAATTAACAGGAATAATATTGCAAGGTAAAGAGGATTTTTCAAGAGTTTCAACATCATTATTCCTTTTAGCCGAAAGGCATTGCGAAATCTACTTATAAAAATACCCCCCCTGTGAAATTTGTCAATAAAATCTATGTGTTGCGGTGTCGGCGGCGGGTAGCCGTAGGGAATGAGAATGTGTGATTCAAAAGTGTCCGGTGGAAAAATCTATCGAAATGGGGGATGTGAGTTGAACTATCTTTTACACACAAAAACCTCACCAATGCGCCGCAAGCATTGGCGAGGTCTGTGTATATCACGTATTTCTACGGGGCGCGGAAGCCGTCTGGGATGTCCGTGCCTCTGCGTTCGCCCCCGCCGGTGTTACCGTCAATGACATAGATGGCTTCTACGTCATCTGCCCACCATGTGAGCGTTTGGCTTTTGTCCTTTATGATTAACCGGAGTTCGACGAAATTGGTGTCGGTTATCGGGACTTCGATATCCAGCAGATGCCAGTCGCCATAATTTTCACCGACGGGGCGTGTCTGGACTTTGTGATAGAACTTCGCTATGTTCAGCGGCGCACGCCAGCCAATCAGCCGCACCAGTGGTTTGCTATTGGCCTTCATCTTATAGCGTAGGGTCAACCTCAGCGAGTCATCGGTGCTGATGGGTTGCCCAATCAGGATATCGAGATCGGGCTTGGTGATGGCGTAAATCAGGGTGGCCTTTTTGCCTAGATTGCCCCGGAATTTGAAGGCGCACAATCCATCATAGGCCTTGTCGCCCGGGACGCCGCCCGACCCCGCGACAGCCCCACATGAGCGTCCATCCCCCGGCAGGCGCTTCCTGAGAATCCAGCCGTCGGGCAGGTATGGCGACGCCCCAGCCGTCTCAAAACTGCCGTTGCTGACCCAAGTAAATTCCGTGGGCGGCACAGGGTCTAAATCGAGGCTATAGAAATACAGGGCGCCGGAGCCGGGGTCGCCGAGTGTTGGGGTGGGATTGAAAGCCGTCGGCGCACCCACGAAAATCCAGCCGGATTGGTCATAGCCGACGGCCTCAACCGACGCGCCAAAGTGAGCATAGGTGTCGGTGCTGTAGATACTCTGTTGACTGTACCAAAAGCCGACATCGCGGTAGATATAAACGCGCCCAGTTTCCTCAACGAGAGACGGCAGTAGGACATCGAACAGCGGTTCACCGACCAAAATAACCGGCGAGGCATACATCCCAGACAGCGCCACAGATTCACCGAAGGCCGCACCAGCGGTTGGTGAATCGGCTTGCAGGCTGTCCTGTAACGCCCAATCGGTTGTGGTCGTGTTACGGCCATAAATATACGCTCTGCCCGCGTTGGATACGGCGTCATAAGTGCCGCCGGGTTCGCCCACGACCAGTAGCGCCTCATCATTCCACCATTCAAAGTCGAGGTCTGCGCCAAAACGACCATTTGCGACATCATTCGGCGATACGAGCGTCTCATCCGGCGACCATGTTCCGGTATCATAATGGAACACATAGACTTGCCCGCTGTCGTCAGGCATATCCGCGCTGGCGGCGATAATGATGCTCGCGCCTTGAGAATCCGCCCCTAGTGCGACGCCCATACGCTCATCATTTTGGGTCGCGCCCGAGTACAGCGTCGAATCGAGCATGTAATCGCCGTCTGTCGAGTTCCATGTGTAGGTATAGATCGCGCCGACATTGGTGAAGCCGTTATGGTCTACATCCGGCGCAGAGACGATGATCGTGGCGAAATCCCCCTCGCCAACCACCTCTACTGCCGTGCCGAAGTGATAGACATCGCTACCGCCGGGCGGGTATAACTCCGTCACCAATTGCCAACTGCCAGCGATATGGCGGTAGACGAAGGCCGCGCCGACTTCCGTCCCGCCGTCGTCGTTAAAATCTGGTGCGCCGACCACGGCCACCGCGCCAGCGTCTTCCACGCCGTACATGGCGACGCTTGCGCCGAATCGTGCGTCGGCGATGGGGACGGGCATTGCCGGATAGAAGATGGGACTCCATGTCGTGTTATCCCATGCGAGGATTTGCGCCTCGCCGCAGGGGGCTTTGTCTGGGCTGCCGACGAGTAGGAGCGGGGCGGATAGGCTGTGGTTGCTGTCGATGGCCTCGGCGTAAGAAATCGGCTCGGTGTCGCTGGGGATGACAATGCCGGAGACATCGCCCAACTGACGCCCGTCATGAGGCAGTGGCAACGGCGGCTGGGCGGATGCGCTGATGAGCGCGGCCAAAAGAGCGATAAAGAAAAACAATCCAAGACGTTTCATCGGTAAATCCCTGATTTAGAGGATAACGAAAATGATATATCAGATTCGGGCTTGCGGGTGAAAGAAATAAATAGTGACAGGAATCAATTGACTGAAAACAGAACAAATATGCTATAATAGAATTATTGTTCTTACCCACACAAGCAGAGGATTAAGTCGATGATTACCAGAGTCGGTACAGTATCGCTGTTCGTGAATGACCAAGAAAAAGCGAAAGATTTCTATGTCAACGTGCTGGGCTTTGAAGTCCGCATGGATGGGCCGTTGAATCAGGACGGTTCTGGGAGCTGGCTGTCGGTTGCTCCGAAGGGCGCTGAAACCGAGGTCGTTTTGTATAAGCCGGATTCCAATTGGGAACATTACCGGCAGGTGATTGGAAAATCGCAGGCGCTCACGTTTGAAGTGGACGATTTGGCGGCGACCTATGCTGACTTGAAATCCAAGGGCGTGGTATTCATCATTGAACCGACTGAAGAATCATGGGGCAAGCACGCCTTTTTTGCCGACCCTGAAGGCAATCAATTTTTGATTGTGGAATCGCCGAAGTTCTAGGATATACCCTCACTATCCTTCCAGATTGTAGGGGCGGCGTTCTTGCCGTCCGTTTTCGGAACAGGCGGCGGACGCCCAGAAGGGCGTCCCTACAGTCGCAGTCATCTCATATTGTTTGAACGTCCGCCATAGAGATTGAAGGGTGTCCCTACATACGGTGACGATATGGTACACTCTCCCCGCGTGTGATTATGACACAATCGGGGTCTATGACTTATGACTTTTGACATCAGCGCGGCGCTGATTGCGCTGCTGTGGGCGATTCTGACCGGTTGGCGGGTCTATCGGCTGGCGCGGTTTCATCAGATGGAAGAATATAAATTCAACCGATTCGCGGCGTGGTGGTTCGCCCAGCGTGAGCGATTTTTGCCGCGTCGCGCCATCAGCGCCGGGATTGTGACGGCGGGGCTGTGTATTGTCCTCGGAGAAGGCGGGGCTGTGCTGCCGACTCTGATTGCGTTGGTCGGCGCGGGATTCATAGGGTGGTTGCCTGCTGAGGTCGAAGTCAAGAAGGCGTATGTCCCGACTCCCCGCGCTAGGCGGTTGTTGGTCGCCGCGTGGGTGATTGAATCGCTGGTCGCGGCGCTGTTGATTTTTTGGGCGGCGGGCGCGTTCGAGAGCGACGGCTTGCGGATTGGGCTTGCGACGGCGGCGGGCGTGATGGTCTGGCTGGTGAGTCCGGTCTGGTTGATTCTGGGCAACCTCGTCATGTGGCCGCTGGAAGAAGCGAGTCGTCAGCGTTTCGTGCGGATGGCGCGGGCGACTATACGGCGGATTAACCCGACGGTGATCGGGATCACCGGCAGTTATGGCAAGACCACGACCAAGAATTTCGTGGCGGAATTATTAGGCGGGCGATTCCGGGCATACGCGACGCCCAAAAGTTTCAATACGATGTTGGGGATTAGCCGCGCCATCAACACCGATTTAACCGACAATTACGCGCTGGATTATTTTGTGGTCGAGATGGGGGCATATTTTCCCGGCGAGATTAAGCGAATCTGCGGGCTGACTCCCCCGCGCATCGGGATTGTGACCGAGGTCGGGCCGATGCACCTCGAACGATTCAAGACGCTAGAGCGCACGGCGATTGCCAAGTATGAACTGATCGCCGCCTTGCCGCCCGACGGGGTTGGGATATTTAATTGGGATAACCTCTATGTGCGCGGGATGATGGCGAAAAATCATCCCGCCACGCGAATCGGGGTGAGCAAGACGGCAGACCCCGCCAACCCGCCCGCCGATGTCCGGCTGATTGCATCTGACGTGCGCGAGACGTTGGACGGGCTGACCTTTACCGTGACCGATACGCAGACGGGCGCGACAGAACTTTTTACTGTGCCGGTGTCGGGGGAGCATAACGTCACGAATTTGTTGTGCGCGATTGCGGTGGGTCTGCACGAGGGCATGACGCTCAAAGAATTGGCGGCGCGGGCGAAATCACTGAGTCCGTCCGAGGCACGCTTGGTGACTCAGGCGGCGGGCGGCGGGCTGACGGTGATTAACGACGCCTACAGCGCCAATCCGGTGGGGGCGCGGTCTGCGCTGCGGGTATTGGGGCTGCACCAGACGGGGCGGCGGGTGTTAATCACGCCGGGGATGGTTGAACTTGGGACGCTGATGGACTCTGAGAATCGGGCGTTGGGGGAATTTGCGGCGGGGTACGCTACCGATGTGATTCTGGTCGGGATTGAGCGCACGCGCCCGCTGGCTGAGGGGTTGAAAACGGCGGGATTCCCGCCCGATAAAGTCTTGGCGGTCGAACGCTTATCTGAGGCGATTCTGTGGACTCAGACCCATTTGGCGTCGGGCGATACGGTGTTGTATCTCAATGACTTGCCAGACACGTATTAAAGGGCAGGGATGAGTCTCTGGTGATGAGTGATGAGTTAGGACTCGTCTAATCCGTAATGTATTGGCGAGATTGGGCGAGTCTGGTCACAAAAATACTCGTAAAATGTGGGTAACATGTTGAGGTTGGACGTTATCTTTGGTATAGTATACGATACAGAAAAAAATAACAGAGGACGAACATGAGAAGCAAAACGACGCTGAATGTTAATCCCACAACTTCTTTTTTGACTGGGATTGCACGCTTGGTTGATTTAGGCGGCTCGTTAAACAGCTATTCAAAACCTGAGAAAATTGTTCGAGATAGAATTTCAGATCGTGCAGCCCTTGTGTCTGATTGGCAGGCGATTGGGAAAGATATGACTAAAGCTATCTCGAAATACGATCAGATATTGAAATCAGAGCGTAAGAAACCCAATGTCCGCTAATTCGTCTGACATGGACTCTAATGCCGATTCCGGTGGTGAAATTAGCGTTCCACCACCGGAAATTGAAATACCTCCCAATAGCGATTCCAACTCAACAGATAGCCGTCAGATGGTTATGGCAAGTTCGCAAGAATTTTTTGCAGGGCCATTGCCACCTCCTCGCATACTCAAAGGGTATGAAGAGGTTTTATCGGGGAGCGCGGATCGTATTTTTCGGATGGCAGAAAATGAACAATCTCACCGCCATGCCTTAGAAGTAGACGAACAAAAACATTTCCAACAGATGGTCTCTATACAGGTGAAAACAGATTCCACGTTACAAAATCGGGTCTGTATTTTGGGTTTGCGTTGGCGCTCACCACGATCCTATCAGGTGCAATTTTGATTGGTTTGGGCAAAGATGGTGCTGGGTTTACTTTGATACTAGGGACTGTTGCGGGTATTGGTATCGCCTTTATTGTTGCTCTACGTGGAAAAAACACCACATTGAGTGATAAAAACCAAGAAAATTCGGAAGATTCACCAATTTCAAGTTAAATCGCCAATGAACATGACCTATGACCCCAAAGTTGATGCGCTGTATATTAAACTGACGGCGAAAACGGTGGTGCGTTCGCAGCGCGTGCCCCCCAAGTCTCACTCGATTTTGATGCAGATGATGCGTTAATTGGCGTGGAAGTCTTAGAGGCACGGCGGACAGGCATCAACCCATTAGAGGTTGTGATGTCATTGGGTTTGCCAGACAGCCCTATAACAATGCCCTCTGCGGATGAAATGCGTGAGGGACGTGCGGAGCGTATGCGTGCCTTGAAACAACAACGCGAAAAGGTCGGAGAATAATCATGACACCCGGATTTTTGAACGTCCCGATGTATGGTTGGGCGATATTAGCGCTGGTGATTGCTGGGATTTTCGCGGTATTCGTGCCGTCCGCCGATAAGGTTGCCGCGTTGGAGGGGCTACCCTATATCATCGTGCGATGGTTTCATAGTTTGGTTTGGGTGTTACTGGCGATGTCGTTCTTTTTGCGCGGGACGGGCAAGGACTCCCTACGAGGTCTATCGGATCTCACAGGGATGTTAGGCGGATTGACCTATGCAGCCTATCTGATTACGAGCCTGCGCGTTTTGCAGTAGCTCATGTGGATATTTCCGCGAAGGACGCCAAGAATGACGTCTCATATACACCAAGTTACCTATGAGGACGGCATTTTTGCCGTCCTTTTTGTCTTTCATTATCGGCATAAGCCACGAGTGGTACAATCAGCGGCAAAGTCGCCTTTTCATGAGGATGAAAACTGATGGATACCCCCGATAAGACCGCTTTTCTGGACGAACAACTGGCTGACCTGCACGCACAGGGGTTGTATAACCACATCCGCACCATCGAAAGCGCGATGGACGGGCGGATCGTGGTGGATGGGCAAGCGGTTTTGAACTTCTGCGCCAACAATTACCTCGGACTCGCCAATCATCCGCGCCTCAAAGAAGCCGCCAAACGCGCCATCGACCAATATGGCATCGGGCCGGGCGCGGTTCGCAGCATCGCTGGGACGATGAGCTTGCACGTTAAATTGGAGCAGCGGCTGGCCGAATTCAAAGGCGCGGAGGCGGTCATCACGACCCAAAGCGGCTTCACGGCGAATCTGGCGACTATCCCATCACTGGTTGGCAAAGGCGATGTGATTTTCAGCGACGCGCTAAATCACGCCAGCATCATCGACGGTTGCCGACTCAGCCGCGCCACGATTGTCGGGTACGCGCACAGCGACATTGATGATTTGCGGCGCAAAATCGCTGAGACGACGGAATATGGCCGCCGACTGATCATCAGCGACGGGGTGTTTAGCATGGATGGCGACATCGCCCCACTGCCCGCGCTGGTCGAGGTCGCCCGTCAGCACAATATTCTGTTGATGGTGGACGACGCGCACGGTGAGGGGGTTTTGGGTCGCGGCGGGCGCGGAATCGTTGACCATTTCGGGCTGCATGGTCAGGTCGATATTGAGGTCGGGACGATGAGTAAGGCGTTCGGGGTGACGGGCGGAATCGTCGCGGGGAAGAAGTCGCTGATAGAGTGGCTACGGCAGCGGGCGCGGCCATTTTTGTTCAGTAGCGCGGCAACTGTCCCTGATGTGGCCGCCTGTTTAGAGGCGGTAGACCTGTTGGAAGAATCCGAGGAATTGGTTCAGCGGTTGTGGGCGAACGCGGCATTGCTCAAGCGTGAATTGAAGGCGCTGGGCTTTGACACTGGGCGCAGCGAGACTCCGATTATCCCGTTGATGTTGGGCGAGGCGAGTGTCGCGCAGGCGTTCAGCAAGGCGCTGTTTGAGGAGGGCGTATTCGCGATGGCGATTGGCTTCCCGACGGTGGCGAAAGGCGCGGCGCGGATTCGGGTGATGAACACCGCCGCGCACAGCCAATCGGATTTGGAGCAGGCGCTGGCGGCCTTTGAGAAGGTCGGCAAGAAATTGGGCGTGATTTCGTAACTGAACGGCGTCGTGGGCGACTCACGGGTTGCCCACAAAAACCGCGTTATACTGATAAAAACGCAAATGATTGTGAGGTGCGATGATGTTGTCCCCCAAAACGAACCCGACCCCAACTATCCTTCGATTGGTTTATGAAAATGGGGTGTTTCGCCCGGTTCAGCCGGTGGATTATCAAGACGGGCAGGAAATTAATGTGAGCGTGCTTTCTGCTCGTGAGCAATCTCGGCTGTTATTAGGCGATTTACTCGAACCCATCCCAGAAGACAGTGATGTTGATGCTATGGATGAGCAAGCGATGATGGCGCGGCTACACGCATCATTTAAGGAGGGGACGACCTTATCTGATAGTGTGTTTGAAGACCGTGAGGAACGGGTTTAATGGGTTATTTTTTCGACACGAGCGCCTTGTTAAAACGCTATGTCCGAGAAAAAGGGACGCCGTGGGTAGAAGCGGTTGTTTCAGACCCTGATAGTGTTATCTATGTCGCTCAAATCACAAAAGTGGAAGTGGTGAGCGCGATATATCGTCGGCTTCGTGAGGGGTTTCTATCACCATTGGGGGCGGACGATGCAATGCTGTTGTTTCGGCGTCACATCAAATATCAGTACAATCTGGTTCGATTTACAAACAGGGTTATCATCCAAGCACAGCACCTTAGCGCTCAGTCGCCGCTACGGTCATTAGACGCGATTCAATTGGCCTCGGCCATCATCGTCAATCAGGGCATCGCACGCGGTGGTTTGCCGCCCCAGACCTTTGTCTGTGCGGACACGCGGCTGCTGACCGTTGCGGCGACTGAGGGGATGACTCCGCTTGACCCGAATACGATGACGTGATGAGTCGCGGGAGGGCGGTTTTCGCGAACCGCCCATAGGCACCAAGTTAAGCTTATTTCTTGCATGTCGTTTGTGCCGCCAGAGGCTGAATCCTCCGGCTACCAATTTTGAAGCCGACTAAAGCCGGCTGTCCTTTCTGAATTCTCGCCTTAGAGAGGACAGAATTTATCCAGTCCATTTCACCTAAAAACAGACGGCAAGAATGCCATTCCTACCCTACGATAGGAATAAATGAGCCGAATTCTCGCCTTAGAGTCCCCTTCAGGGGGCTTGAATTCGGCAGACGGACGCTGTAGGGGCGAGACTTGTCCGCCCGTTCTGGCGTCCAACGAGTCGAAATCGACCCCCTAAAGTCCTTAACTTAGTGTATATGGGACGGGATAAATCTTGTCAGACTCATTCTGTACGTTTTGGCTAGAATCCTAAAAACAGACGGCAAGAAGATTAGCGCACGACCTCAAAGACGATGGCGAAGCCGTCCGCGCCGACAGTGACGAAGCCCGCGCCGTCGGGCAGCCACGCGCCGTCATAAATCGGGGCGTTGTGGTCGTAAAACACCCGCAATTGTGCGCCGGTTGCGGCGTTATATAAGCGCTCTGAACCATCGCTACAGGTGGTCAGAATCACTGTCCCGTCCGGGCTATAGTGAGTCGATGTGACCGCGCCGTAATGCTCTGGGAGGTCGAAAAGCTGGGCTTGGGTGGCGATGTCCCAGACATAAGCCGAGCCATCATTGCTGCCCGTGACGGCGCGAGTCCCGTCTGGGCTAAACTCCACTGAGGTGACTCCGGCGGCGTGGCCGGTCAAGCCGCCAAAAAGATTTAGGCCAGCGACTTCCCACAATAAAATGGTCGAATCAAGGCTACCGGTCAGCAAACTCATCCCATCGGGGCTGAAATCCAGCGATTCGATGGCCGCGCCGTGTAACGTCATCTCAGCGGACAGCGATAAATCCGAGGTGTTATAGAGGCGTAGAGTCCCGTCCGAAAAGCCGAGCGCGGCCAGCGACTCATCTGGGCTGAACTGTGCCGCCGTCAATGCGCCCGGCACGTCCTCTAAGACGCTCAGACGGCTGCCGTCCCCGCTAAAAACATAGACTTTTGCCGCGTCTGTCCCCGCCACCAACACCCCACCGCTGGGCATATATGCCAACGTGCGGATGGGCGATTCATCGGTCTGGAAGTTGGCGAACAGCGTGCCGTCGCTCCCAAACAGGCTGCCGAGGTCGAGGCTGCCGCTGACGGCGACCCCGCCCCCGTCTGGCGTGACGGCCACGGCGTAGATGTTTTCCATGAACGGGAGGCTGAATTCGCTTTGCGAGTCTAGGGTCACGAGATTGGCGAAATCGGCGCTGACCGAAAGTAGCCGCGAATTATCGGGGGATAGTGCGAGGGCGGTAACAGGATTGCGGTGGGCGGTGGTCAGCAATGGCTCGGCCTGACCGCTGGCGACATCAACCCGATTCACGACGCCCCCAATGGTCAGGCCAGCGCTATCCAGAACTGATTCACCGATATATAACCCCCCATCAGGCGCGGCGGCGATACTCTCAATGGGCGCAGGGCTCTCGCCACCAGCGGTATAGACGGTCTTGAGGAATGTGCCATCTGGGAGGCTATAGGATTGAATCAGGCCGTCTAATCCGCTGGTATAGAGGACTCCGCCGGTCACATCAAAGGTGACATCGGTGACGAACGCGGTGTGGCCGGTCAACTCGGTTAGGACGGTGTAGGCCACGGTCTCGAACAGTGTCACCGTCCCGTCATTGCTGCCGGCGGCCAATAGCGTGCCGTCGGCGCTGTATTCGAGGGTCGTAACGTCATCTGTAAAACTGTCGAGTGTATTGAGGACTTGGAGGGTGGCGGTGTCGAAAATTATGATGCGCCCAGTGCTAGAAAACGCCCCAACGGCGAACTGTGTGCCGTCGGGGCGGTAGGCCACGACCGACAGCGGGCCATTGGAGTCTGGATACATCGCAATCCGATCCGCGCCGCCTTCGAGGTCATAAATGCGGATGCCATAGCCTCCGGTGACGACCATCTGACGGCTATCTGGGCTGAAGGCCAAGCCATAGCCCGGGTAGATCTCACCGCCGAGCGTGTCGGGGATGTCGGGCGCGGCCAGTTCATAAACTTGGACGCCGAATGAGCCGACCAGACCGAGTAGTTTTCCATCGGGGCTAAACATGCCGTTAGAGGGGCGACCTGTGCCGAGCCATTGGGTGGCGCGGACATTATTGACCGTCTCGACGGTGATGGGCGCGAGTTGAGCGCGGGCGGGCGAGCCGGATAGAAGTAAGCTCAATAGGATGAACAAGGCATAACGAAGCATGGGGTCTCCAAATTCTGTTTGAACAGGCGCACACATGGGCGCGCCTTTGCGGATATGCGGCGTTCATAAGGGCGGAGTCCTGTTTTTGTTCGCCGACGATCTTGTTTTAATTAGTTTACCGCGCTTGCAACAATTTTGTGTTACCGCATGTGAGATGGATTCGGTACAATGGAGACTTATGGGGAATAGAAATGACAGGATGTGTGATAAGGTGCAAGCAAGTTAAGCGTTAGCGCACACCTCAACCCTTATCAGTCCGATCATCTGTTAGAGTCTAATTCTCTCGTCCATAACGATTATCCCACGCCACCCATTGAGCCTGTATGACCACGCTAAATGTCCTGATGCTAGAAGATAATCCCGACGACGTGCTGCTCATCAAACGTGAGTTGGCACGCGCTGGATTTGAGACTGTCGCCTACGTCGTACAAACCGAGGCCGAGTATTTGGCGGCGCTGTCGTCAGAGATTGACATCGTACTCGCCGACCATAACCTGCCGGGCTATGACGCGGTGCGGGCGCTGGCCGCGACGCGAGAGCGCAATCTTGATGTGCCGTTCATCCTGATCAGCGGGGTGTTGAGCGAGGAAATCGCGGTAGAGATGATGAAGCGTGGCGCGGCGGACTATTTGCTCAAGGATCGCCTCAGTCGTTTGGGGGTGGCAGTGCAAAACGCGCTGGAAGAGCGCCGTATCCGCGTGGCCGCCGATATTGAGCGCGCCGTCGCACAACGCCTACTCATTCAGCTAGAT
>Ga0163154_10006797_pt1 | contig 13857 bp, 10 predicted proteins | sample OliLakLV19MP9P1_FD_148649 | JGI IMG/M metagenome (GOLD analysis project Ga0163154, IMG submission 148649) | Freshwater microbial mat bacterial communities from Lake Vanda, McMurdo Dry Valleys, Antarctica - Oligotrophic Lake LV.19.MP9.P1 | ecosystem: Environmental > Aquatic > Freshwater > Lake >... | reverse complement strand
ACTTGGACCAACGCAACAGGAGACATAATTGCGACTACGCAAAACCTAAGTGGGGTTACGGTTGGTACATACTGCATAAAAATAAAAAAAGATTGTTGTACATACGAAGATTAGGCTGCACAGGTACTAGTACTCATGATCTTCGTCCGGCCAACATGCCGACTGTACAGCACAGCGAATCGCCTACGTGCGGAAGCCAAAACAATGGGGTACTTACAGTAATGATCGAACCCCTAGCAAATGGTAATACTCCTACTTATGATATAAGTTTTGACAATGGCGAGTCATTTTATGGCATAGCCGTTACTGATCCTCTCGATTTAACTGGTCTTCCTCCAGGTCAAATCTGTGCTACTTTCACTTCAACAGATGGAGATTGCGAGTTTTCAGCTTGTTATGATATACCCGGCATTCCCACTCCGATAATTCAGATAACTGGTCAGGTGACGCACAATTGTCCGTTTGTCAACAATGGAAAAATTGATGTGACCGTCACAGGGACTTCAAATTACTCGATACGTTGGAATGACAATGTATTTCCGCCTACATTGAATAGAGTCGGTCTAGGAGCTGGGGCATATTGCTTAACTATAACAGATATAATATGTGGAGTAACGGCAATATCTTGTTTTAATGTTATACCAGTAAGCCTTTCCGTTGGTGTTTCACCATCATGTGAAAATATTGGTAGTGCTTCGGCTACTGCACTGGGAGGTAACCAACCTTTAGTATATAAATGGAACAATACCAAAACAACCAATAATATTGCGGGGCTTAGTTCTGGTATATACTGCGTAACTGTTACAGACTCGAAAGGATGCATTAAGAATGGTTGTGACACTCTTCAAAATTCGGGACCAGTTATTAAAAGTATTGAACATCCTTGTAAAGATGTAAATTTTTCTGGAAGTATTACCTTAGAGATACATCAACCAGCTGGTTCTTCCACCCCAGTTGTGGTAGATGGAGTGTCTTTGCCTGCTCAAAGCACCTCGAGTGTCTATGAGATGACCATAAACAATCAATCACAGGGTACTCATACAATCAGCATGGCTTTTAGTGATTGTGAAGTAACGCTTGTTAGTGCTCCGTTAATAGAGAAATCTGGTGATCTTCGATACGATCATTACGATGCAGCAACTAATTTATGTGTATACGATGTGTATTGCAAAGATTCTTTATTAGTAGATCAAGGAATGAGTTATTATCCAACGCTTTTAGGCAATGATGCTCAGGAATTCCCGTGTAAAACACCTCGAAGATGTGGAAACACACCTATAGCAGCTTTAAATGGGCACAAGAAAAAGGTTAGAGGTTACGAGTACTTGAAAGTGCTTGAGTATGCAATAGGGGTAGGTGCGTTTTCATATGACTATATGAACAGCCTATATACAAAATATCTACATTCTGGAATAAGTTCATGCGACTTTGTAAAATACTGTACTGCATCTTTAGAGATGACTCAGAAAGCGTTTTATAATAATTATTTTGGAAATGGCGATATTACTCCAGTAGGAAGTGATGGATGCAATATTTTACACTGCCTTAGTTTAACTGGCAATACGGCTCAAATAATTTGTCCAAGTAATGTCGTGCCGGATTATATACAAGATCTTAGCGAGCTTGCACCTAGTTGCAATCCACGTATTCATAACATTACGCAACTGATTATTTGGCAAGACACAATGCGATTGCTTTATCCAACTTATGAAAGAACGGAACTAGATATAAAGATAACTGAATATGCTGCAATATACAATGATACTACTCTGTCAGACGATGAGCGTAACTGGACAAATTGCTCATATGCAATATACTGTTCATCCGATTTCAAAGTACTAAGGTTAGATGAGCAACCGATACCTTCTTGTAATCCTCCCAACCCACCGAATCTTCCAAGTCCTTTTTGCGAAATCAATGACAACAATCAAGTGATTTGCCCTGATGCATCCGGCCAGCCATATCCACTTCCAATACACCCACAATTTAGTAAAAAACTATATGAATATATTGGTGTTCCAGATCACAGGGTAATAACACCTGCTTTTCCAGGAAATGATTCGTTTTATCGGCTTGGAGTCATTAAATCTGACGGCAGAACTTCTCCAAAAGGATTAATTGACCAAAATGGTGAAAGAAGATTCTTGGATTATGGCATACGTAATCAATGGGCTACTCGCGAACAAATCCCTCAGCTTGTACAATATCTTGATGATTGGGATGACAATATTTTCATCTATATCGAACAGTTACATCCGAACCAATATTTAATAACCATAGATCAGGACAGTATAACTCAATCCAAATCAATAACAGCAGTAAATTGGCTGGACATCAAGAACCTGACAAAAACAAGAATGGGGGTCGAACTCAGTGGAATATTCAGCGGAACAATGCACTATAATGATGTTGAAATTGCATCTTCCTCCGACACAGCTGCATTTCTCATTCGCTTAAATCTGGATGGTAGTTTGCAGAGCAAACAAATAATCCAAAATATCAGAACAAATAGGGGACTTGATTTCTATGCTACAACGAACGGTACCGTGATTATTGGTACCTCCAAGTCTAATTATGTCTCTGTGGGCAGTAGCCAGCTCACTGGGTTGAACGATGGTGGCATTTTTACAGTACGGCTCGATTCTAATGCCGTTGTTGTGGGACAGCAGCACGGTATTCGCACGACTGGAAACATGCGTCTGCTTCGCACTATAGCCTCGCCTGACGGTTCCACCCTCACTTACCTGATCAAAGGAAGTGGTGTTATTGGCCACGGCTCACAAGATATCGTCTCTTCACTTGCAGTCAGTACTTGGCTCGTCACTACGACCAACACAGGCATCTTAAAATGGACGCTTCCGCTTCAAAATGCAAACTTTGAGGAAAATGAACTAGACTTGACGTATGGCGATTCATTGGGGCTGTATATCGGTCTCGCGTTCCGCGACAGCGTAAGCCTGGGAGGGCACACTTGGCAAAGCCAAGGCGGCAAGGATATATTTCTTGCCAAGATTGGTGCAGATGGTAGCCTGTTAGGTGGGCGTACTTACGGCTCTAGCGACGACGAAGTAATCAAAAAGATTTTCTTCAGCGATAAATACCTTTTCCTCACTGGTGACTATTTCGGAATTACTACCAATCGTACCATTGGCCGCAATCAATTTACTAATCTCGGTACAGTCAGCCAAAATCTCCAGAAGGCTTACATGACCTTTGTAACCGATACTGATCTGCTCTATTCGAATGATTCACTGCAAAATCAGCAGAGTTGGATTAGCAAAACACTAGCAAGTTATTCACTTATAAATAATAGCCAGATTCAGGTGTTTCCTAATCCTGTTAAAGACCAACTTACTGTCCGCATACAGCGAGCAGATTTAGGAAATTATACAGTACGTGTGTTCGACGTGTTGGGCAATTTAATGATTATCAAGAAGGCTACGATCTTAGGATTAGGAAGCCAGGAGGTCACGCTAAATCAATTCAGTCGTTTCCCAATTGGAATGTATATTGTACAAATCACTGATGAACAAGGGCATTCTAACAGTGTCAGAGTATTGCGGGAATGAGCGTTTACTGACTTGGACCGACTGACTTAAGTATTGAGGTAATCGGTTGCCTCAAGTCAAACACGGAGCTCATATTACTGAACATTTTTCTTAAGGGTGGGTTTCGCGCAGATTTAACAGCACAGATTTTACACAGAATTTGAAGGTGCTTGGAATTCTGCGTAAAATCTGTGCTGTTAAATCTGCGTTAAATCTGCGTTAAATCTGCGCGAAATAAAATGTCTAGTGCCGCATCCACCGAATGGCTTATGAATTGATGGCTATATTTTCTGTTCCCCTGCGTTCTTCGTCGGTTATAATGTACCACATTACGCCCTCCTCGGGCCTTGATGAACAAAAAATCTATCGCATCAATTCATAAGCCATTCGGTGGATGCGGCACTAGTAGTGTACACGGAGCTACATTATAGCCAACGCAAAGTGGCCTTGAACAAGAATCAAATGTAAAATAATCGGAATGAATAACTAAAACATAGCACAAACTGTATTTTTGTACCGACAACGAAAAAGACTGGGTCTGGATTCTGGAGAGATACGCCTTGCGTTTCCAAATGGAGTTTGTCCTCAAAGACGACAAACAATTTACTGGACAATCTTGCTCTCTTCGAACGGTTTTCCAATTGCCGATTTTTTTTCCTCTAAAAACAAGTCTCCTTAAATTCCTAAACCTGAAACCCATGAAATATCTATCAATATTCTTTGTATTATGCTATCCTGCCTGGTGTTCCTTACAAACAACGATTAGTAAAATAGAAATTTATCGCCTTTTACGACAGGCAGACAGTGTATTGCTTAAGTCTCCTTCTGACGCTTTACTTTATACAGACATAGCTCTCCAATCAAAACTGATCAAGAACGACTGTACCCTAAAAGGAACCGCACTAAACCTTAAAAGTCGCGCATTGCGCAATACGGGTCGTTCAGGCGATGCTATCAAAATACTCGATCAGTCTATCCCGCTCTATAGAAAATGTAAGAACGACACTGTGCTTGCAACAGGCCTCGCTACACTGGCGCTTTGCCTGATGGATAGCCTGGGAAGCGATACTTCTACAGAAGTTTTGGATCCGTTGGATGAAGCAGCCCGACTGGCACAGCGGATCGGAGACACCATGTTGTTGAGCAAAATCTATATCTATTTTGCAAAAAACTGGGGTGACAATGAGCAGGCGGATAAAGCGCTTGATTACAACCTGCGCTGTGAATCGCTTCTTAAAAATAGTACGGATAGTCAACAGATCTACTTACGCGGAATGAACCGGGTCGGTATGGGCAACCAGCATCTGGCGCTTTATTATAAAAACGACAGCACCGATCATCTCGAAAGGGCGGCCAATTCTTTTTCAGGGGCATTAGACGACTTTAAAGGAATGACCCATAAAGAAGCCCTTGGAGCGGTCGCCGATGCCAAAAACGGACTGGGAGGCGCTAAACTTTATGCCGATGATATCCCGGGCGCCCAGGAAAACTTTGAGGAAAGCCTAGAAATATTCCGAAGTCTAAATGATACTGTGCAAGCAGCCAATGCCTTGTATAACCTCTCCATATTAGCAGAAAGCCAAAATGACTTCTTGTCCGCATGGAAAACAAATTGCAGCAGCGCGAAATCTCCTTCGTCCGGGAGAAGATAGATGCGGAGACCGCTGAACGCCTGCGCATCGCCCGAAAACTCCACGATGATGTGGGCGGTATGCTGGTCAGTACCAAATGGAACCTGGAAGCCATCATTGAAGACGTGCCGGAAGGCAGTGTACTTGCCCAAAAATTAGCGGACAACCTCCACCAGCAGGAAGAATCTTACCAGGCCGTTCGGGAAGTGTCACACCAGTTGAAACGGTCCAGCGGTTATTGGTGGGAAGACCTGGAACGCTTCTGCGCCCGCATCGGAAACGGGCATCCCAAAATTCAGTTTTATACTTTCAATCTCGACGAGTCGGTCGTCGGGTCCATCGGAGAAGCCGTGCGCATCACGACCCAGGAATTGATCGTCAATGCCCTGAAGTCGGCCAAAGCGACGGAAATCAATGTACAAATTTGCCGCGTAGATCATCTGTTAAGTATCTTTGTTCGCGACAATGGTGTAGGATTCGATACCCAGGCAAAAAGCGGTGGCATCGGCTTCGCCAACATTCGCGAACGAATCGAACAGGAACTCGGCGGCTCGTTCAGCATTGAAAGCACCCCGGGAGAAGGCACCAGTGTTTTTGTGGATATTCCCTTGGGACCCTCGGAGGCCATGGATACCAACCCGTTAAAATTTGAAGACACCGATGAATAAGATTCGCATTCTCATTGCAGACAACGTAGAAATGGTTCTGGATGGACTCCTTGGGTTTATTACACCGGAACTTGACATGGAGGTGGTCGGCACTGCCTACAACGGCGAAGAATTGTTGCAACTCTTGGCACAACGTCCCGGGGAAGCCGACCTGTTGCTGGTGGATGTCAACATGCCGAAACTCAACGGCCTGAAAACCATCGCCAAAATCCGTGAGAGCGACCGCAACATCAAAATTCTGGTGATGACCATGTTCTCAGACCGCAACTTCATGGTGCAGGCCGTGCAATATGAAGCCAATGGATTTATATCCAAAAACCGGGGCCGTAAAGAGTTTGTAGAGGCCATTCGGCGAGTATACAACGGGGAAACAGTCGTCATGCAAGACAACAGTGACGGCTTATTGCCGTCGCCGCGCACGCCACCACCTGTTATATCCAACCTCGACCCCATCGAACTCCGTGTGATTCGATTGATGATCGGAAGTAAAAAAAATCACGAGATCGCAACTGTGCTTAAATTTAGGTGTGCCCAACGTGCAACGGATCCGGCGCAACGCCTTTTTTAAACTGGGAGCGCAAAGCACGGCTGAAGCGGTGAAAATCGCGATTCAATTGGGTATTACGAGCGAGTAAGCATTTTTCTCAATTGGGCTTGGCCCGAGAATCATAGATGGCGCAGCCGGAAAGAATACACATACGAGGCACAGCCTCGCCCGAGCATTGTGGTTTGACTGTTGACCATTGCCCGAGTATTTTGGTCAATGGTCAAAAGTCAAAAGTCAACAGTCAACGGTCAACGGTCAACAGTCAACAGTCTCAAAACCGCCACCCCGCCTTCACCCCCGGAATCCCCGCAACATCCATGTTAGCGTACTCGAGGCGGCGAGGCGCCAGCCAAACATATAAATTCGCGTCATAGCCCAAACTGCCTTCTACAAAAAAGTGCCGCCCCCAAAAGTATTGATATCCTGCGACCATCCCCGCTCCCAATCGGATGCTATTCCCTTCATCCTGTTTCCAATAAGCATAATTGTGCCATAACCCAAAATACTCATATTGCACTTCAGGGCGGGAAAGCAACCAGTCTTCCCGGAAGTAGAGACCGGCAAACCAGCCTTTGAGCCAATTCTTTCGATTGCCCAATGGATATATTTTCTGGGTGAGTGTTGCGGTAACCGTACGCTGTGTGGCACTTCCCCAACCAGGCCCCGAATACGAACTGCCCACGCCCCAATTGTATCGCAACATCAATTCCAGGCCCATGCGGGCATCGGGTTTGAATTCGTAACTGAAATGCGCCATTTTAAAGAGGGGGTCCAAGGTGCTGATTTTTAGTTCATGCGAAGTTTGGGCGAAGGCGGCTTGCCCAATAAACAAGGAGACGAGGTAGAGGATTTGTTTCATAAATTTTCCAAGCAGACTTTTGCTGCAAAAGTATCTTCCGGATGCTTCATTGTGAATCAAATACATGCTGTAACCACGATTTTATGAGGGATTTAACAATTGTAAAAACTGGCGTTCTTTCAACCATTTCAACAAAATCCCCTCCACACACCAAACTTTCCTTACCTTTGCCTCAACAATTTTAACCTCTGGTATTTTGTCCGCCCTGGACAACGAAGTTTTTGGAAGGTGAAACGAGCACTGAATTTTTATTAAACCGCTCATTTTCAAACATTCACATTCCATCCGCTTTGCCCCTTGAAGGTGCGCCACCGAAGCGCACCACCGCGCACGAGACCAGGACATTCCAAATTTTTTGGAGCTGTTGAAAGTTGTCCGTACCCATCCGTTTTCCCAAAAACAGGCTGCCACCGGACGAACAACCGCTTCCCACAACCTACATTTTCATGTTATTTAAAGAATTATCGCTCATTGAGCCGCTACTCCGCGCGCTCGAAACCGAAGGCTATGAGCAGCCCACGCCCATTCAGGAACAGGCTATCCCTGTTGTGCTCTCAAAACGCGACCTGCTCGGTTGCGCCCAGACCGGCACCGGAAAAACCGCTGCATTTGCCCTGCCGATGCTTCAGTTGCTGGCTGCCAACAATCCAACCTCCAAAGGCAGTGCCCGTCCCATCCGCGCCCTCATCCTGACCCCCACCCGTGAACTCGCGATCCAGATCGGAGAAAGTTTCACCGCTTACGGTCGCAACCTGCCGATCCGCAACTTCGTCGTCTTTGGCGGCGTGGGACAAACACCGCAGACCGACGCACTCAAACGCGGCACCGATGTGCTCATCGCTACGCCGGGCCGGTTGCTCGACCTGATGAACCAGGGGTATGTCAACCTCCGCGAGATCAGCATTTTTGTGCTCGACGAAGCCGACCGGATGCTCGATATGGGCTTTATCCACGATGTAAAAAAAGTGATCGCCAAATTGCCGAGCAAACGCCAAACGCTGTTTTTCTCGGCCACCATGCCTGATGAAATTGCCAACCTGGCGAATTCGATCCTGACCGACCCGCTTCGCGTAGAAGTGACACCCGCCTCTACAACCGCTGAAAATGTGGAACAAGCCGTGTATTTTGTAGATAAACAAAATAAAAAACACTTGCTCGCTCACCTGCTGAAAGACAAATCCATCCGTTCGGCGCTGGTATTTACCCGCACCAAACATGGAGCAAATAAAGTGGCCGCCGATGTGACCAAAGCAGGCGTATTCGCCGAAGCCATTCACGGCAACAAATCGCAGAACGCCCGCCAGGCAGCACTCCAGAATTTCAAAACGGGCCGTACCCGGGTACTCGTCGCCACTGACATCGCCGCGCGCGGCATTGACATTGACGAACTTTCACACGTCGTGAACTACGAATTGCCGAACATCCCCGAAACCTATGTGCACCGCATCGGACGTACAGGCCGGGCAGGGGCCAGCGGGATCGCAGTGTCGTTTTGCGAAGCGGAAGAAATCCCTTACCTCAAAGACATTCAGAAACTGACAGGTCAACTCGTGCCAGTGATCGAGGAACATCCTTATGCCGCCGATATCACCGCTCCGGGTCTTCCACAACCTGCCGCGCAGCGCGGCAAAGGCAGCAACAGAAATAACAGTGGCGGCGGAAACAAGCAGGATCAGAAAGTTCCTGCCCCACAACGGCCAGACATGATTCCGCTGCCGGACCGCCGACCAGACACTCAACGTCCGCCCTTCAACCGGCCGACGGCCGCTACAGATGGCGACGAAACGAACGGCAACAACAGAAACAACCAGCCGCGTCCGCAACGCGACCCACAACAACAGCGCCCGGAACGTCCCGCCCAGCAAAACAACGGGAGCCGCGATGCCAACCGGAACGGACGCGACGACCGCCGCAGTGTCAACTCCGGTCAGCGCCGCGATGACAACCGTCCAGGCGACCGCCGCGATGACAACCGTCCAGGCGACCGCCGGGACAACAACAACCGGGAGGATCGCCGCGACGACGGCAACCGCCGGGACGATCGCCGCGACGACGGCAACCGCCGCGAACCGAGCCGCCCGCAGCAGCAGCGTCCACCCCAGCAGCAAAAGCCAGAGGCCAAGCCCAGCCGGGAGGAAGTTGCTTCCGCTATGCGCAACCGTTTCGCTTCTATCCTGGAAGTGTCTTCGATAGAAAAGCAGAACCGGCCACCAAAACCCAAGCCCGACTACCGCGACCGCGACGACCGAAACAGCACGCCGAAAGACAAACCATTCGGCGGTGGCGGCGGACCGAAACGACGCAGATAGAGCAATCAAACAACGGCAGGTGCACCCAAGCACCTGCCGTTTTTGTTGGATCTTTTACGGATTCCTACTCCCGTTTGGGAAGTGGGCTGCAAAAGCCACGTTCGACGGGTTTTGGCAAAACTTGCTACTCAGCCGTACAACCTTTTTTCCCAACTTTGCCTCATGGTTTTTTTCAAAACGAACGTCACCCATGAAAAAACTTTACTTCTTTCTCGCCTTTTTTTGCTGCGCAAACTTCCTTTTTTCCCAAAATACCGATCACATTTCAGGACAAATCCTGGTACAACTCAATCCGGGCGCAAAACCGGAAACATGGCTGGCCGAAGTAAGTCGTTCTGTACCGGGCCTGCGGCTTGAGCGGACCGTAGCAGCCAGTTGGGATATCTATTTGTTTGGTTTTCAGGAAACCGATCACGACTCTGATGCGATGCTCGATGCGGTGCAGCATCTCCCCGGCGTCCGGTTCGCGCAGTGGAACGCCGTGGTAGAGGATCGCGAAACCCCCAATGATCCCAATTGGTCGCAGCAAGTGGACATGACGCTCATCGGCGCGCCCAATGCCTGGGATGCCAGTACAGGAGGTGTTACCCCGCAAGGCGATACGATTGTGGTAGCGGTCCTTGAAAAAGGGATTCGGGGGACCCACGCCGATTTAAAACCCAACTTCTGGTACAACCGCGCCGAAATACCAGGCAATGACCTGGATGACGACAACAACGGCTATGTGGACGATTATCGCGGCCTGGATGTGCGCAACGGCGGCGACGGCGACGGCAATGGCAATACACACGGTACTTCGGTCATGGGTGTGATCGGTGCCAAAGGCGACAACGCACAAGGAGTGACGGGCATCAACTGGAATGTGAAACTGATGCCCATCACGAACACGGAGTCTATTTCGGAAGTTGTGTCGGCCTACGAATATGTGTGGAAAACGCGGCGGCTTTACAATCAGACTCAGGGGGCCAAAGGCGCCTTCGTGGTGGCTACCAATGCTTCGTTCGGATTCGACAACAGATTTCCATCTTTCGCGCCGCTCTGGTGCCAGGCATACGATTCCTTGGGCCGGGTAGGGATCGTGAGCGCGGGCGCTACCAGCAACGAAAACAACAATGTAGATGAGGTCGGCGATCTGCCTTCCACCTGCCCGAGCGAGTACCTGATCGTGGTCAACAACGTGTACGCCACTTCCGGCAACAAATACCCCTCCACAGGCACCGGAAAAATACACGTGGACCTCGGCGCGCCGGGCGAGGGTACATTTACCACCACCAACGGCAGCACTCCGACCGGTGGATATGGCAGTTTCAACGGAACTTCAGCCGCCTGTCCGCATGTCGCGGGCGCTCTTGCGTGGTTGTACAGCCTCGATTGCAACCTGGTCAGTAGTGATGCACTTACCAGCCCGGCCACCTGCGCGAAGCGGGTGCGCAACCTGATCCTCGATAACACGGTGGCCAACCCGACCCTCCAAAACGGGACCGTCACCGGCGGTCGGCTCGACCTCGACTTGTCGCTGAAAGCCGTCCGAAAACTCTGTCAGGGCAGTATCGGGCCGTTGACTATTTTGACGGTTGCCGATAAAGGGAACAACAATTATGAAATCTTCTATCAGACGCCGAGCACGCTGCCCTACTATTTCAAAGTGGTCAATATGCTCGGCCAACTGATGTACGAAGAATCGCTTAGCCCGCAGGAATTTTCCGCCAATCGCATCGAATATGACGCCTCGTTCCTGCCTTCCGGTATCTATGTCATGACGATCGGACGCGGTGATTTGAGGGAATCAAGAAAATTTAGAAAAATTCGTTGAGGACGTTGGTTTTTCTGCCGACCTGTTTTTACCTTTGCCGCCCGAAAACAAATGGATTGGCTCCGTGGCTCAATGGATAGAGCATCTGACTACGGATCAGAAGGTTAGAGGTTCGAGTCCTCTCGGAGTCACCACTTTTTTGAAGTGTTTGAGTGTGTGGGAGTTATCTCACGCACTCATTTTTTGAACAATCAATTAGAACACTCAAAGCAATTTTAATTATGCCTAAAGTATGTGACCTGACAGGTAAGAAGCCGATTACCGGCAACTACGTGTCGCACTCCAACCGCAAAACGAAGCGGCGATTTTACCCGAACCTGCAGACCAAAAAATTCTTCATGCCGGAGACCGGCGAATGGGTGACGCTGAAAGTAAGTGCTGCTGCCATTCGCACCATCTCGAAACTCGGACTTTACCAGTACATCAAAAAACTGGAAAAGAAAGGCGAGATCGTCTATCACCCACTGGAAGTCGGCTGTTAAAACCGGGTGGTTACAGAATGGAATGGTGCGGTTCGCCGTACTCAAATTCTGAATCACTTTGACAACATTTCACAATACAAGAATCATTTTCAATGGCAAAGAAAAGCAAGGGGAACCGTATCCAAGTGGTCCTCGAATGCACCGAACATAAGACCAGTGGCTTGCCCGGCACTTCGCGTCACATCACGCAGAAAAACCGCAAGAACACGCCTGGTCGCATGGAGCTGAAAAAGTACAACGCAATCATGCGGAAGTACACGCTCCACCGCGAAATCAAGTAATTTCGCCACTCACAAGCACTCAATTCATCCATCACTCAAACCTGAGGAGGGACTATGGCAAAGAAAGTTTCTAAAAACGCCCGCGTTGCCCAACGTGCAGCCAACGCAGGCTCCGGCAAAGACCACGTCAAAGTGGTGAAAGCCGTTAAAGACCCGACTACGGGCAAATACACCTACAAGCAAATGATCGTTCACAAAGACAAGGTGAAGGACTTTTTTGCAGACGTGAAGTAAACACACGTTTTACCAGGTAAAAAAGCGGGCGATGTTTGTGTCATAGACACAAGCACCACCCGCTTTTTTGTACCGGCTGCTTCATCTGCCGGATGTCCAGACGGGCAAAATTATGCGGGAAGCGCGACATTCCGGCGGCTTTAGCCGCCGGTATAGTTATTGCTTCAACACGCGCCGCACCGCCGTCCCATACGCACTTTTCCACAGCACCCAGTACTCCCAGCCCGGCAAACCGCCCAGATCGAGCCGCATGTGCCCCGGTCGTCCCGACCCGGGAGTGGGAGCGCCCGGCCCTCCCCGGTCGGGACGACCGGGGCACCTTACTGCCTCACCACCCGCCGCACCCCAATCCCCCGCGCACTTTTCCACTGCACCCAGTACAGTCCGCCGGGCAAACTACCCAAGTCCAAGCGAAATTGCTGTACGCCCACTGGCGCCTGCCACTGCTCTACCAAACGCCCCGAAGCGTCGAACACGGCCAACAGATTCTCCGCTCCGGCTGGCTCCGTCAGCAGCACCTGCACATGCCCGCTGGTCGGGTTGGGCTGCAATGTAAAGCCCGGCGATGCACCCGGCTCCGAAGTACCCGAAATAATACCCACCACATACATTGCCGAAAGGGAACAGCCGTTTACATCCGTCAACGTCAGGGTGTAGACATCTGGCTTCAGGCCATTGATACTCAAGCCCGTGCCGCCGTTCGACCAGGCGCCTGTGTAGGGCTGCATACCGCCCGTGACCACGACCGACACACTGCCATCCGCCGACATCGAGTCTTTGGCCGGACTGACCACGGCTTGCAGCACTTGCAAGCTGTTGGGTTGCCCCAGCGGGAGTTGCCAGGCAATGTCGCAGCCCAACGCGTCGGTGAGTGTGACGCGGTATTGCCCCGGGCCCAGCGGCGCGAGCGTAGGTGCGTCAAGCGACGGGTTGTTTTCCCAACTCCAGTGATGGGGCGGTTGGCCATCGCTGGGCAGCACGGTGAGGCTGCCATCGGCGGCGCCAAAGCAGGAAATCGGGCCGACTTCTACCTTCGAGCCGAGACTGCCCTGTTTTTTGACCTCTGCCACGGCACTGGCGGTGCAGCCACGCGCATCTTGCACAGTCACCGAGTAAAGACCCGGCGGCAGGTCGGTACGGACACTGTCCATGACGATACTACCGGGCCAGTCGAAGAGATAGGGCGGCTGGCCGCCGGTGGTGCGGGCGATGGCTGTTCCACCGTTTGGATGTGCGAACATACCGACGTTTAGGCGGCATTTTCGTACATCCGTTGTTCGGTGCTTATTTCATTTACTCTGAACCCTTTAAGGTGATGGGGTTAACCTGCTTGCAAACGATACTTCAAATTACTCGAGTGCGTGACAAAATCGGGGGCAAGTACAGCCGAACCCTGTTCGGCTCACATCAAATATGGCTTGTTCCGCGCCGAACGGGGTTCGGCGATACAGAACGGCCCCGATTTTGTCACGCACTCAAATTACT
>Ga0163154_10006796_pt1 | contig 13858 bp, 15 predicted proteins | sample OliLakLV19MP9P1_FD_148649 | JGI IMG/M metagenome (GOLD analysis project Ga0163154, IMG submission 148649) | Freshwater microbial mat bacterial communities from Lake Vanda, McMurdo Dry Valleys, Antarctica - Oligotrophic Lake LV.19.MP9.P1 | ecosystem: Environmental > Aquatic > Freshwater > Lake >... | reverse complement strand
AGGTATCTACACAGATTTTCGTCCAGTCACATTTCTCAGCGGCGGCTGTGTTTGAGCAGGGTTTGCCGCGGTGAAATCACGAGGAAAGCCTTGGCTGTCGGTCATTTCCTGCCGCCTTTTGCCCCAATTCGCACGCCTTCGGAGCGAAACCGGACTGGCTCTGCTCCAATGCCAGGGAAAAAACCTGACGCAAGGACAGAACCCATTCTGTGTAGATACCTATGCCGCTGGGGGCGTTCCGCCGCGCCGTGCTTCGCACTCCATCCCAATACAGAGGGAAACGCTCTCAATGAGGGATTTCGTCCGCAGGACGTCTGTTTTTTAGGCGGGTACGTTCTTGTACCCGACTCTTGCAAGAGGTCTAATAGCATTTCGTCAGGGGTTTAAATGCGATTTCTCGACTTGTCTCAACCGATTTTCGACGGTGCGCCTAACTGTCCGGCGCACCCGCCCGTCCAGTCCGTCGTGAGTGTTGACCATCAGCGCGGGGCTTGGCATTGGGAAACCTTGACGCTTGCCAGTCATACCGGCAGTCATCTCGACGCACCGCTTCATAAAATTGCGGGTGGCGCGACAATTGACGCTATACCGCTCGAACAGTTTACAGGGAATGCTTATCTCGCCGACCTGCGCGGCATTGCTCCGCAGGGACTGATTACGGCAGAATTGCTTGCGGCGACACTGCCGATAGATTTGCCACCTGACAGTATCGTACTGATGGCGACGGGCTGGGGCGACATTCGAGAGCAGACCGAACTCTGGTTGCGCCAATCCCCAAAATTGACGCCGGACGGAGCCGAATGGCTGGCGGCAAAATCCATTCGCGGCTTGGGAGTCGATCATTGGGGCATCGGCGGCTGGGACGCGGAGAACGATGCGGCGGTACATACGATTCTGTTGGGTCGAGGCATCTGGATTGTGGAAGAACTGCGCTTTCCGCCCGAAGCCTATATACTCTCTCAACCTCAAACTTTTATGGCACTCCCCATCAATCTGCGCGGTCACTCCGGCGCGTGGTGTCGCCCCGTTTATGTTTTGGAGATGTGAGAAAATTCACACTTTGTCTCTGAAATCATTTCCGTTGAAAAATCTGTAGGAATAAGCAGGAGAACAGGAGGTTAACGCGGAAATGAGAAAAGACATTCTGTTCGCTTTGTTTGATCGAAAGAGTCAAAAGGAGACATCCTATGCAAGCCCCACAACCGTTTGGTGACGAAAAGAAAACACGCGAAACTGCATTGTTTCTGCACTTGTCCCAATTTCTTGGCTACGTTATTCCTGTTGCTGGATTGGTCGTTCCCGTTATCATCTGGCAAGTTAAAAAGAACGAACTGCCGTTGATTGATGAACACGGCAAAAATGTTGCCAACTGGATTATCTCTTCGCTGATCTATTGGGTAATCTCTTTTGTACTGATGTTTGTGCTGATCGGCATCCCCATGATGATTGTTTTGGGAATTCTTGCAATTGTGTTTCCCATTATTGGAGCCATCAAAGGCAATAACGGCGAAGTGTGGAAATATCCCGGCGCGATTCCTTTCTTCCGATAAACACTTCCCTTTAGAGAGGCAACCCTCTTCTTGAAACGAACTATTGCTGTCATTCCTGCCGCCGGACGCGCTCAACGTTTCGGTGGCAGTGCCAATAAAATCTGGTCACTTCTCGACGGACGCACCGTTCTGGATTGGACACTGAGCGCGTTTGCGTCGCACCCGCAAATTGACGGAATTATCGTTGTCGCTAGCGAGGACGAACTGGAGCGTGTGCGGTCTGCGACTTCGGGAACGCCCAAAATTTTGGAGGTCGTTGTTGGCGGCGAAACACGCGCCGAATCGGTCAAAAAAGGCTTGGATGCCCTGCCCGACGAGGCGGAAATTGTGCTTGTCCATGATGCCGCCCGCCCCTTCGTCACCGCCAAAATTCTCACGGACAGTATTGAAGCCGTTGAGCGAACCGGAGCGTCCGTGCCGGGAACGCCCTTGTCCGATACGGTCAAAAGAGTCGGCACTGATCGGCTCGTAAAAGCGACGGTTCCGCGCACTTTTGTTGTCGGTGATGAAACTCTTACAGGGTTGACTGCCGTACAGACTCCACAAGGAGCGCGGGTTTCGGTCTTGCGGATCGCCTATGACGCATTCGATTTTGCTCTGGGCGAACCGACCGATGAAGCCTCCTTGATCGAAGCCGCCGGTTTGCCTGTCGAAGTGGTTTCGGGTGACCCGATCAATCTCAAAATCACGCGGCAGGACGATCTCGACTGGGCGCAAAGGATTTTGCGCGGCGGTATCGAAAAAGAACATGAGGATCAGACGACTGCCAATACGCAGCCGAGTTTCGGGGAAATTCGCACGGGATTCGGCTATGATGTCCATGCGTTTGCCGCGCCGAGTGCCGGGCGTACTTTGTATCTTGGTGGCGTCGCCGTTCCGCATGATCGCGGTTTGGAGGGGCATTCCGATGCCGACGTTCTGCTTCATGCCATTGCGGACGCTCTGCTCGGTGCCGCATCGCTCGGCGATATTGGGATACTGTTTCCCAATACCGATGAACGCTATCGGGGCATTTCGAGCCTACGACTTTTGTCGGTTGTCGGCGAGCGGCTGAACGAAACAGAATGGCACATCGTCAACATAGACGCGACTGTGGTTGCCGAAGCCCCGAGGCTGATGCCGTATCGCGCCGAAATGATGCAGACAATTGCGAGTTGTTTGGGTTTGGAAGCGTCCCGTGTCAGCATCAAAGCCACGACCTCCGAGAAAATGGGGTTTGTGGGACGGGGCGAAGGCATGGCGAGTTGGGCAGTTGCAACAATCAAAAAAGGGGAAAGCCGATGATGCTTTCAGCACATCCGAAAACGAAATCGGTACATATTACCGATGATACCAAAGAGTATCTTGAGAAGAAACTGGGCAAATTTGCCCGCTATTTCCGCCATGAACCGGAAGTGCAGTTTGTTCAGGGATTCGAGCGGGGACATCATATTGCCGAAGTCACTCTGCATGGCGATAGCATAATTTTACGCTCTCAGGAGAAACATACCGATTTGCGAACCGCATTGGATCACGCCGTCGCCAAATTAGAGACGCAGTTGATCAAATACAAGAGCAAGCGGATCGATTCGCACCGGCAGACATCGGCGATCAAAGCAGAAACGGAGGCATCTCTGGACAGTATGCCCGACTTTGCGCCGCAGATTGCCCGCCGCAAATCGTTTACCGTGCAAACAATGTCGCCGGAAGACGCCGCGCAACAGATGGAATTGCTTGGGCATACGTTCTTTTTGTTCAAGAACGATGAGACAGGCAAACCGTCTGTTCTCTATCGGCGCGAAAGCGGCGACTACGGCTTGATCGAGCCGACGCTGTAATTGTAAGAAGCGTGTGCCGGATACGTTTTACTTCTGTGTCCGGCATAGGCTCATTTCGGAAGGAAGGGACGAGTATCAATGAAAATGCTGATGCACGAGAACCTCCTACCATTAGACCTCTTGTGTTCTCATGATCGGGTACAAAAACGTACCCGCCTAAAAAACAGACGTCCTGCGGACGCACAAACTGTACGGTTATCGCTCTACAAAAGACGCTCTTGAGAGCAGAGATTTTCAAGGGAGGCGCAAACCTCCCAAGTGGCTCGTCCGTAGGACGTCTGTTTTTTAGGCGGGTACGTTTTTGTACCCGATCATGAGAACACTGAGGCAAGATGCTCCTGCTATCATTATCTTGAGAGTACTTTCCACCTCTGCGCGTCCTCTGAACTCGCACACAAATACGTGAAATTGAGACGGCATAAACCCTCTTTTTCTCAACTTCTCTCCCAAACATTCATCTGAATTTCATCTTTTTGTGTCACCCTGACAACATAAAATCCCCTCTTTTGGTTTTTGCAAGAAGGAGGCTGCCCCATGAAACTGTTATTGATCGAAGATGACGCGGCGATTGCGACCATGATTCGGCGCGGCTTGACCGAAGCGGGCTATACCGTAGACGCCGAGACAAACGGCAGTCAGGGACTGCAAACCGCTCTCGAAAACACCTATAATCTGATTATTCTCGATGTCATGCTGCCGGGACAGAACGGGTTTGAGGTCTGCGCGGAGTTGCGTTCGCACCGCGTCCAAACTCCTATTCTTATGCTGACGGCACGCGATACCATTGAGGATAAAGTACGCGGTCTGGATACGGGAGCCGACGATTATCTGCCCAAGCCGTTCGATTTTCAAGAGTTGATGGCGCGAGTGCGGGCGTTGTTGCGGCGCGATAAAGTCCATAAAGTACGGATGATTACCGTCGGCGATTTGGTAATTGATACAGCACAGCACAAAGTCACCCGTGCCGGAACTGAAATTCGCCTCAGTCATCGGGAATACGATCTCTTGGAAGCACTCGCCGCCAATGAGAACCGCGTCCTCAGCCGCGAAGCCATTCAGGAACGGATTTGGATGAACGAGGAATCGTATACCAACACGGTGGATGTCTATATCGGAATGCTGCGGAAAAAGATAGACGCCAACTCTTCGGTCAAATTGATCCATACGGTTCACGGCGTGGGCTATACTCTGCGTCTGCCGGAAAGCGAGACGGGAACGTGAGAGGAATGTTTGCGGGATTGCTGCCGCGCCGGGGTTCACTTCGCACCCAGTTGATCGTATGGAACATCGTCGCGCTGGCGATTTTGCTCGGCATCATGGGCGTCGTCACGCGGTACACGGTGTCGTCCTATATGCTCGCTTCCATCGAGCGAGAACTGGAGAGCCGCGCCCGCAGAATGCCGCCCCCGCCCCGCGATTTTCCTCCTGATAGAGACCGGCGGGACGAACCGTTTTTCGGAGGCGGCGGACGGGGAGAGAGAGATGAGCGAGGGCGGCGAGGCGAACCGCGCCGTCCGCCCCCCATGTTCGACAGAGACCCGTATGGTCTCCATCATTTCGACCCGCAAGGCGTTTCCATTATGGCGAATGATACGCGCCCGATGTGGGATCGAGCGGCTTTCGAGCGGGCATTGCGGGAGCGACAGCCGCAGAAAACAAGGGTCACAGTAGAGGATGAGCCGCTTCTCATATTTACCCTCCCCCACCTGCGTAATGGCAGAGTCGAGGACATTCTGCAAGCCGCTTACCCGTTGACCGAGATGTATCGCGCTCTGAGTGGATTGAATCAATCGCTTCTTATCTTGTCACCGTTCGCTTTGCTCAGTGCGGGGCTTGGCGGCGCGTTTCTGACGGATCGCGTCCTGCGGCGTGTGCGTCTGCTGACCGAAGCGGCAAGCCAAATCGGGGCGCGGGGATTATCGGAGCGACTGCCAGCACAGGGCAATGATGAGTTTTCAGCACTGGCGACTGCTTTCAATACGCTTCTCTCTCAGCTTCAAGGCGCGTTCCAAAAGCAGGAGAATTTGCTGGAACAGCAGCGACGATTCACCGCCGATGCTTCCCATGAACTCAAAACGCCGCTGACGGTGATCAAAGGCACTGCCGGGCTTGCGTTGAGCGGAGAGCGCAAGCCGGAAGAGTATCGCCAGACTTTGCAGGAGATCAATCGGGCGTCGGATCAGATGGCAGTTTTGGTGCAGGATTTGCTCTATGTGGCGCGTTCCGACGCGGGGCAGCTTGGCAGAGAACCCATCGAGATTTTGGTTCGCGAGATTTTAGAGGCGGCAATCGCCAATGTGTCGCCGCACGGCGGGGCGGCAATTGCGCTCCAAATCGGTGACGAATCGCTGAGTGTGTGCGGCAACGAGTGCGAACTGATTCGGCTCTTCTCCAATCTGCTCGACAATGCCGTGCGCTATACGCCCGAAAAGGGACAAGTCACCTTGACAGCAAAGAGCGAAAACCGGCACGTTCTGATTTCGGTGGCGGACACAGGCAGCGGTATTGCCCCCGAACATCTTGCTCATCTCGGCGAACGATTCTATCGTGTGGACACTTCCCGCACACGCCCGACAGGTGGCACAGGCTTAGGGCTATCTATTTGTAAGGGAATAGCCGAGGCGCATCACGGCGCGATCCATTGGGAAAGCACGGTAGGAGTGGGAACGATAGTGACAGTTTCGCTTCCGATAGAGGAGTGAGAACGCTTCTCAATCCGGAGTTAAAACTCCGTTCTGACGAGGCGAAGCCCACCTGCGTGGGCTGCATCTCTATTAGATGACTGATGTTACGCGGCGGGTATTGAAAGTACCCGGCAACAAAGTACAAGCGTCTTTACCTCACCCTCAACCCCTCTCCTGATACTCGAACAAGTTCGGAGGAGAGGGGAGTCAATTCGAGTTGGTGCGTCTGAAAGACGCTTGTTTTCTCCAGACGGGGGTTTAAAACCCTCGCTGCGAGAGGTGAGTTAGATGAGTCCGCGAAGGCGGACTTCGCGTCGTCAGAACGAGGCTCTAGCCTCGCAGCTTAAAGTTCCACAGGCAGATCGTCTCGTTCCGCCCATTCGTTCCACGAGCCGTCGTAGTTAGTGAGTTGGGAGTAGCCGAGCATGGAGAGCGCAAACAGAATCGACGTTCCCGCAACTCCGCCGTTGCAATAGGCGACGGTGCGCTTTGTCGGGTCGGTTCCGTTTTGTTCGGCGATTTGGCTGAGTTCTGTGGGGGCGCGAAAGGTTCCGTCCGGCGCAAAAAATGCTTCGCGAGGCAGATGCTTCGCGCCCGGAATATGCCCGCCTCGTGAGCCGCGCCGAATGCGTCCCGTATATTGGTCGGCGTCTCGTGCATCAATGAGAACACGGTCGGTATCGGCAAGAATCTGCTCTGCTGTCATTCGCCACTCAGGTTGAATTCGCGGCGTAAAGATTGCCGTCGAATGTTCCGTCATATCGCTCGTCGTCGGGTGATTTTCAGCAATCCATTTCTTCCAGCCACCGTTCAGTACGCGTACGTTTTCATTCCCATAGAGGCGCAGCAACCACCACAATCGAGTCGCAAACTGACTTGCAGGATGCGCGTCATACGCCACGATAAGCGAATCATCGCCGATACCAGCCGCTTCCAGAATTCGCTTGAGCTTTTCGGGGGGAGCCGCCTGAATCGGTACAAGATCGAGTTCGTCTGTAATATCGCGAGTCCAGTCCAGATAGACCGCACCTACAATATGGGAAGCCGCGTATGCCTCCGGTGTGCCAAGATACTGTGCGGTTTGGACACCTTCCGCGATAAGCGCGGTCACAACAGAACCCCGCATATCTACAATCCTTAATAGCGGATCGTTTGCGACGATTCGCTCTGCCAACTCTGCTGTTTCGATCAGATGATCCGATCTCAAATCCTCCCACTTGTCCGCAGGAAACATTGTACTGTTCATGAAACTCACTCCTTTGTCGAATTCCGGCAAATAAACTTGATTACATCACGGCGGTATCTTTCGTTTTTGGCGTGATAAACCCTGCATAAGATTCCATAATGGGTACGATTAAGTGGGAGAATCACGAGTTATAAGGTTTTTTTTCGTTTTAATCACTTTACCCCTTGACAAATTCTGAGAATCGCTTTATAATCTCTACCATTCAGATACCAGTAAAAATTCAGGGTTGTTGTAGTCAACTGCCAAAACTGCCCTCTGACTTTTTCCTTCGAGAGTGGAGCAGAGAGCCGCAAGGCGTTTTTGAGCGCAAATTCCAACAACCCTGAACCGTTACCAGACACCAACGTCGAAAAAGTGCAATGATGCCACGCGAGACGTTCCTGATGGTCGAATTTTCATTATTTAGTGGAAGTTCGGCATCAAAGGAAAATTTCGCGGGACATTTTCTATTTCGACGTGCGATTGTTGCCACAGGTTGTATTTTTTATGCAACTGGGAACAATCCGGTCTCCCTTACAATCTTTAATAGAGTAAGAGAAGGGAACCGCTGCACGATCTGAAAGATGCATTTTGTTTTTTGCATCGCTGTAGTAGAGGCATCTCTCTGCAAACTGGAACGAGCAGAGTTGCTTGCCCGGTGTCTGCTCTTTTCGTTTTCTATTTTTCTGGAGGGTTTTTAGACTTATGGTTCATACCACCAACCGTACAGCCCACAAAGGCTTCACGCTGATCGAATTGCTTGTCGTCATCGCAATCATCGCGATCTTGGCAGCAATCTTGTTCCCCGTATTCGCACAGGCACGCGAAAAAGCACGCGGCATCTCGTGTCTCAGCAATTCCAAACAGATCGGCACTGCCATCTATATGTATGCTCAAGACTACGATGAAACCATTGTGCCGTGGTTTGTTCGGACAGGACTCCCACGCGACGAACAACGCCGCGACCTCAATAGCTGGGTCGAACTCACTCAGCCCTACATCAAAAGCGGCATCCGTGAGGCTCCTGCGAATGGTTTCAACGATGTCAAGCCTGTTGGAACGATGGCGTGTCCCTCTTTTGATCTGGGCAAGTTCAAGACGGGAGCAGACGCCGCCGATTGTGATGGAGCCGGCTTCACGGACAGTTGGTTCCCTGCCAAATGGTATAAAGCCAACTACGGCATCGGCTTCGGAGCGCAATTTGGTGCGTGTACACAGATAAGCCCTTATGAGCATTTTGCGGGCAGCGATGTCCGTGTGAAAATCATGTCTTTGGCAGAAGCCCTTCGCCCTGCGGAGACTGCCATTGTCGGAGACGGCTTCACTGGCATCATCAAATCCGGTGGATTTGGAACGACATTCGGCTGTGAAGCATCGAATATGCACACTGGCGGCGGCAACCATATTTTTCTCGATTCCCACGCCAAATGGATCGCCCGCAACTCAGAGCGTTATCTTCTGCAAGACAGCACCGGTTGCTACTATTCACGCTATTTTGCTTTTGATAAAGAATAGTGAGGAAGGTTAGCAGTTATGCTCAACTTAAGACAACATTGTTCACGAGTTTTGCTTTTGATGACAGCCGTATTCATTGGGATGTTTCTTGTGGGCTGTGGGAGTGATAAGCCCAAAGAGATACCGGGCTATTACGACGGACCAATGAAAGGCAAAGGGGCTGCAAAACCGGAAGACCCCAATGCAAAAACCACTCCTTAATCTTCAATGTTTAAGGCGCATTCAGTGCTGAGGTGACCGGAGAAAATTCCGGTCACCTGCTGGCATCTACTCATCTGAGGCAAAGCGGATCCATAAAGTTATCCGCTTTGTCTCATTCCTGTTCCTGAGTATTTCATGCATCTCTCCAAAAAAACTAAAGTCTATGGCGCAGTAATCGTTGGACTTCTCATCACAGCAGGTCTGCTTCGTATAATGTCGCGCACCAGCGACAAGAAGCCGCCGCCTTCCGCCCCCGGATACTATACAGGACCGATGCGCGGCAAAGGCAATCCCAATTTTGCCGCGACTGAAGACGGGCGTCAAGTCGATCTTCCGCCGCTCAAAGAGACGCCTGACGCTTCGACTTCCGACCCAAAATCCACTTCCTCCGCACCTGCCAAAGACGCCCTTTAATGCTTTTCTACAGAAGATATTGTGCTTTGGATCGGCGACTTGTCCGCCCCCAGCGGAGGAATTCATGCCGTCGTGCGTCCTTTGGACGCCCATTGCAAAATACAACACGTCCTGTGGAATTGCACTCATCGTGGTGTTGAAAAGAGATGAGAGGAAGTGCTTTTCTCGATTCTACTTGACCCTCTGATTCAATGCCGCCGTATCTGCGACTTGAAGCAGTTTCCCGTTCTTCCGGCTGACCACAACCCGGAGATTCTCTGCGATAGAGTTTGACGTGCTGCGGGTTTTCCACACAATCCGCCAGCCTGTCCCATTACGCAGCGATTCGGGGTTCCCTTCCAACGCAATCTCGGTATCGGGTGCGACTATCTTGAGACGCTGGAGATAGAGCAGACTCTGATTGACGGCGCGGTTGGCTTCGATTGGCTTCGATTTGGAATTGGAGAGAGGGTCGAGATTCTCCCAAGGTGAAAGATTGAACACGTAACACAGCCGCCCGGTATCTGCCCGAAGCATCATGGCGTAACTCGATCCATCGGCACGGACTGGCACATACCACATGGGACGCTTCATAGTACGAGTCAATGGCAAGGGAACCTGCTCATGGACAAAGCGCGGTTCCCCATCTGATTGACAGTCTGCGGCAAACGCTCTGCAAATCGAGAGGGCTTGGTTGACAATCGGCTTGGCTCTCTCTTTTTGTGTTTGTGTGGCAAAGGAATACAACGATCCAGCGGCAAAAACCGAGCCGGTAAAAATCACGGAGAAACGTTGAACACAGCGTACTTGATGGATGCGTTCAAGCGCGGAAATCGAACGGACGGACATTGGAATATCTCCTTCAAGAGTGGACAACACAGTAACAACCCATGCTCTCCGATGTCGAATACAGTGACAAGCCTCTTCGCCTATCTCTGAAGCAGACCCGATCCCAAAATAAAATCATCTGCACAGAATGACAGCAGAAGTTTCCCCATCATTCTCTCGCTGAAAACCAAGCAATTCAGTTCTCACTCTATATGACGCGATCAATACGCGATTTGTCGCAAAGATTTCCGAAAATTGCGTCAGTAGATATTGTTGGCATAAAAATTGGAATCTTTAGGTAATTGTGCGGAGGCAACGATGCAGAAGAGTGAAGACATCGAGGACGAAATCGAAACGGAAGGCGCGATTGAAGCGGAAACCAATCCATCGCCCGAACTATTACAGCAGAGAGTCACTGCAAGCCAAACCGGACAGCGACTCGATGTCGTCGTTACGGGGTTGCTTGACGATGGAAGCCGCTCAGAAGCCAAACGCCTTATCGAAGTGCCGGACACAGAATCCAGTGGCGTTCGTGTGGATGGCAAGCGCGAAAAAGCCGGATACAGGGTTAAGACGGGCAATGTTATCGAAATCGTTCGTGCCGTCGTGCCGCAAACTTACGCCGTCTTGCCCGAAGCGATCCCGCTGGAGATTATTTTCGAGGATTCCGACCTGCTCGTTATCAACAAGGCGCGGGGCATGGTTGTTCACCCCGCACCCGGAGCCGAGCGCGGTACACTCGTCAACGCCGTTTTAGCGCACGCCACTGATTTGAGCGGTATCGGAGGTGAGTTGCGTCCGGGAATCGTTCATCGTCTCGACAAAGATACGGGCGGCTTGATCATGGTCGCCAAAAATGACGTTACTCATCGGGCATTGCAGTCTCAAATCGAATCACGAACTGCCGAGCGGCGGTATCGCGCCATTATTTGGGGCGTTCCCAAATTCGAACACGCCAAAATCGAAGCCCCTATCGGACGCCATCCCGCAGATCGCAAAAAAATGGCGGTGATCACCGATCCCCGCCAAACCGCCCGCTCCGCCATCACCGAACTTTTTGTCAAAGGGACGTATGGCAGTACATTCGCCCTCGTCGAAGCCAAACTTCATACCGGGCGCACCCATCAAATTCGCGTTCACTGCGCTTATATTCACCACCCGATTGTCGGCGATCCCCTGTATGGCGGAATGCGGAAAGTGCCGTCGGCTGCCTATCCTGCCTCGCGATTGCGCGACATTGAAGCCGCGATTGACCTACTCGAAGGGCAAGCCTTGCACGCCTTTTCGCTCGCGTTCAACCATCCGCGCACCAACGAACGCCTCGCCTTTACCGTTCCCTTGCCCGCTCCGATGCAGAATCTCCTCGACGCGCTTGCGATGGAATAAACATCACCTCACCCCCCAGCCCCCTCTCCTTGCCGCTCGTGCCTCACTATGAGAGGGGGAGTCAGAAGGTTGGAGTTTCTCCCTCTCAATCTTGGGAGAGTCTCAGATTGGGGAATTGACGCGCCGAAAACCCCGAAAAGGGGCTTGATCTTATCGAGAGGGAGTCTCAGATTGGGGCATTGACTCCCCTCTCCTAAGGAGCTTGCGACTGGTCAGGAGAGGGGTCGGGGGTGAGGTAAACACAAACCTTCACGCAGACCAGCGTTGCGGAATAAGATTTTGGGGATCAAAGAGCTCGGTGTATGCGTCGCCGGTGAGAAGTTCGGGGAAAACCGCGTAACAAAAATGACCTGCCCATCGCGCCGATTCATAGCGAATCGCCTGAATGCCGCAGTCGAACACCGCCCGCCCAAGCCGCTGTGTGGGCGTCTCTTCCTTCTCCTGTTGTATGCGCCAACCGGCTCTGAGTTCGGTACGATTGGTCTCCAGCTGCTTCTGCACATCAGCGTCTGTAATATCAATCACGCGAAGGAGGCTGACGGTGGCACTGAGCAGAACAATCGGCGGAAAGGCATCGAACTTCGGCGGACGCTTGCGGCGATTGAGGAGATATTGCGGCAGAACTTCGTAGAGACAGGTTTCGGCTTCGGCGGCAAAATAGAGGCTCCGCATTTCCGACGCGCCACGCGGCGTAAATCGTGCGCCGATGATCGCGGCTCCATCGGCATATAAGGGCTGCGGAGAGGGATTGCCCCAAAGATAGCGAAGCGCGACGGCACGGTATAGAGTGATTTCGTGTGTGCCGGAAGAGGAGGGGGTTTCAGAAGTTTCGAGCGAATCAAGAACGCGGCGCAGAGAATCATAATTCCGCATCAGGCAAACTGCCCTCGTGCCGTGCCATCGAGCATTTCAATCAAAATATACGCCATTCCTTGCTTGATCAACTGGCGTGGTGTCTTGTTGTCCAACTGCGGATCGCGCAAGAGCAAATAATCTTCGATGGCTTGCGGTCTGTTGCCGAACGATGCAATCAAGGTTTCCGCCAAGCGAATCAACGGCGACAATGACGGCTGAATCGCCTCTTTATCGGGCGTCTCCAACAAAATCCGCTCACGAACACCCAGCAGACTCGCCATCTCTCGCGAGGTCAAACCCAAAAACTTCGCGGCACGCAGCGCATCATAGCGTTTACTCTTGGGATGGAGCAAAAAAACAGCCGGATTCTGCGTGCGTTGTCGGGTCGTTTTGTGCGGCACGGGATTGTGCGTTTGCATAGGGCTTATATTCGGTTCCCTTCGCGCATTCCGTTCTTCCGTCATCACCGCTTGTTTTTCTTGTGTCATCGTCTACCTCGCAGGTTCTGAGGATATTCCATTATACGACTACAACGCGAAAAAAGTCAATCGCTCCTTTGGGCAATTCGGGTACGTTCTTGTACCCGAATTGCCCAATGACCTACGGAACCAGATTGATCGTCGTCGCTGTCACGGGAGTATCCAGACTGGTGAGGGAGACGCTTGTCGTCCCTGACGCCGTGCCGGACTCCGCGAGCAGAGTATAGTCGCCCGTGACAAGCCAGAAGAAATAGCTGCCGCCGGGTCCGGTGGTTGTGCTGAAAACCAAGCCCGTCGAATTTGTCGCCCTGACCGGGATACCTGCCGCCCCGGTTCCGCTGAGAGTGACCACGCCGCGAATGGTAAATGGTGGATTTGGTGTTGAGCCAACCGGACGCTCGATAACAACCGGATTATTGAGAGGGTTGGCTCCCGCCGTCAGGGGGAATTCGAGCGTCAAATCCGTGACGGGTTTGTCCTCGAATCCGCCCGCTTTCACCACGCCATAGGTTCCGGTGATCGATCCCAATCCAACGGGCAAACCGCCGATACTAAATGCGCCGTTGACATCCGTTGTCGCTTGACGTCCCGCAATCGTGACGACTGCCCCCGCGACAGGCTGCTGCGAGTTGTCCACAGTGGTGACAACGCGCCCCGAAACGGTGGCGTCGTAACTGGTATCTGAGAGAAATATATCGCCCAAGTTGTTCGCCGTCGTAGTGGAAAGCGTGATTGGCAGGGTCAAGCTCTGCACGCCTGTTGCTGTAATGACCGCCGACGTAGAGTTCGCCGGAACATTCGGCACAGTGAAGGTGCCGTCCGTAACGCTCGATTGTGCTAACACGCTGCCAATGGTGATAGTCGCGGCAGGATCGGGGCGCGTGTTGGTTTCAGCGCGGATAAGCCTGCCCGTCACCGTGACGAG
>Ga0163154_10006794_pt1 | contig 13860 bp, 9 predicted proteins | sample OliLakLV19MP9P1_FD_148649 | JGI IMG/M metagenome (GOLD analysis project Ga0163154, IMG submission 148649) | Freshwater microbial mat bacterial communities from Lake Vanda, McMurdo Dry Valleys, Antarctica - Oligotrophic Lake LV.19.MP9.P1 | ecosystem: Environmental > Aquatic > Freshwater > Lake >... | reverse complement strand
CCTCCGCGGCGAGGAGCGCTCTCTCGGGCTGCTCGGCCTCGCGCCGCGCGAGCCGTGCGGCGTCGGGCGAACGCCGCGCCCGCCGCCGAGCCGTGCCGGCCTGGCGCGCGAGGATGCCGACGAGGAAGGGCAGGAGCCGCGCTTCGCGCTTGAACGCCCGCGGCCGCTCGAGCAGGGCGAGGAACGTCGCTTGGACCAGGTCCTCGGCCTCCCCGACCGTGGGCGCGAGCCGGACGGCGAGCGACATCAGCTCCTGGGCGACGGCGTCGAACAGTGCCCCGAGCGCCTCGACGTCGCCTCCCTCGCGGTAACGCTCGAAGAGCTGCTCGGGATGACCGTCCTGCACGCCCCCTCCTTAGCGCGTGCCGCTTCGGCCCCGACAAGGATCGCGGAGAAAATGGAGGTAGGGCTGCAAGCGTGCCCGCGGAGAGGCCCGACCCGAGCCTTCTGGTTACGACTCGTCGCGGCGCACTTGGATTCAAACCCGGCGGTGCAGCCTGGCCGCGCTACAAACGCCGACGGGGCCTGTGGCGGTCCAGGTCGGCGAGACCAAACATTTCCAGCCGCGGTTCCGCGACGCCCACTCGAACCCGACCTCGCACGTCACGGACGCGGTGCGCGTGCGGTTCCGTTCAGAGGCCGAGACGCGCGCGAAGGACGCGCCCGGCGCAGCCCTAGTCGAACGTCACTGCGACCCCGCCCGACGTGTTGGAGGTACCCCCGGCGTCGCGATACCAGTACTGGAAGTACGCGGTGTCGCCAACCGACAAGCTCACGCCGGGCAGGGGCAAGCTCAACAAGTCTGGGCGGAATGCCACGGACCCCGTCGCGCCCGCGTTCTGCACGAACAAGCTGAATCGGAGCTGCGGCGCGCCCAGACACAAGAGCCCTTGGCTCGGGGCCGGGAGCGCGGACGCGGCCGCCTCGCTGGTCGACATCAAAAAGTAACCGAGGCTCTGCGGCGGGAGCTCAGTGACGTTCAGGTCGAGCGCGTTCGAGGCGAGCGTCGTCGAGCCCGTCCCGCAGAGTCGCGCGCCCGCGGCGCTCACGGAATTCGGCTGCGCCGCGCACATGTGATACGGATTCAACCGCAGGCGCGCGATGTACCCGTCCAGATTGCCGCCGTAGCCGGTTTGGAGCGCCCCCGCGGTCGTTGGCAAGTTGGCGGAGTAGGTACCTCCAACGACCAGCACGCGCGGCGTACCTGATACCGCCTCGACGTGCACGTTCGCGACCCAGTCCTCGCCGCTGCCGCCAAAGTACGTCAGATAGTGCAGGTCATCGATTCCACGGCCCGCCGGCGTCAGCGCCAGGATGAACCCGTCGCCGCCGCCGTTGTACCCCTCGTCGAAGGCGCCGCACGTGACGGGCAGGACGCCCCCGGCCGTGAAGGAGCCCACGCCGAACACGGTCCCGTTGGGCGCGACCTCGAGGTCGTAGAACGACTCCACGCCGAAGGTCGCGATGTACGTGGAGTAGACGAGCGGGCTCGCGAGACGGCGATCGAACTTCATCAGAAACGCATCCCCGAAGCTCAGGGGGCCGATGAACGTGGTGAACGGCGCTCCCACCGTGGTCGGGAAGGTGCCCGAGTTCGTATTCCCCGTCAGGATCAGTGCCCCCGCGGCGTCGGCCTCCATCTGCGAGAGCGTCTGCGATCCGGCGGTCCCGAAGTAGGTGCCGTACACGATCGCGGCTGGGCCAGTGAGCGTGAGGTCGAGCTCGGCGATCACGAGGTCGAGACTCGCGGCGCGCGTCGCTTGGTACGCGTTCGGAGTCACGGGGAAGTCGAGCGAAAACGAGTTCGCCGCGATGGTCACGACGCCGTTCGCAGCGCGAGTGATGTCGACCTGGCGGATGTCGAGCGAGGCCTCTTGGGCTGAGCCCCCGAGGTAGGTCGCGTAGAGCAGCCCCGCGGCACCATTCTGCGCGAGGTCGAGCTGCGCCAAGTACACGTTGATCCCGCCCCCGAGCGTCGCGTCGTGCGTGATTGCCGTCGTCGGGAGGTCCGGAGACGTGGTCGCGCCGGCGAGAAAAACCGTCGCCGGCTCCTCGAGCAGGATCCTGTAACCGACGTCGCCACCCGCGCCGCCGAAGTAGGTTGCGTGCACCAGCGTGCCCGCCACAGGGTCGAACTGAACGACATAGGCGTCCGAGCTGCCGCCACCAAACGTCGGTTGCGAGGCGCCCGCTGTCACCGGAAAGTTCGGCGACTGCGTTGTCCCGACGACAAAGACCTGGCCCGCGGAGTTCAAGGCCGAGTCCCAGACGCGGTCGAAGGCGCTGCCGCCGAAATAGGACCACCAGACGACCTGAGCGGCGCCGATCGCCGACGGGTCGAGGAGCGCGACAAAGCAGTCATGTCCGCCCATGTTCTGCGAGAAGGGCGCGCCGACTCCCGGCAGTGACCACCCGGTCGATGACGTCATGCCCGAGACGAGGATTCGCCCCGCAGCGTCCTGCAACACTGTCCCCACGAAATCGACCCCGGTGCCGCCGACAAACGTCGACCACTCCAGCCCGGGGTCGATCACGACAGGCAGGCCCGCGACGTCCTGCGCGAACTCGAACCCGTAGCGCTGGTCGTCCAGCACCACATAACGACAATCGAGCGCGCGCTTGCCACCGTCTGGCAGGACCGCCCAGGTGACCGGCACACTCTGCTCGAGCACGAGGCCGCTCGCCGTGTGCATGAGGAGCCGTTTGTCGTCCGCGACCTCGAGGCGCTCGATGCCCTCGCAGCGTACGACGAAGTCGGAGAGCGTGGCGCCCGGCGCGAGCAACACATCGTACTCGAGGCGACAGGCGCTCTCGCGCAGGCGCACGTCGATACCAGTGTAGAGGTCGCGGTAGAGCACCTGAGCGAACGGCGTGAGCCCTTCGACACTCAGGGGCTCACGCCCGCCGACGTAATGGTTGTAGCGCCCGGGCAGCGCCTCGCGGCCCTCGACGCTGGTCGACTCGCTCGCGCCCTCGAAGACAAAACGAGTGGGCGGCGGGGTGATGTGGTCGGCGCGTTCGCGGACCGCAACCGTCAACGCGTGGGGCTCGACGAAGACTCGCACGTCGCCCTTCGTGGCGATGAATCGCGCGGGGTTGTCCCACTGGCCGCGGTTCTCGAGGAATCCGAGCGGTACAGCCGTCAGTGTCGCCGACGGGGCCAGAAATGCGCCTCCGTCAACTTGTGCGGGAAGTGGCGCGGAGAAGATCGCGAGGCAGACGACAGAACAAGTGGCAGGACGTAGTCTCAGCATTGGATTGGCGGGTCAATGGGAAAGCACCCTCCCCCGAGGAGGACGCAGGCAGGCGATCGAGGGTGCCGCGGACTTTGAAGAGCCTGGGCGGTAGAAAGTACAAGGAGGGGTTTCTGGGCCCCGAGGCGGCGGTGGTGCGCACTGTCGCGGGCCGGCTCTGAGGTGGCCCTGGCCCCGGGGGACTGTCCAATTATGAGACAGCCCCTCACCTCCGCGCGGACTTAACACGGGTCTCGGCCCCCGGGCGGTGCCCGATGCACCAGGATTCTGGACCGGCCTCCGAGCGCGACCCCCGCGCACTCCTCCCGAGGCGCCGGAAGTTCGATGAACGGTATGCCCTCCGCCCCGCCCGCCCGCGATCGAGTGCTCGCTCCGGCCGACCCTGGTGCCCCCGCTGTGACCGCAATTCGCTTCGACGACCTCGACGCGCCGGAGCTCTTCTCCAACCGAGAGCTTTCGGTCATCGCGTTCAACGAGCGGGTGCTGGCTCTGGCGCTGGACCCGGCCGTGCCGCTGCTCGAACGCGTGCGCTTCCTGACGATCTCGTGCTCGAACCTCGACGAGTTCTTCGAGGTTCGCAAAGCGTCGTACCAGGAGCTCCAAGGCACCAACGCGCCCAGCTTCGACGGCCGCTCGACGAGCGAGCTCCTGCGCGACATTGCACGCAGCGCGCACGTCCTCGTCGACGAACAGTACCGTGTCGTCAACGACGTGATCCTGCCCGCGCTCGCGGCGGAGGGGATCCGTGTCCGGCGCCGGTCGGACTGGACGGACGCCGAGGTCGCATGGGCGCGGCGCTATTTCGACGAGCACGTCGAGCCCGTGCTGACGCCCGTCGCGCTCGACCCCGCGCACCCGTTCCCGAAGATCCTCAACAAGTCGCTGAACTTCGTCGTGCTGCTGCAAGGCGCCGACGCGTTCGGGCGTGACGCCAACATCGCCGTGGTGCAGATCCCGCGCCCACTCGCGCGTTTGCTCCAGCTCCCCAGCGACGTCTCCGGCGGCAAACACGACTTCGTGATGCTCTCGTCGATCGTCCACGCGAACGTGGACAAGCTCTTCCCAGGGATGACGGTCACTGGCTGCTACCAGTTCCGCGTCACGCGCAACAGCGAGCTCTGGGTCGACGAGGAAGAGGTAGAGGACATGCTGAAGGCGCTCGAGGGCGAGCTCCCCGACCGCCGCTTCGCCGAGCCCGTACGGCTCGAAGTGGTGAAGGACTGCCCCGCCGATACCGCACAGTTCCTGTTGGAGCGCTTCGGACTGCCCGCGCAGGACCTGTACCGGGTCGACGGTCCGGTCAACCTCAACCGGCTCGGTGCGCTGTACGCCAAGGTCGATCGCTCCGATTTGAAGTACGCGCCGTTCGTGCCGCGTGTCCCGCGCCAGATGCAGCGCGGCGCCGACCCCTTCGAGGCGATTCGCGCCGGCGACATCATGGTGCATCAACCGTTCGAGTCGTTCCAGCCGGTCGTCGAGCTCGTGCGGCGCGCGGCGGCGGACCCGCATGTCGTCGCGATCAAGCAGACGCTGTATCGCACGGAGGAGAATTCCCAGATCGTTGCGGCGCTGCGCGAGGCGGCGCGCGCCGGCAAGCAGGTCACGATCGTCGTCGAGTTATTGGCGCGCTTCGACGAGCAGGGCAACATCGACCTGGCGAACGAATTGCAGGACGCCGGCGCGCAGGTCGTCTACGGCGTGTTCGGCTACAAGACACACGCGAAGATGCTGATGATCGTGCGCCGCGAGGCCGACGGCTTGCGCCGTTATGTGCACCTCTCGACGGGCAATTACCACTCCGGCACGGCGCGTGCGTACACCGACATTGGGTACCTCACCGCCAACCCCGTCATCGGCGAGGACGTCCACAGACTCTTCAATCGCTTAACCGGCCTCGGCGAAGCGCGGCGCCTCGGCGCGCTCTTGGATTCTCCGTTCACGCTGCGCCAGGAGCTGCTGCGCATGATCGAAGCGGAGGCCGACCACGCGCGCGCCGGCCATCCGGCGCGCATCGTCGCCAAGATGAACGCGGTGACCGAGTTGCAGACGATGCGCGCGCTCTACCGCGCGTCGCAGGCGGGCGTCGAGATCGACCTCGTCGTGCGCGGCGCGTGTTGCCTGCGGCCAGGCATCCCAGGCGTCTCGGACCACATCCGCGTGCGCTCGGTGCTGGGACGCTTCCTGGAGCACAGCCGCCTCTACTACTTCGAGGCCGGAGGCGAGCGCAAGCTCTTCGCCTCCAGCGCCGATTGGATGGGGCGCAACCTGTTCCGCCGCATCGAGACCTGTTTCCCGATCCTCGATGCGCGGCTCAAGGAGCGCATGCTGGAGGAATGCCTCTTCAACTACCTGCCCGACGACGTCGCGTGCTGGCTGATGCGCAGCGACGGCAGCTACGTCCGCCAGGGCAGCCGCGAATTGCACCGCGAGCTCGTCGAGCGCATCACGAGCGTCCCCGATCCCGCGCGCGTGGATGACAGCGGCTACCACGAGGTTGGCTGAGACGAGCCCAGCGCGCCGACCTATTTCACTTCCAGCACGATGCCCATGGGCGCGAGGAACGCGCGCTCCTCGTCGAAGTCGGTGCTCGTCAACGGGTGCTCCGCGAGCCAACCCTCGGGGAACAAGAGGCGCACACGCGAACCCGCGTAGCGCAGCTCCGGCAATACTGGCTTGCGCGGTGAGCGATCACGGTGCAAGCAAAGCGCGATGCGCAGCGGCGGCAAGAGGCTGCGCATCGCCAACATGCGCTCGCCGGGCAGCCCCGCGAGGAGCTCAGGCCGAAGCGTGTGCCGCTGGCAACGGATCAGCAGCGCGAGCTGATGTCGGTCCTGCCGCGAGAACCCCGCGAGGTCCGCGTTCTCGACCAGATAGGCGCCGTGTTTGTGATAGCCGCTGTACGACACGGACAGCCCGATGCCGTGCAGCAACGCGGCCCACCCCAGCAGCATCCGATCGCGCCGCGTGACCTCCAGCGAGCCCTCGAGGCCAGCAAGGAGCGCGAATGTCGTCCGGCGGACCTGGTCCGCGTAGTCCATGTCGGCGCCGAAACGCTGTGCGAAGCGGCGCACGCTGGCCTCACGGATGTCATCGTCGTACATCCGACCGAGGAGGTCGTAGAGCACACCCTCGCGCAGCGCCCCTTTCGACGGGCGCATCGATCGAATGCCGAGTTCCGTGAACACCGCGCGCAGGATCGCGATGCCGCCGCCGATCACGCCGCGGCGGTCCGGGCGCAGCTCCGGTAGATCGAACTTCTCGGGCCGCCCGAGCTCGATCAGTGTGCGCGCGAGCCGATCGAGGCCCTCGAGCGTGACGCCGCCGCCCGACCATTGCTGCACTTCGAGGATCTTCGCGATGGACCGGATCGTGCCGCTGGAGCCGATTGCGTGGTCCCAGTGGCTGGACCGATAACGGTCGACGACCGGCTCCAATTCGCTGCGCGCAGCGAGTTCCGCGCGCTCGAGGCCGCCCTGCGTGACGACGCCGCCGGGGAAGAAGCGTCGGGTCCACGAGACACAACCCATCGCGAGGCTGTCCTCGCTGTAGGACTCATAGTCCTGGCCCAGGATGCACTCCGTGCTGCCGCCGCCGATGTCGACGACGAGGCGCCGCCCTTCGAGGTCCCCCAGCGCGTGCGCGACACCGAGGTACACGAGGCGCGCCTCCTCGCGCCCCGGCAGCACTTCGATCGACATGCCGAGCGCATGCTCGGCGCGCGCAAGGAACTCGCCGCCGTCGCGCAGCTTGCGGAACGTCGCCGTGCCAACTGCGCGGCGGCGCTCTTCGGGCACGGTCGCAAGGCGCTCGCGGAAGCGCTCCAAGCACGCCAGTGCACGCGCTTGCGCCACCGCATCGAGGCGCCCGCCGGGCGAGAGGCCCTCGGCGATCGCGACCCTGTCGCGCACCCTGTCGACGATCGCGGGCTGCCCCGCGAGCTCGCGCGCGACTACCATGTGGAAGGAGTTCGAGCCGAGGTCGACCGCCGCGAGCGCCGTGGCGTCGACGCGCTGGTCGTGGCGCAGGGCCTCCTGTCGCGAAGCTTCGGGGGTAGGCGTCATCCGATCAATGCACGCAAGCGTTCGGCGCGCTCGCGCGCCTCTCCCGAGTCGAGGGACCGCGTCGCCGCATCGACGCCATCGGCGAGGGTCAAGCAGCGCCCCGCCGCCTTCAAGAAGATCGCCGCAGCGAGGAGCGACGCGCTGCGCGCCGGCCCGCGCTCGCCCGCGAGGACCGCGCGGGTGACATCGCCCGCTGCCTGGCACAGCGCGGGGTTGTCCGCCGCGCCCTGGCCGTCCTCCGGCGGGCCGTACATCGGCAGCTCGGGCTCACGTGGCTCCTCGAGGCCATAATCGGCGGGCTCGACGGTGACCGCGACGAGGTGTCCGCCGTCGAGCTCGATCCCGCGCGTGCGCCGCCGGACCGACGGGATCACGCCGCCGTCGCAGCCTTGGAGCGCGATCCCACGCGGGTGCCCCAGGCCCTGGATGACCTCGACCGCGGTGCCGAGCACGGGTCCACCCTGGGCGCCGAGCACCACCGCCGCGCCCGGTGGCGCGACGAGCTTCTCGACGGTCGCCAGCGGCGTCCGCATGACAACCTCGCCGCGGACACGCCGCAGGGCCGCGATCGGCGGCAGGATCCCGGAGAGCGCGACGACCGCGAAGCCCGCCTTGGCGACCCAGTCCTCGGCCTCGGTCGGGTCCCAGGTCATCGACAGCCCGAGGCCCTCCAGCACATTGGCCGCCGTCAGCCCCCGCCGCGGCGGGACACAACGGTCCGTGATGATCAGGACCCGGGCCCCGGCGCCGGCAGCGATCAGACCTGCGGCGACGTCCAGGGGCGGCACGGTCTCGTGGCCGTCGTGGGGCGGGCTCACGCAGACGAGGCCGCTCATGCCCCTGCAGGGCATCCGGGCATGGGCCCGGGCGGATTGCGCCATCCCCATGAGCTCCTCGACGGTGACGCCCTTCCAGCGCAACGAAACCAGGAAGGAGGCCACGAGCGCATCGCTCTCGGCCCCCGACAGGATCGCGGTGAAGCCGCGATAGGCCTCCTCCGTGGTGAGGTTGCGGGCGTCCTTCGGGTCGGACCCGAGGATGCGCATGAGGCTACGGAGGACCATCCGCCCGGAAGTGTAGCGACCCGGAGCACCGGGCCGGGCGCTAGAGGTCGAGCGAGGCTCCGGCGCGCACCGCGCGTGGAGTCAGCGCGGCTTTCAGCTCGGAACCTGCGGGTCCTACCGTGGCTGCTGTACCCGTCGCAGCGAGGCGCGCGCGCGCCCGGCGCCGCAGCGACGGCGGGCCCAGCGGGTACCGTCGTGCCAGCGATCGCTAGTGAGCTCCACGAGCAGCAGAGCGTCCTGTTCGTGGCGCAGGACCTGCGCCACGAGCGCTACCCGCTCGGAACCCCAGGTCACGGGGGGCTGCCACACGGTCAGACTTTCGAAGCCCCGTGGCGGAGCGAGCGCGAGAAGCGGAGCCGCGCTCGGTTCGAGGCCATTGCCCTCGAGCTGGTCGACAAGCGACCGGAACAACGACTCCGTGCTCGCTCTCGAGGGATGCACGAGGAGGCTCGGTTCGTGGCCTCGACCGAGCTCTGGGCCGAGCCAACCGACCCATGGGCCGGACGGCCCGGGATAGAACGATTCGGGTGCGAGGAACTCGAAGTCACCGGACCTCCAAGCGCGGAGCCCCTCGGGCCGGCGCCGCGCACTGCGCGGGGTCCGCGTCGATTCGCTGAACCAGGCCATGGCGGCCTTGGCGATCGCATCCGGCACAGCATCGCTCCACGCTACCTCGAGAATCGACCAGTCTCCGTCCTCCCAGCTCGTGTGCGCGCGGTGATGCCAAAGCACTCCTGCCTCGCTCCGGGCGAAGGCGACGACCGCGTCGTCGATGGTCTCGATTCGTCCCTCGAGATGCAGCGGGTCACGACCTAGATCGAGGACCAGCGGATCCAAGCCACAGACGTCACCGAAGACGCGCAGTCGGCGCGTGGCGGCGAACACGTCCTCTGCCAGTGGCGTGATCTGAGCTGGGTCCACGAAGAGCTGTGTCGGGCGAGGCCAGCGGGTTACGGTCATGGTGGTGCCTCACGGGGCGATCGGAGCCAAGGGGAGGGGAATGCTCGGGCCGGGCACGCCTCCACCTTGCATGAGCTGGTCCCAGACGCCGGCCAACTGGTGGTTGGGGATCGCCTGGCCGCAAGGCCCGCACCCGTGATCCGCGCGACGCCGGCGTTCTTCAAGGCGAACGCGCCGTTGAGGGTCAGCAACATCGCGCCCGACACATTGGTGAGCGGCGCGGTGACGTTGGCGTTGGCCGCGGCCGTCACGTTGATCATGCTCCCCGAGATATTGATCACTCGACCCGCGATCAGCGTGATCGACGAGGCGCCGCAACGTAGCGTCAGCGTGCTCGCGGCATTGAGGATGATGTTATCGCCGGCGGTGACGCTGAGGTTCGCGCCGATTTCGACCACGCGGTTCCCGCCGACCACCAGGGAGTCGTTCGCACCAACTTGTCGCGAGTCGTTGCTCTCTACCTGCGCGCTGCGATCGACACCAACGCTCGTCATCGAGTTGTTGCCCGTTCTGCTCGTCCGGTCGTTCTCGACCACCTCGTTCAGGCGGTACTGAACGCAGTACTTGCGCTGCTGATAGCTCGCTGTGGTCTCGAAATCGAAGTCGCGACCTTGGACGAACCCGTACTTCACCTTGCTCGCCACGGGCCATCGACCTCGGAAGGGGGGTCGTGTCGCACATCCCACGCGGCAATCGACTTCGCCAGGGCCGTGATCTGGACTGCCCCATGGAGGTCGGGAGCCCGCTCGCCCTGCATCCAGAGACGGGCGCCTCGCTGTCCGAGAACCCGCTCAACATGCACACGAATTCGTAACTGAACGAGCTGATCCTGAGACCCGGCGTGTACGAGGGGCTGTTCACCCAGTCGCCGAAAGAGTGCGAGCCGTCGACGTCCGTCGTGGTCGACGTCCCCGCGCAAGGCATTGTCGAAGTGTGCGTACCGATGCGCCGCCGTTGAGCCGCGAGCGGAGCGCCGAGGCCGCAACAATGTCAAACACCGCGAACGCGCGCGAGCACCGCCTTGGCCGTGCTTGACAGACCGTCGGGGTCGAGCGCAGCCTCGATGAGGCGCTGCGCCCGTGCCGCCTCGAAGGCCGCGACGCGGCCGCGGTCGTCCAGGTCGACCCACGCGGCGTGCACGCGGATCTCGCCGCGTTCGCTGCGCTCGCGGAACGCGCTCGTAACGGCCTCGATCATGACGTCCTGGTCGCTCATCGTGGCGCTCTCCCGAAGTACTCGCCGACGTCCACACCGCGCCCCCGCAGGCACTCCGCGAGGAGCACCCGCGCGCGACCGATGTTCTTGAGGAAGGTGTTCAACGTCATCCCGATGCGTTCCGCCAGGTCGCGGTCGTGAGTCGCGCCGCCTTCGCTGATGCGCGCGCGCAACGCCGCGGCGGGCTGCGGCGGCAATCCCTCGTGACAGACGGCAATCAGCTCGCGCAGCAGCGGGTCGGGCGCGTCGGTGAACACGAGCGCAGGGTCGGAGTCGTGGTCACCGCCCTCGAGCGGCAGCTCCCGACGCAGGCGGCGTGTGTGATCGATCGCCAGGTTGCGCGCACTCCGGAGCGCCAGCCGCAAGAGCGCGTTGCGCCGCCCGTCGCGCTCGACCCGCGGCGCGACCTGCCACATGCGGAGGAGCGTCTCCTGCACGATGACCTCCGAGTCGACCGTCGCGGCGAACGACACGAGCGACGCACGCAGCTCGTGCTCCGCGCCGGCGACCCAGCGCCCGAAGGCGTCTGGGTCGCCAGCGACGATCGCGGCGAGCTGGTCGTCGAGGTCGATCACGATTGGAGGTCGATCGTCACTGCGTGCTCGCCCGAGAGCTCGAGCGCCTTGACCGTCGTCGTCGGTGTCAGCGCGGGGTGCATTACCGTCAGTCGACAGATGGTCCCTGCGGTCGAGGGCTTGTCACCCTTCGCACCAGTCAAGGGCGCAGTCGAGCGCGACACGTCGACGGTCGCATTCAAGCGTGTGCCGTCGGCGAGCTCCAGCTCAACCTCCTTGGGCAGGCGCCACTCACCCGCTTCGTCCAGCGTGACCTCGACGATCAGCTCGCCCGCGCGACGCGAGACGACGCGCCCCGTGAGCCGCTTACGCGGCCGCGCGCTGTCCGAGCCAAAGAGGCGCCGGAGCCTCTGCTTGAGCCCGTCCTTGGCCTTCGACGGCCGCGCCGCCTCCGCGTCCGCCGAGGAGTCGCGTTCCGCTTCGTTCCGGACCGACGGGCGACTCGGCGGCAGCAACCTGGAGATCGACCGCGCCGCGGCCGAATCCAGCGAGAGCATCCTCTCCATGCTCTGCTTGGCCCGACCCATGTCGGACCCGAGGGGAGCGGCGCACAGCATCGGCGCGGCGCCCGCGAGCGCTTGCATCCTGCCGCGCAGACCGACGCCCTCCGCCGAGAGGCCCGCCGCGAGCTCGTGCGGCATGCGCACACGCCGTGTCGGCGCCGATGGATCCACCGTCACGTCGACGCTGGTCGCCACCCACGACGTCCGCGGAGTCGCGATCTGGAAGTCGAGCCCGAGGCGCTCGATCTCCGCTTCGATGCTGGCGCGGTCGCGCTCGCGCACGCCCACTGCGTCGAGCGTCGTCACACGCTCGCGGGCGTACAGCGCCGCGCACGCGCCGTCGCCGACGGGCGCGGGCGTTGGCGCGACGTGCAGCTCGCGAGTCCACACGCCGTCGCGGGTGCGCCCGGTGACACGCAGGCTGCCACCCTCGGCGCGGAGCTGAACGGGGATCAACGTCGGCACGCCGCCCATGAGATCGCGCACGAGGTCCACGGGGCCGGCGAGCGCGTCGCCCTCGAGTCGCAGGTCGATGAGCAACGGCGCGACGGTCGCTGCGAGCAGCTCGTCGCGGCTGGCCGCGGGGTCCTCCCCGGGCGCGACGATGCGCTCGACCCCGCGCCCCGCGCGCGCAGCCGCCGCGGTCAGCGAACGGTTCACGCCATGACCTACACCGAGCACGTGTACGCGGCAGCTCGCGGGCAAGCGGTCGCGGATCTCGGCGCAGAGCTCTCGCTCCGCGCCGATGAGGCCGTCGCTGACGAGCAGCACCTGCCGCTGCGCCTCGACGGCGAGCGGCTTCAGCGCCGCGAGGATGCCCGAGCGCATCTCCGTCGAGCCGCTGGCGCGGAGGCCCGCGAGCCACTGCAGCGCCGCTTTGCGGTGCGCTGCGGTCGCGTGCACGGCGCCATTCGCGCGCCAATGTCGCGCCGCATCGGAGAACTCGATCAGCTCCAGGCGGTCGGCGTCGCCGAGGCTCTCGACGAGCGCGCTGACGACCGCGACGGCTTGCGCCAGCGGCTCGCCGCTCATCGAGCCGCTGGTGTCGAGCAACACGATCAAGTCCCGCGCAATCGGCAGCGCCGCGTCACGGCGCGGCGGCACGATCGTCAAGAGCCCGAACGCGGACGACCCGTGGACGTGCTCGGGCGCGGGGCGCTCGAGACGCAGTCCGACCCCAGGCGCGGCGCCGGCGACGGGCCAGCGGACCACGACGTCGCGGTCGAGCTTCGCGCCCGACGTGTCCTCGAACGTCACACAGAGTTCAACAGGGACACCGAGTTCAGCAGGCACACCGAGTTCAACGCCCTCGCTCCTCGTCGCGAGCCCGTGCGAAGGCGAGCTCACCGCGCCGCTGCGCGCATCGCCGATGACGAGCGACAGCGCGGCGCGCGCAGCAATGCCGTGCTCTGCGACGGCGACCTCGATGCGAGCCGCGTCCGGCACGCTGCCGGGCGCGCCGAGGTAACGGGGCGCGACGACGGTCGGGAAACGCCACTCCCACTCGCCGTTGGCGAGCCACGTCAGCCGCTGGTCGACGGTCAAGGCGATCGTCACCTCCGCCCCGGCGGGCAGGTTGCCGAGCTCCTGCTCGAAGAGCGTCGAGCGGTCCTCTTCGAGGAGCGCGCCAGTACGCCCCGCGAGGAGCGCGTCCTCGAACGCGCGCCGTGCGTCCTCGCGCGCCTCGACGCGCCCGACCGTGCGGACACCGTCGAGCTCGAAGCTGTAGCCCGAGACCGCCGCGTGCTCCGGCAGCGGCACCTGGTACGAGACCGACAAGGGCTCGGTGTGTGGGTTCACGAACGTCTGGCGCAGCTTGGTGCGCGCGACGCCGCCCGCGGCGTAGACCTCGAGCCGCGTCTCACGCAGCGGGAGCGCAACGCCGGCGGTCGACACGAGGTGACCGCCACGCGGGGCGCTCTGCCCACGCGCGGCGTTCTGGAGGGCGGAATCGATCAATCTCGGGCTCGTCAAGGGTGACATCATGGGCCTCCTGGGCTGGAAACGGGCGCGCGGGGGCACTCCCTGGCGCTCGTCGGCCCAACGGACAGCGGTGGCGACTGGTGACAGTCCGAATGCGAGAATCCGCGGGAGCCCGCGCCAGCGCCACGGGACAATCGATCGGCGCCGCTCGTCCCGTACGGTCGGCCAAGCTCTCGCTCCACCCCGCGCCATGCTGTCCTCTCCGGGGCTCTACCTCGTCAATCCGCGCTCGCCGGTGTAGCTCG
>Ga0163154_10006792_pt1 | contig 13867 bp, 8 predicted proteins | sample OliLakLV19MP9P1_FD_148649 | JGI IMG/M metagenome (GOLD analysis project Ga0163154, IMG submission 148649) | Freshwater microbial mat bacterial communities from Lake Vanda, McMurdo Dry Valleys, Antarctica - Oligotrophic Lake LV.19.MP9.P1 | ecosystem: Environmental > Aquatic > Freshwater > Lake >... | reverse complement strand
GAGCAAGTCGATGTCCCCGTCGAAGTCGTGGTCGCGCGCCAGGAGCGAGGACGGCCTCGTCCCGACCGCGTACCGCGCACCGACGTGGAACGTACCGTCGCCGATTCCGAGCCACGTCGCGACGGTGTCGTCGTCGCGCTCCGTTACGGCAAGATCGAGCGTCCCGTCGCCGTCGAGGTCTGCCGCGGCGATGCGCGCGGGGTTGTCTCCTACCGCGAACTGCTGCGCGACTCCAAACGTCAGGCCGCCGAGATTCCGCACGACAATCACCTCGTCGTCTTCGGCCGCACCAAATACAAGGTCCATCCGACCATCGGCGTCGAGATCCGCTGCCAGCACATCGCTTGGCCGCACACCGAGCGGGAGCGTGGCGAGCGTGAAGTAGTTGCCTGCGGGAGTGTGCTCGACGACGGTAGCGCGCTGCGCGGCCCCCTCCGCGAGGACCAGCTCGACGCGCCCGTCGCCATCGAGGTCCACGACTTCGAGGTCGGCTCCGCGGTATGGCGCGGGCAACCAGCGCACGGGCTCGAACGTGCCGTCACCCCGACCAAGGCTGACGCCGGCCTCGAGGTGCAACGTGCCCAGGGCGAGGTCGAGCGCGCCGTCGCCGTCGATGTCGTGCGCCGAGATCCACGCGACCGGTCCAAGGAATGCGAGCGACGTTGGGCTCGCCGCGAACCGGCCTCCGCCGTCGTTGCGATAGAGCTCCACCCATCCGTGCAGGTGCGAGGCGATGAGATCGAGGTCTCCATCCCCGTCGAAGTCTCCCGGGGCCAGGTGCACGCGGAGCCCATTCGCCTCGCCCCAGAGCAGAGCTTCGAAGTGGGTCGAGTAGCCGCCCGCGCCGTCGCCGCGCTCGATGCGCAGCAGAGTCTGGTAATGGAGTACGAACGAATATGCGAGGTCGAGCGTGCCGTCAGCGTCGAAGTCGCCGACTACGGTCGAAATCCCGTCGCGTCCTTCGACCTGAACCTCCGCGCCGAACGAGAGCGCTTGGGGGCACGCGATGGTCGTGCTTGCGGCTGCGCAAGCAAAGAGCGTTGCGAGGAACGGAGGATGCAGGGTGCGCATGGCAGATCTCGGGGTGCGTACGGAACCGAGAGTCGTCGACACGCGCCCACCCGTCGAGCGCAATCGTAGGAATTGCGCTCGCCCTCGCCCCGAATGTGCGCAACCGCTCGCCCGGCCGTGCGCACGCGGCACGCGCCACCAAGTGAGCAGGACTAGGGTGGGCTAGGGTCCCTCCTCAGGGCGTCCACTTCGAAGCGCGGACCTCACGCGATCACGTCGCTGACGATGCGCCCGTGCACGTCGGTCAGGCGGTAATCCCGTCCCTGGAAGCGGAACGTCAGGCGCTCGTGGTCGACGCCCATGAGGTGCAGCAGCGTCGCGTGCAGGTCGTGCACGTCCAGCGCGCCAGATACAGGGTTAAAGCCGATTTCGTCCGTCTCACCGAACGAGAATCCGCGTTTTGTGCCCCCACCCGCGAGCCACATCGTCGAGGCCTCGATGTGGTGGTCGCGGCCGATGAATTCGCGCACCTCGCCCAACGGCGTGCGGCCGAATTCGCCGCCGAAGAGGACGAGTGTGTCCTCCAGCAAGCCTCGGCGCTCAAGGTCCAGCACCAGCGCGGCGCTCGCCTGGTCGACCTCGCGGCAACGCTGCTCCAGCGGCTCGCCCAGGTGGTTGCCGGGATCGCCGTGGTGGTCCCAATCGGTGTGATAGAGCTGCACGAAGCGCACGCCGCGCTCGACGAGGCGCCGCGCGAGGAGGCAGTTCCGTGCGAACGACGGCGCGTCGTCGTTGAGGCCGTACAGAGCGCGCGTCTCAGCGCTTTCGCGCGTGAGGTCGACGAGGTCGGGCGCGCTCGACTGCATGCGATGCGCGAGCTCGTACGACGCGACGCGCCCCTCGAGCTCGGGGTCGGCGCGGTGTTCGCCGAGCCGATCGAGCGCTGCGACCGTGTCGAAGAAGCCGCGCTGCGCCTCCGGCGTCACGCCGGGCGGCGTCTCGAGGTCCAGCACAGGCGCTCCGGCCGGACGCAGCGGCGTGCCCGAGTATTGTGTCGGCAGGAAACCATTGCCCCACAGCGGCGCGCCGCCGCGCGGGCCACGGTTCCCCGAGCGCAGCACGACGAAGCCGGGCAGGTCCTGGGCCTCGCTGCCGAGGCCGTATAGGGTCCATGCGCCAAACGCGGGCCGTCCCGAAGGGCCGAAGCCCGTATTGATCAATGACTTCGCGGGGCCGTGGTTGATCTCCTTGCTCTGCACCGCGCGCAAGAACGTCAGCTTGTCGACGATCTTCGCGGTGTGCGGCAGCAGCTCGCTGACGGGCGCGCCACACTCGCCGTGGCGATCGAACTTGCGGCGCGTTCCCAGCAGCTTCGCTGCGCCGCCATCGATGAACGCGAAGCGCTTGCCCGCCGCGAGGCTCGGCGGCAGCGTCTGGCCATCCAGGCGCTGCAACGTCTCCTTGGGCTCGAACAGCTCGAACTGACTCGGCGCACCCGCCATGAACAGCCAGATCACGCGCTTCGCGCGCGCCTGAGGCAACAGCCACGCAGGCGACCTCGCAGCGCTCGTGCGCGCGTCCTGCGCGTGCGCCTCGCGCGCGAGCAGGTCGCCGAGCGCCAACGCGCCGAGGCCCGCGCCCGCGCGCAGGAACTCGCGCCGTAGAAGGCGCGCTGCAGCGCCAATCGAGGGTAGCTCGCTCAAGGCCGGTACCGGAACTCCTGGAGGTTGAAGAGGACCCTCGCCAGCGCCGTCCAACCCGACCCGCCGCCGTGCACCTCCGCGATCGACTCGGCGTGCTCGAGCAGCACATCGCTCTCGTCGTCGCGCGGCGGGCGCCCGAGGCACCACTCGAACGCACGTGCGACCTTGCCGCGGTCGTCGAGTGACCACAGACCCTTGATCCGCTCGCCCAGAGCAGCCGCGAGCTCGATCGTCAGCGGGTCGTTTGCGAGGGCCAGAGCTTGCAGCGGAGACGTCGAGCGGTCGCGCCGTGTGCACGTCGCGCTGGCCAGCGGCGCGTCGAACGTCGTGTAGAACGGGAACGGCGCGGAGCGCCACGAGCGTGTGTAGAGCGACCGCCGATGACGCGCGGAGCCCTCACTGGCCGTCCACTGCTTCGCGCTCTGCGTGAACGCATAGACGCCCTCGGGCTGAGGCGGCTGCACGGGCGGGCCGCCGACGGTGCGATCGAGCACGCCGCTGGCGACCATCATCGAATCGCGCAAGACTTCGCCCTCGAGGCGCAGGCGCCGCTGGCGCGCGAGGAGCTCGTTCTCGGGGTCGCGCGCCAGCAGCGCAGAGTCGTCGCTGGCCGCTTGGCGGTACGTCGCCGACGTCACGATCGTGCGCACGAGGTGCTTGCGCGACATGCCGTGCGCGACGAAGTCCTGCGCCAACCATTCCAGGAGCTCCGGGTGCGTCGGGCGCGCGCCGCGCAGCCCGAAGTCGTTCTCCGTCGCGACGAGGCCGCGGCCGAAGAGGTGCTGCCACGTGCGATTGACCTCGACGCGGTGCACCAACGCGTTGCGCGGATCGACGAGCCACCGCGCCAGGTCCAGGCGTGTGCGCGGGCCGCCGTCGTCGCCCATGCTCGCATTGCCGCCGAAGTGGTCGAGGGCCGCTGGGAACGCCGGGGTGACAACCTCGCGCAGGTCGAGGAACGAGCCGCGGTGGAACACGCGCGTCACACGCGGGACGGCGCGCGCCTCCAACACGAGTGACGTCGGCAGTTTTGGCCGGGCGGCCTCGTGCCGCTGCAGCGCGAGCCACGCCGCACGCCACTCGTCGGTGACGAGCGCGCGCTCGACCGGCGACACGGCCGCGCCGAGCAAGAGCCGGAACGCGCCCAGTGTGTGGCGCGCGCCGTGCTCCTGTACCAGCTCCACGCGCAGCTCGCGAGGCGCGCGCGTCGGCGTGTGCGGTTCGGGCAATGCGAGCACGAGCTCCAGAGCGTGTGGCGCTCCGAATGCCGGCTTGATCGCCCACCCGGGGCCTGCCCCGGCGCCGACCAGTCCACCCGCGCCGTACGATGCGCCGCCCTCCTCGCGGGTGTCCTGCTCGAAGTCGGCGCGCGCCGCCTGGAGCTCGATGCGCTGCCATTCACCGCCCTCCGTCGCGCGCGTGAACACGCGCACCGCTTGCAGCACGAAATTGCCGTTCGACGCGCGGCCGGGACCGCCGCTCTGGAGCGACGAACGTGGCAACGCCTCGAGTCGCAGCATCGCGAGCGCACCGAGGCCCGCCGGCATTGGTCCCTCCAGGACATACGTGCTGAACACAGCGTTCTGGCCGACCGCGCTCCACGAGCCATCCTCCTCGGGCCGCAGCTTGGTGCCGTTGGAGGCCCATGCACGCGGGGGTTGCCAGGTCGTCCAACCTGCGACGCTGTCGGTGTGTGTGACGGCGTGCTTTGCCTCGAGCCGCGCGGCCTCCGCCTCGTACATCTCGGCGACGCGCTCCTCGTCGGGCGTGTGCGCAACGAGCATCGTCGGCTCGAGGCTGACGCCGCCGTCCCGTGTCTGATCGAAAAACGCGACCAACGCGTAGAAGTCGTGCAGCGTTAGCGGGTCGAACTTGTGTGTGTGACACTGCGCGCACGAAAGCGTCGCACCGAGCCACACCGCGCCCGTCGTGTGCACGCGGTCGAGCACAGCGTTCACGCGATTCTCCTCGTCATCCGCGCCCCCCTCTTCGTTCACCTGCGTGTTGCGGTGGAAGCCGGTCGCCAAGCGCTGCTCGCGCGTCGCGTTGGGCAGCAGGTCCCCCGCGAGCTGTTCAATGGTGAACTCGTCGAAGGGTTGGTCGCGGTGGATCGAGCGCACGACCCAGTCGCGCCACGGCCAGATCGAGCGCGCGCCGTCGATCGTGTAGCCGTTGCTGTCCGCATAGCGCGCGACGTCGAGCCAATGGCGCGCGAAGCGCTCGGCGAAGTGCACGGACGCCAAGAGTTCGCCGACGCGGCGCTCGTAGGCGTCGTCGAGTTCGTCGGCGAGGAACGCCGCGAGCTCCTCCTCCGTGGGCGGCAACCCCGTCAGGTCGAGGTGCACCCGCCGCAGGAGCGCGCGCGGTTCTGCTTCGGGCGACGGTGCGAGGCCCTCGTGCGCGAGCCGCGCGGCCACGAAACGATCGATCGGATTGTGCGCCCACTCCTTGCTCACGGCGCCAGGCTGGGCAGGCGGCGCGGGCGGTTCGACCGCGCCGAAAGGTGTGTAGGCCCAGTGCGGCTCCCATTCGGCGCCCGCGTCGATCCAGCGGCGCAGCAGCGCCACGTCATCCGCGGAGAGGGCCGCGCCGTGCTCCGGCGGTGGCATGCGGTCGAAGTCCGCGTCGGTCGTCACCCGATAGTAGAGCTCGCTCTCGTCAGGCGCGCGCGGGACGACGGCGGCGGCCAGGCCCTCGGGCAGGTCGAGCCGCAGGCCGCCCGCGCGTGTCGCTTCGTCCGGACCATGGCACTCGAGGCAGCGCTCCGCGAGCAGCGGGCGCACGTCATCGCGCCACGTGGGCAGGGATTGCGCACAGGACAGCAGCAGGAGACCGAGCATCGTGTGGCCCGAGGTTATCCTCGCGCGCGGAAAGCGCCACCTGGATCCGCCCATGACCCGCACATCGAAGCTCACCCCGCGCGCGCGACGCGCCACCTGGCTCGGCCTGAGTCTCTTCGCCCTGCCGCTGGCGCCGTCGGCGGCGCAGCACCGTTTTGTCGTCCAGGGCGAAGGTCGCCTCGCCGTCGTCGACGAAGACGGCCAGGTCGCCTGGCAGGTCGAGTGTGCGCTCGTCGAGGGCGTCGCGCTCGCGCCGAACGGGAACCTCTTCGTGACGTTGTCAGGCGGGCACCTCGCCGAGGTCGCACACGATTCACGGCGTTTCGTCTGGCGCGCAGACGTCGATGGGGAGCGCGAACGGCTGCCGGCGCTCGCTCCGCTCGCGCGGGCCTCTGACGACGGCCTCGCGCGCCGGCGCGAGGCGCTCGCGGAGTTCGGCGACGACCTCTGCGCCTGGGACCTGACGGAGATCGGCCCGGACTTCGAGCTGCTCGAGCGCGCGCGCGCGATCCACTGGCGTACGCTGACGCTCGACACGCACAAGGACATTCGCGACAGCCTGGCGGCCGAGCCCGCTGGGTCGGCAGGCAGTGACAGCGCGGCCGTGCGCGACGACCCGCGGCGCTGGGGGCCGAATCAGGTCGACTTCCCGAAGATGCGCGCGGGCGGGCTCGATTGCGCGTTCTACATCGTGTACGTCGGCCAAGGGCCACTCGACGCCGAGGGTTATGCGCGCGCCAAAGAGCAAGCGCTGGCGAAGTTCGATGCGATCGAGCGTCAAGCGCGGCGTTTCGCGGACGACATCGTCCTCGCGCGCACGCCCGACGACGTCTTGCGCGGCGTCGCGGAGGGCAAGCTGGTGTCGTGCATCGGCATCGAGAACGGTTACGCGATGGGCGAGGACCTCGCGCTGATCGCGGAGTTCCACCGGCGCGGCGCGCGCTACATGAGCATCACGCACAACGGCCACAGTCAGCTCGGGGACTCGAATACGCCCGCCGAGCCGCTCCACGGCGGTCTGACCGAAATCGGACGGCGCGCGATCGAGGAATTGAATCGCGTCGGGATCATGGTGGACGTTTCCCATTCGGGCAAGACGACGATGATGCAAGCGCTGAAGCATTCGAAGGCGCCGGTGCTCGCGTCGCACTCCGGCGTGCGTGCATTGTGCGACCACCCGCGCAACCTGGACGACGAACAGCTCCGCGCGCTCGCCGCGAAGCGCGGCGTGTTGCAATGTGTCGCGTTCGACAGCTACGTCGTCGACGGGAAGGCGCGCGAGGACGCGATCGCAAAGGCGCGGGAGGAGCTCGGTTTGCCGCCGCGCGAACGTTTCAGTCGCGTCGACCCGGCGACCGAGGACCAGGCGAAGTTGACCGAACTGCGCAAACGCGTGGCCGAGATCGAGGCGCAGCATCCCCGCGCGACCGTGGCTGACCTCGTCGACCACATCGACCACGCCGTGAAAGTGATGGGGATCGATTTCGTGGCCATCAGCTCGGACTTCGACGGTGGCGGCGGCATCCTCGGGTGGCGCGACGCTAGCGAGACGTTCAACGTGACGCTCGAGCTCGTACGCAGGGGTTACGACGAGGCGGCCATCCAGAAGCTCTGGTCGGGCAATACCTTGCGGCTCTGGCGCGAGGTGGCGGAGCTGGCAGCAGATTGACCGGGCACCAGCGCGAGACGGGCGAGCGACGCCTCACTCGCGGTCTGGGGGCCGAGCGCGTACAGTTCGAGCGCCCTCGGCCATGAGCCCTCGGGCACGACTCTCCAGATCCTAGAGGCGGCCGCTCCGGCCGACACTGCCCATGCATCGAATCCTTCTTCCGACGATCGTCGCGGCTGCCGCGATTTCCTCCGTCCACGCGCAGAACGACGAGTGCGCGACCGCGATCCTGGTGACCGCCGGCACGACCGCCTTCGATACCACTGGCGCGACGACGAGCGCTCCGGCCTGGCCTTGCGCAGGTGGCGGGTCCGACCTCTGGTACCGGTATACATCGACCGTCACGGGGAACATCACGGTGTCCACGTGCAACGGGACGACTTACGACTCGGCGCTGGAGGCGTTCAGCGGTACTTGCGCTGCGCTCGTCTCGCTGGTGTGCAATGACGACTCGTGCAACCTGCAGAGCCGCATCTCGTTCGCCGCGGTTGCCGGCCAGAGCTACTTCATCCGCGTCGGTGGCTTTGCCAGCCAAACCGGCCAAGGCAACCTGAACATCAACGACGGCTCGCCGGTCCTGAACCCGGCGAACGGCACGTATTACGCGGGCATCTCCTCGCCGAGCATCACGTGGACGCAGGCCCGCGCCGCCGCGGCCGCCACGTCGCACCTGGGTCGCCAGGGGCGCCTCGTCACGCTGAACGACGCCCAGGAGAACGACTTCGTCTTCGCGTCACTCGGCGGCGTCAACAACTACTGGATCGGCGGGTTCCAGAACACCGCTTCGCCGTCCTACTCCGAGCCGGGCGGCGGCTGGGAGTGGATCACGGGTGAGTCCTTCACCTACACGAACTGGCTGCCGGGCGAGCCGAACAATACCGGCGCGTTCGGCGCCGAGGACTTCCTCGAGCTCCTGCAGGCGACGCAGTTCGGTGAGACCTGGAACGACGTCGCCGAGCTGGAGCACCCAGCCGGCTACATCATCGAGTTCGCGAACACAGGCATCGGCGTCCACTACTGCACCGCGAACCTGAACTCGACCGGCCAGACCGGCCTCATTTCGGGCACCGGCAGCGCGTCGGTCGCCTTGAACAACCTGACGCTCCAGGCCTCGCGCTTGCCGAACAACTCGTTCGGCTACTTCCTCACGAGCTTGACCCAGGCGAACACGCCGAACCCGGGGGGCAGCCAAGGTGTCCTCTGTCTCGGCGGCGCGATCGGTCGTTACACGGGCCCGGGGCAGATCAAGAACACGGGCACGGTCGGCGAGTTCTCGCTGCTCCTGAACCTGACGCAGATCCCGACTCCGAGCGGCTTCGTGTCGGCGGTCGTCGGGCAGACCCGCAACTTCCAGTCCTGGCACCGAGACTCGGTCAGCGGCGCCGCCACGTCGAACTTCACGAACGGCCTCGCCGTGACGTTCAACTAGCAGAGGTTGGCGCGCTCGCGCGCGCTGGACTCCAGGCAGGGCGCGGTGGTCCTCACGGATCATCGCGCCCTGGCTCGTTCAGAGCGACACCCCGAGGCTCACCCCAGCGTAGTAGTCCCCCTCTTGATCGACGAGGACGACGCCGATGCGCCGTCCACTCGCGTAGAAACGGTCGAGCATGTGGTGCAGGTTGTAGCCGTCCCAAGAGTGGGTGCTCATCCAACCCGGCGCCCAACGGATCCCGAGCCCCCCGATCAGGGTCCACTCGTCGTCGAAGTCGCCGTACGCCGTACCGATGTACGGCGCGACAGCGAGCCCCGTGTAGTGTTGGAGGTCCTTCGCGACCGTCGCGTAATACGCGCGGCCGTAGGGCGTGCCGATGCGATCGGAGCTCGTGCCCACCATCACCGCGGGCCGCTGCAACGTCTCCGAGACGATGCGCCAGTTCGCGAGGAGACCGACGTCGTCGTCGAGCGGGTTGTACTCGATGCCCACGAAGGCATTGGGCATCACCGCGTAGGTCGCGGTGAGCCTCAACTCCGCGCGGTCGACCGGGAAGCCCGGTAGCCACCGCGCGGCAAGGTTCCACTTCGTACTTTCGCCGCCGGTGCCACGCACCGGCATACCCTCACCGGGTCACAACGGTCAGGCGGGAACCGCCGACGCGGGCTGGTCCTCCTGCACGACGTGAACCGCGGTCGTCGCGAGCGAAGTGAGGAGCGGGAAGAAAAAGGCGCTGATCGACATACGCCCAATCTAGTGCCACACACGAAAAAATACTGGTACACCTACGTCCCCCTCGACGCCCCTGGCTGCGTTGCGCCTCCTCGGAAACCAGCGCGGTTGCCTGCGCCGGCGCGCCTTTCCAGGAACGCCGATGTGAACGCATCTGTACCAGTACTTTCCGCGCGCACTCGCGACAGTGGGTCCCGTTTGGCTCGAAGCGATCGAGCATCCATCCCATTCGTTGCGAACCCCGCCCGGCGGGCATTGTCAGGCCCGCGCGAGCGCCGCCCGGACCTGGGCCGTGACCGGCAGTCCCGCGAGCTCCAGCGCGAGCAGCGCCGCCCCGACGACGTTCTCGAGCCGCGGCGCGACCACCGTCGCGTGGGGCACACGCCGCGCGAGCGCGGCGCGGATGCGCCCACCGTAGTCGGCGTCGGACGCGAGGCCGCCCGTCGCGACGACCTCCAGCGGCGGAGCGTGCCAGGCGAGCACACGCGCAGCCGCTTCGACACACTCGGCGAGCGCGTCGGCGCCCTCGTCCAGGAGCCGGTTCGACACCGCGTCCCCCCCGCGCGCGGCGGTGGTCACGAGCTTCGCGAGCGCCGCTCGCCGCGCGCGTGAGAGGCCGTCCGCGTCGACGGCCCGCAGCATCGCGCGCATCTCCGTGATGCCGAGCGCTGTGCGCACGCGCTCCTCCAGGATCGTCGCGGGCCCGCGTCCGTCGAAGGCGCGCGCCGCGGCCGTCATCGCGCGCGTGCCGAGCCACGTCGCGCTGCCGACATCGTCCAAGAGGCTGCCCCAACCGCCGACCTGGCGCGCGAGGCCGTCGGGCCGCCGTCCGTAACACGACGAGCCCGTGCCGACGATCAGCGCGATTCCGTAGCCCCCCGCGAGGCCCCCCGCGAGCGCCGCTGTCAGGTCGATGTCGACCTTCGTACGGTCTAGAGGCGCGAGCCCCAGCGTTCGAGCGACGTCGAGCACTTCGGCGCGGTCCGCGGCGAGGCCCACGCTCGCCATGGCGAGGAACGCGGCCGCGGTGGGCCGGGGCTCGGCGCCGGCCGCGGCCCACGCCTCGCGCCAGGCGCGCTGCATGTGCTCGGTGAGCCGCGCGCGGCCGACGTCGTGCAGGTTGCCGCTGGGCCCTTCACCGATCCCCAGCACGACGCCGTCGGCGCGCAGGAGCGCGACGCGTGTATGGGTCCCGCCGCCGTCGACGCCGGCGACGATCGTCGACGTCGGGTCGGCGTTCGTCGCTCGGTCTGGTCCAGTTGCTTGCACGCGCGAGAGGATACTTCGAACGTCAGCGCGGGCCAGCAACCGTCGGCGCGGGGAGGCTTCGCAGCGCTTTGGTTGCGCGGTCGAAGTTCGGGTCCAGCTCGAGCGCGCGCTGCAGCGCCGCGCGCGCCGCCTCGAATCGGCCGAGGTCGCGCAGGCAGATGCCCTTGCGGAACCACGCGCCCGAAACTGGTGGTATGAAGTCGCCGACGGGGGCGGCATCGATGAACTCGTCCAACATCGACACGGCGGTCTCCAGGTCGAACACGCCCCGCTGGCGCGCCTTCGCGCCCTCGTAGGTCGCCTGGAAATAGGCGGCCGTGCGCGGTCCGGCGAGGATCGGCGTGTAGGCCGCCGCCGCGTCGACGAAACGGTCCAAGTGCTGCAAGTGCTGGCCGCGCTGCAGGCAGACGCGGTCCAGCGCGACACCACGCAGCGTGCCCGGCGCGAGTCCGGCGATGTACTCATCGACGAGCGCCAACGCCTCCGCGGGCCGGTCGTCCTCAGCCAATTCTTGCGCTCGCCACTGCACGCCGCGCAGCGGGTCGAGCGCCGCGATCGCATCGATGCGCTCGCGCGCCTCCTCGCGGCCGCCGATGGGCCACGGCGCGAACAGGTACAGAGCCAGGTCCTCGTCGCGCGCGTCGAGGTTCGTGGGATCGAGCGCGATCGCTGCGGCGAGCTCGCCCTTGAACTCGCCGATGGCGCTGGCGGCACCCATGGCCGCGAGCCAGCCGCGCGCGCGCCACGCATCGATCAGGCCCGCCGCGATGGCTCGCGCACGGGCGTGGTGCGCGACCGAGCTCGCGGGTTCGAGCGCGATGGCAGACTCCGCGTGCTCCAGCGCCAGCACGTGATCGCCGAGGATCCGGTGCGCGGTGGAGAGGCGCACGTGCAGTGAGGCACGCGCACCCGGGTCGGCCCGCTCCAGCGCTTTGTCGAGCGCGACCACGTGCGTGCGCAAGGCGATCGCATCCGCGATTTGCGCGAGCTCCGACACCGTCGGCAACGGCTGTGGGCGCGGCTCACGAGCAGTGTCAGCGTCCGACTCCGTGTTCGCGCTCGCTACACCGATCGGCGCCGCGCCGCGCGCGTGCGGCGCCTCGACGTCGATGCCCGCGAGCTGGTCCTGCGGCGCGAGCTGGCGCTGTACGACGACGAGCAGGACCACGGTCGCTGCTCCGAGCAGCGCGAGGGCGGTGAAAACGAGCGAGCGGCGGCGCACCCCAGAGAGGATGCCATCCGCCGCCCGTCCGGATCTACTACCGCCGTGATCCTGCGCGTCGCGCGCAGAAACTCGCGCGGTAGTAGATTCCCCGCGGGTCAGTGACTCCGGCTTGGGTTGCAGGCGTCGCCCGCGCCGGAAACGACCGACTGTCAGTCCATGTGGGCGACGACGCGCTCGTCACCCATCTGCAGCTTCAATGCGACACGTTGGGCGACCTTGCCGAAGAGGTTCTCCCAGACGCGGATGACGCCCTTGATGACGACCCGACGTGTGAAGTCCACCGGCGTCCAGTAGCGGGGACCGGTGAGTCCCTGCGCGTGCGCGTAGAGCTGCGCCTGCTCGGCGACCATCCACTCGCTGTGCAGCATGTACATGACGAGGTACGGCTTCGTCAGCCAGCGCTGCCGGATCATCGGCTTGACGAAGCGCATCATCCACCCATTGCGAACGATGATCGGGAACAGCTTGTGCAGGTTCTCGATCTCGCGCTTGTTCTCGAACTCGATCGAGGACGTGCGGTTGAACTTGACCGGGAAGTCGTCGTACGCGGCGACCGCGTAGCCCATCTCGGCGGTCATGTCCGCGATGTCGAACATCGGATAGGGCTGCATGATCGAGACCAGCGGGTGGTCGACCTTACAGCGCACGTTGAGGGCGACCGTCTCGAGCTCGTCCTCGAGCGTCGCGCCGGGGCCGCCGAGCATGTTGAGCGAGCCCAGGCGGATGCCGTGCTTCTTGATCCAGAAGGAGGCGTCCTCGAGCTGCTGCAACGTCGTGTTCTTGCGGAAGATCGCGTTGCGGATGTACTCGTTGGCCGACTCGAACGCGATGCGCGCGTAGACGCAGCCAGCCGCCTTCAGTTGCTCGATGTGACGCTCCTTGGTCATGTTGGCCATGAGAATCACGTCGAACGGCAGCCCGATCTCCTTCGGGTACTTCGCGCAGAACTCGTCGAGCCACTTGCCAGACAAGTTGAAGATGTCGTCGACGAAGTGGACGAACTTCAGGTTGTACTTGGCTTGGACCGCCTTGAGCTCGGCGATGACGTGGTCGACCGAGCGTTTGCGGACGTACTTCGCGTTCGTGGTGCCGACGATCTTCTTCTTGAGCGCGTGGTGGAAGCAGAACGAGCAGTTCATCGGACAGCCGCGCTGCGTCACGAACACCTTGCGGTCCGTGTCGCGGTAGAGCGCGCCGGCCTCGTAGATGACGTCGCGGTCGGGGAACCCGAGCGAGTCGAGGTCCTGGATCGGCGGGCGCTGGGTGTTCATGACGATCTCACCCGTCGCGCGGTTCCGGAACCACATGTTCTGCACGTCCCAGTAGGGCGTGCCGTTCGCGAGGTGGTCGAGGTACTCGACGAGCGCGAGCTCGCCCTCACCGCGGCAGATCGCATCGACGTGCTCGTTGCGCTCGAGCAGCTCCGGCGAGAACGTCGGGTGCGGCCCGCCCCAGACACACTGCGAGCCGGGCAGCTCGGTCTTGACGCGCTTCGAGATGTCGAGGTAGTACGGGTGCATCCCCGTCGTCACCGAATAGCAGACGACGTCGGGGTCGTAGTCCTTGAGCTTCTGGATCCAGTCCTTGTCGGGCAGGAACAGCGCCTTCGATTGGTGCCCAGCGTCCTTGATCGCCCGCGACAGCCACATGATCCCCAGCATCTCCTGGGGGAGGTAGTCGTTGATGAAAAGGACCTTCAGCGAGCGCGTTGCCGTCGCGGTGATCGTCATGGTGCATCGAAGCCTCGGCGGGAGATCGCGCGAGCCTCTACTGAGACCCCGCGCGCTGCCGCGACTTCCTAGGAAAGTCTATCGGGCCCGCCGGAGCCCGGGGTTCAATCCCCGATTAGGACAGGCTCATAAGTTGCATAGGATTCATGCCTGACAGCGGACCACTGGAGCGAGGGGTCCACTGGGGTGGAGCCCCATGTGCCGCTCTGAGCCACCAGCGGTGCGTCAATCCGGCGCGACGCGCAGTTGCTGGCCC
>Ga0163154_10006788_pt1 | contig 13874 bp, 18 predicted proteins | sample OliLakLV19MP9P1_FD_148649 | JGI IMG/M metagenome (GOLD analysis project Ga0163154, IMG submission 148649) | Freshwater microbial mat bacterial communities from Lake Vanda, McMurdo Dry Valleys, Antarctica - Oligotrophic Lake LV.19.MP9.P1 | ecosystem: Environmental > Aquatic > Freshwater > Lake >... | reverse complement strand
CTGAATGACCGTCAGAAGACGATCCTGTAACCGTCGCTCGATGACTGCTTCGCCGCTCTTGTCGAGCTGCTCTAGTAGGCGGTGAGCGCTCATCCGCCAGCCATCGCAGATCGTCTTTGCCGCGTTCCAATGCTCCACCGTGACCGTCGGCGCATTGTCGTCTGTCTTGAGCCAATCGAGTGCGGCGAACAATGACGCCAACTTGAACGCCTGCACGTGCATACGCCCGTACACCCCTTTCAGCCGCTCATCGAGTTCGACCTCGCGGCGCGGATCGCACAAGCGGCGCAGATGGTCGCCATACTGTTGAACCTCTGCCCAACACTCGACGTTCAAGCGCAGCGCACCCGGCGCAGACCAGCCCATTTCGATCATTTCTGGCGCGGGCAAACGCTCATGCAAACGGCGCAGATCGTCGATCAATTCAAGCGGCGCGGGCTGGTAGACGAGCGATGCGGGACGCTCAGCGTAATCGGGTTCAGGCATGAGCAGCGCAAAGCGGACGAGCAAACCGTTGTCCCAATCGCCCGTGCTGATGGCGCAGCCCAAACTGGCGGGCGTCGTCACACCCAAAATGCTCATAGGCGTATTCCCGTTCCTGTCGCAGACCCACGCCTACCGAATTATCGTGATGCACGAACACGTCGGGCGGGTGCGTAGAGGCTCATGCAATCACGACAAATGAGTAGGCGACGAGACGACGGCGACCACTGCCCAAGCACAACAGATTCGCGCTTGCAGGTGGGGCAGATCGGGCGATTGACGCCAATGAGGAGCGGAAGCTGGTAGGTCATTCTGTCACTAAGTCCCCGCGTTCCATTGCTCGGCGGTAAAGCCGTTTCCCCCGACGATGCTTCCAGTCATAGAGCAGTTCGGCATGGCGAATGAAATCAACGCCCAATTCGCATGGTTCGCGTTTGGGGAAACAGATGATTGCTTGATCAGCGTATTCAGCGAACTTGATCCATGATGTTTCGCTGTACGTCGGTAATAGTTTGCGCTGCAAGGCTGCTTCTTTCAGTACCGACGCGATGTGTCGCTGCCATGCACCCTTTGTCGCAAAGAATGGTCGCAAACGGTCTTTTTCTTCTGAAGTCATCACTTCTCTGATCACGCAGTGTTCACCCCATTCCAGCGTTCCAGCATGATCTTGGCATACCGTTCCGCGAACTGTTCACGGTAGTCTTTGCACCAGTGCGTGTGACTTTTCGGGTACAGGACGAAATGAGCGATATGCCCGAACTCGTGCGCGATAGTGTCTAAGATGGTCATGATGCGCCGATAGCGGGTATAGATGTAAATGGTGGGGAGAGGACGGCGGAAAAAGCAGCACATCCCGTGAAGGTGTGATTCAGCACGGCTTTTGCCCGTCTGGAAGATGATTTGAACTTCCCCCGTAAAGCCTGACAGCGTAAGATCGTCGGCGCACAACTGGATCATCTGACGGATGCGTTGATCCAGTTGCTTGTAAAACGTCCGCCGATTACGCTTGTAGACGTAGTTCACGACCATCCGAAGAAGTCCTTTGCCCATTCAAAGCGCACGCCCGCGTTCGCCGCAGCCTGACGGTCGGTGTCCATATCGCCAACGAACAGCGTGTCCGCTGGTTGAAATTCACACAGCAGCATAATCACCAGCAGCATTCCCGGCGCTGGCTTCCGATAAAACGCACGGGTAACGATCCCGTCGCTCGGATTGTGTAGTAGTGCCGTTGGTAAGTCAGGTTTCGCGTTCTCGTGATAGATGCACATTTCCCACTGTGCCGCGCCAATCTCTTGGGCAGCGGTATAAACACGGTCTTTCGCGTCTTGGAGCGTGCATAAACCCAGAGAAACGCCTCCCTGATTACTGGCAATTGCGAGTGTATGCCCCTGCATCCGAAGCTGCTTACACTTGCCAACTACGCCGAGGATCATCACTTGTTCGCTCAGACGGTTGGGGACTTTGATACCAGGGATCGGGCGCACGAGCGTTTGGTCAAGATCGAAGATGATCAGCTTGCCCATAGTTAATCCTCTCTCGGAAAGCGAATAATGTTGGGTGGTTCGTCGGTTGTAGGGGGCAGCGACGAGCCGTTCATCTCGGAGAGTCCCGGCTTCCGCAGCACGTTGATCATGGTATCGATCACCGTTCGGTAGAGCGTTGGATCGGGAAACGTTTCGGCTTCTGCCGTTGTGAGCATTCCGATCACCATCTCACCCCATTCCTGAACATCCCAGTATTCCGCCAGTTCCATCGCCCATTCAACCACGAGGTGTTCTTTATAGCGCTGTGTTTCCTCATCGTCGGCAAGTCGGATCACACGCGGGCGTGTCGGCATGAAGTCGATTGTTTGCCACGTCCAAAACTTCTCGCTGGTATCGCGCTCAGCGAGAAACTCTGCCCATGCCTGTTTTGCGGAATCAATCTGCGTAACGCGCACGAGGATACGTTCGTCCAGAACGAGCAGTGTTCCGTGACCGTGACCAGCAGGGATGGCGATTAGCATGAGTTAGTCCTTTATCTCAGGCATTTTGGGCATTTCTTTGTCGTGGGGGTCTAAGGCGAAAGATGCCCATTCCCGCACAAGAGGATCGGGATCGGTTTCCGCAATGCGATCAAAGGCGGCTTCTGCGTTTGCGGGCAGGTAGATTTGATGGTGTTCAATAATTGCCAGCATCATTCCCTGAATCGCTTGAACACGATACCAGGGTTCAGGAACTTCGAGCATCGGGATCAAAGAGAGAATCGTTTCGTTGAGACTGCGGTTATACATTTCAGGCGCTTTCTTCTGTGGCGGAATACGACCCGGATTACCACCTACATCGATACACCGAACGTAGGGGTTGTAGAGCATGAGGCTTTGTAATGCCTCAAAAACGTTGTACAAAACGTCAACTACAGCTTCGTCAGCGGCATGTTTTGCGACAGCCCCGCCCGTGATGCAGATGTAGTTCTGAAGTGAGGGGTACAGATGATCATCGACCTTCATACGCCCGCCATCGCTTCGATCACTGCCCATGTCATTTCGCAGTCTGCCAGTGCGTTGTGCGCGTCCTCGAATTCCAGATGGAAATGTGCGGCTGCATCACTGAGGGACTTGAAGTTGAAGGATTGGCGTTCGGGATTCCAATCGCCCATGAACCATGAGACGGGTTGGATCACATCGATCACTGCGAGCGGGTGAATCGGGATCAGCGAGTGCCGCGCACACGTGCGGTGCAGGACGGTTAAATCGAAGTCCACGTTGTAGCCTACAATGATAGAGCGGGTGAATGGTAGGCTCAACTTCAGGAACACGTCGCAGAATTCAGGCGCATCCGTCAGCATTTCCGGCGTAATCTGGTGAACGGCAGCAGCTTCCACGTTTTCGCTGACAGCGCTCATCTTAAGCGGTTTTACGAACGTATTTAGTACCATAGGCGCAATCTCACCCAATTCTGTTTTGACAGGGGGCTTGTAAAGACCAATGCTCAGGGGTTCTGCTTTCAGCTTATCGTTCGTCGTCGTTTCCATGTCGAAAACTGTGATCTGATAAGCAAGTTTCGTAACCATGCCCGCCCAATTGATCGCCGATTGACGATATGCCGCTAGATCGGGCGTAAACGGCACATCCGGTACAGCTTCCGGCGAACGCGGTTCGATGCGGCTAATGCTGAAATAGCCGTTTGTGTCCTTGAACAGTTCAACGCAGATCGGGTGTTCTTCCCACGTTAGACGCTGCCCATCCTGCAATGACACGAGTTCAGGATAAGCACGGAGTATCATCCCGTAAACGGGGCTGTTGTTGAAAATAGAAACGGATTCCCCTGTCTTTGCGGTGAATCGCAGATAGAGGACTTTATTTTTGGTGAGTGCGCCCACAACGCTTGTTAACTGGAAGGGCATTATTCCACCTCGATTTTGAGTAGAGCAAAGTAGATAGACAGTGTTTTTGTAAGCCCTGGCGCGTCAAAAACTTCGCGCGCGATTTTTGCTGTCCACAGGACTAAAGGATCGGTAAGCTGACCGTTTTCCAACCGAACGCCGTTGTAGCCTGTGATCCCGTTCGGATCGCCGTCAGTATAGGTAATTTCACCATGCCCCATTATTTCAGCGATGTGCAGACGAGCTTTCTCTTCATCTTGGGTGGCAAAAATTGTCCGCCAATTGTAATAATGCCTAGTAAGCAGAAGCAGCATCTTCATCCTCTCAAAATAGGCTTTGCTGAATGGGATTACCAAGCGCACGAAGTGATTTGGCAGTGAGGTGAATGACTTCGACATTCGGACGCATCTGCACGATGAACTCCGCTGCGTTCCGGCGGTGGCAGGTTTCCCAGTTGGGACAAGCGCACATCAGAATAACCGGCTGTTGGGGGAGCAGGGCGAGGACGATTTCGCCGCCTAAAATCGGGTTTGCCAGCATAATCCCGTGTCCAAGATCGCCCTTGTAGTTTTTGTTTCCCAATCCAGAGATATGCAGATAGCGACTTCCCCAAGCAGTGCGGAGCGTGTTTTTGCTCCATTGGGGATGCCGCGAACGAGCAGAATATCGGATGTCTGCAATGCTTGCATTGATCCGTGCTGCGGCGTCGATAATTTCTTGAGGCTCTATTCCTGTGTAACCGAGCGTATAAAGTGGTTGCATCGCTCCCCCTTAAATATGTGATTTATTGTACCACATACCATGTGGTATAGCAAGCCTCTTGCATTCGATAAAAACCGTGCTATATTGTAGAACATAAATTCGTATTACCGCCTCTCGTCTAAGGTTTAGGACGCGTGCCCTCTCAGGCACGAAATGCAGGTGCAAGACCGGCGGGGCGGTCTTCTGAAAACAAACGACAGATATTGATCTGTCGTTTTGCTTTAGTGGAAGGAAATGTAATATGCGACTTACAGAAGCCATCATTTCAGGCGATCAGGCGTTAATCTCGGAAGCGATCAAGCAGGCGACGATTTCGGAACTTCGCCAACAGTACCGCGAATTGTCGCTTGACAGCGGTAAAAATCACGTTGTTCTCCTCGCATTAGAAACCGCGATTGGCAAGCGGCAGAAGCTAATCGGGGAGTAGTTTGGGTGTCAAATCCTGATATTTTATTTCGGGGCATACCGCGCGGACCAACACGGAGTTACACCGCACGTGTAATCAGTGCCGTGAAACCCGATTTACTGATCGTCCCCTGTACTGGCTCATTTTCACTTGCTTACGTTGCGCGATTGGCAGGTGCTGCGAATATTGTTTGTGGCGACATTAGTCTGTATTCCACGGCTATCGGTAACGCGATCATGGGTACGGATTGGCGACTCGACCTTAAGTCGGATGATGACTATGCCGCGCTTGCCAAGCCCTATCTGACGAGTGACCCGATCACCAAAGCGGCTGCCGTGCTGCTGGTGATTCGAACGCTTCAGTACGTGCGTAAGAATCAGAAGATGTACCACGAGCATCGCCGCCGCGAACTGATCCGCAATGCTCCCACCTACATTGACCAACTGAAAACCCAGATCGAAGCCATTGCTGATCTCCTCAAAGGGGTGATCTACAAACCACAGGACATGTGGGTCACGATGGAAGAATACTGCGATAGGGAAGGGGTGATTAATTTGATCAATCCCCCGCGCTACAGTGGCGGATACGACCGCATGTTTAGAGGCGTGGATAATGTGTTTGATTGGGATCAACCTCAAGTACAGCAGTTTGTTGAAAAAGACTACGCCCGGCTCATGGAAAATCTTGGAGTAAAGCCTGCGCTGTCGCTGATGTACTACGCGACGGATGGCGAAGACCCTGTGTCACTCGAAAAATGGGGAGACCCCTGGCGTAGCGTGTTCGCAGATCGTCCCGGCAAGATTGGTCACAGCGCAATCAACTGGATCATTGCCAACCGTGACCCGGTGGGTATTGAGGCGAACCGCGCCAAGATCAATGTGGGGCAAGCGAAATACCCACTGTTCAAAGGCGGGATTACACCGATCTCCCAGATTCACGCGATCAAAGTAGATAAGGTCACCGGTGATTGGTATCGAGACCTGTTCATTCACAAGCTGCCCGGCTCGGTGACCGAGGTCTATATTGGTCTGTTTATGGACGGGATGCTGATGGGCATTGCGGGCGTTCACCTTGCCGACTACCGACGCGGTAAAACCATCAAGAAGGGCGAAAAAATGCTTGACCAGTGTGCCAGCGTGACGTTTGCGTTCACGTGTCCACACGACGGATATGCGCGGCTGCATAAGCTGACCTTGATGAGCATTGCCTCGTCATGGTTCTGGGACGACGTGCTTCGCGGGGATCGCACTTTCGAGCTTGATGGTCCGCCCAAACACGTCAAGACGACGATGCTTACGCCACATGCAGAAAACAAAACCGCCCGTGGGATCATGACTCTGGATACCCGCGAGAAGCAGAAAGACGGTACGTACAAGCTGACGTACAGTGCAGTGATTACGCAGCGTACACGAGAGATGACGGTAGGCGAATGGCTGAAGAAGTTCGGTTCAAAGACCTGATCGCACTCGTTGAGTCCGGCGATCTTGAAAAACTTTATCGCCGTGAGCTGCCCCCGCGCGAAGGCGACTTTATCAAAAGCATAGTCGCACCGCGCGTATGCGGTTTTGTGAAGGAGATCAAGCAGGCTGGCACGAAAGCCAACCCCATTGCGGCGTTTACGATAACACTGGCGAACGATAGCGAAACGAGCATCCTGCAAAACGATTATGTGTTTATTGCGCCGAAGGAATATGACCTGTGAGTGACGTAGCCAAACAAGCCTACCATGCGTATGGCGAGGTGACCGACTTCAAAAACTACCAAGGGCTGCCGATGCCCGAATGGGACGCCTTGACCGACACGATTAAGGCGGCTTGGCAAGCCGCCGTAGAGAGCGTGCAACAAACTGACGAGCCTGAGCAGGTAGTGATCATCGATAGTAGCATTTCGCCTGTCTACTGCCGGGTGCAGACGGATAAGTTGACGATCACCGGTTGGATGTGGAATGGTGGCGAGATGATCGTCATTCAACCTTCTGTCAGCCCCATTCAACAGGGGACGATCCTCTATCTGTTGAGGAGGGATATTCGCTCAATCACACCTGTGGACGTGCCGATCCCCTTCCCTGAGATTGCATCCGAAGAAGGCACTTATTGTTGGGTGTTTCGAGGCACGTTGAATCATGCCAACGGCGGATTCCTAGATTTGAATGGTACAGCTTCCGATACCGAGATTGTGTTGCAGCAAACTGAGGCGGGTGAGAACGAATGGGTTCAGGTCGTCGAAGTCCGCAATAATCGTCCAGTTGGGGTCTATGAACGCAACTCGGGTGAGAATGAATGGCGGCATCGGCGGTATGACACGAATCCGTTGTGGGGCATGGATAGATGACCTGCATTATCGGACTCGTTCATGAAGGCAAGGTCTACATGGGCGGCGACAGTATGGCGGCGAGTGGCTGGGATCGAAGTATTACGGCGCTCCGCAAGGTTTTCCATGTTGGAGAATTCCTAGTTGGATATACCAGCAGTTTCCGAATGGGACAAATTCTTGAATACCACCTCAACGTTCGTTCACCCGAAGAAGGGGAGAGCGAATTGCGGTATATGGTAGTTGCGTTTGCTGAAGCAGTTCGGGCATGTCTCAAGAGTAATGGTTACTCCACTGTCCAAAATAACGAAGAAAAGGGCGGTACTTTTTTAGTAGGCTATCGCGGTAAGCTCTATTGCGTTGCCAATGATTTTCAAGTGAACCCTTATGCCTATAACTTAGGCGCATGTGGATGTGGGGAGTCTTATGCGCTTGGGGCGATGCTCGCCCTTCAAGAGACATTGGTTGATCCAGAGGCACGTATTCTACGCGCACTGAAAATCACCGAAACATTTAGTAGTGGGGTCGTTGGACCATTCTATGTGGAGGTGCTATGACGCAATTTGATATTGGCGCACTCGCGCAAGCATTCGATCAGAACTTACCGCCGGAAGCGCTGAACCTCGTGCTAGAGCGCGTCAGCCGTATGATCTACCCCAATGCGGGGTTGCGCCTGATCTGGTTGTCCGTTGACGACGTGCGCGAACAGGACATTAACGCGCAGTCTATGTCAAAGGCGATGTTTGACCAGCTTGTAGACAACATCAAGAACACGGGCGCGCCGGAGTCGCTGCCGCTGTTGGTGAAGGTCGATGGTGGTATCGAAATCATTTCCGGGCATCATCGGACGCGGGCGATTCGCGCAGCGGGGCAGAAGATGTTTCTGGCGCTCATGTACGAAAGCCTTGATCGAGCGCGGATTCATTCCAAACAGCTGGCGCATAACTCGATCAATGGCACCTCCGATCCCGAGATCGTACAGCGCATTTGGGAGCGGATCACCGATGTGCAGGCACGCTTTGAAGCCTTCATTGATCCGCGCATGTTCGATAGTCTCAAGCCCATCAGCTTTAAGCCCGTTGATGTAGATATGCAGGCAACAGCAAAAACAGTCTTGATTGTTTTTCTGCCTACTCAACTGCAAGATTTTGATGCGGCGCTCGATGCGATCATGCCCAAGAGCGATGTGGATAAGGTTTATTTGGCAAATCGTGAGACGTATGAGGGATGGCGTGCGGCGCTGCTGAAAACCCGTACCCATTTAGAAATCGTCAATGCGCCAACGGCGCTCGCTGAGATGGCACGTCTCGTCATCGAATACCTAGAGTCCCAGGAGTAACCCCGATGCCAGGCGCAAAAAAGGGAAAGAAGTCTGTTGTCTGGTATGAAGACACGGATATTTTAGCGCGTCTGGCGGTCGTGTCGTCGATGAAGGTGCAGGGCGCGTCTCCGCTGCAAATCTCCGAGGCGCTTGGCTATACGCTTCGCTCTGCCTATCGGGATATTCATCGCTGTGACGAACTCTATAAGCGCGAGTCTATTGAAGATGTGATGACCAACCGCAATCGCAGTATTGCCCAGTTCCGCGAAATTCAGATGCGCTCGTGGGAACAATATCGAGAGAACAAGAAAAACTTGCAGGCGCTGCGACTGGCAGCAGAGATGGAAGATCGAATCGTTGAATTGCAAGGCACACGGAAGCCAATAGGGGTTGATGTAACGACAGGTGGTGAAAGTCTCCATCGTTCGGTGCGTAATTTGACCGATGAAGAACTGGCACGGATCGCAGCCGGGGGATGATGATCAACCGTCAGCAGGCGGCGGCGGAAATGCTTTTGCGCCGCCGCGCCCGCGAAACGTTAATAGATTTTACCAGCTTTACCTTTCCCGGCTATTTAGCCGATCCTGTACATCATTTGATTGCGGATACCCTCGATCAAGTGGTTGCAGGGCATATCAGACGTTTACTGATTAATATTCCCCCGCAGTTTGGAAAATCTGAACTTGCGTCCGTTCGTCTCCCTGCCTACTGGCTTGGCAAACGTCCGAATGATCCCGTCGTTATTGCGAGTTATGCCGCCGATCTTGCTGAACTAAAATCGGGTGAAGCTCGCGGCATTGTCGAGAATGAGGACTATCAAGCCGTCTTCGGGGATCGTCGGACAAAAGATTTACCGCCCGTTAAGACGCGCCGCGATAGTCGCGCAGTCAATCAATGGGGTCTCGCGTACCCGTATCGCGGGCGCGTGCGTGCTATTGGTATTGGCGGCGGTTTGTCGGGCTTTCCTGCGAAACTCGCCATTGTCGATGACCCGCATAAGGACTGGAAAGAAGCGCAGTCACTGACCGTCCGTGACGCGGTTTGGGGATGGTATAAGTCCGTCCTCCGTACCCGTATGGGCGAGGGCGGGGCGATCATCGTCATTCAAACCCGCTGGCATGAGGATGATCTCACCGGACGGTTGCTCAAATATTTTCCCGATATGTGGACGCTGCTGCGTCTGCCAGCAAAGGCAGAAACTCAAAAAGTACGGGATGACAATAACGAGTATCTCGGACAACCGCGCGGGCTGTCTGATCCGCTTGGACGTCAACCCGGCGAAACGCTGTCTCCGAGTCGCTACAGTCAAGCTGCTGTCGATGAAATGGAAATCGAAGTCGGTTCAGTCGTTTGGGCATCACTCTATCAAGGCGTCCCACGTGCGCTTGAAGGTGGCAGATTCAAGCGCGAATGGTTTACCCGTATCCAGAGAGCTAAAGCTGTTGATGTCATTGCTCGCGTCCGATATTGGGATAAGGCAGGAACGGCAGGCGGTGGCGCGTATACCGCTGGTGTGCTGATCGCTAAGGGCAGAGATGGTAAATTCTATATTGAGGATGTTGTGCGCGGTCAGTGGTCAGCCCGTGAGCGCGAAGAAATCATGAAACAGACTGCCCAGTTCGATGCTCAAGAACACGGGAGTAATTGGTCAGTCGATATATGGCACGAACAAGAACCGGGTGCAGGGGGCAAAGAAAGCGCCGAAGCGACAAATGTAAATCTTGCAGGCTTTAATGTCTATAAGGATTTGCCTGTTGGGAACAAGGATGCCCGTCTTGAGCCATTCGCAGCGCAGGCTGAAGCCGGGAACATCATCCTGATCGAAGGCGTGTGGAATCGGGATTATGTTGAAGAACTGGTTGCTATCCCCAACGGGGCATATCGTGATCAATCGGATGCGACAAGCGGCGCGTTTAACAAGTTAAATAATGCCGATCCCGGTGAAGTGCGGACAGCTAGGTTCAAATGGTAGAACAGTTGTGCTTATTTGTGATACCATAAAGGCATGACTACATTTGAGCGCATTTTGCTCCAAGCTGAAGCGGCAAAACAGGCGAAACTCTCTGCCCATGATCTAGAAAAGGGAAAAGAGTGGTACAGAGCGTCTGAAATTTGGGAGAACATCGGGGAATGCGATCATCGCCCGACAGAATTTGAGGCAGTCGCTCTCCTACAAGAGCAATATTACATCATCATCAGACCCGTGGTTGTTCCAACACCTGTTCCCGTCCCTATCGACGAATTTAACTTCGATAAGTATTTAGCGCCCGTGCTGACATGGGGCGCACATGCAATTGAGGCGTGGGGGCTTAAGCCCGTGCTTAATTGACACGCAGACTATAATCAAAATTGAAACACAGAACGCCCGTTCGGGCGTTTTTGCTTTAGAAAGGCACGATGGCAAATCTACTTCAGGAACTGATCGGCTCCGCAAAGCGGTTTACGATCCGCTTGCGGAATATATGGTCAACCTATACCCAAACAGATTTGACGCAGCCTGATTATGCCTTCTGGGATCGGGCGCGGCGCGGCAAAGCGGTTGGCTTAGAAATCAGCGGATTGCTACTGAAGCCGCTCGCGTCGAAGATCGCATCCTATGTCATGGGGCAGGAGCCGCGCTGGAAATGTGAGGATGCAAACGCACAAATACGACTTAACGAATGGTGGTCATCTGCCCATGCACAGATGCTGCGAACTTATGAAGAGTCGCTCAATTTAGGCGACTTCTATATCGTTATCAATGCCGATCTGAGCACGACAATTATCCCTCCACATTTAGTTGACCCCATTGTGGACGAGAATAATTTCAGCCAGAGAATCGGGTTTCGGATTACCCAGTCATTCTCTCACCCAACCGATACGGGTAGAACAATGACCATTGTGAACGAATACACCGCTGAAAAGCGTGTGGAAACGATCACGCGCAGCGATGGTGCGCCCACGAGTCCCAAATCCTACAAGAACCTGATCGGACTTATTCCTGTGGTTCATGTTCCCAACCGTAAAGGCATGGACGAGGAATATGGCAGACCGGAAGGGGAGGGTACGATTCCGCTTTTGCAAAAATATGGTGAAATTATTGACGCCGCGATCAAAGGGAATATCCGGCAGGGCAGACCGACGCCCGTCATTGAACAGATGGGCGATACCCGTGCAGTGGAGCAATTCTGGCAGAAGTATGGACGAACTGTCACCCAAGAAAACCTCGACGGTACGACCGAAGCAAATACCGTGATCGATTTCGACGCGGATAATCTGGTCACGCTGCCTGGCACAGCTACTTTCTCCTATAAAAGCCCGGTATCCGCCAGTAAGGATGTTGAGGTCTTACTCGGACTGCTGTTCTACCTGTACCTGCAACATACGGAAGTCCCTGAGTTCGTATGGGGCAATGCCATTGCTTCTAGCAAGGCGAGTGCCGAAGCGCAAATGCCGCCGTTTATCAAGTGGTTGGAGAAGAAGCGTGGGCTTGCAGAGACATGGATGCAGCAGGTCGCTCGCATCGTAGTCGCCTACTACAGCATCTTCGAGACACGCATTAATGCCCAAACGAAGATCGCTATTCAGTGGCAGCCGCTCAATGAAGAAGATGGCAAATTGATCCTTGATGCCCTGAAATATTTCCACGGGGAACAAGCGGTTATCGATGATAAGACGGCGCTGGAGCTTTCGCCGCTGCGTATCGAAAACGCGGCTAAGGCGATTGAAGATGGTCGGAAACAGCGTGAAGAACGTCAAGCGGAGCAGGATGAACTTCAAAACGCTGCGATTGAACGACTCGCTAAGACGCCGGATCCCGATGAGGATGATCAGGATGAGAAACCTAAAGACCGAGCCGCATGAAGAATATCGCCAGTTCGCGCGTACTCTATCAAACGCTGAAAGAAGTGGGCAGCGATGTTAATTTGATGATGACGGATACTATTCAGCAGATTTCCGGCGTTCTAATGCAAAATACGGTGAATGGGGTGATCCCCTCGTGGAGGCGAGATATTGTGCTGGATATGTGTGGCGGGATCGTCGCAGGGTTATTCTCCCGTGGGCGAATGGTATTTGGTGTCGATGGGGTAACGCCTCTCACGCGGTTTGCTGCTATCTTAAATTACCGTATTGCTTTAGGGATTTTACGTACCCTAACCTCACATACGCTGTATCTTCAAAAAAGATTACCGGATGATCTCCTGCGATGGCTCGAAACCTCACGTCCGATCACCACTGAACAGGTGAATGTTGTCAATCCGCTTGCGGGGTATGACGCACCACATACGTGGGTCGATCCGAGAGGGTATACGCTTTCAGATCGAATCTGGCAAGTAGGTCAAAACACGCGACTGAAGATTGACGCGCTGCTGTCCGATGGCATTCGGACGGGGCGCAGCGCCTTGCAAATGTCTAAAGACCTTGAAGCGTTTTTGCTTGAGGGTCATGAGCTTCGCACAAAAAAGCCTTATGGAAGGAACGCCAGTTATCACGCGATGGTACTGGCGCGTTCCGAGATCAGCCGTGCAGCGTCGGAAGCAACATTCGCTGCGAGTCGTGCAAACCCATTCGTCAGCGGCATGGATTGGGCGCTGTCAGCACGTCATCCCAAGCTCGATATTTGTGATTCGCTGGCAACGATAGGCATGTCTGGGGAGCGCCTCAAAGACCCGTACCCGCTCGAAGATGCGCCGATGGTCGTCGCATCTTCGCATCCTCAGTGCTGCACGCCAGGGCAATTGATCGAGACGCTACGCGGTGCGATCCCAATCGAGGATGTTCGTGAAGGTGATGAGGTGCTAACGCATGAGGGGCGGTACTGCCGTGTCCTGTGGACATGGTCACGAGAATACATCGGCGACGTAATCGAAGTTTTCACAACAACGGGACAATTTACGGTGACGCCGGATCATCCGGTGCTGCTCGGAAACTGGCGTTGGGAAAAGTCCAACAATTTACGCTATGCGCTGACATTAGCAAACGGTGAAACCGTCCTACGCGCTCATCGGTCTGTTTACACTGGATTGGTTTATAACATGCACGTCGAAACTGACAATACCTACACAGTGAATGGTCACGTCGTGCATAACTGCCTTTGTAATAACAGACCTGCCGTCACCGAGCGTGTAGACGATGTGATCGCCGCGCTACGGGCTGACCTGCAAGCCGCGCAGCCCGCACCCATGACTCCTGTTATTCCAAGTCAGTTTATGCGGACACTTGTTGGGGATTATCTGACGAGTCTCGTAA
>Ga0163154_10006784_pt1 | contig 13879 bp, 13 predicted proteins | sample OliLakLV19MP9P1_FD_148649 | JGI IMG/M metagenome (GOLD analysis project Ga0163154, IMG submission 148649) | Freshwater microbial mat bacterial communities from Lake Vanda, McMurdo Dry Valleys, Antarctica - Oligotrophic Lake LV.19.MP9.P1 | ecosystem: Environmental > Aquatic > Freshwater > Lake >... | reverse complement strand
GCGCTGGTCGATTTTTCATCGTCAGACTTGGCGGTCTTTGAGGCGGCGGCTTTAGTCTTTTTGGCCGCCGTAGATTTCGCGCCGGTCTTGCTGGCCGCCGTCTTTTTGGCCGCTGCGCCAGTCTTGGACTTTGCGGCTGTGGCTTTTTTGGCCGCCGGTTTCTTGGCGGCGGACTTATCAGCCGGGGTGGGCTTCTCAATGGAGGCGTGCGCTTCGCTCGACCCCATCTTAAACAGCTTACCGCCGCACACCGAACACGTCCCAGTGGTGGCAGGTGAGCCGTTTTCCATATAGATCGGGGTGGCGTTCACCATCTCCCGCTTGGTCTTGCACTTAAAGCAGTAGGCTTCCATGTGATCCCGTGTGTCTGATTTAGAGGTATTTGTCTTGTCCGGTGGCTTTCAGATGTTCAACCACTTTACGGATGTCTTGGGCATTATCGCGGTGACAGACCAATAAGGCGTCGGGGGTATCGACAATCACGATACCATCAAGGCCGATGGTCACGGTCAGTTTATCGCTAAACACTAAGGTTTGCGTGGTATCTATCAGCAGGGTTTGAGCGCTTCCGCGCACCCCGTTGCCTTGTTCATCCGTTTTGAGGACTTCATACAGCGATGACCAACTGCCGACATCGCTCCACCCGATATTGACCGGGATGACCGCGACATCGGTTGCGCCTTCCATAATAGCGTAGTCGATGGACTTGCGCGGCATTTTGTCCCATACCCGTCCGAGGACGACATCATCTTCGGTGTCGGCAAAGGCTTGTTGAAGCTCCAACATCAGTTTGTGCATCTCTGGTTGCTGACGCTCGAACTCCTGCATGGCCTTACTAATACGCCAGATGAACATGCCGGAGTTCCAACTGTACGAGCCATCGGCTAAGAAATGAAGGGCCATCTCGTAATTTGGTTTTTCCTTAAACCCTTGAGCATGATACACCTGAAAGCCGTTGACCTCTTTTAACGGCTCACCTCGGTGGATATACCCGAAGCCGGTTGAGGGGTAGGTCGGTTCAATCCCTAGCGTGACGATGTGACCGTCTTGAGCGATATCATAGGCAGCACGTAGGCTGGCCTGAAATTTTTCCGGCGCGGCGATGTGATGGTCTGCCGTCAATAAGACCACCGTGGCGTCTGGGTCATGGGCGGCGATGGCCGCCATCCCCAGACCAACCGCTGCGGCATTGTCACGGGCATAAGGCTCAACGATGAAATTCTCACTGGGGATGTTCAACGCATCGGCGCGCAGAGAAGGGGTCATGCGCGGCCCGCTGACCACGAAAATATGCTCAGGCGGGAACAGCGGCGCGAGCCGGTCTATGGCGATGCGGAACATCGAACGTTCTTCGGTCAGTGCCAACGTTTGCTTTGGTGTGTTCTTACGACTGAGGGGCCATAAGCGCGTGCCGCCGCCACCCGCCAGAATCATCGCGTAATAATGTTTCATCGTGATTGGTCGAACCCTTGCTAATCGCTACAGTAAGCAATATTGCATGGGGGCCACCCGTTGTGCAAGCCCTTTTAATTCTAATAAGGTCAGAGTCATGCTCAATTCGGGGATTGCCATGCCGATTGCGCGGGCAAGTTCATCGACATGAATAGGGGCGTCGGTCAGGTGAGCCATGACTTGTGCCTCTTGCGGCGACCCCGGCGCGATGCGCTCGGTTTGGGTGCGCGTCGTGAGGATTTCCGCCGAGATATTGAGTTCGTCCAAGATGTCGCGGGCGTCAATCACCAATTTTGCGCCGTCTTGAATCAGCAGATTACAGGCCGTCCCCATCATATTTTGAAGGCTGTGCGGCACGACGAACACATCACGGCCTTGATCGAGCGCGGCGTTGACGGTATGCAATGACCCGCTGCCGGTGGGCGCTTCGACGACCAGAGTACCCAACGCCAACCCGCTCATAACGGCGTTTCGGCGCGGGAAATTTGTGCCATCAGGGCGTGTTCCCGGCGGAAATTGCGTGATGAGCGCACCGTGTCCGCTTTCGATGATTCGCTTGAACAGCGCCGCATTTTCGCGTGGGTAGACCACATCAATCCCACAGCCCAGCACGCCAATCGTGCGCCCACCCGCGTTGAGGGCGGCAGTATGCGCGGCGGCATCAATGCCCAATGCGAGGCCGCTGATGATGGTCACGCCAGCATGGGCGAGTGCGCCGCAAAATTGCTGGGTCATATCCCGCCCGTAACGGGTTGCTTTGCGCGTGCCGACCACCGCTAAAGCCCTATCATCCACCTGTGAGAGGTTGCCGCGCACATACAAAACCGGCGGCGCGGCGCGTATCGGGCGCAATAGCGTGGGATAATCGGGGTCTATGAAGGTGATGAAGCGGGTATCGAGCGACTCGAGTCGGCGCAGTTCCGCGTTGAGGTCAAGTTTGGCGCGAGTATCGCTCAGGCTCTTGGCGGCGTAGTCGTTTAGACCGGCGTCGCGCAGGCGTGAATATGGGGCGTCCCACGCCTCAGACAGTGACGCGAACGCGCCGCGCAGCTTGTCCAGCGCCGCACGCCCGATACCGGGGACGCGGCTGAACCCCAACCAGTAGGCGCGTTCATCCGTCGTCACTACCTATTCTTTCGGGGTTTGATAGTCCCGCTTGCGGAGGCGCGGCCTCTTTTCAGGCAGCAACCCTTCCATCACGCGGATGATAATGTGTTGCTTCTCGGTGTCAATCTTGAGGACGACTTGGGGGATGGCGGGGATGGCGAAATCGCCCAAGTCCGCGCTTTTGACGATGTAATTATCGTTGCCGCCGGTCTCTGCGATGTCGATAATCTCGCCGAGGTCTTTACCATCCTCAAGCACGACGCGCATCCCAATCAACTGGAATAGATAGACTTCGCCCTCTTCCAATGGTACGGCGTCCTCGATGGCGACCATCAGCGCGAGGCCACGCAACATATCGGCTGCATCACGACCATCCACCCCGTCTAATGTGATGAGCGCGTATTGCCGGTCAAACCGGACGCGGGTGATGGTATAGGGCTTAGGCTTGGGGTCGGTGGGTGTGCCACCCAAATAGACATTCTTGAGCTTGGGGATGCGTTCCGGGTAGTCGGTCAATACGCGGACGCGCAACTCCCCGCCAATCCCGTGAGGGCGCAGGATGTCGCCAAGCTGGAGGTATTTCGGTTGAAGACGTTTTGCCATGTTTGTTTCGGGTCTCTAGTCGATTTCGAGGAGGATGTTCTTATCCTCAGAGACGACCCGCAGCAAGGTACGGACGGCGTTGGCGATGCGCCCTTGCTTGCCGATGACGCGCCCCATATCTTCTGGGGCGACCTTCAGCATGACCTTGACGGTATCGCGCATTTCTTTACGGCGTACCTGTACGGCTTCGGGCTTCTCGACCAAGGACTCGGCGATGTAGCGAACCAGTTGTTCATCCATGAGGGTTTAAGAATCCAAAAACGCGAGGGCTGACCGACACGGTCTGCCCTCGCGGGGCGGTCAAAAAGAGGACTGACGCGCTTACGCCCCACCCTTGGAGATGGGTGACGGGTAGCTGGTGCGCGGGTCAACTGGCTTGGCAGCGGCCTTCACAGCGGTGGCTTCAACGGCCAACGCTTCGATGGTTTCACCCTTACGGTGACGCTCCAACAATGCAGTCGTGCCAGTGCGCTTGAGGACGCTCTGGGCGGCTTCGGTGGGCTGTGCGCCGACGCTCAACCAATACAGGGCGCGGGCGAAATCAACATTGTCCGTGCTGGGACGGGTGCGGGGGTTGTGAAAGCCGATGGTCTCGATGACGGCTGCGCCACGCGCTGCACGTTGATCCATCACAACCAAACGGTATGACGCTTGCCGCTTGGAACCCACCCGCTGAAACCGAATTTTTACCATGCTAGATACTGCTCCTTAGTAGAGATGTTCACTCGCGGTAGATAGTTACCGCGTGTCATCCAAATAGATTGGGCATCCCCGGAATCTTGGGGAATTTGCCATTACGAAGTTGCCCCATCATATCCTGCATCTGCTGGAATTGTTTGAGGACTTCGTTCACATCCCGCACCTGTACCCCTGAACCTGCCGCGATGCGTTTCCGTCGACTCGCGTTCAAGACTTTGGGGTTGTTGCGTTCTTTGTGCGTCATCGAATTGATGATCGCCTCGACTCGGCTGAGTCGCTTTTCCATGTCCTGCTCATTAAGCTGGCCGGACATTTGCATCTTGCTGACGCCGGGGATCATGCCCATGATTTGGGCAATCGGCCCCATCTTGCGGATGCGCTTGAGTTGCTCCAAGAAGTCTTGCAAGGTGAACTGATTCTTCATCAGCTTATCTTGCAGCTTGATGGCCTCGGCCTCGTCGAAATGTTCCTCGGCCTTTTCGATCAGCGATAGCATATCGCCCATGCCGAGGATACGGTCTACCAGACGATCCGGGTGGAACACCTCGAACCCGTCGATTTTTTCCGACGTGCCGAGGAATTTAATCGGGACATTGGTGACTGCGCGCATCGAAATCGCTGCGCCGCCGCGTGCGTCACCGTCAATCTTGGTGAGGATCAGGCCGGTGATTCCGACGCGGTTATTGAACCCCGTCGCGATGTTCACCGCTTCTTGACCCGTCATAGCGTCCGCGACCAGTAAGACCTCGGACGGGTTGGTGCGCCGCTTGATTTCTACCAACTCAGCCATGAGTTGGTCGTCAATCTGCAAGCGGCCCGCCGTGTCGATAATCACGACAGAGGCGTTGGCTTGTTTGGCCGCTTCGACGCCGCGCTTGGCGATGTCTACTGGCTTGGCACTGGTTCCCTCGTCATAGACGGGGACGTTGATCTGCTTGCCCAGCGTTTTAAGCTGTTCCACGGCGGCGGGGCGGTAGGTATCGCACGCCACCAAAAAGGGCTGCTTGCCTTCACGCCGCAGATAGGTCGCAAGCTTGGCGACGGTGGTGGTTTTACCCGACCCCTGAAGCCCGATCAACATAATCACATGGGGCTTACTGCCGCTCATGAAGTTCAAGCGACCCGGTTCGCCAAGTGTGGTGGTCAGTTCGTCATGAACAATCTTGACGACCTGTTGAGCCGGACGCAACGCCTTATGGACTTCTGAACCGATGGCGCGCTCGCGCACGCGGTTCACAAAGTCTTTGACGATAGGCAATGCCACGTCCGCCTCAAGCAACGCCATACGCACATCGCGCATAACGGTGTTGAGGTTTTCTTCTGTGATTGTGCCGCCCTTGCCGAGACGATCAAACGTCTCTTGCAGGCGTTTGGAAAGACCTTCAAACATGCCGAATCAACTTGGCTCCCCGTGGGACAAGTGCGGGCAATTGTAGTGGGAACACGGCAAGGCGTCAAGGTAAGGTAAGGCGCGATGCGGCGGCGGCGTCCTCATCAAGCAGAGAATCACGCCTTGACGCGGGTAATAAGATGGGATTAGACTACGTAAATGATAGTAAGTCTCAATTGGAGAACCAACGTGAAGCGATTTTTATCCGTCTTGGCGATTTTGCCCGCCCTCAGTGGCGTCTTTGGCATGGCTCATGCTCAGGCTGAACCCTTGAAAGTGGTCGCCAGCTTTTCGATTTTGGCCGATGTGGTGAAAAACGTCGGGCTAAACAATGTGCAAGTTACAAGCTTAATCCCCGTCGGCGCAGATCCGCACAGTTATGAACCGTCGGCGCAGGATTTGCGCGTCTTGGCTGAGGCTAATGTGGTGTTCGTGGTCGGCGCGAATTTTGAAGAAGCGCTACTAGAAGCCATCACCAATACCGTGGGCGAGTCTATTCCGGTGATTGAGGCGTCGGCCTGTGTGCCGATTCGGGCGTTCGGCGCACATGATGATGACCATGAGGGCGAAGAAACTCATACGGACGAGGTATCCGATGAACATTCTGACGAGGAATCACACGACCATGAGGGAGAGGCTCACACCCCCGGCGTCGCGTTGGATTTTGAGACGTTGTGCGCCGCACACGATGCCTATCTGACCGATTTGAACGTCGAAAAAAGCGGGATGCTCACATCAGGGTTTGACTCGAACGCGGTAGAAGGCACGCTGGGGCGTTTGCATGATATTGACTGCGGCGCGGGGCATAATCATGCGACTGAGGAAAGCGACCATGAGCAAGTCGCCTGTGACCCGCATGTCTGGACGAATCCCTATAACATTTACCTATGGACGTTGCTGATTCGCGACACCCTCAGCCAATTAGACGGCGACGACGCTGATTTGTATGCCGCCAATGCCGAGGAATATCTGTACCAGTTGATTGACCATATCGCCCTGAATATCACGCCGCTGATTGAATCGATTCCGGCGGAAAACCGGATTCTGGTCACGAGTCACGAGACGTTGGGCTATTTTTCGGCGGCGTATGGTTTTGAGATGGTGGGATTCGTGCTGCCCGGGGGGAGCGCGTTCGCAGAGCCGAGCGCACAGGACGTCGCTGCGTTGGTTGACCTGATTCGCGCTGAGGGCGTCCCGGCGGTGTTTGCGGAGACGACCATCTCGGCGGCGGTAGCGGAACAAGTCGCGGCCGAGGCCGGAATCGCGTTTTACAGCCTGTACACCGACTCGCTCAGTAGGCCGGATGGGGACGCGCCAACCTATCTGGATTATCTGACCTTCAATGTACAGACCATCGCGGGGGCGTTGGGTGGGGAGTAAAATAATCCGTTGAGAACCTCACCCCCAACCGCCTCTCCATTGTGGAGGGGGAGTCGAGCGAAAGCGAGGCGGGGTGAGGTTATGCAATTCAGAATTTTGAAATCAAGGAACACCCCCATGCACGACCTTCCAGCCTTGTCGGTGATAGACCTCGCCGCCGGATACCCCAACGACTCCCGCGCCATTTACGATGTGACCTTTGATGTGATGGCCGGGGAGCGCGTCGCTGTGATTGGCCCCAACGGCGCGGGGAAATCGACCCTGTTCAAGGCTATCGCGGGCATTATCCCGTTCAGCAGCGGGCAAATCTCGCAAGGCGGGCTAGATTGTCGCTCCTCACACAGCCTGATTGGGTATGTGCCGCAGCAGAATCAGGTTGATTGGAATTTCCCCGCGACGGTGGGCGATGTCGTGATGATGGGGCGGGCGCGTCAAATCGGATGGTTGCGCTGGCCGGGAAAACGCGACTGGGATGAAGTGCGGCGGGCGCTGGCGTTGGTTAGCATGGAACGGGCGATTGACCGGCGAATCGGTCAGCTTTCTGGTGGGCAGAAGCAGCGCGTTTTTATTGCACGGGCGCTGGTGCAGAACGCTCACGTTTTGCTGCTAGATGAGCCATTCAACGGGCTTGACCCCGCCGCCTATGAAGAAATCCTGACCACATTAGACCGCCTGCGCGATGACGGAGTGACGGTTTTGGTCGCCACCCATGACATGGAATCGGCCACCACTCAATTTGATAAGTTGCTGCTGATGAAACGCAAGCTGATTGCGTATGGTGATGCGCGTGAGGTGTATACTGCGGCCAATCTGAAAGCCGCTTATGGCTCACGGGTGAGCGTTTTACAAGACCCCGACTTGGGGACGTTGATCGTCACCGACGAACACGCGCATTAAAGGCCGACTCTGATGGATTTTTTCAACGAACTGGTGATGCAGCCCTTTAGCTATGCGTTTATGCAGCGGGCGCTGATGGCGGTGGTCTTAATCGGCGTCACCAGCGGCGTGATTGGCTGTTATGTCGTGATTCGCGGCATGTCGTTTTACGGTGACGCGATGAGCCACAGCATTTTGCCGGGAGTCGCCATCGCCTATATCGTCAGCGGCGGGGCGTCCGGTGGGGCGTTATTCATCGGCGGACTGGCGGCGGGGTTGGTGTCGTCGCTCGGAATCGGGTGGCTGACGCGGGGCGAACGCCTCAAAGAAGATACCGCCATCGGCATCGTGTTCGTGGCGATGTACGCGCTGGGGATTGCGATCATCAGCAGTGACCAGCGGGCGTATGGGCGCGATTTGGTTCATATTTTGTTTGGGAACGTGCTGGGGATTCAGCCGTCCGATTTGTGGATTATGGTCGGTTGCTCGGCGTTTGTATTGCTGGTCGTGCTGCTGCTGTATAAAGAACTGCAAATCATCAGTTTTGACCCGAATCTCGCGCTCACGATGAAATTGCCCGCCGAGGGTTTTCGTTTGATGTTATTGGCGCTAATCGCGGTGACGATTATCGCCAGCTTGCAGGTGGTCGGGGTGGCGCTGATGCTGGCGATGCTGATTGTGCCGTCCGCCGCCGCGCAGATGCTCGCCAAGCGACTCCATCACATGATGATGATTTCAGCGGCATTGGGTGGAATCTGTGGCGCGTTGGGACTGTTGATTTCTTATCATCTGGACATCGCGGCTGGCCCATCCATTGTCTTGACCATGACGGCGGTTTTCGCGCTGATTTTTACCAGCGTGCGCGTCCGGTTTATGCTGCAACGCGCCGCTTAGCATTTAAGGGGGTGGCACGCCACCCCCACACGGTTAAAATCGGAATAACCGTTGGGCGTTGGTGGTGGTCGCGGCTTCGACTTCCGCTTCGCTGATTCCACGCACCACCGCCAGTCGTTCAACGATATATGGGATATAGGCCGATTCGTTGCGCTGACCGCGATAGGGCGCGGGCGTTAGATATGGCCCATCGGTCTCGACCACGATGCGCTCTAATGGGACGGCGGCGGCGATTTTGCGCGTGTCGTCCGCGTTTTTGTAGGTGATTGGCCCCGTGAATCCCAGATAGAATCCGGCTTCAATCGCACGCATGGCGAGGTCGAATGGCGCGGAGACGCTGTGCAGCACGCCGGGGCGCGTCTTGAGGTCGCCAGTCAGCGAAGCCGCCCATCGCTCTAACATCGGGATGACATCGGCGCTGGACTCGCGATTATGGATAATCACTGGCAGGCCGACCTCTGACGCTAAGGCCAATTGCGCCTCGAACACCTCGGCTTGTTTGGCCTTGGGCGACTTGTTCCAATGGTAATCCAGCCCGATTTCCCCGATGGCGACGATTCCCGGCTTGGACGATAACTCCCGCACCAGCGCGAGATTCTCCGGCGTGAAATCCACCGTGCTATTGGGATGCCAGCCGACAGCGCCATACACCACGCCCGGAAATTCCGAGGCGAAGCGCACGGCGTTACGGCTGGTCTCTTCATCAACGCCGGGGATGATGAACCGTGTGACGCCGACGGCGCGGGCGCGATTCATCACGTCTGCGCGGTCAGCGTCATAGGCGTCAAAATTGAGGTGGACGTGTGTATCGACCAGCGCCACGACTAGTCTAATTCTCCGCTTTGCAGCGCCTTATAGTCGGATTCGACCATCATTTGAATCAATTGCTCAAATGTGACTTGAGGCTCCCAACCGAGGACGCGACCAGCCTTTTCCGGGTTGCCAATCAAAAGGTCAACCTCAGCGGGGCGCATGAAGGCCGGGTCTTGCACGGTATAATCTTGCCAGTTCATGTCTAGAGTCTCGAACGCGACTTCTAACAGGCGCTTGACGCTATACGTTTTGCCGGTGGCGACCACGTAATCATCGGGGGTATCTTGTTGCAACATCAACCACATGGCGCGGACGTAATCCCCCGCAAAACCCCAGTCGCGTTGGGCGTCGGTGCTGCCGATGCGGAGTTCTTTGGCCTTGCCGAGCTTAATTTTGGCCGCGTTATAGGCTACCTTGCGCGTGACGAATTCGAGGCCACGGCGCGGGCTTTCGTGATTGAACAAGATGCCGCTGCTGGCGTGCATGTTGTAGCTTTCGCGGTAATTGACCGTGATCCAGTGGCCGTAAACCTTCGCCACACCATACGGGCTACGCGGGTAGAACGGGGTGGTCTCGACCTGTGGGACTTCTTGTACCTTGCCGAACATCTCGGAGGACGAGGCTTGATAGAAGCGGATTTTGGGGTTGACCGTCAGAATCGCGTCCAAGAGGCGTGTGACGCCGATTCCGGTCACTTCGCCGGTAAAGACCGCCTGATCCCACGAGGTCTGGACGAAACTCTGCGCCGCGAGGTTATAGACCTCATCCGGTTGCGAGATGGTCAGTGCTTTGGTCAGACTGGTCTGGTCGCTCATGTCGCCAGACAGAATTTTAATCTGGTCTTGGATGTGGCGGATGCGTTCGTAGCGGACAGTGCTGGTACGGCGAATCAGGCCAAAGACCTCATAGCCCTCTTTCAGCAATAGTTCTGCTAGGTATGAGCCGTCTTGTCCGGTGATGCCGGTGATGAGTGCGCGTTTTGCCATAATCGAGTTCTATGCTCCTTTAACGCGCTGGCGACAATCTTCAAGTAGATCGCGCAGCGTCTGTTCAAACGGAATTTGCGGCTGCCAACCGGTGGCCGTGTGCAGGCGGGCGTAATCGCCCTCTAAAATCGGGATTTTGCTGGGGCGCAGGCGGGTGGGGTCTACCTGTACCGATATGTCCACCGTTGAGTGCGCCAGCAGACCGTCTAGCAGGCTCTGGATGGTACGCGCCTTGCCCGATGCGATGTTATACACCTCACCCGGGCGTCCATGCTCAATCATCAGGTGATAGGCGCGGACGACATCGCGCACATCGGTGAAATCACGCCGCGCCGACAAATCCCCGACCATCAAGACCGGCTCTTGCAAACTCGCCTCAATCCGTGCGATTTGTATGGCGAAAGCGGGCGCGGCGAACGAATCGCTCTGGCCGGGGCCAAAGTGATTGAACGGGCGGGCGCGGTAAATCGGCAGGCCATGGCTGAGGTGATATTGCAAGCCCAACATATCTTGCGCCACTTTACTCACACTATACGGGCTGTTGGGGGCGATAGGCGTGTTCTCGGTGATGGGGGTAACGCTGGCCGCACCGTAGACCTCGGCTGACCCGGCAATCAAGAATTTGGGCGCAATCTTGAGCGCGATGCAGCCCAATATCAAATTGAGTTGGGCGCGGATATTGGTCTCCAGCGTATCCCACGGGTCTTCAAACGAACGCGGGACGAACGCCTGACCCGCCAGATGGTAAATCTGGTCGGGGCGGACATCTTCCAGTATCGCCTGAGTCGAGGCTGAGTCGCGTAGGTCAACCTGTACCCAGCGCATATCGGTGTTCGGCGGCGGCGTATGGCCGGGGAGTTGAGTCCCGGTGATATGTGCGTCTGGCACGGCTGCACGTAGATAACGGTTTAACGTCCCGCCGACAAACCCGCCAGCCCCAGTGATTAGGATTTGCACCCGTCCCGTCCCATCCAATGCGCGAACAACAATCGCATCGGATTATACAGGTCACGGGCGTCCGTGCCAGACCTAACGCGGTGGATAAGGCGCGATGAACAACTCAGTTTTTACGCCGCCCCCTGTGCGATGCGTATAGGCCACGATGTCATAGTGCTGTCCGGGCGGGATTTGCAGTGCGTGGAGTGTCGTGAGGATGCGGTTGTCAATGTCGATGAGGATCAGGTCGAACGCTCCTTGCGGCGTGATGTTCTGCGCTGAGGCGCTATTCGGCCCGACATTGCGGATGAGGCGACGGACATCCATCGGCACGGTGAACGGTTCCGGGGTTGGCGCGGGGGTGAGCGGAAATACCGGGTCAAGAGTCGGTGTCAGGCTGGGCAGCGGCGTGAGGGTGGGCGCAATGGGGGTGACATCCGGCGGATATAGGTAATAGCCGAGGCTATAGACATCCAGCGGGTCGCCGGAGAGATTCACCAGCCGTAGCGTGCCAGCGCCCTCTGTCACCCTCAGCCCGTCGTCGTTAATCATCGCTGCTTGCAGTCCAGCTACCGGCGAACCGAAAATGAAAACGCTATAGTCGCCGGGAGTAGGGATGGCGAGGCGGAGGTCGAGCAAGGCAGGGCCGTCCCCGGCTTGGCGCACCAAGAGGGCGAAATCCTCGCCTAATATTGGGCTTAACGGCCCCCCAGCAGGGGAAATCAGCGCTGGGATGCTGAGGATACCGTTGATATATACATCTACAGCGACACCGGCGGCCAATCCGTTGACGAAGCGCAGGCGCGATTCTGAGATGGCCGTGCCTTCCGAGGTCAGGGCGGCGGACTGCTCAACTGGGTAGCCGTAAACCGGAGACGCAACCTCAGCACGGCCCGTTACGGCGTATAACAGCGTCTGACCAGCGGGGAGCGGGATGAGCTTATCTTCAAAAACGCCGAGGTCTGGATTGTTTGCGTCGGTGAATGTGAAACGGATATCGCCCGCTTGGATGAGCATGGGTGCGCTGAATTGACCAGCCCTTATTGGACGGGCTTCTTCTATATTTTCACCATTTCGTCCCGCCATCAAACCAGTCACATTTTCCGCAGCATTGAAAAATACTAGCCGCGAACTGCCCTCTGGAACTGGGGCGAGGTCGTCTTGATAAGAAATAACCCGTACTGCCGCTGCCGATCCGGTCAGCATGAGGATGAGCGATGTCCCCGCTTGCCCTGTGAAGATGTGACCATCAACCAGCGGGGCGGACGCCGTGCGGTCTGCGCCCGCGCTATACACGCTCAGGCGCTGTGACCCAGTGACGACTTCTTGAGAGGTGGTCGTGCCGCCGAATCCAATCGCCGCGCCCATGGGTAGATCGTTGAGATATAAATCAACCTCACGCGATTCGGCGCTGAGATTCACCACGCGGACGGAATAACGCCCCAAAACCGGCGATTCGAGCCGTTGTAATTGCACGGCATCGGGATTGGCGGGGTCGTTGGCAAGAATGAAGGTATAGAGCGTCAATTCGCGCAGGGTGATAGGTTGTTCTAATAACACCCGTTCCCCGGCGGTTGCACGTATCGTGTAGTCACCGGATTGGGAGATGGACGCGGATGACGCGCTGAACTGGTCTAGTGGGATGGCGGCTGCGTCGCCTAATGTCACGGAGATTTGGCCTACATCGGTCAGCGCATTGGCGAAAGATAACCAAACCTCCCCACCACGTAGGGGTTCAGTCGGCTGTGAAATCACCATGATTTGGCGTGTATCGTCCGTACCGGCCACGATTAAATCGAGGTTTTGATCTGCCACAGTCGTCACTGAGACAGGTGCGCCTGTGCCGTCGGCGTTGAGCGAGGCGGTATATGTGCCGGGGAGAATAGCAAATTGAGCGCTGACATAGGTCGGGCGTAGCCCGGTGGCAAGCGAATTGCCGTCAAGGTAAAGGTCTAGCGGCGCGGCATCGGCGGTGAGGTTCATCACGCGCACTTGTCCTTTACCGGGGCCGACTTGCACGCTACGGCCAAAAAACTCGGTGGGCGAGGGCGTCGGAGTCATATAGGGAGTCGGCGTGTTGGTGGCCGTTAGGATGGCGCTGGGTGTCAAGGTCGGGGTTTCACTGGGCAGTACGATAGCGATGGGCAGCGGGGCATCTGCGCGGCAACCCGCGATGAATACCAACATCATGACCGATACAACCCGAATCCAAATTGTTACAGTGTTTGCTCGTCTCATCCCGCTTGCCCCGTATGTTACAAAATCCCATCCAGCATAACTATAACGCAAAAGCCCCGCACGCGGCGGGGCTTCTGTTGTGGGATTGTTTTGGTTTTGCCCTTACGCGCTGGGCGTCGGGGTTGGGGTCACGGTAGGAGCAAGGGTCGGCAGTGCGCCGAAATCCGTGCTAAGCGGGATGTCCACCAATTCTACCGGCAAATCGTTGAAGCTGAACAACAGGTATGTCGTGGACAACCAGCCGCGCACGCCATCAACCTCGGCCTCGACCCAATCAAGGGTATTGGTGCGGCTGAAAACCTGAACGCGAGCGCCTACGGGCAAATTCGCCAGCACTTCGGCGTTGACGTTCGGGCTACGGCGTAGGTTCAGGCTGACGCCGGCGTTCAAGCCCACCACCTGTGCGACGTTGACGCCGCGCAGCGGGTCAGCCGTCGGCTGGATGATGCCGGGGGCGTCATCACTGACATCGCCGCGTAGGGTGTCTTCATCGACGGGGATAATC
>Ga0163154_10006781_pt1 | contig 13880 bp, 9 predicted proteins | sample OliLakLV19MP9P1_FD_148649 | JGI IMG/M metagenome (GOLD analysis project Ga0163154, IMG submission 148649) | Freshwater microbial mat bacterial communities from Lake Vanda, McMurdo Dry Valleys, Antarctica - Oligotrophic Lake LV.19.MP9.P1 | ecosystem: Environmental > Aquatic > Freshwater > Lake >... | reverse complement strand
GTGTCGGTGTCGGTGTCGGTGTCGGTGTCGGTGTCGGTGTCGGTGTCGAATCCGAAGCCGATCGCACTGGAGCGCGGCGAGGAAGCCGCGGCATGGCTGCGGCTGCACCACCAGCAGCACCGGCACTGCAGCTGACGCATGTCATGAGCGAGTTCGACCAGTACTGCCAGGTGGTCGAACCGTGCAAGTACGACGCCGTTGGCATTCTTGACAAGCAGTCGCGAGCGCATCGACAAGCTGAAGGACGACGCCGTGGAGTGTGTGTGCACGAGCGCCGCCGGCCGCTGAAGTCGTTGCGCGGCAGGTCGCTCGACCAGAGCGTCGCGCGATTCACGACGGCCAGCGGTCGCTATCTGGCTGCGCGCAACGTCTCGCAGTGCGCTAGTGGCGCGGCACCGCTGACGCATCTGCACAGGCGCGCAGACCGAACGCGATCGGCGATCCGTCGTTCAACAAGACGGCAACGAGCGCAAGCTGCACGGTCTGCAGACGGCGCCGCTCACGTATGTGCTTGAGAAGCAAACGCGCACCCTGAATCGCATGGCGTCGACGCTCAAGCGCCGGAGCGCGCATCTGGCGAGCATGATGACGTCCACGACACGAAAGACAGTGACAATGCGTCGCACGCTCTTGCCGCTGGACTCGCGCTGCTGTTCTTGACAAAAAAAGGCAGGGTCGACGGCATCCGATTCGTCGCGACCCTGCCGTTAACTCGGCATTTCAATCAGCCATGGGATACACCGAGTTTGCCTTCTGCTTCGAAACGCTTGACGATCTGCGCAAGATCATCGATCTGCATGCGGCACACAGCGGCCTGCCGATGGATCGCGTCGGCGCCTACCTCTCCGTGAATGCGGTTTGCGAAATGAAAGGTGCCCGCTGGCTGATCATGTCGAATCGTCTCTTCCGTCAGGCAACGATGGATTACCTGACCCGCGAGTGCGACGCTATCGGCATCCGGTGGGAGCTCACCAGGCAAGAGAACGGATGGCCTCGCGGACGCTACGACGACGTTGCCACCGCGGACGAAAAGGCTGTAATCGCGACGGCAACGCCGCACGAGCGTGCATCGAAGGCGCCAGAGCGCGACGACTGGCAGCTAATCATCGTGGAAGGCGTCGGCACCGTTATTGTGCAGCGCCAGGCTTGAGGTGCCGGGCGCGGTGCGGTGCGGAGGGCATCGATCGTTGTAGTCTCGATCGAACAAGTTTCAGGACTGTGATCCAAAGTTCTGAAGCACAAAGAAAGCACAGCTGTGGTCTCTTGCCGTCGCTGGCAAGAGGACCAGATCCGTTGGCGAGGTGATGGAGCGCCACAGCGTGCAACGACGTTGTGCACACAGCCAACGCCGCTTTTGCGGTCGTGTACGACGTTGCGTGAACGCCGTCGTCCCTCCGGCCGGCGAGCACAACGTGACCACCACGATGACTTCTGCTTCTCTGGCAAGAGAGAAGCGGAAGATAATTCTGATCACGGGGACACGGTCACCACGACCAACATGCGCAACGTGACCATCACGACAAGCATTTACCTACGGCGGCTTCGTGTCTTGTGGCGACGCAATCGCCTCAATTCTGTGCTAGGGCACAGTTTGCTCGCTGATCACTGTTCGATCACCACATCCGTTCTTTCCTTCATTAAATATTTTGGTCGCGATTGTAACGGAGTGTAGGGCAGTCCTACGTAGGCGCATTCGCCTCGATCGACCAAGTTCAGAGGTGCTCGATTCAGAGGTCGCGCGCCTTGGCATGCTCGCGTTTGCGCTGCAGGTTAGTCAGGTGGTTCTTGCGGTCCTCTCGCATCTTGGCCACCGACGCGGCGTCGACATGCGGGCGCGGCACGGCCACACCACAGACGGCACCACGACTGCACCACGGACCGCACTACAGTCGGGCCACCGACGCACTGCTCTCTCGCCATTTGTTTGCAGCGGGAAGTAGTTGGCACGACGGCAGAAAACTTTCGAAAGAGGGCAGTCGTCCTACCGCCACCCGACCAGCCCCGCAGCACCACCGTATCACCACCGCAGCACCACTGCCGTATCACCACCGCGCCACGGACGGCACCACGGCCGTACCAACGCCACACAACCAGTGCGACTCCTTTGCGCTCCTCTCTTGCACAGGACAACAAAAAATTTCGAGTGTTGCCCTCGAACGACCGCGCCACGACCGCGCCACGGCCACATTACGAACGGCACCAACGTCGCACCACCACCGCGCCACCACCGCACATCCACTGCGACTCCGTTTCACTCCTCTCTTGCTGCGGGAGAGGAGTGCTGACAGAACAAGACACTTCGAGCGTTGCTCTCGAATGATGATACCACTATCGCACCAGGACCGTACCACCACCGCACCGCCACCGCACCACCACCGCTGTTTATGGCGGCTAACATTTGGCCGTCAGCATCGTTGTGGAAAGTCGACTTGAGGTTCGGCCCTTTTGCCAGAGGAAGCATGACGGCGCGCCGCCTCTGACATAGATGGTGGCGACAGCCGTATGCAGGGGCGGCTGGCGTAGACTGTGGTTGCCGGCACAAGGAGCGAGCAACTGGTTGACTTTGACCGCAGTTTTGGTGGGTCGTCAAAACCGCCACGCGCTGTGGCACTCGTCGCGCTTCTTGGCGAGAGAAGCTTGGCAAAGGCTGACTTGTAAGTCGGTTTTCACCCGTCATCACAGTCGCGAAGCACCGTCGCCAAGGTCTTTACTAGTGGCTGCAGTCGTGACGCGCGCCGTTACCAAAATGGGCAAAACAGAACCATTCAAGTTTTGACAGTCGCGACATGGCATTCGATAGACGGTTGAGCTGTAAGTTGTCAGACTGGTGTCAAGAGCATAAAAGATGAATGGATGCCGCTGCAATGATCAAAATCCGTCTTTCGCTCTTGTGGCGAGCCACACAGCAATGCCGGGATGTCCGAACTTTGGCAATGCGCATGAATCGATCACTGGCACAATCTCGCATAACTATAATGCATGTATCGAAAGTACCGGTAAATGGATCGGATTTTCTGGTGTGGGATCGAATGTATGCTTTTTTTGACTGTGAGAGTCGACAATGAAGTTGAAATACTACAAACGCAAGTAGACATTTTCGTCAGAGGGAAGTGATCGATCAGGCGCGAGAGTAGACTGCTTCAATTGATTTCGGACACTCGGTGTAGTTCAGTTGGGAGACAGAGAACGGCAGTTTCTGCGCGTTGGGATCCACGCTGACGTTTTCCTCTCACACAAGAACCACCCCTTTCTCGTAATGACGATAGAATGACACTCCAACTTTCGCTAGTTGCTCCATTCATATTTCGTGCAAGTATGCACTGGACTACTACCAACACACTCCTGTACGCAAAGGCTGACGGCCACGTTTTCGGCCAGAGGAGCGCATCGTAAACTGCGGTTGAAAAGTCAATCTTGGCTCCCTCCTCTTGCCAGAGAAGCGCGACGAGCGCGGCGACGCGTTCCAACTTTGGCGACCTGCCGAGTGGCTTTAAAGGGAACGGAATGGCGGCCTACGATGTATCGGCCATCTTGCAATCGGCTACGCTGAATGTCCAACTGTATCGCGCCGCAAATCGACAATTGTATCATGTTTCTCTTGCTGGTCAAGAGCACAATGCTCGGAAGGTACGCTCTTTCGATTAATTTAATGGAACGAGGAGAATGCGGCCGGATGAAAGGATACTGGTTTCAGAGACGACATTCCTCTCTTGACCGGCAGGAGGGAAATGTCACACTGATGGTCATCTCAACGTTTAGCGATCAATCGAATTAAATTAATTGTCGGCGCCGACGCATGGTGCACGAGAAACGGTCGCCGGACTCCATCGGTTCTTTAAACTGTTCATGGTCCTGCCTCGCGGTATGAAGCACGGACGACATTTTCATGTCCGTCGATGAAACCTGCATGGTTATCTTCTCTTGCAGACAAGAATCGCGCGCTCGAGTGACAACTGCGTCTCTCTCGAGACGTTAAAAGATGCCGGAAAGCACACTTGAACAACTATCGTGCAACTACAAGGGAGCGGACGCGGACGTTACGCATATCATCGAATTCGTTTCAGGACATTGGAAATGACCAAAATTCTGAAACACGAAGTCGTCAGTTCTTGCCATTTTGCGCCTCTTGTTACGGAAAGCGCGTATGTGTTGCGCTGCCGGTGGCGGTCGCGTGGTGAAATGATGCTAGAATGGTTGTCGAAACATGCGCAGAATGCTGTGAACGTCACACGTACGAGAATGGCGCTGTCAGAGACAGATACGACTAGTGCTGGCGACGTTTAATGTATCCACTTCCGCTCCTCTTGCTAGAGGAGAAAGCGCGACGAGAGCGGTTGTGTGTCACGTCCGGTAACGACGCGGCGCGTCACGACCGTGCGTCACGACGGTGTGATGTCGAGGGCGTCATTTTCCAGTGAAATCAGGTCGAGCCGCTGCAAATGCAGTCCCAAACTACTATGTTTCTATATTTGAATGGGCAAATCATAATTTCAAATACAGACGACGCTGGAGGGGAACGTGATTCAATCAAATTCAGTAACCTATCCCTAAACTTTTTTTGCAACCGACTTGCGGCGAGCCACCTAGCAATGCCGAGATACCCGACCCTGGTTATTGGCATGAATCGACAGCTGATACAATCTTTCATACGTTGCAAGCGTCAACAGTACCGGCAAATGCATCAGATTTTCTGCTGTACGCCTATTACGGAACCGAAAATAATAGAGGTCATCCTTTCAGTGCCTCGCTCCTCTTACCAGCACAACGGTGCGTCACGAACTGTGACGACAGGTGAACACCATTGCAATGGCACTTCACGACCGTGTTGACAGGTGAAGACCATTGTAACGGCACGCCACAGCTGTGGCGACGGTTGAAGACAGCGGCAACGCCGGGGAGGTTGTGGTGGCTGTGCGGCACGTCTGTGGTAACTGACAGGACGGTGGTCGAAAGTCTTCATTTGCCTTGCCTCTCTTGCCAGCGGAGCACAACGAGCGCAGCAGCGTGTCCTGGTTCGATGTGTTGTGAAGGCAAGGAAACGCATCGATTTCGATCACTCCAGCCCATAGATATTCATCTTTCATCCTTGTTCATTCAGTCTTTCATGCTTGTGACACCACATAAGATGCATTAGACTACTGATCATTCGATCAGCCAATCGAATGCACGTTATGACTGTCAACAATTGAACGTTCTGATTTTCATAAGCCCAAGTACTCAAATTGGCCGAAATTAATTGCTACGCTGGCAATTACGGAAAACGCCGAAAACGTTGATTGTGCCGAGGAGGAGGTCGCTGGACTGAGAGACTGTGACCCTTTTGCACTGGAAACGACTGGCAGTGCGGCGCCAACCGACAATTTCAGCATGTTTCGGAATTGAACTGAACTGCAAACAGTTGGCATTTCTGTCTTGTCGCTCAGGAGAGAGGATACGGCAGTGACCGTCTGCACCGAGCAGATAGGATTAGGTTAATACGTAGTAAAATAATCAAAGATGGAACTGTTTTTCTGGCAGTCATTGCATGCTTTCGATAGACACGAATTCAGCTTGTTTGCTGCCATGGGCATGAGAAATGAACGAACGGCGGTGAACTTGAATTCGAGTGGAGTGATCAAAAGCGCGGGATAGATTGGACGGCCATTCACAGTAAGTAGACGAAAACAAGAAAATGTGAGATGCGCACACTGTATCTCGGCATGTTGACCAGAAGGAGAACCCGCTAACTCGATAATTCGTAGCCGGCATTTCATGGCGTAAAATGCTCGAGACCCCGACTTCGACCATTCCCACAGCTGCGCTACTCGCGCTCCTCTGGCAAGGACAACAGAGACCGTCCGTTTGGCCGCGGTCTCACGACCGTGCCTCGGACCGAACCACGACCGCACCACTCTCTGGCCATTTGTTTGCGCTGAGACGGAGTTGGCACGACAACAGAAAATTTTCAAAGAGGCCAGTTATTGTCCCAACACGACCGCATTTGGTGACCGTGGTTCGTCTGTAAGAGGCGCGACGAGCGCAACAACTGTGGCGGCGGAGCGTAAACCGCTGCAACAGTTTCGACGGGCGAAGACCATGGTGAAAGTCATCCTTTTGCCTCTCGCTCCTCTTGCCGAAGAAGCTCGCCACTACAGTAATGATAGGCGTAGTAGTACAGAGACAACGGCGCATCACGACCGAGGAGACCATTTTGCAGTGCAATCTGGTCGAGCCATTGCAAATGCAGTCCCAAATTACTATGTTTCTATATTTGAATGGTTTCAAATACTGACGTCGCTGACGGGTTGTGAAAGGATTCAATCCGTCGACAGGAACTCAATACCTCTTAACCTAACTCGACTCTATTTTTGCTAAACTTGCGGCGAGCCACGTTGCAATGCCGAGATGCCCGTCCTGCATGATTCGAGAGTCGATACGATTTCGCATATGATGCATGCGTCGACAGTGCCGGCAAATGTATCGAATTTTCTGCTCAATGTCACGGCACAACGCCGAATGCGTTTCAGGATTTTGCAACTCTAAAACACCGAGATCGCGAGCGAAGTCAGTCCCGGAGCATGTCGCGCCTCTTGCCACGAAAACGCGCGTAAATGCTGTGCTCTCAGCACTATTGGTGATGGATGTGGAAGAAACCGGGCAGGCCGCGGTGTGGCACAGCGATAGCGGCTGACAGGACTGCGGTTAAAAGTCGACGTCTTCCTTGCTCCTCTTGCAAGAGGAGGGCGCGCGGCGAACGCAACCGGGCGGCGGGCCACGAGCTGCGGGTGAATACTGTTGTTGCAACGGCGCGTCACCACTGTGACCAAAGTCAACCTTTGCTTCAGTCCTCTTGCCACACAGAATTGCAGGAACGCGACGGCCCGTCATGGTCCGGTGTCGTGATGTCAAGGAAAACGCATCCGGGTTTCGCGCACTTGATCGATCATTTCATCGCTGTTCATTCATTTTTCAAGGTGATGACACCAAGCAAGCTGCGATTGACTTGCCATTTGATTGTTATCGAGTGCTTGCTGCCGTGGCTGTCAAAAATTGAATGGTTTTATTCTTGAATATTTTTGCTAGTAAAATGACGGAAATCTATTGCAGTGCTTTCAATTTAATTGATGGAGATGAAGTGACCAGCAGAGTTAGTGATGCCGTGCACAATCCGCAATGTCAGCACAGCCGGTAGTCAGTCTTGTCCGACACGTTCGGCAGTCACTCATGTTCGGCTCTCGCATCATTCCTCTCTTGAGCGGCAAGAGGAAAATGCCAAAAATAAAAGTGTTTGTCATTCATTTGCCACAGCTGGCACTTTTTGTCAGAGAACGAGAACATGCCGGCGGAGTGCGATGAGTGGGACTGCGGCGAAATGATAGAATGGTGACGAATGGGTGTTGGTTTGGTAGTTGTTGTTCGGGGTTCTGCCGATTCGGTAATGGCAAAAGCGTGAAATTACTATATTTCAGGACTTCGGTCAGAGATGTCGGATTGGCACGTACTCTGAAATGCTGGATCTTTGGTCCTCTTACCAAATGCAGCGAGATGCGTTGGACGGGGTGTCAGAGTGGTTGTCGTTGAGTGGTGAAATGGTGGCAGATTAGTGGCTGTGGGGTCGTCGTGGCTTGCGAAAGCAACGGCTACACAGCTTCTAAAACGCTTTCGATTCGACCGCCGGAAGTGAAAGTGAGCGGCAGGGTCGTCAGTGTCCGGCACAGTCGGCACTCACATCATTCCTCTCTTGGGTGACAAGAGCGGAATGCTCCAGTGCGTACCAACAATTTTTCCATCAGTTAGCGCGTACACAAAAGTCAAAGATTAGACCATTCAATTTTGGATAGTCAGGACATGCATTCCATAGACAATCGAATCGCAAGTCGAACACTGAGAAGTCGAATGCCGCTTGTCTCGGTTTTCAAAAAACAGGTAACCCGCCGCCACTGGTCGACTCGCCAGACTCGTGACTCGACTCGAGACAACACAATATAACGACGATGCATTAAAAGTGGCAGATTAACTTGCAGATTAATCAGTTTGCTGTTCTTGATCTGTTTGATAAGAAACAAGATGTCGAGTCGCATGACTGGTGGAGCAAGTCGCAGTCAGAAGGGGGAGGCCGCTGAGCTGCGCAACAGCGGTCGCAGCTTCACTCAAGATGAGCGCAGCGGGCTGAACGAGATTGTTCACTCGGGAGACGTGACGGGCCGGTTTTCGCAGACGCCCAATCGCTACCATGACCTCAGTAACAGCTACGACCCGAAGGCGGATTCCTTCATGTCACAGTTCCGCTGAAACGTCGCCACGGCTCTCGATCGTCGCTCCAACTTGACTACGAATACGGCAGACCTTGCTACACCCAACTACTGAGGCCCGCTCGGAAAAGCTCCAATGCTTTTTTTGTTTCTTTATTGAACCTCACAATACCAATCTAAATCGTTTGTGCACTACCACCATCGCGTTCCTTTTACCGCTGCGGCAATGTCTCGTTTCAGTGCACAGCCACCAGACGCAAACTGCCAGGCCGCCACGCGCAAAGAAAACGCGGGCAAAGCGCGTTAGCGGTGCAACATACTTACAAAGCGTTCAAAGTGCTTCTAGAATGCGATGCCACTGTCGGTGCTGGGCCGCGACTGCAACAAGAAGTCGCACAAACCGGCAAGAAGGCGCTGCAACGCTCTTCTTTGTTGGCACAACGCAGGCGGTACAACTTGATGGCGTATGCACAGACCTGGGACGACAGAGCGGTGCATGACGTGTACTAGAGGGTCCGCCATGCGTGGAAACGTTTCGTGAATGGCGCCCATGTAGCGAATGTCCTTGCCGGCGCGAAACGCACGCCGAGATGACGCAAGCTCAAATCTATCGTCGCTCTTGCACATTTCGTCTTGTTTCACCTCTGCTCCGTCACCGCTCTTGTACCACTTCCTTGCCACTCCGCCACCGGTCTTGCAACAACTCGTTGCATTGTCAACAGCGTGTTCAAACCCTGCTGACCGGCACGGCTGGCTGCCACCGCGTACATGCCATTCAGAACGACACACTCAGTTGATTCAGTCACATGCGGACCGCGGCAGCGTGCCTTTGCTGTCCACTGCTTAGGTTGAAAATTTGCCAAGCACATGTCACCAGCAACATTTCAGGCCGTTCTGGACTGTTTTCAGCCACGTGCATGAACTAATGGACGTGTCTCGCGAGAGAAAACTGAATAAATAGTGGTGTATTTGCTTGCATTTGAGTCAAACAATAACAACAACAACAACGCTGGATGCGATGGTCACTCCGTCACGTCCCTGTGCAGCGTGCCACTCGCTAAGCGTTTCGATGCCGTCAGATGTGTCGGCTGCGGTCAGGTTGGCAAACTTTTCGTCTCTGGACCGCGCCGGCGGCGTACGCACACCGACCGCAGTGTCGTGTCCAGAGGTCGCGAGATGCAGACGGCGTCGCTTGTTGGCCTGTACGCCCGGCGCGTGTACGTGGCCGTCCAACGGTTCGGCAGTGCCAGACGAAGTAACAGATGGCGACATCGGCGGTGGCACATCGTTGTCGGCGTTGCCAGTTTCGGCGTCGGCCGTGTTGGTCTCAGCCTCTTGCGATTCGGAACCGGTGCTGTCAGTCTCCTCATCGTCGCTGATCTCGATGCAGTCGATGTGCGTTTCAGTCTCCTGACCGCCGCTATTCTCGACGTAGTCGATGCGCGTTTCGCTAAAGAGACGAGCTTGTCCGCGCAGCATACGTGACGTCTCGGGTATCACAATGTCATCAGACGCGTGACTTGGACGGTAGTTAGGGTCGTTGGGATCGTCGCTGTCGCTGTCGTCGTCGTCGTCGTCCGACAGCTCTGCATCTTCGTCGCTGTCAAACGAAGTCTCACTGCCGGTCTCGTCCGCGGCGTCCGCAGCAAGAAGGGCGTCGATGGCGGCCTGACTTGCGGCGTCGGTATCAGAGGCGCCGTCATCAACGCCACTGTCGGTGTGCACCTGTAGTGGCTGTTCCGGGTTGGCCAAGAGAAGTTGACTCTCCTGACGACAAAAAGGGCAACAGACCATGTCTCCATGTTTCGGGTCCTCATTCCAGCGGCACACACAGTCGATGCACATTACCGGCTGGTGACCGCAACCGATGCTGTAGTCCGGAACGTCGATCTTCACCTTCATCTCGCGACAAATCCGGCACTCACTCTTGACCGGCTCGGACCAGCTGCTGAGCAGCTGGTGGTTGCGATGGCAGCACTCGTCGGCACCGTCGAAGGCGCTCACATCGACCACGATGCGCAATTCAGGTGCATCGGCGGTGCCAAGGCGGAACACACTGACGGCACTGCCTCCACTGACGCGTGTGAGCTCATCAAGGTCCGGCACAGGCATGGCGGCAAAACGGCGCGGTATTGTCATCTGCCGGCAAAGCGGCTGCCCTGATGGTATTGCCTGTTGCAGCTTGACACGGATGGCCTGCGTGATGCGGGTGCGGTACGCGCGCGCATCGGGGTCGAGGCCGGGGTCGAGGCCGGCCGTGGGAACTGTCGAGGTCGTTGTGGTGGTCATGACGAATGATTTTGGAGATCAAGGCGGAAAGAATACGGAGACGCACCACCAGCGGGTATCAATTTTTGGTAGAGCTTCACGCACGACCGCAGGCAGCAGCGGCAGGGTGCGGATGGCTGTCGGCAAGCGCGTGCGCCGTGTCTGGATGTGCGCAGCATGTCCGCACGAAAGCGTTCGCGGTGCATGCGCGCTCGTCGGGTAAGAGAAGCGAGGCAAAGATCAACTCTCAACACTCTCTTCGCAACAGACCGATCATGTCGTGCAATGGTAATCACTCGCCACCACGGATGGGACACGCCGTTCCAGTGGTCTTCACCCATCGCAACAGTTGTGACGCGTCGTTGCAATACGTTTCACCCGCCGCAGCAGTCGTGACGCGCCGTAACCCTCCCTCCGGCAGGCAGCAGCAGCAGATGTGGGTGGCGTGCACGACACGTCTGGCTGCCTTCGCGCCGTGATTGGATGGAAGTGGATGCAGCTGCACGTGCTACGCACGACCGCAGCAGCAACGACAGAGGTGGATGGCGGTCGGACAAGCGGCGCACCGCATTTGGACGAGTGCACCGTGTCTGCTCGCATGCGAGTGGCGACAACCGGACACGCAACGGCACAAGACCGTTCGGCACAACCTGGAAAAATTGATGACCGGGATGCCAGGTCTGTCAACCGGTCGTGCAACATCATCCAATCAGTCAGAAACATTTCAAAATGTCCGATCTGTTGATGGAAAAGGCCACCGTCACCCTGACGATGGCACAGCTGAAAGCACTGCGTGCGCATCTTGACGTCACGGACGAAGGATGGGATACGGCACTTGCAGACGTCCTACAGCCGCGTCCTCTCTTGCGCCAGCGCCTATCGGAGGCCGGCTCGGCCGATGACAACGACGAGGCAGCCCACCGCGACGATGACACCCGCTCGGTCGTCTCGCGCGTCGTGCAGGATGTGCCGCACGATTCGAACGGCGAGGCGACGGTATCGCTCGTTGCGCTTGGCGTTTTAAAGCTGGCAAACACGCCGGCGAGTTATGCAGGGCGCGTGCGCTCAGGGACGCCTACTGCACCCCGCATTCTAGCGAAAAGCGCGAGCAACTCAAAGTGCAGCGTACAAACCGTGCGTCAACGTCGACTACAAGCAGCTCGGATGGGGTTGCCGAGTCGGAAGCCGGCGATGACAGCGATCATGACGAGCACGAGCTGACTAGCGACAGCCGCAAGCTTTCGGCCGCTGAGGTTGGTGACACGTCGAGCAGCGCCTCGAAGCGCAGTCGCCCTCTTGCCAATGAGCCGCTCACAGGCCCGCCCGTGGCCGTAGCCGATGGCTGCGAAAAGGGCAAACGCGGCGTTGTCGCGCCGTCTGAAGCAGGGGTAGCCGGTCACCGTTTCCAGACCGCAGTCTCACCCCGTCCGCGTCCGTGCGTGTGCCAACTGCAAAGGTCTCGTGCGCCGCTGAATCTGACGTTGCCACTTCGTCGGCCGTCACAGACGACGCACACGCATTGGTTGCGGGCGTTTCGAAGTCATCGAAGTCCACAGGCGGAGGTCAGCGGGCGACGCCGGTGATCAACGACACGCCGCCTCTTGCATCGGTCGACCGTGACACGACAGGCACCCGTAAGTTGAGCAGTACTTCGGCCATCACGCACGGCATCGAATTCAGGCTCATGCCGACCGTGATCGACGGCCAGTCCGGCCACCTTCTGATGCCGCGCGACCATAATCTCCGTAGAGAGACGCCGGTCTTCTTTGTGGTTGACTACGGCAAAGAACGTGTCGGCGTCAAAGGGCAGATCAAGCTGGTCGTCGAGAACGCCGGCAGCTCGGCCCCAGTCGGCCGTGTTCTGACCTACGAGGAGGTGGTTCGTGCGAGTCAGTTGTATCCGCAGTTCGATGTGGGGGACGGCCGACGCTCCGAGCGACGATGATGATAACCAGTAGTCACCGCTTTTGCATATTTGTTCTTCGGTTCGAGTCGATCATGAAAAATAGATGATTCTGGTACCTTTGTTTCAAGATGATCGGATCTTATATGCCGCAATGTGAACGGGGCGGGGCGCAGAAGGCAAGAGGAGCTGAAACGCCGGCTGCCGTCATTAGTGACTGTTCTGAGTTTGGTCATTCGGCCGGCAAACAGAACGGCGCACGTTGACCCTCGCTATTTAACAGACTTTTCGCCGTTTTTGCAGTCTTTCAGATGCTGCTCGCGCTTTATTCCGGACCAAAAGGCAGCATCTGAAAGAGCAGCTTCCGGTTGTGCTCTGCTGGTCTCACACCGCGAGAAGATGGCGCAAGAGGCGCCGGACCGGTGCCTCGACACCCAAAAACATGGCATGCTCACCTGTGCACACATAAGATGCAGCCGGTCTCGGCCGCCTGACAATGGAACGCGAATTTCGAGCGCAATCAACTCGACAAGAGCCGAACGCGAGGAGAGCAGCCGGAAACCGAGCAAGCCCGATGCGACACAATTTTTGCTTTTCGAGCACTGCACTGGCGACGACGGCATCGGCTGCCGTATACTGCGGTGGCAGTGCGGCACGGCTGTGCCGGCTGACGGGACTGCAGTTGAAAGTCCGCGTTTGCCTCGTCCCTCTTGCCAAAGCGCGGCGGGCCGAAAGAGTTGTGACACAACAACACGGAAAGTGCGGTGACGGACAACACCGCAAGAGTGGTGACGAACACAACACCGCAAGAGTGGTGACGGACAACACCGAAAGTGTTGTGATGCAAGCTCACGAAAACAGCGGTGACGCGGCAGCAGCGAAAGGGTGGCGATGCGACTGAAGCCCGCCATTTTCAGGCGTCTCTTTCCAGAGATGCGCGGCGAGGACGACGGCGCGTCACCACCGTGGCGACAAGCGCAGGCTGAGACCAAGGTCAATCCCTCCTTCGCTCCCCTTGCCAGAGGAAGAAGTACTACGAGCGCCAGGGCTGCAGCGACGAGCGCAGCACGACAGTGGCAACTGCGTTATGCGGAGTTGCTGGCGTGCCGACCAACCCCCGAAACTGCACTTGAAAGTAGCGGTGCCCCGCTCCTCTTGCCGGAAGGACGGTGAGTGCAACCGACGCGCCACAACTGTGCCGCCTTCTGCAGAATGTAGCGCCTACCGCAAACAGTGACCACGACGGTGAGTGGACTTGCTGCAACGTTATCCGTAAACGACGTCGATGACCAGGCCGGGCGACGACGCCGCAGCGGCACCAGAAGCCGTTCTTCATGTATGTGTGCTCTCGCAGGGCCCGGTGAAGCGACACTCAACGAGCAAACAGACCATCTTGCGGCGACTCGCTGACGACCATGAGGTGCCCGCTGACGCCGTCTATGGTCAAGAGCAGCACGACAATGACAGCGAGGGCGTAC
>Ga0163154_10006778_pt1 | contig 13882 bp, 16 predicted proteins | sample OliLakLV19MP9P1_FD_148649 | JGI IMG/M metagenome (GOLD analysis project Ga0163154, IMG submission 148649) | Freshwater microbial mat bacterial communities from Lake Vanda, McMurdo Dry Valleys, Antarctica - Oligotrophic Lake LV.19.MP9.P1 | ecosystem: Environmental > Aquatic > Freshwater > Lake >... | reverse complement strand
AAGGACAGTTCTGAGAGAATAAATCTATCATGAGATCCAATTGAGGTGCAGGGTTAGTAGACTACTGAATCCCTGTAATATAGCAATATCAAGGCTTTATGTCTCCTCACTCAGCGGAACCAGTGCCCCATCTCACAATTCCTAGAAAATACCTAGAACAAAGCTGCCTCTAAGTCTTGTTCAACAGGAATCTCAACTGAAGCATCATTCGTAACAATATCCCCATCTCGCACAATATCTAGATCAATATCTAGCACTGTCATTTCCAATCCTGCTCTAGGAACATTTCCATTGCTAGAGATATAAGGATTTGGCTCTATGCTTCCTGTACAAATAATCAGAGACCCTTTCTTCAAGTATTGAAGTTTGCGCCACGCGGCTGAGCGCTCCCAAATATTCAACGAAATAGTGAAAGACTCGTCTCGATCCCTAGGTTTCCTAACATATAAAGTTGCCTTGGCAACGGTGGCCTTCTCCCCATTCCGTAGCTCAACCGACTTAACCTGAGCATCTGCCGCCAAATTGCCGCTTACAATCCATTTGTTTAATCCTGCGCTTGCCATAGTAGATACACCTTAAATAGTTAGGTCTTTTCCATAGTTCCCTTAGAAAAGAGGCTACTAACAAAAAAATCACCTATCCAGCTAACTGGACGTTGGGAGCATCTAATCCTTTTAGAGAAAATAATCCATTGAGGTAGGCGGCTCGGTGAGCCAGGACTTGTGGCACATTTTCCGCCTTTCACTGAGCGCCGGATATTTGCACTCGACGGTCAATTTGCTTAATCGCGGATTCAACTGCCCCCCAGCCAATGGAACAGATACCCTCCGCCTGGTAGTAACGATAGTTGATGATGCGGTGGCGATGTTTTTCGAGATACCTGCAAAAGTTATGCGCCTGTTTCCGTTTCATATCGACGAATAGGGCGATGGTTTCATCAACCTGTCCTGCCCACAAATAGGTTTCAGCTTGGCGCAGGCGTTTGAGTGAACCCCCGACTTTTTGCAGATTTTCCCTCAGGTGATACCAGTTGAGGATTTCCCGCCGTTGCTCGGCGGTAGAAATTGCCGCAATAATGTTCCAAACGCCGTCATGGCCATCGCCCAGACAGGTAATGGGGGTGCCTAACGGCTGGTTGTTAATCCAATCAATCAGCGACTGATTATGATGGAGATTGGCGACGATACCTACGTCGGTGGCAATGGCTTTGTAGTCCCGCCAGATGCAGATTTCTGTCAACGGCGTGCGTAATCGCACCTTGCCATCATCCACGCAGGCTTCTGCTATCGGTTGCTCGGCGAGCGGGTCAGGAAAATGGCTAGTAGACTAAGGCGTAAGTTCACAGACTATTTTTAGACGCTGAGAACCTTTCCTTTATACGTCCATTGGAATGGTTTCGCCACGATCGGATCTTGTCTGACCCCGATCGCGAACTCGCCTATGCATCGGTGACCACTGTGCTGCGCCGCTTGGCCGACAAGGGTTGGCTGACCTGCGATCGCCACGATCGAGCGTTTCGCTGGCGACCATTGACCTCGCGCGCCGAAGCGCACATGCTGCAAGCCCATGAGCAACTGCATCGACTTCTGGCCATTGGCAATCCCGATGTTGTAGCAGCATTTGTCGATGATTTGGACGGGGCCAGCCTCGATCAACTGGAGGCGATCGCCCAGCGACTGAAAGCGGCTCGCCCAGCAAAGGAGGTGGTATGGTCAGTGTGGCAGGGCTGGCGATCGCTGCAAGCCATCAGCACCTACCCCAGCATGACGCTGCACAATACCTCTGCCCGCTTACTGCACCTGCCCGCCCTATTTGCGGCTCAGATTGGGTTCTGGCGATCGCATTTGGTGCTCAGTCAAGGGTTGCTTGACACGCTAACGCCGACTCAGCTCAAAGCGGTGATTACGCATGAGTTGGCCCATGTCCACTATTGCGACACCTTCTGGTTTTTCTGGTTGGGCTGCGTCCGGCGGGTGACGGGCTGGTTGCCCTACACCGAAACCATCTGGAAAGAACTGCTGCTGCTGAGAGAACTGCGTGCCGATAGCTGGGCTGCCCAGCGGGTAGAACCTCTAGTCCTGGCAGAATCTCTTCTAGAAGTAGTCAAAGCACCGCTGACTAATTTAGCACTTCATTGCGCTGTATTTGGCCCCTGCTGCCGCTGCTAACGTTGGCGTTTTACTCCTAGCGCTTCGAGACTGGGCTGCATCTGCTGCTGGCGCGGCCTTTCTACGCTCAGACATGGCTGAGTGCAAACTTAAACAGCCCTCGCACCTGCTCCCACAAGTTGGTAATTTCAGGTAACTCTTGTTGGAGCATGGTAGCTACTAACGCGGCGCTGAGCAGCAACACCGTAGCCAACCCGGCTGTGGCTTGAGCCAGCGTTAGGGGGCAATTCAGCGATCGCCAGATGCGAGCAGGCAGTGACACGGGAGAGTGACGCAACCGCAGCCACCAATGACGGTAAGAGGGCTTGAGGTGAGGCAGGCGACGCGCCTCGCGCCTGAAGCGGGCTTTTGCCCAGGAACCATGGCGCTGATGGCGCTGCGCTTCGCACAAATACCAGGCGGCCAATTGCAGCAAATAGGGATGGTGTTGTCCCCAGCAGCAGGCTCGCGTTTGGTGATCTGGCGTCAGAACTGCCGCTACCCCAGGCACTGTGCTGGCAGGCAGGTTGACTAGTTCTACGACATCGGCATCAGTGAAGCCGTTGAGGTGAATCACCCGGCTGCGTTCAAAGAACCGGGAGGTGAGGTGATAGCGATCGCCATAGTCTTTCAGGTCTGCCGCAGAGGTCACCACAAGAGCAAGTGTGCCAGAGCGGATCAATGTTTTCAGGCTGTCGTAGAACCCATCGCCAAATCGATGACGATGACGTCGGGTTTGAAACAGCAGATCAAAATCGTCTAAGCACAACACCGGAACCACATCTTCAATCCGGCATTGAGCCAGTGCCGTCGCAAAACTTTGGCGGGTAAACCGACGCATCTGGAATAACTGTTTCAAAATTGGATCGGTGCGAATTGCAGGACAGTTGAGCAACTCGTAGGCGATCGCCTGATATAACTCAGATTCAGTGCGGGTTCCTAGCTCTCGCAATGACAGGTAAATGGCCGCGTAGCGGCTGGGGTTAACCACCCATTGCTCCCAATTTTGAGCAAAATGGTATAGCAAAGATGACTTACCCAACCGCCGCCCACCCACAATGTTGAGGCTTGTCAAAGACGGTTGCTTTAGCTCAGCAGCGATCGCCCGTAACTGCTCTCGTCGTCCGACAAACAGCCGAGGATCGCTCACGACCGAGCGAGACGAAAATGGGTTGGGGATTGAAGCTATGGGAACCATGGGACGAATCTGCAACCGCATGGAGGAGTGATACACATTCACCAGTCTCTGAGAAAAAGGTAAGGTTTAAAATAATGCAAATACTCCAATTAGACTCTATCAGAAGGCCGACGATCGAGCAGTATGGCTCTCACCCCTTGAGGGTGGGGTCTAGAACTGCCTGGAGAACTAGTCCTTTTGCAGGGAAAATCATGTCTAAACTATCTTGCCGCAGACGATGCTACCGGGGGCGTCAGAGCCTTAGCCGGGTTTAGGCTGTCTGAGTCGCTATGGTGTGGCAATTTTCTCTATGTGGATGATTTGATCACGACAGCCTCAGCCCGATCGCATGGCCACGGCGAAGCGCTCTTACACTGGCTAGTTGAATATGCCCGCACCCAACAGTGCACACAGCTGCATTTAGATTCTGGCGTCCAACGGTTTGAGGCTCACCGCTTTTACATGAGACAGCGGATGCAGATTGTAGCGCACCACTTTTCAGTAACGCTCTAGCTAGTAGAAGACAGCGCAAGTTTAGCTACCGTAGGGCGGGCATCTTGCCCGCGCAGGCTGGAAGCCTGCACTACGAACGGTAGGCAGATTTACGCCTCAGCCTACTAGGGCGGACACGTAGAGGTAGTAATTGGGCGCGAATCGTCAAAATCAAACTCGCAGACCATTGATGTGACTGATGCCTGACCTTGCGCATCGGTAATCAGCCAGGTTTTTCCGGCATAGCGTCGGGCAGTAGTGAGCGGGCTTGCTTCTGTTTCAGCGGTTGCTGTCAACCCCTCGCCAGCCGGTACAGAGGAATATGTATAAGCCTTTGAACTTGAGATTGCCAGTTCTAAGTTTGTCAGGTTGCCAAAGGCACTTTTTTCTAGAAAGTAGGCTTGCTGACCCCGATTAATCGCAGCAACGTAGGTTTTGGCCTCAGCTTGGCGAGCTTTGTTTGCCTGATTCAAAAACGAGGGTAGGGCGATCGCCGACAGAATCCCAGCGATTGTGACCACCACCAATAGCTCCAGCAGTGTAAACCCATCCGGGCGGAAGTACTGCCGCAGCAGCGAAAAATAGAGCCGAGTACTGAGAGAAGACCTCATAGGAAGTTTATAAGAATAGTTAAAGCCCATGGCGCTCTGGAATCGAACGGCCAGATTGCTGCCTCATGGGCAAACGGATTAAATAGATAACGGCAAACCTGCGAACATTTACACAGACTCCGATTTACCTATCTCACTCTTCCTACGTAATCTCCACAGACCCGGAACCTGGAACCGCCAAAACGAGTCTATTCAAAGAAACTTTAAAATCTCTTTAACCAGATAAAGATTGGATGGGGCAGCTACCCAAATTCCAGCTGCCAGGTGATCGACTACAAGCTATCTAGGGCACCGCGTTTGAGGGCGATCGCCAGTCCCGAAAAGACAATCAGCATCACGACTAAAGAAAAGGCGGCACCTAGAGGCCAGTTGTATGACACGCCAAACTGCGACGAAATCACGTTTCCCAGCATGATCCCCTGTGGGCTACCCACCAAACTAGGGGTAATAAAGTCTCCCATGGTCAGTGAAAATACATTGATTGAGCCTGCCAAAATCCCTGGTGTCACCAGCGGCAACGCCACCCGGCGAAAGGTAGTCCACGGGGGCGCATTGAGATCGGCAGATGCCTCCAAAAAGTCTTGAGGCAGCCGCTCAAACGCCGTAATGATTGGCAAAATCATAAACGGCAGCCACACATGCACAAAGGTCAACAGCGTCGAAAACTGGCTGTAGAGAAATATCTGGCTGGGCTGCTTGAGAATGCCAAGCGATAGCAGTGCCGTATTCAGCACGCCGTTGTAGCCGAGAATAATCTTCCAGGAAAAGACCCGCACCAAGTAGCTTGACCACAGCGGCAAAATTACCAGCATGGTGAGAAGACCCCGATAGCGGCCACCAAATCGGGCAATAAAGTAGCCCAGCGGCAGGGCAATCATAATGTCGATCAGCGTGACGCTTAATGCCGTCGCCACCGTGCGCAGAATGACTGAGCGATAGGACGGGTTAGTCAAGATGGTCTGAAAGTTGACCAGGCTGAACTGCTTAATAATGTCAAAGGACTCTAGTCGCCAAACACTGTAGGAGATCAAAATCGCCAGCGGCACAAAGTACAGCAGCGACGTCCACACCAAGGGCGGCAGCAGCGAGGCGTATAGACCAACCTGGGAACGAGTTCGGCGGGGCAGAGGCAAAAGGGTCATGCACAATCGGCCTAGTCAATTATCTATCGATTCAGCAGCGTATCGGCTCAGTTGTGTGACAGCAAGTAACTCTGGGGATATTAGGGATGAGAGTGATCGGCGAACCGTAAGAGGACATTTGTCTCTACTAGGTATGTCTCTACTAGGTAAAACACAATCAGAGATGCTCCTCATAAATTCCTGCTCGACTAACAGCATAATCTGGTAGCACAGGGATGGCGTCTCCAGCATACATTTGAAAGTTGTCAGGTAGTCGATCAGCGATCGCCTCAAACGCTTCATCTTCTCGAAGAAGACCATTTTCTGACTGTCGCGAAGTTAAATGCTTTCTGTTCCATGCCAAGAATTCAACAAAATCTAGAACTTCCAGAATCTTGAATTCGGGTAGAGAGTAGAGCTTTCGCACAATTTCTTTAATTAAAGCTTACATGATTACTCCTATTTGAGATAGGATTTTGCCCACTTGTAGCGATTTGGATCTTTGTTGAGAAGATATTCTACAACTTCTCTACGTTTATCCTTCTCTTTCGTCATTCTGACAATGCTCTTGATCTCATCATCGGTATCATCAGCCCCACGCTCTGCCGCCATCTCAAACCAGTGATCACCGGCTGGATATTTACTCCGATCGTAACAAATCGCCCCCATCAAGGTATAAGGTTGGTGACTACCAGGTTGGCATTCCATTGCTTGCGTCGCACAATTCTCTGCCTCATCTAACTGAGCAAGATCTCGAAATGCTGCACCTCTTGTTACTAGCAAGGCTGATTTTAGGTCAGATTCTTTTACCTTGTTCCAGTTCATATTTTCTGTAACTTTCAATGCTATTTCAGGCTCATTCGCCTTACGCCAGTTACTACTTGCACTAGGTAAGTTCCATCTGTTTCCAGTTCGTTGATAGTTTTCTTCATAAAATATTGCTTCTAATCTATGGTGGGCGATCGCTATCTTCCCATGCCGAGAAAGACGGCCTTCTTCAATAAGTTGAATCACTTGTTTTGGATCAAGTCGCTTCTCTCGTTCAAGCTTCAGCATGATTTCATAAAATGGATCGATTGCTAACTGACCTACAATCTGATATTCGCCTTTTAATGCTCTGAAGTGTGCTTGTTTGGCAATTTCTGCTGTTTCAATAAGTCCTTCCTTTGACAACCATTGAATATTCTCTTCAGTTATTTGAAATTCTCCATTTTTAGCCAGCGCTTTTAGGTCTCTAGAAATATTTGAAATTTTTAACTCACTAATTTCAAGATTTATAAGAATCAAAAATAAATGACTAGACGGATCAGAGATTTGATATTGAGTCGCCTTATATTTACCTTTAAGTTTTACAAAGCAGCTTCTATTTTTACGATCTCGATCAATCGCGATCAACTCGTTTAGACTTTGCTGTTGTAACCATTCACACTCATTACGCTCTAAGTCTTCTTCTGAGTCCAATTTCTTTAAAATTGAATAAAGTGAACTATGAATGGAGGTAGCTGGGTGAGAATCAACCTGATATTTGGATTTTAGTTTTAAGAAATTAAGTTCAGCTTTCCTTTCATTCTCCTGCTGCCAATGAATTTCTAGTGTCTCTTCAAAATCTAATTCTAAAAGCCATTCAGCTTCAGAATCAGTTAATTTCTCTCTCTCATTAAGCTTTTTTAGAATTGAATAAAGAGGTTCTTCAGGAAGATGGTTTAGATGCTTAGTGGCCTGAAAATCAACCTTTAGTCTTGAAAAATTCAGGATATTTTGAATCAAAGTGATTGTGTTTGCAAGACCATTACTATCTAGTAGTGCAAGTTCTGAATCTGCAAGGGTACATCCAGTATCTACTTTCCAAAGGATTGAATAGACCGGACTAGAGAGCGGAAGCTCTAAATTTTTCGGAATACAATAATCGGTTCGTAGTTGTAGAAAGTCAGCTTCTAGCTTCTTCTTATCTTCTGCTTGGTATTGCTGTAGAGAAATAATTTCAATGGCTCTGAAAAGATGATTTTCTGTTAGCCATTGAAACTCTAGATTTGTAACCTGAATGCCCAGCTCAGCTTTTCTCAGTATTAGATATAGAAAACTGTCAGATGCAGCACACTTATACTGACCTATCTGATACTTCTCTTTAAGACCAGTAAAGTGCCTTTTCTGTAGCTCACTATTATCCATACTTGTGTAAGATTTGATACTGCTTGCGATCGCTCAAGCATATAGTACCCACTTTGTAATCAATCGGATGCAGACTGTCAGTAGAAGGAACAGCGAAATCCTCTGAGGTTCTCAGTCAGCGGCTGACAGAGTCTTGAACTCAGCCCAGTGCCGCCTTTCTTCAGTCCGCTACACTGGGCTTGCTAGGCTGTCTCACCGCTGGCTGACTGCGGCATTGATTCGATCAACGCCCTTAACACTTTGTTAACGGACTCAGGTGTTGTGAAAACTTGAGCCACATCCTCATCTAAAACTACAACTGTCAACTTCTGCGTCTTGTTACGGCCAGAAAATCGATTGGGTTTTGCTTTTTGGTACTCAAAACGATATTCAACTAGAAGCTCGTCTTCAGGATTCTGTGTGTGGTCAGATGACGTCTTGCTCATAATCCTCACGCTCTTTGCGAGGAGCTAGACGGGCACTAATGATATGAATACGGCCAAATCGTTCAGTGAAGGCAACTAATAGCAATCGATTTTGTTGAGAGTGACCATAGAGTGGAGTGATTTTAGTTGCACAGCGCGTGACATCATCTATCAAGAAGATGTCTAGCAGGTAGGGGAAACCATCAGAAATCGACGCCACGCTTCAGGTTTATGCCTTTTTCAGCATAGTGTTTGTGGCAAAATACTTCGGAGTGAACGCTGGCTAAATCGAAGTAGGCTGGCGGGTTTTTGCAGCGTCCGGTGATCACCACTTCGGTATCGCGCGGTTTGCGCAGTAGTGCTTGCACAATCGGCTGCTGGGGCAATAGCTCCAAATCTACTGTGGGGTTGAGTTCGTCTAAAATGATGGTTTTGTAAAGCCCTGAGGCGATCGCCGCCCGCGCAATTTCCCAACCGCGTTCGGCTTCCACATAATCTAATTCTTGCTGCTGCCCGCGCCACACAATCGCATCTCGACCGCAGCGTTGGTGATCGACCAGGTTGGGGTAGCTTTGATGCAAGGCCGCGATCGCCGCATCTTCGGTATACCCGGCTCCACCCTTAAGCCACTGCATAATCAGCACCCGGTGAGACTTGTCTTGGCTAATCCCCTTGCCGATCGCCTGCAAGGCTTTACCCAGCGCACTGGTCGATTTGCCCTTGCCCGCCCCGGTATAAATTTCGATCCCTTCAATCCCGTGCGCCGCTGCATTAGGGTGAAAGTGAGGCTTCATCTCCGAGTGCAGGTCGGCAATATCTAACAGGGGCTGCGGAGCGCCCCGCCCAGTCGCAATAATTTCTAAATCTTCGGGTTTGTTTTTAAGCGTGCGAGCCACGTCGTCAATCGACAGCAGCCCCAGATCTAGCACGGGGTTGAGTTCGTCGAGCACCACCACCGAATATAGGCCGGAGGCGATCGCCCCCTTGGCCACGTCCCACCCGCGCTGGGCTTCGAGTTTGTCGAACCGGGTGACGTTGTCGGCATCAAAAAATTCGGCGCGCCCCGTCCGCACCTGGTCGATTAAGTGGGGGAAACCGCGTTTCAGGGCTTCGATCGCCGCATCTTCATCGTAGGTGCGCCCAGGACCTTTGAGAAACCGCAGCAGCAGCACCCGAGTTTGGTAGGAGGTATGAATCCCCAGCCCAATCGAGCGCAGCACCACCCCTAGCGCGGCCTGAGATTTACCCTTACCCGCCCCATCGTAGACGTGAATTTGTCCGAGAATTCGCTCAGTGCGCTGTTGAGCGGTCCGAATACCAACACCTGCTCTTGTCATGGCTCTAAGCTCTACGATTGGTTTGGTAATTTTTTTGGTGGATAGATTGGGAGTGTATCGCCAAAAACACTAGCCAAAAATACACTAGCCAAAAATAATAGATCCCCAGCATGATCAGATTCAGCATGAAGAAATGATCTTAACAGACGCTAAACTCCTCTATTAGGATCTCCTCTATCCGCGAGGGATCTCCTCTACTAGGATCGCAGCTTTTTTGCAGAATAGTGAATGGGTCGCTTATGTTTGTTTCTGTGCTGCCGCTACGGGCGATCGCCTTCCAAATTTTGTTTTTGCTGGTGGCGATCGCCATCGAAGCCTGGGTGCTACAACGCAGGCTAAGACTGCCGCCCAATCAATCTAGAGTCTCCCCCAAGCAGGCTGTACAGTATGCCAGTTCAGTTAACTTACTCACCATTGTGGTGGGCTGGTTTTTATTTCTTAGCCTCCAGGCGCTGCTAACCCCAGAGCTAAAATACCAGCTCCTAAATTTCGTCTTTTTCGACCAGTGGTCTCCCAGCACAGCATTTTGGGTCGTGCTAAGCGGGTTTATTACATTTTTTACCAGTTTTCTTATCAAGTTGGGCGGGCTAGTCCAACTGCAACAGATGCTGCTAACCCCTCAAGAACTAGAAGCCCGCCGTGAACTAGATAAAAACAAACATCGCCTCGGAGTCCGCCCCACTAAGGGGCTTCGGACAATCTCTAATCAGGCTAACGTGCTCTTATTAGCCAATGCTCTGAGCTACACTGCGATCTCAGCTATTTTACTACTGCGCTTTCTAGTCAGAAGTTTTTTGCCAGCCGTGCTGTAATCGACACCCTGCTAATAAAACATCTAATTAACCCTCGATAGAACGGCCAGAAAACCTCTGGAGAATTTTAAATGTCACGCTTGCCCTATGCGCACAGACCAACTGTGTTCTATTCTTACGATGATCGGGTGCAGTGGTATGGAGTCTAATCCTAGTCTCGTAGATTTTTTGGCACTGCTGAAAGCAGCATCCATTGATGAAAGCAGCATCCATTTGATGAAAGCAGCATCCATTTGATGAAACCCTGGCGTTTTGCCCCCCTTGCTTTGTGAAAGAAATTCTGGAACAAATTTGGAAACAGTTCAAGCCGCCTCGAGCATTTTCGTGGCAAACCTTGGTACTGGTCAGCGTTTTTTCGTGGTGCGTCTCGGCAATTGTAGAAACTGAAGCCCTGCGTGATCTGCTGGCGCGCTTGGGCTGGATATTTTTAATGCTGGGTGTGGGTTGGGGCATGTCCAGCACGCGGATTAATATCTTGGGACTAGTGCTTTATCCAGGGCCTTGGATTACGGGAGCCTTGGCCTGCGTTGTGCTGTTTGCTGGGTGGAATGTTGACCTGACCCGAGTGGCACTAGTCAGCTGGCCGCTGATTTCGTTTGCGGTCGCTGCCATTCCCAAACTTTTTCCCAAGCTAACGTTTTCTCTGCCCGATCCACCGGTTCGGCAGCAGCTGTTGATTCAATTCCTGCTGAGCTGCCTATTGAGCGCTTGGTTCCAATTCCATTTCGTCATTCAAGATTGGCTCCGAGCATACCCGAGCTTGCTGGGTGATAGTCTTGGCCGCAGCGCGTTTGTAGTGCGGCTCGATGAACGGAGCCTTCGTGTACCGCGAGGAGTCACGTTACTCAATTTAGCTGAGCCACTGTTGCAGCAAGACCTACAGGCGTTATCGTGGGCAGAAGTAGAGCGATGGCTGCTAGAACGAGAGACCAGGGTGGCTGAGCTTCAGCAACGAGTATTGCAACAAACTCCACGGGTTGAGGAAGATACACTTTGGAAGTTTTGGGGCGATGTGCCTGCTGGATTGCCCGAATATACGCTGAAGTTACGAGCCGTATGGTTGGGTCCTAGTTCTAACCTCAAAGGATATTTTTTGGAAAAGTCTTGTTTAATTACCCAAGCAGCTAATGCCACGGTAATTGATCCATTAGCGCCAAACAGCGGCTTGGTGCAGGTTACCTGTCAACCCGTTGGCGATAAGATCTGGATTGATCCACAACCACTAGGTCAAGGAGAAGGATGAATCTGGGCAGAATTGGTGTGATTGCAACTAACGTATTTCGAGAGGTGATTCGCGATCGCATTTTGTATTTGCTGGCTTTCTTTGCGATCGCATTAGTGGCGATCGCGGCGGCGTTGCCCCAGGTTGCAGCTGGCACGGAAAGCAAAATCTTGCTAGATGTGGGGCTGGCCGCAATGAACTTGTTGGGTCTAGTCGTAGCTGTCTTTGTGGGCACAGGCTTGATTAACAAAGAGATAGAGAAGCGCACCGTCTATGCTCTGATCGCCAAACCCGTCAGCAAAGCAGAGTTTATTGTGGGCAAGCACCTTGGCCTGTCGTCGGTGCTGCTGGTGCTGTTGGCAGCCATGCTGCTGATTTATCTGGGTGTGTTGACCTATAGCCAGATTAGCTATCCGCTCACCAGCATTTTGATCACAGTCTGCTTTCAGCTTTTAGAACTGCTGCTGATGGTTGCCGTCGCCATTTTATTTGGTGTGTTTACTAATTCACTGCTAGCGATTTTATTAACCACTAGCGTATACCTGATGGGGCAGTTCAGCCGAGATTTGCTTAACTTGGGCACCCTCAGCCAAAATCCAACCCTGCAACATACTACAGAAGCGATTTATTTGATCCTGCCAGACTTGGCGCGGCTCAACTTTAAAAATCAGGCGGTCTATGGCACCGAACTGCTGCCGCCCCCGATTGAGCTATTGGGCAACGCCGCCTATGGCCTGTTCTACACGCTGCTGCTGCTGGCGATCGCCATTCTAATTTTTTCTAAACGAGAGTTTTGAACCCAATCCGGCACCCGCAGAGACGCGATTAATCGCGTCTCTACCCAAAGGTGCCACCATTCCAACCCCACAAATACCCTTTAGCCTCGGCAAATTCGATGTAGATCCGATTGCCAGGTATCCCCAGCGCTTCACTAATAGTTTCACAAAAATCTTGGCTCATAGCAGTCGTCTGCGCTGCGGTAAATGACCCCACGCTTTTGATTTCGATGTAGCACGCCGGGTCTAGCGTCCCCGCAAACGTCATGGCAATGTCGGACTCAAAGGCAGTCATGACATAGGCTTCGGGTTTACCCACATGTTTGGCCAAGCTGGCCGATAAGGTTTTGAGCAGGGCTTCTGTGTCAGCGCGATCGGGGGTGGGCACTGACGTTTGAACTGTAATCAGGGGCATACAAAAGAATTCTGAGAGATGAGCCGTTCAAACCTATCTAATACCAAGTTAAAGGGCGATCGCAATCGATCCGCAGAGCGAGATCAGTGCAGCTCCAGATTTTCCTACGCAGATGGCGCAATAGGCTGGCGAGTTTTGAGGTTAAAGCGAAATCCGTGCGGCAAAATGGAGAGCTTGACGCCAAACACCGCTAACGCCTCGTCTTTCAACAAATCACCAAGATTGTTATAGCTCGCCGTTGACTCGTCAATTACCGTAATTGCGCCATTGCCTACCACTTCCAACTCATCACCCTCAATCACGATTGCGGTATCTTCATCAATCCCAAACCCTAGCACGCTGGGCTGCTGCACCAAGGCAGAAATTAACCGCCCTAATCGGCCTCGTTGGGCAAAATGTTGGTCTACGACGATGCCCGGTAAAAAGCCCATACCTGGCCCCATCGCCACCACATTAACGCGAGGATTAGTTTGAGACTCGCCTTCTACAATCATAACGTCAGGCATCATGGCGGCTCCGGCACTGGTACCACCAATGACTAGACCCTGGGCGCGGCGCTTGTGCAAAATAGCGTCTAGCTTGGTGCCTTTGATCAGAGCAATAATGCGCGCCTGGTCACCCCCTGTAAAAAAGGCACCGGTCGCTTGCTCAGCCGCTTCTAGGGCTTCGGCGCGATCGCTATCGTCCCGCTGTTCGGTGTTGATTACGCGCACATTTTCTACACCGAGTCGTTCAAACACCCGAATGTAATCATCACCGACTTCTCGTGGCTGACTCGTGGCCGCAGTTAGCACAACAATGTGGGCATTCACCCCGCCCGCACAGCGGATAAATTTTCGCAAAACGGTGCAGTCGCCATCACGATCCTCTGCGCCGCCGATAATCACCAGCGCACCCAACTGTTTTTGTTCATTCATAAATAAACAGAACTTCTTTAGAGGTTTTTTAGGCTACCAACGTAAAGCGGGATGAGAAAGGATGGCAACAATGTATTAATTAACACCTAGCGAGGGATAAAAAAGCTCTGGAAAGAATCCCAGGGACAAGGTATCGTATCCCTACAATTCAAAATCGGGAACGATGAGTCTAACTATACCAAGTCCACGTTGAGAACTGTAGTTTTAGCCCTCACCCCCCAGCAATTATAAATTTGGAAAATTACGACGAATTCATGGGTTTAGCCGAGGCAGAGTGTTCAA